>Ga0315282_10015625_pt1 | contig 11181 bp, 11 predicted proteins | sample YL17G07_20_MG_FD_203693 | JGI IMG/M metagenome (GOLD analysis project Ga0315282, IMG submission 203693) | Sediment microbial communities from Yellowstone Lake, YNP, Wyoming, USA - YL17G07_20 | ecosystem: Environmental > Aquatic > Freshwater > Lake > Sediment | place: USA: Wyoming | collected...
TCTGATTGGGGCAGTCATTTATAAACAGACTCTAAATAAAACACGTGGCATATGTTTTGGATGAGCAGGAGGATAGAGATATGAAGAAAAGAGTAATTCAAACCGATAAGGCACCCAAGGCGATTGGTCCATACTCCCAGGCCATTCAGGCTGGAAATTTTCTCTTTCTCTCGGGACAGATACCTCTTGATCCAAAAACAGGGGAATTGGTGAAAGGAGATATTCGTAAACAGACTCAACAGGTTTTGGAAAATATAAAAGGGGTATTGGAATCTCAAAAGTTAGGGATGGAAAACGTGGTCAAGGTGACTATTTTTTTAAAAGATATCGGAAATTTCAATCAGGTAAATGAGGTTTATGCCACTTACTTTCCATCTTCTCCACCAGCAAGGTCAACGGTCGAGGTGGCTAAACTCCCCAGGGACACGGATATAGAGATCGAGGCCCTCGCTATCGTTTAATTTTTACCCCGTTAGAAAGCCCTGCTGCTTACAGCGAGGATGAAGGTATAATTCCTTTTAGATTAGAACGAACACGGGGTTTAATGCCCCGTGTGAGCCTCCCTGTTGGAAAGTCGAAGACTTTCTAACGGGGTTCACCGCCTTCCCACTTCTTCTTTCTGCTTTCGGCAGACACGCCTTTCATCCCCGTCCCTGCCTACCGGCAGGCAGGCACAGGACGGGGTTTTTAGGTGTGGCTTTTAATAAAATTTAAGTCCGGGCATTCAACACTTAACATCAACTTATGTCCATTTATTTACATTTGACATCAAATAATAAACACTTAACAGCATTATAATTGTCGGAAATATTTACAGTTTCACTTTTTATTTTTATTTTTTATAACCTATTATTTTTGCTATGATTTTCTTAAAACTTAACACTAATCACTAATCACTTTTCTAAATCGTCGGAATTCTTTACATTTTTTCCTTAAAGGGAACCTAAGGAGGAAAATATTAATAAATATTTTTATAAATAAATTCAATACGTTACAATTAGTTTTTAATCAATTTATTTCTGGCATACAATTTGCTTCTAAATAAATAAGAATTATTCTAAATAAGAGGAGAAATAAAATGAGAAAGATGATGATATTAATTATTTTCCTGCTAAGCATTTTCACAATCTTGAGTAGCTTCGTTCCTACTACACACGCCACCCCATTAATTAGCGATATAGGACTACCGAATGCGCCAGTGATAATTACGTTTGATGAACTCGCCTTTCCTGAAGGTACCGCAATTACGAATCAATATGCGTCTTTTGGGGTAACATTTTCTCCTGCCATGTATTATAACTCCCAAGGTTCATTGGACGGACTTGGAATTAAAGGGATCAGCGGAAATTACGTTGGCAACTTTAATGCAATTACTCCCCCAAGTGATCCGTTTTCCATCTATTTCACCTTCAGCACACCCCAGGCGGAAGCCGCATTCGGTCTTGCCACCAATCCCGGAACTACAACCTTAACTGCTCTATTAAACGGTACAGTCGTTGAAACGTTCACTTTAAGTACAACTTACAATAACCCTGCAACAGCTTTCTTGGGGTTCACGTTCATTGGTACTGATATTTCTTTCGATGAAATTATTATCTCCACAACTGATGATATTTATGGTATGCACTTTGCCCTAGTGGACACCATTCAGGACTGTGCTGTTCCTGAACCCGCCACTATATTCCTTTTAGGTAGTGGATTGTTGGGTATGGCATGGTTGATGAGGAGACGTCGGGCATAACCGCAAACATAAATACTGGAAGTCTTAAGGGCGAGCTTTGGCTCGCCCTTTTTTTTGAGTGGGTAGTTATTATCTATGATAGGTTCTTAATCGAAAACAGTTGATAGTGATGATTTGCAGTGAAGCTCCTATGTAGCTGGCTAATTTGGGCTACTGATTAAAGATTGGGAGGGGGATTTTCCTACGTTTTTAGGAACTGTGAAAACTAAGGGGGCCGGTAAGCTAAAAAAAAAGCTAAAAAAATCCTTGACAAAGGTATTTTTTTTAAGTATCTGTATTAGCAAATCTTTTCGGACAAAAAGTTTTTTCAAATTAAAGCTTATGAAAGGGGAAAAAATTATGAAAAAGGTCATTTTTTTAGTTTTGATGGTTCTTCTTTGCTCACCTTTGGCTACTTATGCTGCAAGCATTGGTGATGCAGAAACACAAGGGCAGTTTAAACTTGGTATTGGTATAGACCAGGAATATGTATTTAAACGGGATTTGGAATTTAAATCGTCAAGCCCTACACTCTTCCCCGGGGTAGGGATAACAAACATTGAAGTTAAAAAGATGTATCGTACAATGATTAAGGGGAGTTTCGGACTTTTTGATTTTTTGGATGTTTATGTAAAACTCGGAGCGGCTGATTATAAATTTAAAAGTGATATAGAATATTTAGGAGCACTTGTAGAGGATTTTAAATACAATACAAAATGGGCCTTTGCTTATGGAGGGGGACTAAAAGGTGCGTATGCTTTCAAGAATGGTTTGTTAATAGGCGGAGACTTACAATATCTAAGGCATAAGAATAAAATTCGAGGGCTATACACGGATCCTGCAACTGGAGCTGATATACTGTCAATTACAGGGAAGGCTACTTTTCAGGAATGGCAGGTTGCTCCTTATGTTGGTATAAAAAAAGGAAACTTTACTCCTTATTTAGGTGCGAAATATTCAGATGTTAGAATAAAGGCGAAACATGATGAGGAAGGATACACATTGAAGTATAAAGCCGATGATAATGTTGGCGCATTTTTGGGCATAAGTTACAAAATTATGGAGAAGTTAAAACTGAATTTTGAAGGCAGGTTTATTGACGAGACAGCATTGAGTTTTGGTCTCACTTACAAATTTTAAGCAAGGTTAGTTTTTATTCAATAGGTTTATGAAAAGCGCCTCTTTCCAAGGCGCTTTTCTTTTTTGCCAAATCAGATCGAATTGTTTTTTTGTTCATTCTATCCCTTGGGCTTTGCAAAGGTCTCGAAACCGCCCATTCTCTTTCACGATGAGCTCATCCCAGGTTCCGGATTCAATCAAATGTCCTTCCTCTATTACATGAATAATATCTGCTCCGCGTATAGTGGATAGCCGATGGGATATGATCAATATCGTCATATGACCGTGGAGTTTCTCTATTGCATTCTGGATTCGCTTTTCATTTTCAGAATCCAAGGAACTGGTGGCTTCGTCGAGAATTAATAAGGAGGGTTTTCGTAACAAAGCCCGGGCCAACGCCAACCGTTGCCTCTCACCTCCTGAAACGAGTACACCACGGTCTCCGAGAATTGTATCTATACCTTTAGGAAGCACAGAAACGAACTCCTCCGCGGCTGCAAATTTCAGCGACTGCTTGATTTCCTCCTCCTTCGCATCAGGTTTTGCCCAGAGGAGGTTGCTCTTCAGGGTATCATGGAACAAAAAAGTCTCTTGTGGTACATATCCAATCTGTTCCCGCCAACTCCTAACCAGCTCTGAATTCAAAGGCCTTTCATCTACCCATATCCATCCTTGATTAGGGGCAATTAATCCCATTATCAAATCTGCTATGGTGCTCTTTCCTGCGCCGGAGGGTCCTACGATTGCCGTCGTCTCTCCGACTTTTATCATCAAATTTAAATTAGAAATAGTTTGGACTTTACCTTTATCTTCATAACTGAAAGAGACCTGTTCAAATCGAATACCGTGTTGTAGATTGAATTTTTCCATTCTCTCAGTCTTCGGTTCAGCAGCCTTTTCACACCGCTGTTGCATCTCCATTACCCTATTAAATGAGGGTAGCATATTGATAAAGGACTGGAAGCTCTGTTGAATGCTTGAAAATTTGGGTATGATTCTAGCGAATAGAAAAAGTAATAAAAGGACGCCAGCGGTCGGGATAGATAACACCTGGAAGGAGATATAGAGGATAAGGCTCAAAATCAAAACGGAACCAATATCGAACCAATAATTCACCTCTGCTTGATTCTGGACTGCATAGGTGTACATGTGACGCACCTGTTCAGTCAATTTTCCGAAAATCTCAGCGTGGTTCTCCTCAGCTCCATAGCTCTTGGCAATCTTCATTCCGCTTAGATGCTCCGTAACAGCAGCGTATAGACTCTCCATCGCTTCTGAAAGCCCTTCTCCAGTGATATGGGCAACTTTTGTCTTTCCTTTCAACAATAACATCAGTACCCCACCACAGAAGAACACAATTCCTGTCATCAATGCCGAGAGTTTCAATGCAAACAGGATATAAACGATCGCTACGATTGCGGTGGCAAGGAGATTTAAAAGGTAATAGGTTGCTGCCCCCACCCGTTCCATTTCAATAGTTAATGCATGGGTAAAATCAGAGGACCGGCTGCGGACGAAGAAAAGCCAGTTGGTATTGGCAATAGCCCGGTACAGTCGTTGTCTCAGGCGAACTACAAATTCATACTGTAGTGTGAGGCTCACAGAATTTTCCCAGCGTTTAAGTAATGAATGTATAGCGACAATGAACACATATATGCCAAGTACCGTGATTAATGTAGGCCGAGCCCCAATAGCTGGGAAAAGGGACGATACAAATTCGGCAATCCGACCTAAAGTACCCCGCTGAACATCAAGGCCAACCACCTGCAGAAGGGGAACCAGTATCAATAGGCTGATACCTTCTGTTAGACTTAGAGAGACCATTAATCCCAAGGTCAATGCAATCTTCCAGGACATGATGTTGATAAGGGTGATGATATATATTTGGAGAGTAAAAAACACATTCAATGAGTGATTCATCAATTATTCGGGTTTCCCAGATCGTTAAGGATTGCTTCTCGAACAGCAGGAAGGAGGCTGAAGTTTCTATGGTAAGTTAAGCGATTGACTGGAACGGTGGAAACTACCTGTTCAATAAAGTTGAATTGTCGCTTAAGCATGTTCACATCCGTGATATCAAGCCGAAAAGTATATTTAATCAGTTCTATGAAACTATTCTTGAAAGAAAGGCGTTCGATCACAATATTAGTTTTCCCTTTGGCCTCAGAAGAATCGCCAATAATATAGACTCCCTTAAGAGGCTGTGGTTCCTCGCAATATGTTTCCGGTTTCCTTTCAATGTCCACCCTGAGTTTGTCAGTGTAATGGGCAACAGATTTTTGGGCACCATTATTTTCGAATAGATATACCCTCGCATCTCGCCATAGCCTCAGTCCTGGGTAGGCTGGTATTGCATAAATGTTCCGCCCCTTTTCCAAAAGAGTCAAACAATCATCACTCATGAAGCTATATCCTGCTTTTAAGAAACTCCCAACAACTGTGGATTTGCCAGAACGGGCTTGTCCAGCAAAGGCGACAACTCCTTGTGGTGTAAGAATAGCGCTGGCATGAAGCGCCTCATTACCTTTAAGGTTGATAACTAAAGGAATCACTTGATCTAAAAGAAGGTGTTGAACGGTTTCCTGGGGTATCTCAGGCTTGGACATGCATACAATTTCTGCACCACAGTTGTTAACAAAGAAGTCAGCAAGTTCATTAAACCGTAGGAGATAACCTCCATCCATTTTGGCACAGGAAAGCCAAAGTTCACCTCCGGCTAGATGCCATTGCATGAACCATCGTGATGGTGTATTGGACGTTTCTAAACAAGAAGCACGTCGAACATGAATATTAACTTTTACTTCGTCATTAGGAATTAACTCAGGAAATACCTCATCACTAGCGATTACAAGATTATATAATTTATATTGAAACATAATGTTCAGAGGGAGCTATCCTCCCTATCTAATATTTCAATAAATTCTACGCTGCAAAAGAAGAACTATTGGGTACTATTGCCAAAAAAGGACTAAATTATCGGTATTGTGACCTATGTATTGCTTATCTTTGGAGACCTTATGGCCTCTTAGCTCCAACACCTTCAAGGGATGTGCGGCTACCACCTTGTGTAAGTCTCTCTACATGGCCATATTCTGTAAGCTGGGGTTTCACATACGACTTTTGTTCTTTATGAGGAACCTTCTTTCTTTTCTTTTCTTCTCGGACTATTTGTTTAATCATTTTTCTCCTCCTTCCTTCTTAAACTATTCATTGTGAGCGGTGCCAAAGTTCTAACCAAATAAATGCTTCAAGACCATTCCTTACGACATTCGAGGAAGTCTTGTGTCTATAACCTTCCCAAAATTGTCGAAGCCAATTTGTATAGACTACTCCAAGATTGGCAAGCATCGAAGATCGAAAAAGTTCGTATAATTTATCAGCCTGTCTTTGCTTCATCTCTTGATCAAAAATGATAGAAAAGTCTGCTTTATCCTTACGATTCCTCACTGGTTCAGGAAGAATTCCCTTCATTGCCTGGCGAAGTACTGCTTTGGGCCATTCGGTACCCCACCGCTGTTCCTCTGGCAAAGCAAGGCAAAATTCGACTAAGCGACGATCAAAAAACGGATACCGGCTTTCTACACTGAAATAAGAAACAAATCTTTCTACAAAGTCTGCTACTGTATTTATATTCCATCCATATCGTAATCCTTCGTAGATGTGTTGCTGTGCACGGGTTGGGAACTTTGTAGTGCAGACTGAAGCTCGGGGATGCTCTTCCGCCTTTCTTAGGTATGCAAGGTTAATATAAGAGGGGGCATCATTTCTTCGAAAGGGTTTGAGAAATTGTCTTAAAAATGCCTTCATAGGTCGAGGAATTAATGGTTTGATACAATATTTGAGAGCAAGGGAATAAGGTGAATATGAATAAAAGACCGAATCATGCTGGAGTTGTGCTATGGTCTTACGAATTTTCCCCTTTAAAATTAGGTCTGTTAGGTGATCGAAACCTGCAGCGAGCAGTTCATCCCCTCCAATCCCTTGGAGCATTGTTCTGATCCCTTTTTGCTTGGCGACTCTAAAAGCTGGGGCAAAGAAGAATAGAGTCAGAAGATAGCCGACATCATGATACTGTTTTGTTTTTTCGAGGTCAACCTCTGAAAGATTTTCTTCGTATTTGAAGTAGTTCGCCTGTATATTCATTTTGTGAACAACTTTATCGATATAAAACCGCTCATCACAGGGAAAAGTGTCAAAAACAATTGAGAAAGTTTCAAATCCATCGTTGGGAATGGATTTTTCCTTATATAGCATTTTAGCAGTGCAAACAATTGAGGACGAATCAAGGCCACCACTCAACAGTGCACCTACTGGGCCGTGACTCCGCAGTCGAACCCTTACAGCTTCCTTGAATAAACTGAGAAAATGCTCGGCATACTCTGCATCGGTTTTATAGCGAATCTCGTTGTTCGGATCGATATCCCAATACTGTCCTTTTCTAATATGTCCTTTTTCTAAAACCATGAAATGAGAAGGGGGCAAGCGATATACATCCTTGTATAGTGTCTCTTCTCGCTCGTCGAATCGATTCAGGAGATAGAGGCAGATGAGAGGGAGATTAGGTTCTTTTGGTACCGTACTATCTTCGAAGATCGCTTTCGGCTCAGAGGACCAGCGGAAGGTTTTTCCATTGAAGTAATAGTAAAATGGTTTGATGCCAATTGGGTCTCGGGCGCAAAAGATTGTTTGTTTTCTTTTATCCCAAATTGCAAAGGAAAAGTCTCCAAGAAGTTTCTCGGGGCATTTATCGCCCCATTTTTCATAGGCAGTAAGGATCAGTTCACTATCCGTAATCGTTTCACGAGGACGGCCATTGAAGTTGAGGGTTGGAATAAGTTCGTCCCGGTTGTCAATTCGGGCGTCAGCAGTGATGGTGAGGTCTCCGGTTTTGTTTGTAAGAGGTAGCTTTTCGTGGAGGGATTCAGGGGTTGTCCAGAGCATTCGGTGACCGAGACCAACAGATCCATCAGTCCAGACTCCGGACCCATCCGGTCCCCGGTGGGCAATACTATCCACCATCCGTACAACATCCATTCGTTCAACTGGACGTCCGTCGAGATAGTAGATACCGGCAATACCGCTCATGGTTACTCCAGAATCCCTGTAATGGGGTCATTACCCACGAACCATGAAAGTTGTTTTCCCCCTCACCCTATCCCTCTCCCGCCAGGGGAGAGGGGATAATTTGGGGGGTGGGTTGTTTTTTTTACTCCATAGTCAATAGCGGAGTGTAGCTATTGAGGTCTGACCCACCAATGAGAACTCTTCCCTGACTCTCTATCCATGCATGGGCCTTCAGATTACCTTCCTCGTTATTGGTAACACCGATATGGAGGAATACCTCGTGGCCTGCCTGTTGAAGCAATACATGCATGGCTAAGGCTTTGGCAAGACAGGTTGCTTTCGGCACAAATCGGCTTGCAACCCCTACTACCCATGCCAACCGTTCAACTGAAAACTTTTCATTCTCTCCGGCTAACATAGGCCCTACTCTTGTCAGAAGATTCTTAAGAGTTAAAAACGGGAGCATTCCGAGTCCTAACCTGATTAGTCCGAGAAGTATCCATACTCTGAACAAAAGGCTTTTTTCATGTGATGGAAGGTGGAGGAACTTACTGACCTGCCTCATTCTTCACCTCAATCAGTTCTTTTTCGAGAAGCTCTTGAAGAAGTGCCAGAAGATCTGTCTCGCAACGATCTGGCTCAACATCATATTCTTTTAGGATGGCATCCCGGATTTCGCTCACTTTCCTTGGTTCCTGGATGAGCTTCCAGATGCTGGCTCCCACAGTATTCAGACCGAAATAGACACTGGTCTTTAGGTTGAGGATAGCCGCCTCCCCGCTCAGGTCAGCGGAAACCTGATCTTTCATCACCACGACCGTTGAACGGTCTGAAATCGTTACCATTGTTTATTGCTCAGGAAATAGCTTCTTTAAATCCCTCCCAACCTCCCTTTGCCAAAGGGAGGGGTAATTATCCCCCTTTGTAAAAGGGGGATCGAGGGGGATTTTCACCGTTCAAGGGTGACGAGGCCATCGTGAAACATTACCTAACCCTAAGTTTGGATAAAGTATATACAATTCAAATTTTTTTGCAAGCTTTATTTTGCTATCCTAGTAATCCCTCGGTTAGGGGGGAGGAAGGATAGCTTAACCTGTAACTCAGCCTTTTAGGGCTGCCGCCGGCCCATGAGGGTCTCCCTCCGGGGCATGAGCCCTTCTGGGGCGGAGCCTGGCCCGGAGGGATGAATCAGGGCTAAAGCCCTGAGTTACGTGTTCCCAAGGGCGTTTACCACTCGTAACTAAGGGATTACCTATCCTACTCTTTTTCAATAAATTAGCTATAGCCACAGGCTTTAGCCTGCGCAGAGAAATCACCCATTGCGTGAATATCGAAAAATATAAAAACCCTCGCAACCTAAAGGTTGCGGCTACATTTAATTCTAAAAATCGCTCAATTTAGGTTTATTGTATGGACTTCATACCCATTTTATAATAAATTTTGGTTAGTTATAAAAAAATTACCATGAAGCCTATCATTGCTATTGTCGGAAGACCTAACGTTGGGAAATCTACCTTCTTTAATCGGATCGCTGGGGGGAAGAGAGCCATTGTCTGGGATGAGCCAGGCGTGACCCGGGATCGGAATTATGCTGACGTGGAGTGGGAGGAGAAAGTTTTCACTTTGATTGATACTGGTGGATTTGAGCCGGTTTCAAAAGATCGGATCTTTATCCAGATGCGTGAGCAATGCCAGTTGGCCATGGATGAAGCTGATGTGATCCTTTTCATGATGGATGGGAAGGAAGGCCTAACCCCCTCGGATAAAGAAATTGCTGATATTCTTAGAAGATTGAATAAACCTGTGTTTTATATCGTCAATAAGATTGATGGGCCAAAGCATGAGGAGAGGGCCCTTGAATTTTATGGGTTGGGCGTAGAACCGATCTATTCGATTTCGGCGGAACATGGATATGGTGTGAATGGATTAATGGATGATGTCCTCAAGGCCCTTCCAAGCTTGACCGAGGGGAAATGGGATGAGGATGTAACAAAGGTAGCTGTGGTAGGACGGCCGAATGTTGGGAAATCCTCTTTGATTAACCGATTATTAGGATACAAGAGGGTGCTTGTGGATGAGGTTCCTGGCACAACACGGGATGCGATTGACACCCTTTTTGAAAAAGATGGGAAGAAATACGTTTTGATTGATACAGCAGGTATCCGAAGAAAGAGCCGGATCAGTTTGCGGCTGGAAAAATATAGTATTGTGGAAGCCCTTCGAACCATTGATCGATCAGAAGTCGCCCTTTTATTATTAGATTCGAGAGAAGGGGTGACCGATCAGGATGCCCGCATCGGTGGGTTCATCCACGATAAGGGAAAGGGATGCATTCTTGTCGTGAATAAATGGGACCTTGTTGAAAAAGATTCTCAAACCATGGTTCGGTATGAAAGGGAGGTGCGGGAAAGTCTCAAGTATCTCTCTTATGCTCCCATCGTTTTTATTTCCGCCCTGACAGGCCAAAGGGTCAGGAATGTTCTGGATGTGGTAGACCATGTGTCAGAGCAGACTAAAAAGCGAATCCCTACCTCTCCATTAAATAAATATTTTGGAAAGTGGGTTGAAAAATTCCCCCCCCCCATTTATAAAGGTCGAAGTGTGAAACTGAACTATATCACTCAGGTCTCCACGGCTCCCCCGACCTTTGTGATTTATGCCAATTTTCCAGATGGGATTCATTTTTCTTATGAACGTTATTTAACGAACCAGATGAGGGAAACCTTCAGTTTTGAGGGAGTTCCAGTTCGTTTCCGGTTTAGAAAGAAAGGGAAGGAAAAGCGAGATGGATAAACGAAAAAAGAAATATCTGATAGCGATTGTGATCGTCATCATTATTTTAGCAGGGGGGTTCCTTCTCTACCAGTGGATCGGCCAGAAGGGATCAAACCAGAAATTTCGTTTTGTGAAGGTCGAGCGGGGGGATATCCGATTTGTTGTCACAGCGACGGGAACGATTAATCCTGTCATCACGGTTTTGGTGGGAAGCCAGGTCTCAGGCACGATCAAAGCTCTTTACGCCGATTATAATTCCCGCGTCAAAGAGGGGCAGGTGATCGCTCAGATCGATCCAGCTATCTTTGAGGCCCAGGTCGAACAGGGAAGGGCCAATGTATTGAACGCCCAAGCCAATGTAATAAACGCCAAGGCGAATCTTGAGAATGCCAAGGCCAATTTCGTGAAGGCAGAGGTGGGTGTTTTAGATGCGAAGAGGACTCTTGATCGAAACCGACCGCTTGTAGAAAAGAAGGTCATTGCTCAGGCCGCCATGGACACGG
>Ga0315282_10015626_pt1 | contig 11181 bp, 12 predicted proteins | sample YL17G07_20_MG_FD_203693 | JGI IMG/M metagenome (GOLD analysis project Ga0315282, IMG submission 203693) | Sediment microbial communities from Yellowstone Lake, YNP, Wyoming, USA - YL17G07_20 | ecosystem: Environmental > Aquatic > Freshwater > Lake > Sediment | place: USA: Wyoming | collected...
CACGGCGAAGTTGATCGTATCGACGACGCATTCCTCGCAGTAACACATCGGGCAGGCCGAGCGGCAGGCGTAGCAGCGGACGCATTTTTCAAACTGCTCTTTCCAGAATTTTGACTTTTCCTTCGGAGGTAGGGACTCGATTTTTTCAACGGATTGGAACGGATGGGGAACGGACCGTTTGGTTTTCTCGCCGAGGAGATGGTCGGACATCACCGGGAAATTGGCAATGCATTCCAAACACCGCTCGGCCAGAATCTCGGAAGCGGGGATGTCCAGCGTCCCGTCGTCGGTCGTGACGATGAAATTGACCTTCGGGCCGAACTCGACTTTCCGCACGATTTTCCCCGCCGCCTTTTTGAGGAGCTTGCGCTCGTCGACAACTCCGCTCGTTTCACACGACAGGCCGATAAGATAGACATCCAGGCGCTCGATGAACTTCTCCTGGAGGAGGATGACCAGGGCCCGGCTGTCGCAGCCCTTGACGACGACTCCGATGGGCCGCAGGTCGGGTTTTCGTTCTTTGGCTTTCCTTCGTTTTTCATCGACCACGAAGCGGACCAAATTCTGGAAGCAGGTCGGATCCCAGACCAACTTGTCGACATCCTCCGGCTTTTTCAGAAAAACGGGATTCGCCTTCCAGGTCCCCGCCGGCCGCTCATAGCCGATGATATACTTGACCTTTTCTCCCTGGAGAAGCCTTGTCGCTTCCTTTTTGACGTCGTCGATGTTGACCATTATAGGTTTCTCCTCATTTTGGTCTGAGGACCGAGCGGCTTGAGGGTATTGACGAAATCCTTGATGATGAGCGTGTATTTCTGGCCTTCGGCGGCCGAAACCCAGGACATTTGGAATCTCTCCGCTTCCAGGCCAAGATGCTCCAGGAGCTTCTTGACCAGGGCCAATTTCCTCCGGGCGTAATAGTTGCCCTTGATATAGTGGCAGTCCCCGGGATGGCAGCCTGAAACGAGCACCCCGTCGGCTCCCCTGTTGAAGGCCGAATAAATATAAAGCGGCGATACGCTCCCGGAACACATGACTTGAATGGGCGTTACGTTCGGCGGGTACTCCATGCGCGAGACTCCGGCCAGGTCGCTTCCGGCCGAGGAACACCACTTGCAGAGGAAGGCGACGATTTTCGGTTCGAATTCTTCGGTCATGGTCAGCCTCCGAGGCAAGCTAGGATCATCTGGTGAACTTGATGCTGGGTCAGGTTCTTGACTTGAATGGCGGCTCTCAGGCAGGTCGCCGAACATGTCCCGCAGCCCTCGCACAGGACTTCATTGACCTCGACTTTCCCGTCCTTTAGGGTTAGAGCGTCGTAGGGACAAACCGCGACGCACATGCCGCAGCCCGTGCAGAGATTCTTGATGACCTTGGCCACCGTCGGCGAGTGGTAAAGTCTATCTTGAGAGAGGATGGTGATCGCTTTCGACGCCGCGCCGCTGGCCTGGGCGACGGCCTCGGGAATATCCTTGGGCGCCTGAGCCGCGCCCGCAAGAAACATTCCGGAGGTGACGCTTTCGACCGGCCGGAGCTTGGGGTGGGCCTCGGCCAGGAAGCCGTCTTTATCCCTGCCGATCTTGAGCTTTTTGGCCAGCTCATCCGCCCCCGTCGAAGGCCGCATGGCCTGGGCCAGGACAACCATATCGGCTTCGATCTCGACCGGTTTCCCGATCAGGGTATCGACGCCCCAGACCTTGATCTTGCCCCCCTCTTCAAAGATCTTGGAGACTTTGCCTCGAAGATAGATGACTCCGTCCTCCTCGACCGCCCTCTGGACGAACTCCTCGTAGCCCTTTCCGCCCGACCGGATGTCGATGTAGAAAATATAGGCCTGGCCGTCGTGGACATGGTGCTTGTAGAGCATGGCGTGTTTGACCGTGTACATGCAGCAAATCTTGGAGCAATAGGCGCAGTGCAGTTCGGGATCCCGGGAACCCGAGCACTGGATGAAGACAACTTCTTTGGGCTCTTTATGGTCGGACGGCCGGAGAATCTTTCCTTGGGTCGGCCCCGAGGCGGAGCAGAGGCGCTCGAACTGGAGGCCGTCGAGAACATCCATGTATTTCCCGTAGCCGTATTCGGCCATGTTTTCCTTATCGTAAAGGTCAAAGCCCGTCGCGACGACGATGGCCCCCACCTCTTCCTCGATGATCTGGGGCTTCATGTCGTAATCGATGGCTTTGACTTTGCAGACATCGGCGCACTTGCCGCAGGCCACGGGCAGGAGACCAGGGCAATTTTTATCGTCGAGCGTGTAGGACGCCGGGACCGCTTGGGGAAAGGGGATGTAGATCGCCCGTCGGCCTGTCAGGCCGAGGTCGAACTCGTTGGGCACGACAATGGGGCAGACCTTCGTGCATTCGTCGCAGAGGTTGCATTTGGCCGGGTCGACATAGGCCGGCTTCTTGAGAATTTTGACCTTGAAGTTCCCGACATAGCCCGTCACTTCCTGGACCTCGCTGTAGGTCATGAGCTTGATCTTGGGATGTTTGGAGGCTTCAACCATTTTCGGGGTCAGAATGCACTGGGAGCAATCGAGCGTCGGGAAGGTTTCCGAGAGCTGGCTCATATGGCCTCCTATCGAAGGAGATCGCTCGACCAGGATGACTTGGTATCCGGAGTTGGCCAGGTCCAATGACGCCTGGATGCCGGCGATGCCTGCGCCGATGACCAGGGCCTTGCGCGTGACCGGCACGCTGAGCGGCTCCAGCGCCTCGTTTTTCTGGACCCTCGCCACGGCGCTCTTGGTGATCTTCAGCGCCTTGGGCGTCGCTTTGGCCATTTCTTTATGGACCCAGCTGCACTGCTCCCGGATATTGGCGATTTCGCATTTGAAAGCGTTCAGCCCCGCGGTCTTGGCGGCGTTTCTGAACGTCGTCTCGTGAAGATTCGGGGAGCAGCAGGCCACGACGACGCTGTCCAACTTCTTTTCCTGAATGGCCTTGATGATCAGGTTCTGGCCCGGGTCCGAGCACATATAGACATAGTCTTCGGCATGGGCGACGCCGGGTTGTTTGGCCAGAGTCGCGGCGACTTTTTTGACATCCACCGTGCCGGCGATGTTGATGCCGCAGTGACAGATGAAGACGCCTGTCCTTTTCATTGTTCACCCTTTTGCGTTTCTTTGTTGAGGAGCTCGATTCCGAAATCATAGCCGCGGTCGAAAGCCTTGATGTTGAGGTCGAAAAACCTCTTGGGAACAAGGCCCGGCAGGGCTTTCTTCATGGCCGCGGGAGAAACGACTTTGGAGATCGCCGTGAAAAATCCGAGCATGACCAGGTTGGCGAAAACGCGGTTGCCCAGCTCTTCGGCGAATCGCGTCGAAGGAATCGCATAGACGTTGATTTTTCCCCGTGTCGGCCGGAGCTTGACCAGGTCGGTGTCGATCATCAGGATTCCGTCGTCCCTGAGCTCCGGCTCATACTTGTCATAAGCCTCCTGAGACATGGAGATGAGGATCTCCGGTATGGTGATGTACGGGTAGAGGACTCTGCTTTCGGAAACGACCACCTGCGAGCTGCAGGCGCTGCCCCGGGCTTCGGGGCCGAAGCTCTGGGTCATCGTCGCAAATTTATTGTCGAAGAGAGAGATGGCCTTGCCCGTGATCAAACCGCAGCGGATGATGCCCTGCCCGCCGAAACCAGAAAATCTAATTTCCGTCATGGCTTCACTCCATAAGGAACATATTTATCGCCCAAGACCTTTATCATGTGGTTGTTCATGCATTCCAAAAAGGTGGGTTTCTCCCGATCGATGAACTTGCCGACGGCCAGCTTGCCCTGGTAGCTGATATCCAGGGTTCTTGTATCCGCGCCGTGCCGGACCTCGGAATTGTCGTGGTAATACTTGAGAAGGTTCAGGCCGTCGCCCAGCCGGTTCCGCCGAGCGTAGAGAGTGACGCACGGGGCGATGACCTCGATTAAAGAGAATCCACGCTTCCCCAGAGCCTCTTGGATGGACATCGTCACCTGCCTCAAATGGAGCACCGTCCAGCGGGCGACATATGTCGCGCCGCAGGCATCGGCTAGATAGGGCAGGCTGAAGGGATATTCGAAGTTGCCGTAGGGCGCGGTCGAAAGGTTGGCATCGATCGGAGAGGTGGCCGCCACCTGGCCTCCGGTCATGGCGTAGTTGAAGTTGTTGACGCAGATGACGAGAATGTCCATATTGCGCCGGGCGGCGTGGATGAAGTGGTTTCCGCCGATGCCGAAGATGTCCCCGTCCCCGCTGAAAACAACGACTTTCATTTCGGGGTTGGCCAGCTTCAAGCCCGTGGCGAAAGGAATGGCCCGGCCGTGCGTCGAATGAAAAGAGTCCAGCTTGACATAGCCGGCGACGCGGCCCGTGCAGCCGATTCCGGAAACGACGGCCAGTTTGTCCATGTCGATATTGCTCTTGCGGAGGGCATCGGCAAACGATGTGACGACGACGCCGATCCCGCAACCCGAGCACCAGATGTGCGGGATTCTGTCCATCCGGAGGTAGTGCTCGATCGGGTTTTCCGCTTCCAACTGTTCTTTGGACTTCGTCATTTCGCAGCCTCCTTGATGGCGATGAAAATATCCTCCGGATTATGAACCCAGCCGCCGCAATGGGTGACGGGTAGGACCGGCGCCTGTCCGGCGGACGACCGTTCGACTTCCTTGGCCATCTGCCCGAGGTTGAGCTCGGGGACGACAAAGGCCTTGACCTTCTTGGCCAGCTCCTGGATGCGCTTCTCGGGGAACGGCCAGACCGTGACGAGCCGCAGGGTTCCGATCTTAAGGCCGGCCTTGCGGGCCAATTGGACGGCCCTGTAGGCGACCCGGGAGGTGATGCCGTAGGAGACGACCACGACGTCCGCGTTCTCGGTCTGGTCTTCTTCATATTTTATGATTTTATCGGCGTTATGGGTGATCTTGTCCGAAAGGTGGCGGACGTTCCAATCCTGGCATTCGGCATTGATGACGGGATAGCCGCGCTCATCATGAGTCAAGCCGGTCGTATGGAATCGGTAGCCGTCCCCGGCCTTGACCATGAACGGCACGAGATCTTTATCCGGTTTATAGGGAAGATACTTATCCTTGGGGCCTTCGTACCATTTCCGCTCGACAATCTCGATCTTTTCGGCCGGCGGAATGACGACTTTTTCGTGCATGTGCCCGACGCATTCGTCGGTCATGATGAACACCGGGACGCGGTATATTTCCGAAAGGTTGAAGGCCTGGATGGTCAGGTCAAAGCATTCCTGGGGGGAATCCGGCGAAAGGGCGATGATTTGATAATCGCCATGCGAGCCCCAGCGGACCTGCATCATATCGCCCTGACCGACCAGCGTCGGAAGCCCGGTCGACGGGCCGCCGCGCTGGACGTTGGCGATGACCAGCGGCGCTTCCATCATGCAGGCCAGCCCGATATTTTCCATCATCAAGGAAAAGCCCGGGCCCGAAGTCACGGTCATGGCCTTTTTTCCGCCCCAGGCAGCGCCGATGAGAGCCGTGATCGAAGCGATTTCATCCTCCATCTGGATGAACATTCCCCCGACATAGGGGATCCGCTCGGCAAACCGTTCGGCCGTCTCCGTGGACGGCGTGATCGGATATCCCGCGAAAAAGCGGCAGCCGGCGGCCAGGGCGCCTTCGGCGATGGCAAAGTCGCCGTCCAGGTAATGGGCTCCGGTCAAAACTCCCTTAGGGTCGGCTTTCACTTTTTTCACCTTCTTCCTCCTCTTCCTTGAGAGTGACGAAAATCGAAAATTCGGGGCAGATGGCTTCGCACAGCTGGCAGTAGCAGCAATTGCCCTCGTCCTTGACCGACGGCGAATGATAGCCCTTGACGTTGAATTCCTCGGAAAGCTCGAGGACGTCGCGCGGGCAGTATTCGACGCAAAAGCCGCAGCCCTTGCAGCGATTCTTGTTGATGTGAATTTTCCCTTTTTTCGGTTTTAGGTTGCCAAATGGTATGGTCATGGGCCCCTCAGAGCAATCCTTTTTGTTTTAAGACCGGCCTCGGATCGACGCTGTGGAGGTCGAGCCGGAGGGCCTCCTCCCCGCAACCCAAGGCGATGGCCAAAAGTTGGGTGAAATACAGGATAGGGATTTTTTGAAAATCGGGATGCAGCTCCCTCGTCTCTTTCTGGCGGTTGTCCAGGTTGAAGGCGCAGAGCGGACAGCTGACGACGACGACGTCGGCCTTCCGTTTCTCGGCCGAAGTCAGGATCATGTGCGTTCGTTCGGCCACGATCCCCGGATTGTCGACCGTCTGGTAGGAGGCGCAGCATTCCGTTTTATGCGGAAAATCGACGGGCTCGGCCCCCAGGGCCGCCATCAGGTTTTCGAGAACACGGGGATTTTCGACATCGTCCAGGCCGAGCTCCTTGGGCCTGACCAGGAGGCAGCCGTAATAGCTTGCCACCTTGAGGTTTTTCAGCGGCTTGACGACTTTTTTAGCTACATTTTCGAACTTGATCTCGTCGCGGAGAAGCTCCAGGAGATGGAGGACTTTGACGTCCCCGTCATAGCTCAATCCCTCGGCATCGATGAAACGGTTGATAATGTCCCGGTCTTCAAGGTTTGTCTTGACCCGCTCGTTGGCCCGCTTGAGGGTGTTGAAGCACATGGCGCAGAGCGTCAGCATCGCCTCGGCCTTGGCTTCTTTGGAAAAGATGAGATTCCGGACCGGAGCGACGTGGTGGATGAGGTCGTCCGTGGCGAGGGAATAAACGGTTCCGCAGCAGTTCCAGCGTCGGAGTTCTTCGACCTCTAGGCCAAGCTTTTTGAGCGAACAGAGCGCCGAATCTTCAAAGTTTTTCGCATTCGCTTTTAACGTGCATCCGGGATAGTAGCTTATTTTCATAATCATGATTCCCTGTATATTGAAGTTGAAGGATATGTATGCGCATTTTTTAATGGGCTAAGACGTGTATTTGCGGAAGCTGCTGATGAGGGCGATGGGCGGCACCTCCTCTTTCTGCTTGTCCGTGAGCTTCGGAATATCGACATAATCCTTGCGCCGGCGAAGAAGGATTTGCCGGATCGCTTCCATGACCTCGGCGATCTTGATCCCTTTGGGGCAGCGGGCATTGCAGGTCAGGCAGGAGGCGCAGACCCAATAAGACTTGGATTTCAGGAGCTCGTCTTTAAATCCGAGCTGGACATAGCGGATGACCTGGTTGGGCAGGATGTCCATTTCGGAAACGGCCGGGCAGCCGGCCGAGCACTTTCCGCATTGATAGCAGGCCAGGATTTTTTGTCCGCTGAGCTCCTCGACCTTGGCCACAAATTGATCGCGCACTTTTTTCTGCGAGATGTTAACTCTCATCAAGACTTTCCCTCTCTCTTGGAGCAATGTCTGCGGTAAACGTTTCGCCCCGCTTCTCCTCGGCCAATCGGCCAAATAAAGACCTTCTAGTTAAACATAATTCGAAAAATGTGTCAAGAAAATTGGAGCAAAAAAACCGAAAAATCGCCTCAGCGGAAAGAAGAAAATTCCTTCATTCCATTAGCTTATAAACTTGCCAAAAGCTTCGGGCGATGTCCCTACGGGTATAGTTGCTACGACCGTGTTTGTCGCCGTATTGATGACCGAGACGTTGTCGATTCCATAATTCGCCACATAGACGAAAGTACCGGCGGGATTGACAGCGATGCCCCGAGGCCCGCTTCCTACGGCGATGTTCCCGACCACAGTGTTCGTCGCCGTGCTGATGACGTAGACGTCGTTAGAAATATAATTCGCCACATAGACAAACGTGCCTGCGGGATTGACGGCAATGCCATAAGGGTTGTTTCCCACGGCGATGGTCGCCACCACGGTGTTTGTTGCCGTGTCGATGACGGAGACGTTGTTAGAGTTATAGTTCGCTGCATAGACGAAGGTGTGAGCCGGGTTCACGGCGATGCCCCAAGGTCCAGTCCCCACGGCCACCGTCGCGATGACGGTGTTTGTGGTTGTGTTGATGACCGAGACGTTGCTAGAGCCATAGTTCGCTACGTAGACGCGCGTGCCTATTAAAGGGACAAGTATCGGGTCAGCGATACCCGAAGGTCCAGTCCCAACGGCAATCGTCGCTATAACGGTATTTGTGGCCGTATCGATAGCGGAGACATTATTAGAGTTATAGTTCGTCACATAGGCACGGGAGCCGGTCGGGTTTAAGCATACTCCGGTAGGACCGTTCCCAACGGCCACCGTCGCAACGACGGCGTTTGTTGCCGTATCGATGACCGAGACGCTGTTAAAGCCATAGTTTGCCACGTAGACAAAGGGGCCGGACGGATTCACGGCTACGCCCCTGGGACTTTGCCCCACGGCCACCGTCGCGATGACGGTGTTTGTGGCCGTGTTGATGACGGAAACGTTACTTGAGTTGTAGTTGGTTATATAGGCATATGGCCCGCCTCCCGGAGAGACGGCGGCATGTAGGGGCAAAGCTCCGAATTCAACCACGGGTTTGACCCATTTGGGAGGAAGGAGTGTCGTCCCAGCGACCGCTCCTCCGCCGGCGGCGAGAACCTTTAAAAGACGGCGGCGGCTAAGCGCGTTGCCGCTTTTTCCCCCGTTCTTAACAGACGAATTAATTTTTTTATCAAGGTCTTTCATGAAAATACCCCTCCTCAATTAAACAGGAAAGTCGTTCCCTCATCGGGCGGTTAATTCCTCTGTTTTCTCAGAATATGATATGCTTTAATATGTTGAAAATATAAGCTGGTATGAATAATAAGTCAAGTGATATCAGTGCAATATCTACGTTGACATCTTTCTCCGGGAGGAGATATATTTTGGCTCACGGGAAAGTCCCGGCAATCGGCATGGACAAAGGATAAATTTTGCATACGAAAAAAGAAAATTTTCATGCTCGCCGGATATTCCACTTTCTTGGCCTGGCCGCCCGCGCCGAATGCGACGCTTCGCATTTAAAGATGCTGGCAGAGACGGCAGCCGAACTTTCCTCTGAATCTCCGCGCTGGGATGGAGTCACGGCCCTGGCCGAAGCCCAGGGAGTCGCTCCCCTCCTCTACGCTCATTTAAAAGAAGCCGGAGCGGAGCCTCCCTTGAACGTCAAAAGGGAGCTGCAGGGTCTCTATCTTCGGCATCGCCTGGCTAACGAGATCCGGATGCGTCAATTGATCAAGATTTTGGCGTCTTTCGATTCCGCAAACATTCCGGTTCTCGTCTTGAAAGGAGCAGCCCTTTCCTCTCTGATTTATGCCGAGCCGGGGCTCCGGCCTTTTAACGACTTGGATATTCTCGTCCCTAAATCGGCGATAAAACAAGTTCAGCGTTTTCTCGCGGATTTGGGCTTTTCCGTGCCTCTTTCTCCCTTTCTGCCGGGCAGAGTTTTTTTTCCAAAACACTTGCCGAAAGCCGTCCTGCAAACCGACGGAATTTCGGTCATCGTCGAAGTCCACTTCAATCTCTTCAGCGAGTATGAATCCGTTTCGATGAGAATCGAAGACTTGGGCGACCCACCGCTATCCTTCCCCTTGGAGCCGGACGGAATCATGGCCCAGACGCTCGGCTTTGAAGAAACGCTGTGGTACCTGTGTCTCCATCTCTGCCGGACGCATCCTCTCTATGGAGAATCCCGCCTGATCTGGATGGCCGACATCGTCAGTTTCGCCGAGCGCTTTCAGCGGGAAATCGATTGGGAAATGATAAGAAAACACTATCCCTTCGTTCTCCAGACTCTCTCCCTATTGCATTTCATAACGCCGCTCTCTCAAAGCTTATTAGCTCAGGCTCCCCTCAAAATCGGGAATGAGCCGCAGGGAATCGGGGAGGATTTCAGAGGAGTGCCGCAGTCGCTATTTCCGGTCGAGGGAATAAAAAGATATTTCCACGACCTGCGGGATATTTTCTTTCCCTCGGAATGGTGGCTGCGCCTGCATTACGGGCTGGGCTCCGTTCGTCCGCTGTTCTGGGACCGTTGGGTCCGGCATCCTCTGTCCATCCTGCGGCTGACGAATCGCTTGCTGCTCAGGCGCTTGGTTCCTCCGGAATAGGAGCAGAGATATTATGCGCGGAGATCATCCCTCATGAACAAACCACGACGGAAATCAGATTACCGCCTTGAGGAAATCGACGGCGAACTGCTGCTCTATCACCCGGGCAGGACGGAAATCCTTTACTGCAACCCGACCGCTTCCGCCATATGGCATCTCTGCGATGGAAATTGGACCGCGGAAGAAATCATCTCCCTGCTGCGCTCGACATATCCCGAAGCCGAGGAAACCATCGCCGCCGAAGTGGAAGAGGCTCTGGACCTGTTCCTAAAACACGGAGCGATCGAATTCGTTTGAAATTCGCATGAGCTCAAAAAGCGCGAAGGTCATCCGCTTTGCCGGCAGCGCCGTGGCCGTCGAGCATGAAGGCGAGAGAGCCGCCCGGATCGTTGATTTTTTGTTCCGTCATGCCGGCCCCGAGATCAATCATGATATTCCGGCCGATATAACCTACCGTCTCGTTCCGGGAGAAGAGCCCGACAATATGGTTCTTTATCGAGAGGAAATGTTGCTCGACGCCGGGACATCCGAGGCCGACCTGGCAGAGAGGCTCCTCGGAAGTGTTTGCCATGACCTGGCGGATAAGAGTCGAGGCGGGCTGCTTTTCCATTCGGCCGCCCTCATATTAAAAAATAATAAGGGATTGGTTCTTCCCGGCGGAATCGCCGCCGGAAAAACGACACTGGCCTTTTGGCTGGCCATGAAGGGTTCTAACTATCTAACGGACGAGATGGTCTTTGTCGCCGACGGAGCCGATGCCTTCCAAGCCTTTGGGCGTCCGCTGAATCTAAAAGAGCCCGCCAGACTTGCGCTGGAAAAATATTTTAACTTCGAACAAAAAGCCGGCCAATGCCTCAGAGCCTCCCGGAGCACCTTGATCTCCCCCGAGCTTTTAGGCAGCGGCGCAAGCACCAAAGAAACTCCGATCAGCCTGATCGTTTTTCCCGGCTATAGGGAAGCCGGAGATTCCGACTTGAAGCCTCTGACCAAAGCGCAGGCGGGCTTGGCTCTCATGGAATGTCTTGTGAATGCGAGGAACCTGCCTGACCACGGCCTTTCAGAAATCCTTCGTCTGGTAAAAATGGTGCCGGCTTTTCAACTGCGCTATAGCCATTTTGACCAGCTTGGAAAACACCTCGAGACATTATTGCGGATCTTAACGTAGTAAATCTTTTCATCCTGCAGCACTTCCTTT
>Ga0315282_10015627_pt1 | contig 11181 bp, 9 predicted proteins | sample YL17G07_20_MG_FD_203693 | JGI IMG/M metagenome (GOLD analysis project Ga0315282, IMG submission 203693) | Sediment microbial communities from Yellowstone Lake, YNP, Wyoming, USA - YL17G07_20 | ecosystem: Environmental > Aquatic > Freshwater > Lake > Sediment | place: USA: Wyoming | collected...
CCGCGAGGCATGGATTCCCGCGGCATCCGGGGGCTCGTTGGGGGGGGATGGAAGGCGGGGGCGTCGTGGGGATGTCGTGGGGGCGTCGTGGGGATGTCGTGGGGGCGTCGCGGGGGTGGAAGGTGGGATTCCGGCCGATTCGGGCCGCTTGAGCGGCCCTCATCAGCCGGCGTTTTGCAGTCGGCGCGGTTTTAATCAGCCGGCGTTTTGCAAGTCCCCCGTCCAGGCTTGGTGCCAGCCGGTTGAATATCGGCGGGGCAGTCATGTATATATGGTGCCAATCGACCATGTCCGGCTCCGCGTGCGTCGGCGGCGGGCATAACCAATAAGGAGACTTTTCTCATGGGCGACCGGCATAAGTTTCTCGCGGTGGACCTCGGGGCCGAGAGCGGCCGGGGGGAGATCGTCACCCTCGCCGACGGCAAGGTGAGCATGGAAGAGATTCACCGCTTCCCGACCCGCAACGTTCAGTTGGGCAAGACGAGGTACTGGGATTTTCCGGCCATCTACGCCGAGGTCGTCGAGGCGATGAGGATCTGCTCGGCCCGCGGCGTGCGGCCCTCGTCGGTGAGCATCGACACGTGGGGTGTGGACTTCGGCCTGCTGGGGGCAGACGGCTCGCTGCTGGGCAACCCGGTCCATTACCGCGACTCTCGGACCGACGGCATTCACGCCCACGCAAGCCGGATAATGCCGATCGCGGACATCTTCATGGCCACGGCCCTGCACACGATGCCGATCAACTCGCTCTTTCAACTGCACGCGATGCAGAGGAACCGCTCGCCGCTGCTGGAACTGGCCGATACATTCCTCATGATGCCGGACCTGCTGGCGTACTTCCTGACGGGCGTCAAGGCGTGCGAGCTGTCGATCGCGCAGACGTCGCAGCTTGTCGGCACGGACTGCAAGTGGGCCCAAGACGTCATCGGGCGTTTCAGCCTGCCCAGGTCGATGTTTCCCGGGCTCATCGAGCCGGCCAGCGTCATCGGGCCTATGACGCCGGAAGTGGCCGGCCTGACCGGCATGGGCGACGTGCCGCTGGTGGCCTGCGCCGCCCACGACACCAGCGCCGCCGTCGCGGCCGTGCCCGCCGCCGGGGATGACTGGGCCTTCCTGAGCTGCGGCACCTGGAGCATCCTCGGGCGGATGGTGGACAAGCCCGTCGCCACCCGGGCCTGCTACGAGGCGGGGTTCACCAACGAGTACACCTACGGCGGCTGGTACCTGGCCCGCAACATCCTGGGCCTGTGGCTCGTCCAGGAACTGCGCCGCAAGTGGGACACCCCCAGCGACCCGTGGGACTACGAGCGGATGACGGCCGAGGCCGTCAAGGCCGGCCGGGACGCCAAGACCCCCTCGCCGCTGGTGGACGTCTCCGACCCGCGACTGCTCGCCCCGGCGGACATGGAGGCCGCCCTGTTGGAACTGATCACCGAGACCGGCCAGGTGGCGCCCATAGGCCGCGGCCAACTGCTGCTCTGCGTCCTGGAGTCGCTGGCGCTGGAATACGCATGGGGCCTGGACATGATCGAAAAGCTCATCGCCGCCCGCCCGGGCAGGCTGTACATCGTCGGCGGGGGGATTCGAAACAAGCTGCTCTGCCAGTTGACCGCCAACGCCTGCGGCGTCGAGGTGCTGGCGGGGGCCGACCAGTGCACGGCCCTTGGCAACGCGCTGGGCCAGGCGCTGGCCCTGGGCGTCATCGCCAGCCGCGACGAGATCCGCCAGGTCATGCGCGACTCCTCCCAAATCACCACCTACGAACCCAAGCACCAGCCCGCATGGCAAGCCAAACGCGAACAATACGCCAGGCTCCAGGGCTCAAAGACGTGGCACTAGCCAATCCGGTAGCCGGTAGCCGGGACGAGGAGGTTGTCCGATAATTCATGTTAGCAGGGATGCAGAGGAAAAGAAGACAGCAGATCTTTGCAATGATGAACGCGGATAAACGCTGATAGCCGGCCGATTCATCAGCATTGGTTGGACCTGTCGGCGGCTCTTGTGGTTAGCAAAGGGCTAACAGCATCGCTTTTGAGGAAACAGGAGGCCTTCATTTGGGCTGATCGAGTTCCGCCCGCTTGGCCCACTGCCAAACTCCTGTTTCCTCAAAAGCGATGCACTCTTACCGCCGGGCGGGATTGCGGCAAATCCGGCAAGTTCCGAAACCTATCTGCGTTTATCCCGAAGGGACCGTCGGTCTGCGTTCATCATTGCAAGAATCTGCTGTTTCTTTTCATCCCATGCATCCCCTGTATCCCTGCCGAAATAATTATCGGACAGCCTCGGTAAGAGGAAACGGCGGAACCGGGAACCCGGTCGCCATGAAACATGGCCTCGATTCCCTCGGCGCCGTGCCATTTCCCGCGTGAATCATTCCTCGCATGTGTCATTTTCCCCTTGTGCCATTATTGCCTTGCGAACTCCCGGCGGCACGTTAGAATGTGCCCGTATGTCGTCACCCGGTTGAGCCGCGGGCTGCCCGGCGGTGCGGGGCAGCTTCGGTCGCGTCTGGAATCCTGGGAGAACGGAATCATGTCGACAGAGAACTCAGGGAATCATTGGAGTTCGGGAAACCGGCGGCGGGGTCGCACGGACTTTTGCGTAATGGCGGCCTTGGCGGGCCTGGTCCTGGCCGGGGCGGGGGCTTGCCCGGCCTGGGGGCAGGTCACGGGCCACGACCCGTTTTCGCTGCGTTTGCCGGCCGCGCTGGGCAGGTTCTCGCCCTACGCCGACGTGGCGGGCGTCGGCAACGCCTCGGCGGCCAGCAAGTGGTCGTCCTCCGTCAACCCCGCGTCCGGGGCGTGGCTGGACTGGCCGGCTGGGAAGGTTGTCGCGCTGACCCCGCAGTACTCGACCATCGGGTTCAAGCAGGGTCCCCGTCTGCACGTCACATCCGAGGCCGGCACCGTCGACCTGGGCAAGTGGGGCCGGCTCCAGCCGGCCTTCGCGCAGGTCTGGGCCGATGAGGACACGACCCGCCAGGACCTGGATTTCGACTTCAACCTCAGCCGCTACCAGATGAACTGGGGCAAGAAGATCAACAATGACTGGGCTCTCGGCGCGGGCTTCCAGTACAGCAGGTCGCAGGCCTTTTACGACATGGGCCCGATAGACATCTCGAAGTCCAGTTCCGACTCCTACGGCTTCACGGTGGGCACGCTCAACAGGATTGCGGGCAAGCTTCTGGGCGGGGCGGTGGTGCAGTACTCCTTCAGCCGGGACCGCACGACGATGTTCGGCATCCCGCAGTTCGCCATCCCCGAGACCAAATCTGACGACACCACGCACGAAGTGACGTTCCGGCCTGGGCTGTCCTACGAGTACGCCAAGGACTCGACGATTCTGCTGGACTACCAGTTCGGCTCGTACTTCAACCATGAGGGCAGCATCGTCGTTCAGCGTTTCTTCACCGGGGTGGACCACCGTATCTTCGACTGGCTTTTCGTCCGCGGCGGGATTGCGATGGACACCCGCGCGCACGTGGGCCTGACCTGCGGGGTGGGCATCTATCCGTGCGACGCCGTTACGCTCGACGTGGCCTTCCAGAACGACATGTTCCCCGAGGTCAGGCAGGAGTTCGGCAGGTCACAGACGCTGACGATATCTCTGACCGTAACATTCTGAATCCGACATGCTGCCTTCCGGCGGGGCGTTCAAAGGTCCGATTGCCCGCCAGGCATGATAGGTCTCACAGGTCCCGCAGGACTCATAAGCTATAGCTTGGAATCCGGCGATGCCACAGTATTTTCTCGTCATACAAGGCCCGGCCGGTAGAATGCGGCTCAATGTCCGCCAAGCGTGACAACTTGTTTGACTTTTTCGATCCTTCCAGGGCCAAGGGTTCGCGGAAAGGCCCCGACGTCGGGCGGGACGTCACGCGTGAGTTGGCCGGCGGGGATGAAGCCGCACGCGGCGGCCCCGCGCCCGGGCAATCGGCGCCGGCGGCCTCGTCCGCGCCGGGCGGCGAGAGCCGCGGCGCGCCGGCGCCATCCGCGCCGGGGCAGTCGGCTCCGGGCGCCGGCCCGGGCGGGCGGCAGGCGCGCCAGCCGATGAGCGTCTCGCTGCTGGTTGCCCGCGTCAAGCAGGCGCTCGCCGACGCCATGCCGGACTTCGTGACCGTCGTCGGCGAACTCAGCAACGTCAAGTGCCACGATTCCGGTCACGTGTACTTTCGCCTCAAGGACTCCGCGGCCGCCATCGACGCGGTGATGTTCCGCGCCGCGGCAGGCAAGCTCAAGTTCACGCCCGCCGACGGGCTGGAAGTCGTGGCCGAGGGGCGAGTGGACGTCTACGACGCCCGCGGGCAGCTCCAGCTTTACGTCGAGCGGATGACGCCCAAGGGCGCTGGCTCGCTCGAGTTGGCCTTCAGGCAGCTCAAGGAAAAGCTCCAGGCCGAGGGGCTCTTCGACGCCGCGCGCAAGAAGCCCATCCCCCGTTTCCCGCGTGCGGTGGGCGTCGTCACGAGTCAGACCGGCGCGGCCGTGAGAGACATCATCCGGACGCTGCGGCGGCGCTGGCCCGCGGCGGCGGTGTATCTTCTGCCGACGCCGGTTCAGGGCGAAGGAGCGGCCGGGCAGATCGCCGAGTCCATCCGGCTCATGGACGGCTCGGCGCGTCGGCTGGGCATCGACACGATCATCGTCGCTCGCGGCGGCGGCAGCCTGGAGGACCTTTGGGCCTTCAACGAGGAGCCCGTCGCCCGCGCGGTGTTCGCCGCCGGCACGCCCATCATAAGCGGCGTGGGGCACGAGACGGACGTCACGATCTGCGACATGGTCGCCGACGTTCGTGCCGCGACGCCCACCGCGGCGGCGGAGCTTGCCGTGCCGGACGCCTCGGCTGTCCGCGGCTGGCTCTCGGAGGCCGCGGCGCGGGCAACGCGCCGCATGCGCCGGCGGCTGGACGAGGCCGGGCTGGCGCTCGAGAGCATTGGCCGCAGCGCCGCCTTCCGCGACCCGCTGGGGCGGGTGCGGACCGGGGTTCAGCGAATAGACGAGCTTGCCCACCGGCTTCGGGGCGGCGTCCGCCACCGTGTGGCGCAGGCGAGGCGTTTGGCCGAGCCGCCGGCGGGCAGGCTGGCGGCGCTGCACCCGGCCCGCCTGTGTGACCGTGGGGCGGCGAAGGTGGACGGCCTGCTTGCCCGTCTGCGATGGGCCCTGAGCGGGCGGAGCAAGCGGTCCGGCGAGGCCCTTGTGGCCGCGACGGGCAGGCTGGCGGCTCTACACCCGGCCCGCCTATGGGACCGCGGGGCGGCGAAGGTGGACGGCCTGGTTGCCCGGCTGCGATGGGCCCTGGGCGGGCGGAGCAAGCGGTCCGGCGAGGCCCTTGTGGCCGTAGCAGGCAGGCTGGCGGCGGCCAGCCCGGTCAATCGGATCAGGCTGGCTCGCCAGCAGGTCGACGGCGCGGCCAGGCAGCTCGATGCCATGAGCTACCGCAGCGTGCTTCGGCGCGGCTTCAGCGTTACGCGGTCCCATGTCGGCAGGATTCTCCGCGCCGCCTCGCAGGCCGTAGTTGGGGAGATGATCGAGACGGAACTGGCCGACGGCCGGCTCAGCAGCCGGGTCGCCGGCGCTGCGGACGCCCCGGCCGGGCCCAAGGCATCAGGCGTCGGCCAGCCGGCGGCGCGGTGTCCCGCGGAGGCCGCGGCAAACGCCGGCCCGACCGGGCCGGCGGCGCCCAAGCCTCGCCCGGCCCCCAAGCCGCCGGACGCCGGGCCGACGCTTTTTGACTGATTCAACCGTTCTTCCGGAAAGAAGCCGAAAGAAGCCGAAAGAAGCTGAAAGAACATGACCGCTTGCCAACCAGGTGAGACATGACCAAGGACGCGAAAGAGAAAGAAAAGCTGACGTTCGAGCAGGCGCTTGCGAAGCTCGAGGAGATAGTCTCGGCCATCGAGGAAGGCGAAGTGCCACTTGAGCAGTCCATCGACAAGTACGCCGATGGCGTGGAACTGGTCAAGCAGTGCCGGCAGATCCTCGACCGGGCGGAGAAGAAGATTCAACTCCTCGGCCGGGGCGAGGGCGGGCAACTGGAGGTGACCGGCGAACTTGACGAGCCGGCGGACGAGGACGGCAAGGAAGCCTGATTCCGACTTCGGCTGCCCGGTACTTGGGGAAGCGGCGAGCAACCGCGCTACGGGCTCAGTCCCAGGGGCTGCTGTTTAGTTCCCATGGATTGCTGTTTAGTTCCCATGGATTGCTATCCCTGGGCTTCGGGGTGACATCGCGTAAGACAGGTTGTGCGTAAGACAGGTTACGCGTGAGACAGGTTGTGCGCGAGACGGTTACGCGCAAGGTTATGTCGAGCAAGGTTATTGCGTCCAGTTTGGGCGGGGCATAGAATGCGGGCAACTCGGGCCGGGCCGGCGTCTTGGCGCGTCCGGCCGGGAAGAGGCCATGATAGTAGATTGTCACACGCACATTTGGGCGAACATCGACCAACTCGGCACCGGCGCGGGCGAGTACATCCGGCGCCAGTGCGGACAGGACAGCGTCGCCGCCGGCCCCGCCGAGCACGCGCGGGCGGCCGAGTGCGCCGACAAGTCCCTGGTCTTCGGCTTGCGAAGCGTGGACCTCGGCGCCTCGGTGCCCAACGATTACGTGGCCGAGTACGTCGGCCGGCACGCCGCCAAGATGATCGGCGTGGCGGCGGCGGACCCGTCGGAAGCCGCCGCGGCCGACGAGGCCGAGAAATGCCTGGCGCGCTCGGAGTTCCGCGCGCTGACGATAAGCCCCGCCACTCAGAACATCCACCCGTGCGACAGCCGGGCCATGGTAATCTACGAACTCGCGATGAGCCGGCGCGCGCCGGTGTTCTTCTCCCAGAGCACGCATTTCCCCGCCCATGGGCGGATGGAATACGCTCGCCCGTCGCTTCTGGACGAGATCGCCCGCGAGTTTCCGGACCTTGTGATCGTGATCTCCTCGATGGGCCATCCCTGGATCGAGGAGGGCATCGCGCTTATGGGCAAGCACCCGTGCGTCTTCGGGGACATAGCCGGGCTGGTGCATCGGCCCTGGCAGGCGTACAATGCGCTGGTGCTGGCCCACCAGTTCAACGTGATGGACAAGATGCTCTTCGCCAGCGATTTCCCGTACTGCACGGCGGCCGAGGCGATCAAGAGCATCTACCGCATGAACGAGGTGACTCAGGGCACGAATCTGCCGTCGGTTCCGCGGGAGGCCCTGCGGACCATGGTGGAGCGGGACGCCCTGACGGCCCTTGGCATAGCCCGGCCTGGCGAGGCCCTGGCCCGGCCAAACAACGACGAGACGTAGCGGTTTTCTCGTCCGCGGGATGGACTCGCCGCGGGCGTCATGATAGCTTATGGCGAGGATATATCTGCCGATACCGGCCTGAAGGAGTTGGATATGAAGCACTGGGCAATGGGAATGAGGATTCTGGGCGTTGTGCTTGTCGCTGGGCTTTTGTTCGGCTGCGAGAAGAACCAGCCGCCGGACGAGGCCGCACCGTACGATTCGACGACTGCCGTCCCGCCGACGAACTTGCAGGTGAACCCCAACCCGGACCTGCTGGCCGACCAGACCAAGCTGGCCGGCGCGAAACCCGCCGTTTCGGCGGTTGTGTCCGCCAGCGCGGCGGATGACCCCGTCGCCAAGGCCGTACGCGCCGAGATGGGCAAGATGATCGACGCCGCCAAGACCGGGCAGTTGCCGACGATCACGGCTTATGTCCTGGAAAAGGACACCAACACGGTCAAGGACGCGGCCGATGCCCTGACTGCGCTGACGGCGGCCGAGGATGCGCTGAACACGGCCGTCAAGGCCACTTGGGGCAAGGAGGCGCTGGCTTCCCTCATGACGATGTTGGAGCGCGGCCCCAACGGCGGGCCCTTCCTGGCCAGGCTGGGCACGATGTCGGCGGATGCGTTGGCTATCACGACGGTCGACGCCAACACGGCGGAGGTCAAGGGCCCTGCCGGCGATAAGTTGACGTTCACAAAGAGCGAGGATAAGTGGCTGATCTCGCTGTCGGATGCGCAGGTCCAGGTCTACTCGGCACTGGCGGAGCTGGCCAAATTGCAGACCCAGGCGGCCAATGGGCTCGCCGGCGACGTCGCCACAAACGCCGTTACCGCCCAGACCGCCGTCAGCGCGATTGCGGAAAAAGCCAAGACCCTGGACGAAGCCGTGAAGCGCCTCAAGGAAGCGATGGAGACCGGCCAGTCAGGCACCGGGTCTTCGGGCCCCGCGACCGCGCCGGCCGGTGGCGCGGACAGCGGGTCTTCGGGCCCCGCGACCGCGCCGGCCGGTGGCGCGGACAGCAGGCCTTCGGGCCCTGCGACCGCGCCGGCCGGTGGCGCGGACAGCGGGTCTTCGGGCCCTGCGACCGCGCCGGCGGGTGGCGCGGACAGCGGGTCTTCGGGCCCTGCGACCGCGCCGGCGGACGGCGCGGACAGCGGGTCTTCGGGCCCTGCGACCGCGCCGGCGAGTGGCGCAGCCGGCGGCAACTAAATAGAGCATCGATCCCACCTCCTCGCGCCCGGAACCGCCCGCACGGGCGGCCCAGGCGCCAATGCGGGCTCTGGCATCAACCATGGACGAGCCGCTCCGCGTACATTCGCCGAAGGAACTGGAGTTCTTCCTTGAGGTGACACCCTGTGCCCGTTGCGGGCACGGTCCCCTGGCTGTCCGCGCCGCCAAGGCCGCCGGCAAGGTGGCGGCCGGCGAATTGCCGGCTGCCGTTCGGACCCACTGTCGAAACTGCAATGCCCAGCGGACGTTCCACGTCGAGTGGATCAAACAAGCCGCCGACCAGCCAAGCGAGGTTGTCGATCTTGCCCAGTGGGTGGGGCTCTATTTCCTCTACGCCGACCAGATCGGCAAGGCCCAAGCGCCGGCCGAGGCGCGGGCCGCCGCACGACGCGCCACCCAATGCCTGGCAGAGGCGCTGAAGTTCTACGGACCCGACGAGATGCCGCCGGAATCGGCCTTCCGCAACGAGCAGTCGCTGGCGGCCTTTCACGACAGCCCCGCCACCTTCGCCCGAACCCGCCTGCGAGAACTCCAGGCCATGCTGCCCGTCGCCGCCGACGCCGGCCGGGCCGGGCAGGGCGACGACAAACCCCACGACGCGCCCGACGCCCACAAGGCCTGGTGGAAATGGTGGTGACCCGCCTGTATCCTCAACCTGGACTGATGGCCATGAGCCGAGACCTTCCTTTCGAAAGGGTGAGTAAACCCCGGACAGGAAACTGACGAGCCAATCATGCTTCCCGAAACCGTGACCCAATACCTGAGTGCCAATCGCCAGCGTCACCTGGCTGAGTTGTTCGAGTTGCTGCGTATTCCCAGCGTTGCCAACACCGAGCCTCAGGCCTGCCGCCAGGCGGCCGACTGGCTGGTCCGGCGCCTGGGCAAGTGCGGGCTCAAGGCTCGCAGCGTCGGGTCGGCCGGGGCGCCAAACGTCCTGGCCTCGCTGCACGTCGGCGACGAGGCGCCCACGCTGCTTGTCTACGGGCATTACGACGTTCAGCCGCCGGAGCCGCTGGAGAAGTGGCAAAGCCCGCCGTTCGAGCCGGCAGTCCGCGACGGGGCGATCTGGGCACGCGGCGCCAACGACGACAAGGGGCAGCTTTACGCCCACATCATGGCCGTCGAGGCCTGGCGGCAGGCCGGCGGCGGCGTGCCGGTTAACCTTCGCGTGCTCTTCGAGGGCCAGGAGGAGACCGGCTCGCCGGGCATGGAAGAATTCCTGGCCGCCCACGCCGAGGAACTCTCCGCCGACGCCGCCGTCATAAGCGACTCGGAGTTCTTCGCCGAGAACCTGCCGAGCATAACTTACTCGCTTCGCGGCCTGGCGTATGTGGAGGTCACTTTCCGTGGCCCCTCGGCCGACATACACAGCGGCCTCAACGGCGGGGCGGTTGCCAACCCCATCAACGCCCTGGCCCGCCTCCTGGCCGGGATGCACGACAACGCCGGGCGGATCACCTTGCCGGGCTTCTACGACGACGTCGTGCCGCTGACCGAGGCCCAGCGCGAGGCCTGGGAGACCCTGCCGTTCGACCCCGACGGGTACGCTCGCGGCCTGGGCGTCGAGGCCCTTGGCGGCGGCGAGGCGGGCTTCAGCGTGCTGGAGAGGCGCTGGGCCAGGCCGACGCTCGACGCCAACGGCATCGTCGGCGGGTATACCGGCGTGGGATCCAAGACCATAATCCCGGCCGAGGCGTCGGTGAAAATTTCCATGCGCCTGGTGCCCAACCAGGACCCGGCAAAGATAGTTGATGGCTTCCGGCGGCACGTGGCCGAGAACACCCCGCCGGGCATCCGGGCCGACGTGAAGCTAAACGCCGGCGCACGCCCGGTGATGATACATCCGCGGTCGCCGGCCATGGAAGCCGCCAAGGCGGCCCTGGCCGAGGCATTCGGGAAAGACCCGGCCATGGTGCGCTCCGGGGCGTCGGTGCCGATTACCGAGCTTTTCCAGAGGCTGCTGGGACTAGATGCCGTGCTCATGGGCTTCGGCCTGCCGGACGACAACCTCCACGGCCCCAACGAGCACTATAAACTGGAGCACTTCTATCGCGGCGCGATCGCCTCGGCCGCCATGATGGGAAACATAAGGGGAATGCCCTCGGGAGATTTGCCGGCCGACCCGGTGGGGTGAATTTCCGACTTGATGCCCCATGCGACGTGGTACGATGAAGTCTGCATCGGGTAAGGCACCGCTCTACGTTCCCGCCTTCGGAGGTTTGTTTCGCTCGGCCGCAAGCTCTCGGCCGTACCGCTCAATCGTGGTCAGGGTCGGTCAAGGTCTAGGCACTTTTGGAAAGGAACGGAACGATGATGAAGGCAAGGAACATTCTGGCGACGGTGGTGGTTGTGCTGGCGGCGGGGGGCGTAGTGGCAGCGAAGGACTTCACGCTAGGGGGCACAAAACACTTGGACGTGTTCGGAACCTATACGAACGGCTACATGTGGGATTCCAGCACGGCTGATGTCCCGACTGGCGGGTGGGTTTGACAACCTGTACGCCAACGACACCAGCACGGTGGTCACCCCCTACGATGGGTACGTTGGCTACCTGTACCCCTACGAAACCAGCACGGTGACCGTCAGCGGCGCGAGCGTTGTCTACCTGCACACCTACGACACCAGCACGGTGGCCGTCAGCGGTGCGAGCGTTCGCGACCTGTCCGCCTACGGCACCAGCACGGTG
>Ga0315282_10015628_pt1 | contig 11180 bp, 5 predicted proteins | sample YL17G07_20_MG_FD_203693 | JGI IMG/M metagenome (GOLD analysis project Ga0315282, IMG submission 203693) | Sediment microbial communities from Yellowstone Lake, YNP, Wyoming, USA - YL17G07_20 | ecosystem: Environmental > Aquatic > Freshwater > Lake > Sediment | place: USA: Wyoming | collected...
GATTGGAACGAAGCAAAAAGAATAATCAAAGAAAATATAATCGAAGGAACAGACCTTAACAGGGTGAGAAGTTCAGGGGAGAAAAGTTCAGTTAGGCGAGTAATTTGCACGAATCATCGATGTACAAGTAAAAGATATAATTATAACGACGAAGAAGGGTTTTTAGTGAGTATCAGTAATAACGAAAGGGATGATTTAGATATTCCTTGGAGCATGCTTGAAAAGTGTTTCTACTCACTGAAAGAAAAAGAGGGATATAATGGAAAAGTCTTTAGAAGTTATTATCCTCAACAAGCAGATAATCATGGATGTCATGTTCATGTTGTCGGGATGATCTTTAAAAAAGCAGGAATCGCAACTTTGGACTCTAAAGAAAGAAATTATTACCTCAAGGACTATAACGATAACATATCAGGGAGCTAGTTGATGAAGAAAATAGTTTTAGTCTTGTTGACTATGTTGATGCTCTTTACTTTGTTTTTAGGAGTATTAAGAGAGAATGTTGTAAAAGCAAGTGAAACGTACAGAGCAGAGGCTTTGATTGAAAAAGAAGCATCCCAAAAAGTAATCATCCTTCAAGTTGGTAAAACTTCCTTTACAGTAAATGGTGTTACCAATACCTTAGATTCTCCTCCTATAATAAAAAACAGCATAACCCTTGTCCCAATCCGTGCAATTATTGAAGCGCTCGGCGGGAGTGTCGATTGGAACGATACTGAAAAAATGGTTACTGTAACGCTTAAAGATACAACGCTTATAATTTGGATTAATAAACCTCAAGCACAAGTGGCTGCACCTCTTCTTATTCTTAGGTGGATTGATGAATCAAACCATAAGGTTGTCCCTGAAATTATTAACGGTAGAACAATGCTTCCAATAAGATTTATTACAGAAAATCTTGGTTGTGATGTTCAATGGGATGGGACAAAAAATACAATTACCATTACCTATCCTAAACCATCGTCCGCAACAATAGCTGACGGAGATAATCTGCTCCTGGGTAATCCCAGCAATGCGTTACATAGCGTATCGTCTCCTGATAACTATTTGATGGACCAAACTTACTATGTTGTTTCATACAACCGCGATCGTGGAGAGCCAAACTGGGTAAGCTGGTATCTTGGTAGTTCCTCATTAGGCTCAACGGACAGGTCAAATGATTTTCGTGCAGACCCATCTCTCCCCAGTGGTTGGTATCAGGTGCAGGCAACGAGTTATTCCGGGAGTGGTTTTGATAGAGGGCATAACTGTCCTTCAGGAGACAGGACATCAAGCATTGCTGCTAATTCATCGACATTCTTGATGACGAACATGATTCCTCAGGCTCCTAACAATAACCAGCACACGTGGGCTAACTTCGAGAACTATCTCCGCAGTCTGGTTCAACAGGGAGACGAAGTATATATTGTCATGGGCTCGTATGGAGAAGGTGGCACTGGTTCAAAAAGCTATCAAACAACCATTGACAACGGACATGTTACAGTTCCTGCCCATATTTGGAAGGTAGCTGTTGTTCTACCTGACGGGGACAACGATCTAAGCCGCATCACTGAAACTACACGAGTCATTGCCATTGATACACCTAATACAAACAGCATTGATTCAAAATGGCAAACGTACCTCACGAGCGTTAATGATATTGAGAAAGCTACAGGATACGATCTTTTGTCCAATGTTTCTGTATCTATCCAGAAGGTCATAGAAGCCAAAGTAGATAGCGGTAATTGAAAATTATGAACACACTTTATTTTGGTGACAACCTTAAAGTATTTTATATAAGAATTACAGGAGGTGTATTTTGAAAAAATTTATTGTAGTTTTGTTAACCATCTTAATGCTCTTTTCTTTGTTTCAGGGGGCATTAAAAGAAAATGTAGTAAAAGCGGATGAAACCAATCAATGGGTACCAATGAACAACGGATTACTTGGTGGATATATAAAATCTCTTGCAATTGACCCCGCAAATACAAACATAATCTATGCAGTAACATTAAGTGATGGCATCTTTAAATCCACAGATAGTGGAAGCTCGTGGACAGCGATAAACAAAGGATTACCATATGATGTTGGTTCTCTTGGGGGTGTTGGTTCTCTTGCAATTGACCCAACAAACACGAACATTATTTATGCTGGAACATATAGTGGCGTATTTAAGTCAACAGACGGTGGAGCAAGCTGGACTAAAACTGGCCTGGCATTTATCAGCTCTCTTGTCATTGACTCAAAAAACACTCAAACAATTTATGCAGGAATGGTTGGTGGCGGTGTATTCAAATACATTGTACAATTCACCATCACAACCTCTGCAGGCCTTGGTGGTTCTATATCTCCTTCAGGCACAATTACTGTAAATTATGGCGATACCAAAAATTTCACAATGACACCAAACTCAGGATATAAGATTTCTAATGTAAAAATTGATGGAGTATCAAAAGGTTCTATCTCTTCATTCACTTTTACAAGCATTACATCAAACAATACCATAGAAGCAGTATTTGAAAAGAGTGAAACAGTTATAATTCTTCAAGTAGGTCAAACTTCCTTTACAGTTGATGGTGTTCCTAATACCTTAGATTCTCCCCCGATTATTAAGAACAGCAGAACTCTTCTTCCAATAAGAGCAGTAGTAGAAGCATTAGGCGGTAATGTAGATTGGGATGTAACTGAAAAGAAGGTAACAATATCCCTTGGCTCAAATACCATAGAACTCTGGATAGGAAAGAGTATTGCAAAAGTAAATGGCGCTGATACTCCAATAGATTCAACCAACTCAAAAGTAGTCCCTGAAATCATTAACGGAAGAACGATGCTACCACTAAGATTTGTTACCGAAAACCTTGGTTGCGATGTCCAGTGGGATGGGACGACAAAAACAATTACGATAACATACAGTGGGTAAACGCAAGATATTTTGAAGGAGGTAGTAATGAAAAAGTTGCTTTTGAATTTGTTGGCGTTAATCCTAATTTTACAACTTGCTTTACCTGTCGTGAATGTAAATAAACTTTCGGCTGTGGCGTTAGGGGCAACAGATGCAGATACAGGTGGAATGCAATATGCTAATTGGTACTTCGGTCAAAACAACCTGAAAGAAGTAAATGTTGTAATTGAGATAAATAACATTCCTTCAACAGAAGATGGTTTGTATTTTCAGGCTTACGACGGATACATTAACGGGCAGATGTTTTATTTTGGACTGCAAACAAGAACAGGAAAACCAGGATATGGCCTTGCAGGAAAAGGTCTAATTTTCTCCGAGTTTGGCACTACAGATAACACAAACATTAAAACCGCTTTAGGTGGATGGTATGAAGTCGGCACCTATGAAGGTCCTTTCATAAGCACTCGTGTTGGATATGATTGGACAAATCATAAATACATTTTAACTATTAAGTATAAAGAATCGGACACAGTTGGCGATTGGTACGAATTCTGGATAGAAGATTTAACAACTAATAGTAAGACTTTTGCAGGTGCTCTTAGATTTCCATTTCCGAAAGACCTATCAAAGAAAGGAGTTACAGATGGTGGTGGTTCCTGGACTGAACTATATTACCGTAAAGTGCAAGGAACTCCTCTTCCTGAATGGAGTGTTTCAATTCTTGAAGTTTCAGCGGTCTCAAAGGATGGGGGCATAATTTACCCAAAAACTGCCCATTTAAAGAATGCAGATAATTTTTACCACATCGATCAAGTATTTCATGCAGAAAATAATCGCCTTGATTTTGTAATAGGAGGCAGTACAACAAAGAGCTTTAACGAAAAAGACATAATATTAAGCAGTGGTACGATTAATGTAAATGCAACACTTAACGGCAACGCTTGGAATGGTGCCCTTAACTTTACTCTTAAAAGAGAAAAAACTTATTCTTATACAACTGTCCCAGTGGTTCTTACAGACTATCCCATAGGCACATATACAATCCAATACGACTCTTCTGGACCAACAAACGCAACTCTTTCTTCTATCACTCCTTCCTCCATACAGACTCTTACTTCAGGGAACACCGTTACATTCACAATGAACTTCACTACACAGAAATTAAACCTGTTATATATAATTGTAGTTGCAAATCCTTCTCTAAAAGATACGGTTCAGGATTTTGTAAAATTCAAAGAATCGCAGGGTTTTGATGTAATTGTTGAAGATGTTCCTACTATTGAGCAAAATTATCAAGGTATCGATAGAGTTGAGAAAATCAGGAACTTTTTGAAGGATAAAACCAAAGATTATACAAAGTCGTTTACGCTTTTCATCGGAGAACCTTACCAGAAAGATAATGCCAGTACTATATCCACTGGTGGAGAAGTGCCAATGAGGTATATTGATATTTGGCAAACAGAAGAAGCAACGAAAGAAGGTCTTAATTCTCATTTTCCAACGGATTTTTATTATGCGGATTTGGAAGGTAACTGGGATACAAATGGCGATGGTGTTTATGGAACAAGAAACGACATTATCATTGTTGAAGTAAAAAACTTTGTGGGAAGAATCCCTTTTTCTGAACCTGCAGCAGTAAAAAAGGTGTTAGAAAATACAATAGAGGCAGAGAGTAAAATTGAAACTTCGCCTTTTGATTACAAATTTTTATTTGCAATGATAAAATTTGCAGGTAAAGATGGTTTCGATTCCGCTAAAAATGCGGATTGGGATATAAAAAATACTCTTAATCCTGCTGGATTTTCTCAAATTACTACCTTGTATGAAAAGGAGAGTGTTTTTCCTTCAATTTACTCTTGCACCGCACCTCTCAATGAGGACAATTTTAATAAATACCTATATGGGACGGATATTTTAGTTACTCACGGACATGGAGGAGTTGCAAGAGAAGTTTGGTTCGATACCAACAAAGATGGAATAGTGCAAGATGGTGAAGTTAAAACGGTGTCATTTTTCGTTTTGAGAGATTTGCTTAATACTCAATCAAACATTTTGCTTTGGATTGATGATGGGTGCGAGAATATTAAATCCGCCCTAGGTGAACAGCATTATAACTCTCCCGATTGGCCAAAATGGCAGGAAGGAAGAACGATTTGGTATTGGAATGATGATAATTGGGTAAGCGCTGACGATGCTTTGCGTGCTGGAGTAGTTAATGTTGCGATAGGTTCAACTGCTATTTCATCATATGGCGTTGATGCAAGCGTTTTAACTTCCCTTATCAGCTATCATAGAACAATTGGCGAATGGTTAGATTTTTCTATAAAGGAAAAATATGCAGCAGTTAATAGTGATTCTTATCTATTGACAAATTGGAAAGAATATTACCTCAGGTTTAATATTCTTGGTGATCCCTCTTTTGGTCTTTTTGATGATTCATTAACGATTTCTGCTGATGTTACTCCGCCTACTGTTCAAGTTGCTTCTCCAAACGATAACAGCTTTACCAATACCCCTACAATCACTGTATCAGGAACAGTTTCTGATGTTGGTTCGGGAGTGAAAAGTGTTGAGGTAAACTCAAATCCAGTAACTTTAACTAACAATTCTTTCAATACTACAATCCAACTACAGGAAGGGAAAAATACAATTACGATCATTGCCATTGATGAAGCAGGTAACGAAACAACTACTACCTTAAATATTATTTGTGATACTAAAGCGCCAGCGATATTAATTGGTTCTCCTAATGACAATAGTACAGTGAATACAGAAACTATATCTGTCTCTGGTTCAGCAATTGATGAAAATATTGATACTGTTACTATAAATGATCAAGTTGTTAATTTTGATTCGAATAATGGATTTTTTGATACTACAATCAAATTACAGGAAGGTGAGAATGTAATTACTATTAGTGCAGTTGACAAAGCAGGTAATAGGAATACGGAAACTATAGCTGTTTATTATAAAAAACAAAAAATAATTGTTCTTCAAATAGGCCAAACTTCATTTACAGTGAATAATATTTCCAATACCTTAGACTCTCCTCCTGTAATCAAGAATAACAGAACACTTCTGCCAATAAGAGCAATCATTGAAGCACTAGGTGGAACAGTTGGCTGGGATCCTAATGAAAAGAAAGTGACAGTCACTTTAGGGAGCACAACAATAGAACTCTGGATAGGAAAGTCAATTGCTAAGGTAAATGGTGTAAATACTCCGATTGATTCAACAAATCCTAAAGTTGTTCCTGAAATCATTAATAGTAGAACAATGCTTCCTCTTCGTTTCGTTGCAGAAAATCTCGGCTGTGATGTGCAGTGGGAACAGAGTACACAAACGATTACAATAATATATACTGGAGGATAGATTAAGTGCAAAGTAATTATTCCGTAAATAGAGTTACTTTGATAAGAATTTTGCTTTTAATTTTAGTTTTGTTATTAAATTCTGCTGTAATTTTTCACTTTGCATTAGCAGAGTCTCAATTGCCAATAACAATTATCTACAAAATCAATAACCCATATATGACAGTAAATGGAAAAAGTTTAGAAATAGATTCAGTTACAAAAGCTGCTCCTTTGATTGTAAAAGAGTGGGGGAGAAGTATTGTCCCCATAAGATCGCTAATTGAAACACTTGGTGGTGCCATAGAATGGGATTCAGTTGAAAAAAAGGTGTCTGTAAAATTTAAGAGTGCCTTTATTGAACTTTGGATAGATAATCCAAAAGGTAGGATTAATAGGGATGAATTCTGGATTGATGAAACTAATCACAATGTTAAGCCGATTATTTTAAACAATAAAACTTATATACCTTTAAGATTTGTGTCAGAAACCCTGGGTTCTAAGGTAGAATGGATAAGTAACTCGCAAACTATAAAAATCACCTTCCCTGATTCTATAGTAAAGTTACCAGATGATGAAATTGTAGCAAAGGTAAAAGCCCAAGATACTCTTACATTTAAAATTCCAATTGAGAATCCTTTTATATGGAAAACTACGATAAGAATAAAACTACTTTCAAATGATTGTCCAAAGGATTGGTCGAGTGATTTTTGTGTAAAGAATGCGTGTTATTTTAGACAAGGAGAGATTGACCTTCTTCCGAAAGAATCGGCAGAAATATTGGTTAGCGTATATACAACAAATCCTGTAAATGCGAATTATTCTTTAATAATCACTGGAGATGAAATTCCAGAAGAAATTGTCGAAATCTCAATAAAGGAGGGAGAGTAATGAAAATTAAGAAATTTTTATTGTTATTAATCATTGCTGTGTGTTTTATTTCACCCTATCAAATTAGAGCCAAAGCTATACAAAATGCCACTCAAAGAAAGGTATTGATGGAAATGTTTACTGCAACCTGGTGCGGACCCTGCGCTGCTTATGGCCACTATGCGGATGAGACCTATGATTACTTTGGCAGCAATAAAGTAGTTCTTGTGAGAAACCAAGTGTGGAAAGATGGGTTAGACACTCCCGAAACAAATGCAAAATGTAGTTTCTATGGTGTAGATGGTGTACCAAGTCTATACGTAAGTGGACAATATAAATATCATCCAATGAACTATAGTGACTATAGAACTAAGATTAACGAAATACTCAGTAAATCTGCGCAGGTTTCCATTGTTCTTGATGCACAGACCTCTTCTGGAAGCCAATTTATTAACCTTAACATTGAGGTTAAACTTATTGAAAATATTAACACAGAAAATCTAAATCTTGTTGCAGTACTTTATGAAAAGAAAGTTAATTATACTGGTTCAAACAAGATTCCTACGCACCGATTTGTAATTAGAGATTATATTTTTGACGAGATAGGTTCAAGAATTAATTTTATTAATGGCACCGCAAAAATCAACCTACCTATTTTGCTTAAGAAGGGGTCAAACCCTGAGGACTTTGGAGTAGCTGCGTGGGTTCAGGATATGAAAACCTTAGAAGTACTTCAAGCTGAATCTTCGGACATTAAGGTTGTTTCAGGAGTTTTACCTCCAGTTATTCTTTTACCAAAACTTAAGAGCTTTATAAAGGATCTTCCTATTTTGGCTAAGTGGATTGGGGACGGTGATAGTTACCAAATAGAAATTAGTGATAAGGAAGATTTCTCAAATATTATATTAAGCAAAGAAACCCAGAAAACTGAAGAGCAAATTGATAATTTAAACAAGAGAACAACATTTTTTTTACGAGTTAAAACCAAAAAAGGGAGTTCTGAAAGTGCCTTCTCAACTGCTGTGAGTTTTACAATTACTAATAAACAAGGTGCACAGTTTAAAAATTTAAACAACGGAGATCTCTGTGGAGGAACTCCTAATACTTTTATACAGGATCCAGTTAATCTTAACGTTCTATATGTGGGAAGCTACGGAGGAGGAATTTTTAAATCGATTGACAGTGGAAAAACTTGGTCTCAAAAAAACTTTGGATTAGACGACCTCTATGTAACCTATCTTGATATAGACTTAGATAAACCTGATAGGGTTTTTGCAGGAACAGATAGCGGTGTATTTATGACGGAAAATGGGGGAGATGTGTGGATATATATTGGAGGGGCTTCTTCTCAGAAAGTACAATATATTCAAAAAACGAAGGAGCTTTTTGCTTTAGGAACTTATGAATTCTACAAAACTTCTGACGATGGAAAAACTTGGAATTCAACTTTGTTACCTAAAAATTTACAGGATTATTTCCTTCACGGTTTTGCAATTGATAAAAAAAGTCCTTCAAAGATATTCTTGGCAGGTTATTCCTATGGAGACAGAACCTCCTTCTTATATAAAACACAGGATGGCGGTAATAACTGGACTAAAATAAACTTGGACCTTGCTCAGGGTTATAACGTTTACAGTGACGTAGCAATTGATTGTGAAAACTCTAATATAGTTTACTTTACTGTTCTACAAGATTTCTTTAAGTCAGAAGACGGTGGCAACACATTTTCTAAGCTTAAAACTTTACCTCATCAGATAAGTCAGTTGAGTGTTGATAGAAGAACTTCGGGAAGAGTTGCCTGTACTACATCCGCAGGTTTTATCTACATTTCAAATGATTTTGGGGCAAATTGGGTTGAATTATCTCCTGCAACGGGCGGAGCTGATAAGTTATTCTTTGATGTGCAGGACAAAAATAAGCTTTACATATGTTCATGGAAGAGTGGCTTCTATATTTCAAGCGACAGTGGCAAGAATTTTATTCCAAATAATTCAGGTTTTTTTGCAATCGAAGTGTCAAAGATTGTTAGGACACCAGATATTGTTGCAATGACCTTGTCTGGCACTTTTAGCCTTGCAAACAACATTTGGCAAAAAGATAATACTTACTCTTTCTCTGAAACAGATAAAATCAAGCAAAATCCTCAGAATCCATCAGAAATAATCGTTTTAAGTCCAATATATTGGTCCCAGGATGGTGGAAAAACGTGGGAGTACCATAAGCTTGGGAATTGGTTATATTCATATACTTTTGATGTTAGTTTCAAAGATAAAACAATCTTTTTCATTTATCAGAATAACTCAAAATGGTATTTGGGAAAATCAGATTTTTATGGTAATGTTACAGAGTCCTATGAAATAGCATCACAAAAAATAAGCTGGATATATCGGATTCTTGTTGATCAAGAAAACCCTAATAATATTTATTTAGCAGTTAGCGTAAACTATAACAGTACAACAAGGAAGTACGAAGGGTCAGGACTGTTAAAATCAACTGACGGAGGCAAGACTTTTCAAGAATATGCATTCAAAGAAGATAGTGTTACAAAAATTTTCATAGATACAAATAACCAAGATACCTTATTTGCTAATACATGGAGTGGTCTTTACAAGTCGATAGATAAAGGAGCTCACTGGAAACAGGTCTCTCCATCGGAAGCTTCTGCATTAGGTTTTGCTTCAGATAATAAAACCATATACGCTGCTTTTGGAAAATCCCTAGCGGTGTCAACAGATTATGGAGACTCTTGGACTTATATCCCCTGGGATTATTCAATTAACTTTTCAAGACCCAAAATAAATGATATTTTAGTGGATCAAGATAATCCAAATATTGTCTATATTTCTACGGATGGCTCAGGTGTATACATGTATTTTATTCCAAATACTCAAAATTTTAGCATAGTTTCCTCTGCAGGAGTAAATGGCACAATCTCTCCTTCAGGTACTGTATCAGTTAACTATGGTGACTCTCAAACTTTTAACATTACTCCAAATACCGGTTACAAAATTTCAGATGTCAAAGTTGATGGAACTTCAGTTGGCGCAGTGTCAACTTACACCTTCACAAATGTTACATCAAACCATACAATAGAAGTAACTTTTGAGCCTATTACTTATACAATAACTGCTTCTGCAGTCACTGGCGGCTCAATCTCTCCTTCGGGAACAACTACAGTTAACTCTGGCGACTCAAAGACATTCACAATAACACCTTATTCTGGATATAAGATTTCTAATGTGAAGGTTGATGGAGCATCAAAAGGTCTTCTATCTTTCTATACCTTCACAAATATCATATCAAACCATACCATTGAGGCAGTATTTGAAGAAGAGAAAAAAGAAACAGTAATTATCCTTCAAATAGGGAACTCAACATTCACTGTAAATGGTGTTCCAAAAACTTTAGATTCGCCTCCTGTTATTAAGAACAATAGAACACTTCTCCCGATTAGAGCAATTATAGAAGCTCTAGGTGGAACAGTTGGCTGGGATGCTAACGATAAGAAAGTTACAGTTTCACTTGACTTAACTACGATAGAACTCTGGATAGGAAAGAGTATAGCAAAGGTAAATGGAGTTGATACTCCCATTGATTCAACCAATCCCAAGGTAGTCCCTGAAATTATTAACTCTCGAACAATGCTCCCTCTACGTTTTGTTACTGAAAACCTTGGGTGTGATGTTCAGTGGGACGGAACGACAAAGACGATAACGATAACATACCAGGGAGGGTAAAATGTATAACTACAATTATTTATCGGCTTGCTTGGAGGGATGATGAGTAAAGTATGAGAAGCCCAAAGAATTTCCCAGGCATGATTATCTATCTTATAAAGCATTTATATTAGATGTATACAATAAAATTGTGGATATTTGCACTCAGAGTGCTTATATAACTAAGTTAGGCGATGCTAACAAAAAAGATTAGAAGGAGGAAATTATGTCTGAACAACAAAAGGAAACAAAATTTTGTGTGAATTGTGGAGCAGAAATTGATGCTAAGGCGGAGATCTGTCCCAAATGTGGTGTAAGGCAACCTTTAACAGGATCGGGATCTGGAAGAAGCAGGATTACAGC
>Ga0315282_10015629_pt1 | contig 11179 bp, 8 predicted proteins | sample YL17G07_20_MG_FD_203693 | JGI IMG/M metagenome (GOLD analysis project Ga0315282, IMG submission 203693) | Sediment microbial communities from Yellowstone Lake, YNP, Wyoming, USA - YL17G07_20 | ecosystem: Environmental > Aquatic > Freshwater > Lake > Sediment | place: USA: Wyoming | collected...
TCGACTTATATAGGGGGCCGAGCCACTGTCAAGGGGAAGTTACTCGGCTGGCTCCGGGCCGCACGCCTCACATGCCGCTGGAGAGGAAACCGCATCGAAGGTCTCGCAGCGTGTCCAAACCCGAAGAGAGCACGACGTGCTCGCGCAGCTGAGTCTCATGCGTAACGTCGCCACCCGGGTCGCGATCATGTACCGGAGCAAGGCGGTCGAGCTGGCTGACGGGCGGAGCCTCTTCCAGAATCCTCTGCACCCTCATACGGGGATCTGCCTTCTCCCATCACTGTCCTGACAGAGGGCGGGGCAACACGACACACGACACCTACCGAGCTGCGCTCACAAGCCCAACCGGAGCAGTCGAAGAGGCGACCACATATCAGACAGACGGGGCTCGCAGCCCATACACCTGACGGCCTACCCTCGGCCTGTGCTCGCCACTGCCCCTCTTCGGGTGCCCGTGACACTAAACTCCGCGGAGGCCGGCGCCAGTTTCATAACCGGCATCGGGCTTGACCGCGCGTCGGCATGGGCCCAGTGGCTCGCCCCGGGCACCCTGCACAGTGATGCTGCCTCCCTGCGCCCCTCGGCGGGTCGATTCGGTGTACGTACTTGGCAAGAGCTGCTACATATCAGCGGTATCGGAGGTCGCCGGCGATGCGGTAGACCATCTCCTTCGTGAGGTCCGCGAGGCCGGCGAGGCGATCGCCGGCCGAGAGGCGGGACGGCACCCCGGGATAGGCGGGCACGGGGCGGCCGGCCAGCCGGCGAAGCCAAAGCCGGCCGCGCAGGGTGCGCCGCTTGAGTGCGTGCGTGGGCTCCTGCGAGGCGAGCACTTCTTCGGCTGTAGCCGAGGTGAGGGCCAGCCACGCGGGTGCGAGGTCATCCAGTAGTTGCTCCCCGGCCTCGGTGCGCACGATGAGACCCGAGACGCCGGGGCTGCCGAAAAAGCGCTCGAGCCACGCGTCACCGACGGAGATGTCAGCGAGCTCCGCTAGGCCGTCAGGACAGGTCCGGCAGCGTGGCGGAGTGTAGGCGGAGAATCGCCGATTCATGTAGTCGTCGTAGGGGAGATCGCGAACCGCACCTGTCTTGGTCACCAGACGCAGGCCGCCAGGCCAACTGGGGCCACGGTAGGACACCGAGACGAGCTGACCGGGGTCGAGGCCCAAGCGCCGCGCGGTGACTTCGGTAGCGCGTGGCTGCGCCGTTCGACCGCAGAAGAGGCCGAGCGCAAGAACGACGCGCTCGCGCAACTCCGGAAAACGGCGCTGTGCCTTGCGCAGCCCTTGGATGTGGCAAGGTAACCCGACCAGAGCGTAGCGACCAGGCTCGCGCAGGACCTGCTTGAGCAGCACGTTCGTGACGGCGACATTGTACTTCGAGCCCCGGCACGCCGCGATTTCATCGGCCGTCGTTGCCAGCACGGGTCTGGTCGCCAGTGGGTTGTCGGGGTTCATCGCCACCACGAGCGCTGCGTCGATCGCGCCGAGGGCGAGCGCTCCCTGGAGGATGGCTGTAGCCACGCCGCCCGAGGCGCTCGCGTAGCGCGTGCTCTCGTCGGCGGCCCAACCGAACACAAGCTTGCGCCAGGGGCCGAGGAAGTCGGCGGTGGGCGCGTCGCCGTTGCGCTCGCGCCACCACGCATCGGCGCGGAAGTCGAGCCCCTCCGCTGGACAGACCGCTGTACACATCCCGCAGTCGTCGCACTTCGCAGCGTCGACGTGCAGACGATAGCCGACGCGCAGGTCCCACTTGAGAGCGATGGCGTCACGCGTGCAGACGCCTGCGCAGGTGCCGCATTGCATGCACAAGCCGGAGGCGTAGATGGGCTCGACATTCACGGCTCAGCCCAGCCATGACTCAGCAAATCCGCTCGAAGGGCCCGCCTGAAGACCACGAGCAGCACGACAGCGGCGGCGATGGCCCGGATGATCGCGATGGCGGTCCATCTGGACAGACGGTGCCCGCAGAGCGTCGCACAGCGTACTCGGCTCGGTTCGCGGGTGGACTCGGGCTGGGCTCTCATCGCACAGTCTGGTGTCAGAACACCAACTTGGTCTTGTCGGGAGGCATGTACAAGCCGGTCTGCGCGTGGTGTAGGCGGAGCTCCGCCAGCATCTCCGCCGTCTTGAACGCCGCCGCCGTCGGTTCGATCAGGGGCACGGGCAATGCGGCGCGAACTGCGTCGGCAACGAGAGCCATGCCGGTGCAACCGAGGATGATGACGTCGGCGCCTCTTCTTGCGACGAGCTCGTTGGCAGCCTCAGTGAGGTGCCGCGCCGTCTCTTCACGGTCGGCCCCGAGTCCCAGGACCGGGATGTCGATCCCGACGGCGGCCGCCAGGCGCTGCTCAACGCCCATCGCGCGTGCTTGGAGCTCAGTCCACGGACCGGCGTTCCGCCCGGTCGAGACGACCGCGAACCTGTGGCCCAAGAGCAGCGCGAGGGCCATGGACGCTTCGGCCGCTCCAACTACGGGGACCCCGGCTATCTCTCTGATCGCGCGCACGCCGGGATCGGCGAAGCAGTTGACCATGATCGCGTCGCAGCCGCCGCCGTGGTCTTCGATCACATGAAGGATCTCCGGGACGGCGAAGGCCTCATCGTAGAACGTCTCGATCGACGCGGGTCCCCTGGCGAGGCTCACAGTCTTCACCACGGTGCCGGGCCCTTTCAGCCGGGTCAGGTATTCGCGGTATTCCACTTGGTCCTGGGCATCCCACACGTTCATCACGACGGGCTCGATGACGAGGATGGTCTTCACATTGCCTCCTACGGCAAGTCGTTAGGCTATCCAGCACGGCGTGCTGCTGTTACTCAAGGCCGAAGACTACTCGGCTACCACGGCGTCCAGCGGGCGATAATCAATGTCGAAGCCAAACGAACGCGGCCCAAACACGCTGAGCGCCTTGTCGGTACGCCACCTCTCGTGTGCGGGCAGGGCGATCACCGAGACGTTCCTCCCGACCTGCTGCTTCGGGTTCGTGAGCGGTACCCCGGCATCCTCGTCCAGCACGCAGATCAAGTCGGGAGCGCTGACAAAGGGCGCACTGTTGAGCCACGACATGAGGTTCTCGTTCTTGAACCAGACACGTAGCGTCGAGTCGCTGAACCTCCCATCGCCGGCCACGGTGAACTCGCCGAGCGTGAAGCCGTTCTTGTCCTCCCATGAGCACTCGCTGATGGCGCCGCGGAAGACGACGACGCCGGCACCCTGACGCGCAACCGCTTCCGCGGAATCACCGCCGCTCTCCTTGGCTTGACGGTAGGCGCGCCCTACGGCCAGCGTATAGCTGACGGCCTGTGGCACGACCGCGGGTTTCAAGTCGCCGACGCAGACCGGGTGGTCGGCAGCGCACACGGTGTTCCTGCTCGCTACGGCCAGCGCCCGTAACAGAGTCTCGTCGCGAAAGTCGTTGACGACGCGCGTGATGATCGCCGTCTCGCCGAACTCGTTGGCGACCGCCTGCGGCGTGAGCGGCACCCCATGCACGGACAGGAGCGAGTGTTGAATCTCGGGTACGGACCGCCCCGCAGTGTCGGCATCGAGTACCGGTAAGCCGAGCGAGGCCGCGATGTAGAAGGCGTCGGCAACGGCCAGAGCGCCGATCTCGCCGGGCAGAACGGCTGCGAACTTCTCGCCGACGTATTCCTCGAGCACCTTCACTGCTGTCAACGCCGGCGACTCCTCGGCAACGGGAAGGCCGGAGAACCGCGGATCGTCTTTGTCGGTTGTCAGACTGCCAACGCCGTAGGGGCAGACGGCTCTGGCGGTCTCAGGAAGGTCATCGAGGTCCGTGAGTGTGAATTCCAGTTTCTCGCTCAACCCGCGTTGCAGCACCGTCTCCGCCTCGTCCAGCCAGCCCCCTCCCCCGCAACCGAGGATGGTCGCTCCGACGATGATGTCTCTCATGTCGTCTGACGTCAGTTTCTTCATCTGGACTCCCCTTCTTGTGGACGTTTGGACGTTTCGTATCGGCGTCGCTGCCCCCAGCGCTACACCGCTTGAGAGCCACGAGCAACGTGACGATAGCGACAACGACAATCGCCACGACCGCTGTTCACACGGCCGTCCATGCGCTGCCACGCTTGGTCGCGGTTTCTTCGCATCCAGCGCCGCCATGGCTCGCTCGGGGCGCACACCACGAAGTTCTTTCCCGCCGCAGCCGCACGCTATAAGATGTAGAAGAGCTGTCAAGCGGAGGTTATCCGACCACGGAGAACCCGGGGGATGAGTGGTGTCTCAGGACACGGAAGAGGCGCGAAGGCGGCCCGGACGGCCGCGCAGGCCGAGCCCGACAGCGGACCTTGAGGCATGGCTCGAGAGTCTGTCGCCGACGGCGCTGCACATCCTCGAGGCCGCTCGCGACCTGCTTGTCACTGAGGGCTTCAGCGGTCTCACGCTGGAGCGGGTTGCACTGGAAGCCGGGGTCGACCGCAGCACCTTGCGCCACCACTTCGTCACCAAGGCTGTGCTTCTGAACGCCCTCTTCGATCGTTTGCAGATTGATGCCTATCACGCACTTGTCGACCATATCGTGGGTCTGCCTACCCCTGTGGACAGGCTGCGTGCCTACGTCAATGGGCTCGGCGCACTCATCGCCGATCCAGAGGCTACGCGGGCGATGTTCGAGCTGGCTCCGCATGGCTTGCGCGACCCCGTGCTGCGCGAGAAGTTCGCCGCCTTCTACGCGTCGGCGCGCAGCGACACCCTCATCGTCACTGGTCTTCGTGATGAGCCTGCAGGCCTCGATGCTGAGCGGCGGCGCCGACTCGACGCACTCGCAGCACTCATCGTGGCCGCGATCGACGGCCTCTCCTATCAGACGGCGCTCGAGCCTGCAGTCGACTCCGACCTGGCTTTCGCGCTGCTCGCCGACATGATCGCACTGCTGCTCGAGCGCGACGAGGCCGCCGGCGCCTGAACCGCGCTGCAGCCGCGCATCGGACTCACCCCGCACCTCGCCACCTGTCTCACGACCCGCTGCCTGGTCATTCCCCGGCCACTCGCCTCGTCGCTCACCTCACCACTCGCTTCACCACTCGGTGTGCGTCAGCGCTGCAGGTGCAGTGTCAGCATGTCGGAGTAGACCGAGTAGGCCGTCTGCGGCACGAGGGCGTCGATCTCTTCGATGAACACGTCGCCCATGAGGTCGGTGTGCAAGAGGACGCCGAGCGAGGTGCTGCCGATGTGCGCGAGGGGGTGGTCGAGCGGCAGCTCGACCACCCCGACGCGCACATCGACGCCTACGGGCGGCTCCGGAGCGTCGGGGGCGGTCGCTTCGTCGCGCCCGGCCACCGGCCCCAGCCGGCCCCAAGACGCGCGCTTGCCGCCGCTCCTCGAGCGCGAGAGCACGGGCAGGCGCGCGGCGTCGGCCTCGTCGCGCAGGCGGCACGAGCTCACGATGCGCAGGCGCGCGCCGCGTTCGCGCGCGCCCAGGATCTGCTCGAGTGTGACCTGCCGCGCCGTCGCTTTGGGGATGTCGGCCGGCGTGATCTGCGCGTCCATGGCGACGTTGGCCAGGGCGGCTGCCTTTGAGGCGGCGTCCCAGCCGTCGATGTCGTGCGACGGGTCGGCCTCGGCGAAACCGTCGGCCTGCGCCTGCCCCACGGCGTCGTCGAACGAGCGTCCGGCGGCCATCGACTCGAGGATGAAGTTCGTCGTCGAGTTGAACACGGCGTCGAAGCCGAGGAGCTTGCAGCCGGGCAGCGCGGTCTCGAGCAGGTTGAACACCGGCATGCCGTCGGCGACCGTGCCCTCAAAGCGCCACCGCCGTCCCTTGGCCAAGGCGAGGTCGTTCAGGCGCGTGAAGTTCCAGGCAACCGGTCCCTTGTTGACCGTGATGACGTCCATGCCCAGAGAGAAGGCCGTCTCGATGTGAGCGGTGGCTTGGGGCGCCCCGGCCTCGTGCTCCATCACGGTGGCCTCGATAAGGATGTCGGCTTGCGCGGCGGCCAGTAGGTCGTGTGGGCTGCGGGCGGGCGCCGGCAGGCCCGCGTCGGCGACGCGGGCCTGCAGCTCGCCCGCCCGCAGCCCATCGGGCTCGATCAGGCTGCCGTGCCGCGTGCCGGCGGCGCTGATCAGCACGCGCAGGCCGAAGTCGCGCTCCAGCTGCTCCTCTTTGGACCGCAACACGTCGAGGAAGCCCCGGGCGACGGTGCCGAAGCCCAGCAGGCACAGCTTGAGCGTCCGCGGCCCCAGGCCGCCGAGCTGCTCGTGGTCGAAGAGACGAGGCATCGTCGGTCGTCTCGCTCGAACGCGGTCGGTCAGGCCGACGCGGACGGCTTCGCCAGCGCCGCGACGGCGACGATGACGCGCTCGACCTCGTCGGCGGTGTTGTACGGCGCAAGGCCGATACGCACGAGGCCACCACGCTCGACCAGCCCGGCCTTCTCGATCAGTCGCGTGGCGAAGAAGTCGCCGTCCCAGACGAACAGGCCCTGCTCGCCGAGCGTGCGGGCGACGTCTTGCGCGTGGCGACCTTCGAGCGTGAACGACACGGTCGAGGTGCGCGGCCGGCCGGCCGGCGGGCCGTAGATGCGCAGGCCGGGCACTGCGCTCAGGCGCTCGATGAGGCGCTTGGCCAGTGGCTGCTCGTAGGCCTCGGCGGCCAACATGCCGGCGACGATGTCGCGTCGCCGTCCGCGCAGGCCGGTCGGCGCCTTGCCGGCGACCAGCTCGGCGTGGTGGCGCCCCATGTCGGCGATGAACTCGATCGCGGCCAGCGCGCCGGCGATGCCCTCGTGGTTGAGCGTGCCGGTCTCGAACTTGTACGGCGGGAAGTCCTCCTGCGGGCGGAGCTTGAGAGGGCGCAGCCTCTCGGTCACCGAGCGGCGTCCGTACATCATGCCGACGTGCGGGCCGAAGAACTTGTAGGCCGAGCAGAGCAAGAAGTCGCAGTCGAGATCGCGCACGTCGATGGGGCCGTGCAGGGCGTAGTGGACAGCGTCGATGACGGTCCACGCGCCAACTCGCTTGGCCAAGGCTATGGCACGCTTGACGTCGTTGACGGTGCCGGTGGCGTTCGACGCGTAGCCCACCGCAACGACGCGCGTGCGGGGACCGACGAGTCGCTCGAAGGCCTCCCAGTCGAGCGTGCAGGTGTCGACGTCGACCGGCACCTGCTTCACGACGATGCCGTGCTCCTCGATGTTCTGCCAGGGACCGCGGTTGCCCTCGTGGTCGAGCTCGGTGATGACGACCTCGTCGCCGGGCTTCATCTCGCGGCGCAGCGCCTGCGCGAGCAGCAGGTTGAGGGTCGTCATGTTGGCGCCGAAGCTGACCTCGTCCCAGTCGCAGCCCAAGAAATCGCCGGCGGCCTCGTGCGCGGCGCGCAGCATCGCGTCGGTCTCTTGCGACGTGGCGAAGACCCCGTCGATGTTGCAGTTGTGGTTGACCAGGTAGTCGCGCACGGCGTCGAGGACACGCTGCGGGGTCTGCGTGCCGCCGGGGCCGTCGAGGTAGGCCGCCGGGCGGCCGTTCACGGTGCGCGCGAGGGCGGGGAACTGACTACGGATGTAGGCGACGTCGAACTGCTGCATGAGCGATCACTCCTTCACTGGCACGACGACCTCTTCGGGCTCGCGTGACGGCGGCGCACCGGCCGTTCTCAAACGGCGCCGGTTGTCGGTCCGCCGTCGCAGGCTGGTCATCCGCCACCATCCATCAGGCGTAGTCTATCGCTTCGGCACGAGCGCAGGGGCGCGATCGCCGCCGCCGCCGCCTTGCGGCGCCTGCAGGCCGGCGGTAGCGTAAGGCTCGCGGGCCCGCGAAGCGGCCGACCGACAGGCTGCCGGGTCGGCAAAGCAGCGCAGCCAAGGGGCGACACCCCGCTCAAAGGAGCGTATGAGCGAGCAGACCGACACGACGACCATGCCGGACGAGCCCACGGCTACCGCGGCGCCTGTGTCGGCCCGAGAAGGCGCTCTGGGGCGCGTGTTCCCGGTGATCGTCTTCGCGTGGGAGGGCACCGCGGTGGCCGACCGCGACGCCGACGCGGGCGGCTTGCGCAACCGCGTCGAGCGATTGGCCGCGTTGGGGGTCGACCTGGCCGTCGTCAGCCGCACCGGGGTGCAGGCGATCGACGGCCAGTTGCGTGCCCGGCCGGGCGTCGAGGGACGGTTCTTCATGCTCGTGTCGCGTGGCTCCGAGGTCTACGCTGTGGGCCCGGGCGGCCCGCGGCTGCAGCAACGCCGTCGCGAGACGCCCGCAGAAGACCAGAGACTCACCGCGGCGGCCGAGGGGCTGCGCTCCTGGCTGGCCGAGCAAGGCGTCGCGGCCGAGGTGCTGGGCGAGCGCCTCAACCGGCGCAAGGTCGACCTGTTGCCCGACGTGGAGGAGTCGTTTGCCGCCGACGTGCGAGAGCTCCTGCCGGTGCTGCGAGAGCGTCTCGCCCCGCGCGGCTTGAGCCTCGGGCAGATCGTGGCCGAAGCCGAGCGCATCGCGCAAGAAGCGGGTGTCGCCAGGGCGCGGGTGACGAGCGACGTGAAAACGGTCGATATCGGGCTCACCGACAAGTCCGACAGCCTGCGCTGGGTCGTGCGCTACCTCGTGCTCGGCCGCGGCCGCGACCCCTCCGACGTGCTGGTGCTGGGCGATCAGTTTGGGCCTGTCGGCGAGGTCCAGGGAAGTGACGAGGGTATGCTCATCCCCGAGTTGCGTCGCGCCACCTTCGTCTCGGTCGGCGACGAGCCCGAGGGTGTGCCGGAGCAGGTCCTGCACGCCGGCGGCGGCGTCGCCGAGTCGCTGCGCATCCTCGACGAGCAGATCGCCCTGCGCGAGCGCGTCGCATGGCAGGGGTTCCCGGAGCCCACGCCCGACGAGTCGTGGCGCTTCGCGGTCGCCGGGTTCGACCCCTTCCGTGAGCGCGAGGTCGAGGCTTGGATGACGATCGCCAACGGTGCGACCGGCACGCGCGGCTCACTCGAGGAGGGCTCGGCCGCGTCGACGCCGGCCACGTACGTGGCCGGCGTGTTCGGCGATGGCACTGCCGAGCCCCGGATCCGCCAGCCCGTGCCGGCTCCCGACTGGTTGTGCTTGCGCCTGCTGGTGCAGGGCACGCCGCTCAACCTGGCCAACGGTGAGCTGCTCGAGCACAAGCGGGTTCTCGACATGCGCCAGGGGTTGGTCTTTCGCTACTGGCGCCAACGAGACCGCAGCGGCCGCATCGTTCGCGTGCGCACCGCCCGTTTCGCCTCGCTCGCCGACAAGCCGATCATGGCGGTGCGCGCCGAGGCGACGCTCGAGAACTTCAGCGGGCGCCTCGTCTGGGAGGGCTGTCTCGGCGTGTCGCACGCCGGCGGTCCCGTCGCCGACGCCGCCATCGAGTCGCTCGACGGCAGCGGCTTCATCGCTCGGACGCGCGGGCGCCGGGGTGGTGGCCACGTCCTTGCCGTGGCCACCACCCCGGCGCCCGGCTCGCCGGTCTCTCGCCACCTCGAGATGTATCGCGACGTCATCGGCGGCGAGCTCCAGGTCGAGGAGCCGGCCACCATCGACCGTCTCGCGACCGTCGCCTCCTCGCCGCGCCGCGTGCCGCCCGAGTCGAAGGCGCGGCGCGCGCTGCAGCAAGCCGGCAGCGTCGGCTACGACGAGCTGCTCGACCGCCACCGCGAGGTATGGGAGCGGCGCTGGCGCGACGCCGACGTGGCCATCGTCGGCGACTCGCGGGCCCAGCTCGCGGTGCGCTTCTCGGCATATCACATGATCTCGACAGCATTCCCCGAGGACGACGACGTGTCGATCGGCGCGCGCGGCCTGTCGGGCACGTCGTACTTCGGGCACGTGTTCTGGGACACCGAGATCTTCGTCGTGCCGTTCTTCATCTACACGTATCCCGAGGCCGCGCGCACGATGCTCGCTTACCGCTTCCATCGCCTCGACCAGGCGCGCGCCAAGGCCGTGCGCTTCGGTCACAAGGGCGCCTTGTTCCCCTGGGAGTCGGCCGACACGGGCGAAGAGGCCACGCCGCCGTATGGCCTGGGGCCCGACGGGCAGGTCGTGCCCATCCTGTCGGGCATCCTCGAGCATCACATCTCCGCCGACGTCGCCTGGGCGACCTGGGAGTACTGGAAGGCTACCGGCGACGACCGGTTCATGCTCGCCATGGGCGCCGAGATGATACTCGAGACGGCGCGTTTCTGGGTCTCGCGGGCCAGTCACGACGAGGAAGGCCACCACCACATCCGCCTCGTCGTCGGCCCCGACGAGTACCACGAGAGCGTCGACGACAACGCCTACACCAACGTGCTGGCGCGCTGGAACATCCGCCGCGGCCTCGACACGAGCGCCTGGTTGACGGCCGAGCACCCCGGGCGCGCCGCCGAGCTGCGCCGCAAGCTGCGCCTCACCGACAAGGAGCTGCACGACTGGCGGCTCGTGGCCGACGATATGATCGACGGCTTCGATCCCAAGACCAAGCTCTACGAGCAGTTCGCCGGCTTCTTCAAGCTCGACGATGTCGATCCCGAGCGGCTCCGCCCGCGCCCGATGCCGGCCGACCTGCTGCTGGGGCGCGAGCTGGTGCAGCGCTCCAAGGTCGTCAAGCAGGCCGACGTGGTGATGATGAACTACCTGCTGGCCGACGAGATCCCGCACGACGTCGTGCGCGCGAACTTCGACTACTACGGCCCCATCACCGTGCACGGTAGCTCGCTCTCGCCGGGCATCCACGCGGCGGTGGGGGCGCGTCTCGGCGACACCGAAGCGGCGCTGGAGAACTTCAGGATAGCCTGCGACGTCGACCTCTCCGACAACATGGGCAACGCGGCGCGCGGTCTGCACATGGCGACCATGGGGGCGCTGTGGCAGGCCGCGGTGAAGGGCTTCGGCGGCGTGCGACGCAAGGACGACGCGCTGGTGATCGACCCCCACCTGCCGCCGGGGTGGCAGAAGTTGCGCTTCCCACTGCGCTTCCGCGGCGCGCGCGTGCTCGTCGAGGCCGAGCGCGAGGCGCTGCGCATCACGATCGAGGACGCGCCGGCGGCGGTCGTCCTCGGCCGCCGCCGGCGCGTCCTCAGACCGGGCGTCCACCTTTACGGCAAGGGGCTCGGGGGAACATGGAAGGAGACACCATGACGCTCCTTTTCGCCTTACCGGAAGGCGGCCAGTGCCTCGAGGTGCTGGCGTCGGTCCGCGAGATCGCCCAGGTCGCGGGGTGGGCCGTGCGTATCCTGCGCATCCC
>Ga0315282_10015630_pt1 | contig 11179 bp, 11 predicted proteins | sample YL17G07_20_MG_FD_203693 | JGI IMG/M metagenome (GOLD analysis project Ga0315282, IMG submission 203693) | Sediment microbial communities from Yellowstone Lake, YNP, Wyoming, USA - YL17G07_20 | ecosystem: Environmental > Aquatic > Freshwater > Lake > Sediment | place: USA: Wyoming | collected...
CCTTTAATCTTCTCTCCAGACGACGGATGGGAAAGGGTTTGAGAATGTCAAAAAACCTAAAGAGAAAAAAACCGATGATGATGAAGCCAGTCGTTTTTGGAACCCAGAGCATCGTGATGAGGAATCCCGTCATCTCATCAATCACGATTCTCGGATCATCTTTTTTCCCCAAAGATATCTCAGCATTTTGTGAAATCCAGACAGAGAGAAAGAAAAAACCGATGAGAGTGATTTCATAAAGGGGTGAATGGATGTTTGAAAGAAAATAATAGAGTGGGATAGCAATGAGAGTGCCCAGAGTCCCTGGGGCAATGGGAGAGTACCCGACGCCCAAACCGGTTGCCAGAAGTAAAATGAAATAGCCCATCTTTTGATTGAAGAGTTAGGGAGATGAGGAGATGGGAATCTAGAAAAGCGGGATCTGCTGGATTCCTGCTTTCGCAGGGATGACAATATAATTATGGCAAATTAGTACTATACGGTATTAATAATCTTTTTATCTCCCCATCTCCGTATCCCCCTATCTCCCTATCACTAAAATCTAACGGTGACTCCCTTCTCCTTAAGGTACGATTTGACCTGAGCAATGGAATATTCTCTATAATGAAAAATGGAAGCTGCAAGCACTGCACTGGCCTTTCCGAGGACGAGTCCTTCATAAAGATGCTCGAGCGTGCCCACGCCCCCGGAGGCGATGACAGGAATACCTACCTGCTCTGAAATAGTTCGGGTCAATCCAATGTCGTAGCCGTCTTTTGTTCCATCCCGATCCATACTCGTCAGCAGGATTTCGCCCGCTCCCATCTCCTCCACTCTCTTTGCCCAGAGAACTGCATCAATCCCTGTTGGGACTCTACCTCCATGGGTGTAAACCTCCCAACTCTCCCCCTTCCTTTTGGCATCAATGGCAATGACGATGCACTGGCTTCCGAAACGCTTCGAAGCTCTTTCGATTAAATTGGGACTCTTCACGGCAGCGGTGTTGATCGAAACTTTATCTGCTCCGGCTTTCAGAAGCTTTCGAATATCTTCTAACTTTCTGACCCCACCTCCCACGGTGAGGGGAATGAGGATCTCCTCCGCCGTCCTCCGAACAATATCGATGAGAATATCCCTCCTCTCATAGGAGGCAGTGATATCTAAAAAGGCAATCTCATCAGCACCCTGCTGATCATAGACCTTTGCATTCTCAACAGGATCTCCGGCATCCTTCAGGTTGACGAATTGGGTGCCCTTCACCACCCTTCCATCCTTCACATCAAGACAGGGGATGATCCGTTTGGCCAACATTTGTTTATACTCCTATCATATCATCTCTAAAAGGCGTTTCCCTACCAGCTAAAAATAATGTTGGGGAGTTGGGGAAGTGGGGAGCTGGGGTGAAAAATTTCGTGTTTACTTATTCATTCTCCCTATTCTCTTCTTATTCTCCTTATCACCCTGTCCCCCTATTTCCCCATCATTCTTTGTTAAGCGAATCGCTTCTTCTAAATTGATCTTCCCTGTGTAGAGGGCGCGGCCTACAATCACTCCGATAACTCCATCCGGTTCTAACTCCAAGAGATGTTCAATGTCTTCGACTCGAGAAACGCCTCCTGAGGCAATCACAGGAATGGGTGTCGAGCGAGCTAAAGCCTTTGTGGCCTCCGTATTCAAGCCTGTTCCCATCCCATCCCTTTCGACGTCTGTGAAGATGATTGCAGAAAGGCCCATCCCTTCAAACTGCCTCGCGAGCTCGCTGGCTCTTAATGTGACCTCTTCGTTCCAACCTTGAATGGCCAACCTTCCGCCTTTGGCATCGATCGCGAGGATCACTCTTTCGGGAAAGCGGCGGCAGGCCTCTTCCACCAAGCCGCGATTTAAATAGGCCGCTGTGCCAAGGATGACCCATCCCACTCCTGAAGAAAGGTATTGTTCGATCGTCTCCAAATCCCGGATCCCTCCACCCACCTCTATTGGAATGCGGAGGGATCGCGTGATTTCCTCAATCAGGGATCGGTGAAAGGGTTTTCCCATCACCGCTCCGTTGAGATCGATGACATGAAGTCTCTCTGCTCCTTTCGACTCCCAATGTTGCGCCATTTGAACAGGATCTTCTGAATAGACCGATTCCTGATCCATCCTGCCCTGGGAAAGTCTGACACATCTCCCATCCTTCAGGTCCACCGCAGGGATGACCATCATCGCCCTTCCTCCAGTTCCTTAGGCCCTGGTAATCGCTTTAACATCTCATCCATTCCCACACTCGCCAACTCCTCTGCGGTCAGCCAGGAGACTTTCCTTCTGAAGAAAGATCCGATCTTGAAGAGATTCTCACTGAGGGGTCTCTGGGTCTCGTCAAATCTCCCTTTCCATACCTCGATACCATCCCTCAACCGGAAGAGATGGATATCAAAGCCTACAGAAGCAGGTCTCTCTGCGCCAATGTGAGATCCAATCCTTTCCTCAAAACGGAAGAGAAATCCAACGATGACAAAATGCACGTTCAATTCCTTTCCTAACTGGATGGACGAAGACATAGGTTTCTCTTCAAAAGTCCTCTTATCCCAATTGGAAAATGCCTCTTCTACTTTTTCTGATGGAAGGACTTTAAATGCCCCGATGGTTTCTATCTTCTGGTAAAGAAGTCGATTCAGTGTATTCTGAGAGCCAGGCAAAATCTCACCCCTCCTAAAGACACCCTTACAGATTGGGCAGACCGCTCCGCTCTCAATAAAAAATGGGAGAATGGCCAAATGGGGTTTCGTCTCTGCTCTTATTTCGTGAACCCATGGGATTGTCAAACCTAATGTGAAGATGAAAAAGAAAAGGCTCCACAGCCACCAACTTCTCAGGATCCTCATCATCTCTCCTCCACTTTTTATTAAAAAGTCATTAGTCCAAAGGTCACGGTGACGAAGCCCGTTGTGTTAAAAGGTCATGTAGTTCGTCTTTAAATTCTTTTGACCGTAACCATTCGACCAAATACATACGATACGGGCTTCCCAACCCTTACCTAAAAACCATCTTCATTTCTTGGTACCGATCTTCTTGGCATCCTCTAAAAATTGTGCAATTCCTTTATCGGTCAGAGGATGTTTCACCATCTGCTCGATGATAGCAGGAGGGATGGTCACGATCTCTGCGCCTATCAGGCCAGCCTCAATCACATGAATGGGATTTCGGACACTGGCTACAATAATCTGAGTTTCTATATTTGGATAGTTGTCATAGATTCCCTTGATCTGCCGAATCAGTTCAAGTCCATTGAAACTGATATCGTCGAGCCTTCCTAAAAAAGGACAAACATAAGTGGCTCCAGCCTTTGCAGCCAAAATAGCCTGGCTGCCTGAGAAGAGGAGGGTGACGTTTGTATGGATCCTTTCTGAGGAAAGGATCTTGACTGTTTTTAAACCTTCTGGAGTGATGGGAATTTTGATGACAATCTCATCTCCCCAGGTAGCCATGACCCTTGCTTCCTTCACCATCTCCTCACAGGTGGTTCCTGTCACTTCCACGTTGACAGGGCCCTTCACCTCCTTCGAGATCTTTCTGATCAGCGATTCTGTCTCCTCCCCTTCCTTTGCAAGGAGTGTAGGGTTGGTCGTCACACCATCAACCAGACCAAGTCCTTTTGCTTTTTTAATCTCATTGAGATTAGCCGTATCAATAAAGATCTTCACTCTTTGTCCTCCTCTCACCTTCGTTAATTTTGTTTCTTTGGTTTCTCTGGTTTATTTGGTTAACCCAAAAAACTAAATAGACTAAAGAAACCAGACAAACCAATGTGATCTTCAATTAAACAATTCCCCATGCTCTCACCATATCATGAATCGCTTTGGTCTGTCGGAGGAGCGTCTCCATTTCATTGAGTGGGATCATGCTGGAAGCATCACAGAGTGCTTGGCTTGGTTCAGGATGAGTCTCGAGGAAGAGGCCGTTGCAACCTACAGCCACTGCTGCCCTGGAGAGATGGGGAACAAATTGGGGGCTTCCTCCTCTTGGATCTTCACTCGGAATGCCGTAATTTCTGACCACATGTGTAGCATCGAAGATGACTGGACAACCGATCTCCTGCAGGATAGGAATGGAGCAGAAGTCTGAGACCAACTTATTATACCCGAAACAGGTCCCGCGCTCGGTGAGAAGGACCTGACGATTTCCGGTGCTGTGGACCTTCTTGACTGCTCCTGCCATGTTTTCTGGAGCTACAAACTGTCCCTTCTTGATATTAACCACTCGCCCTGCCTCCCCCACTTTGAGAAGAAGGCTTGTTTGCTGACAGAGAAAGGCAGGGATTTGAATGATATCGAGAACCTCCTTAGCCCGATCCACATCCTCCATATGGTGCACATCGGAGAGGACAGGGAGGCCCACCTTCTCTTTCACCTTGGCGAGGACTCGCAAGCCTTCTTCAAGTCCTGGTCCTCTGTATGATTTTTCTGAACCACGATTATCCTTTTCATACGATGCTTTGAAGATCAAAGGAATCTTCAGGGTATCACAGAGTTCTTTCAACTTCTTTGCGATCTCCAATGCCATTGCTTCGCCTTCCAAAACGCAGGGGCCTGCTATTAAGACTAAGGGGTTCCCCTTTCCGATTCGGATCTCTCCAACCTTGACTTCTTCCATTGATGACTCCTTATCAGGAACGAATGCAACGAATGACAACGAATGGAACGAATAGGGTTAGCCTTATTCCCTAAATTCGCTACCATTCGTCATATTCGAGATATTGATTTCACAAAGTTCTCTAAAATCCTCAGCCCTTTATGTTGACTCTTTTCTGGGTGGAATTGGGTGGCGAAAATGTTTTCCCTCCAGATACTCGAAACGAACGAAAGCCCGTAGGTTGTGAAACTCGATATCCACTGCTTCTCTTCTGGAATGACATAGTATGAGTGGACGAAGTAGAAGAAGTCACCGCTCTCTATCCCCTGAAGCATGGGAACCTCTCTCTCTATTTCGACCGTATTCCAACCCATATGGGGAACCTTATGCTCTGGATCGGGTTTGAATCTCACCACTCTCCCCTTGATCAGGTCCAAACCCTTATGGGAACCAAATTCCTCGCTTTCTGAGAAAAGGATTTGTAAGCCAAGACAGATGCCCAAATAGGGCTTCCCTTTTTCAATGGATCGGAGCAGGGATTCAACCATCCCATATTTTTCTAAATTTATCATGCAGTCTTTAAAGGCACCCACCCCTGGGAGTACAATTGCCGAAGCCCTCTGAATCTCCTTTTTGTTTCGTGTCAATTTTGCTTCGAGGCCGATCCTCTCAAAACCCCTCTGTACGTTTCTGAGGTTTCCCATCCCATAATCGATGATGACAATTCTTGGTTTCATCGCCCTTCCGATTGCGGATTGTAGATTGCAGAATGCGGAATTAATTCCGAAATCCACATTCCGAATTCCGCATTAGAGAATCCCTTTAGTCGATGGGATCCCTGATGATCGCTCGTCGATAGAAACCGCATCTCTGAGAGCCCTTCCAATCCCTTTGAAAACTGCCTCCACCATATGATGGCTGTTCTTTCCGTAAAGGAGATTGACATGAAGCGTTATTTTGCTGTGGTTGCAAAGGGCTCTGTAAAATTCTTCCACCAGTTCGAGGTCAAATGTCCCAATCCTCAACCTCCTCAGCTTCATATGAAAAACTAAACAGGGTCTCATTGAGAAGTCCATGGCCACAGAGACTAATGTTTCATCCATGGGGATGATGGCCATCCCATACCTTTGGATCCCTTTGGCTTCCCCTAATGCTTTTCGGATTCCCTCCCCTAGGCAGATACCCACATCCTCCACCGTGTGGTGTGCGTCCACACCAATATCGCCCTTGGCTTTGAGGTCAAGGTCGACGTTGCTGTGATAGGACATCAGACTGAGCATGTGATCGAAGAAAGGGATACCCGTATCAATCGAATGTCTACCAGACCCATCCAGATCGAGTTTTAAGACGACTTCTGTCTCCTTCGTCTTTCGCTTCACCTCTGCTTTCCGATGTCTCTTCATCTCAATTCCTCACTTAGAAAAAAAGTCAATGGTCGAAAGGTCAAGGTTAAGATGCCCGTTTCGTTAGAGGGTGATGTTGTTGGTCTTAAAATCTTTAAACCTTAGTTGACGATATACCAAACTGGCTTCGTAACCTTAACCCAAAAACCATCAAGATCTATTCATTCTGATCTGAATTGATCGATAGTGTCCCTCTAATCCTTCCCATTCCGCAAATCTCTTTACATCCTTCTCAAACCGTCTCAAGGCACTCTGGGTAAAATGCATGAGGTTCGTCCTCTTGATAAAATCCTCTACACCCAAGGGTGACGAGAACCGAGCTGTTCCCGCTGTCGGAAGGATATGGTTTGGCCCGGCCAGATAATCTCCAATGGCCTCAGGGGTATGGAGGCCGAGAAAGATAGCACCTGCATGTCTCACATCCTTCGTCAGGGATGGAGCATTCGAAATTGAAAGCTCCAAATGCTCTGGCGCAATCCGGTTTGCCAACTCGATTGCCTGATCGAGATCTTTGACGATCAGAATGGCACCTCTTCGCTTGAGGCTTGTGGAGGCGATCCTCTCTCGCTTCAATGAGGAGAGTTGCCTCTCCAGTTCCTTTCTCACCTTCTCTCCAAATACTCCAGAGGGGGTGATCAGGATGGCCAGTGCCATCTCATCGTGTTCAGCCTGGGAGATCAGGTCAGCAGCCACATAGGAGGGCGGAGTCTTCTCATCGGCGATGATCACAATCTCGCTCGGTCCGGCCACCATATCCACATCAACCACTCCATAGACTAATCGTTTGGCCGTGGCCACATATTGATTTCCTGGTCCAACAATCTTATCCACCTTGGGGATAGAGGCTGTTCCATAAGCGAGTGCCGCAATCGCCTGAGCTCCTCCCACTCGGTAAATCTGATCCACTCCTGCTAAATCGGCTGCCACAAGGATAGCGGGACTGATTCCCTCTTTTGGAGGAGGGGTCGTCATGAGAATCTCCTGAACCCCTGCCACCTTTGCAGGGATTGCGGCCATGAGGACCGTCGAAGGATAAGAGGCTTTTCCACCAGGCACATAGATCCCTACTCTCTCTATCGGTCTGATCATCTGCCCGAGCCGGATACCTTTTTCCACTTTTGCAGTCTGCAAGACATACGGAGTGGATAATCTCTTGCTCACAGAGCGATGAAACCTTCGAATACGGTGAGCTGCCTTTTTCAACGTTCTTAAAAATTCCTGAGGGACTTTTCTGTAAGCTGCTTCAACTTCTCCTCTCTTCACTCGGAGTTTTTGGAGAGGAATTCGCACGCCGTCAAAGAGCTCCGTATAGTGGACGAGGGCTTCATCTCCCCTCTTACTAACATCTTTTAAGATAGAACGGACCTCTCTTTCGAGACGAGGGCCATCCTGGGCTACTCTCCCTTCTACCTCTGAGAGGTATCGATCAAATCCTTCCTCTCCTGCCCTAAGAATCTTCAATTTCTCTCCTTCATTGGGATTTCAATCCGTATTCCGCAATCCGCAATCTAAAATATTTCTTAGTCCTCCTCTTCCACCCTTTTGATATCCGCTCCGAGGCTCGCCAATTTTTTATCCAGCCCCTCATATCCCCGATCTAAGTGATAGACCCTGGAGACCTCTGTCACACCCTCTGCAGCCAACCCAGCCAGAATGAGAGAAGCACTGGCTCTTAAATCGGTCGCCATCACCTGGGCTGCACTCAGGTTCTCCACGCCTTGGAGGATGGCAGTGTCCCCTTGGATAAGGATATTGGCTCCCATTCTTCTCAGTTCACTTACATGGATGAATCGGTTTTCAAAGATGGTTTCAGAAATGACGCTCAACCCTTTGGCCAATGACATGAGGACCATGAACTGTGCTTGCATATCTGTGGGAAATCCAGGATAGGGTTGCGTTTTCACATCCACACTCCGGATCCTCCGGTTTCCGACCACCCTTGCCCCTTCTCCATCAGAATCGATCTCCATCCCTGACTCCCTTAATTTACTGGCGACCGTTTCCATTTGTTGAAGTGGGCAGTGAAGAATTTTGATATTGCCACGCGTCAGTCCTGCAGCCACCATCAGCGTCCCTGCTTCGATCCGATCCGGGATGATCGAGTGCTCCGCTGCCTGAAGCGATTCCACTCCCTCAATCTCGATTAATGGGGTCCCTGCACCGTTGATCTTTGCACCCATTTTAGTCAGGACATTCGCTAAGTCAACAATCTCTGGCTCCATGGCTGCATTCTGCAACGTCGTCTTTCCTTTGGCCAATGTCGCAGCCATCATCAGATTCTCAGTTCCAGTCACTGTTGGAATGTCAAAGGAGATCTCCGCCCCCTTCAACCTATCCGCCTTGGCCTCAATATAGCCGCGACGGAGTTCGATCTTTGCCCCCATTGCCTCCAGTCCCATGAGATGGAGGTTGATCGGCCGGGCGCCTATTGCACATCCTCCAGGAAGGGAGACAGTTGCCCTCCTTATTCGAGCCACTAGGGGTCCAAGGACGAGGATGGATGCCCTCATCGTCTTTACCAGATCATAGGGTGCCTTATGGTTTGAAACTTCTGTGGCATCGATTCGATAAATCTCTCCTTCCTCCCATACCTTCACACCGAGATTTTTAAGAACCTTGACAATGGTCTGTACATCTTTCAAGTTGGGAACATTGTGGAATAGATTTACCCCTTCGGCAAGGAGGCTTGCTGCAAAGATAGGAAGGGTGGCATTCTTTGAACCACTCACCTCTACCTCTCCGATCAGCCTCTCTCCTCCTCTTATAATAATCTTATCCATAAAAAAACCCCGATCTAATGTCAAAGATCAAATTGTTTTGTCTATAGAAATACAGCAATTGAGCCATTAGTCATTAAGTCATTGAATGACCTAATGACTGAATAACTTAATGACTAAAATTATATTTTGGCATTTGGATTTTCTTTCCGCTGGGCTTTCACCACTCTCTCGATGCCCGATAGGTCTTGAAGGCGTTGGGGAGTTAAAAAGTCTCCCCTCTTCTGAATCAGTTCGGAGACCTTCTCTCCCTGAGTTTGCCCCACCTCCAAAAGGAGCCATCCTCCCTTTTTCAAATAGAATGGGGCTTGTGAGATGATGTTTCGGTAAAAGGTCAACCCATCTTCTCCTCCATTTAAGGCGATGATCGGTTCATAATCCCTCACCTCTCTGGCCAATCCCTCTATCTCTGAACATGTAATGTAGGGAGGGTTAGAAAGGATCAGATCAAAAGGTTCTCTCTCTCTTAAAAGGCGAAACGGGTCAAAGAGATTGCCATGGACAAACTGGATCTGATGAAGGACGCCTGAAGATTTAGCGTTCTCATTCGCTAACATGAGAGCTTCTCTAGAGATATCGGTGGCCACAAGAAAGATATCCCTCACCTCTTTCGCCAAAGAGATAGCTACAGCGCCGCTTCCTGTCCCTATTTCTAAGACAAAAAGGGGTCTCTTAAAAGGAGTCTCTGAAAGGATCGAGAGGCTTTGTTCAACCAAAAGTTCTGTCTCTGGTCTCGGGATAAGGACACGAGGGTCCACTTTAAAATCGATTGACCAAAATTCCTGATGGCCTAAGATGTACTGAAGGGGCTCACCTGAAACCCTCCTTTTGATCAACCTTTCCAACGTTGCCTTCTCCTCCTCTCTGATGTGACTATGGAGGCGAACGTAGAGTTCTTCTCTGTTAAGGCTCAAAGAATGGGATAAGAGGAGTTCTGCATTTAGCCGGGGATTTTCAATCTGATGATCCTTCAAACAGTTCGTTGACCAATTCAGGATTTCGAGTACCGTCATCCTTTTACCAAAACCGCAAAGGGCATGGAGCAGAGCGCATAGCGATGAAAAGATCGAATAGTCAGATGGTCGCTTAGTCGTATAGTCAAAAAACTACAAGACTATGAGACTATAGGACTTCTGAATCTCAAACGCTATGCTCTTTGCTCTCTGCGCTATGCCATTTATTACTTGGAATTTGAACTCTGGAATTTGGAATTTTCCCATTCTCCCATCAGTGCCTCGGTTTGGTAATGGGTTGTCAATGCATCGATGACCTCATCTAACTCTCCTTCGAGGACTTCACCCATTCGGTAGAGCGTCAGTCCTATTCGATGATCGGTCACTCTTCCTTGCGGGAAGTTATAGGTTCGGATGCGTTCGCTTCGCTCTCCTGTCCCAACTTGAATTCTGCGCTTCTCTGAGATTTCGATCTGCTGCTCCTGCCTCGCCCTATCCATCAACCTTGCTCGAAGGATCTTAAGTGCCTTTGCCTTGTTTTTATGCTGGGATTTTTCATCCTGGCAGGATACCACCATTCCAGTAGGGAGATGAGTAATCCGAACAGCAGAGTCCGTGGTATTCACGCTCTGGCCCCCTGGGCCCGAGGATCGGAAGATGTCAATCCGAAGGTCGTTCGGATCGATCTGGATCTCCACTTCTTTTGCCTCCGGAAGAATGGCAACGGTGACGGTGGAGGTATGAATGCGGCCTTGGGACTCTGTGGCTGGAACCCTCTGGACCCTATGAACACCGCTCTCAAACTTGAGTCGACTGTAGACCCCCTTTCCTTCGATCATGGCGATGATCTCTTTGAATCCTCCCACACCCGTGTAATGGCGACTCATTATTTCCATTCGCCACCCTTGTTTTTCAGCGAACTTGGAATACATCCTGAAGAGATCCCCGGCGAAAAGCCCCGCTTCCTCTCCTCCAGTTCCTGCACGGATTTCGAGCAAGATGTTTTTTTGGTCATTAAGGTCTTTGGGAAGAAGGACCATTTTCAGATCTCCCTCCACCTTGTCCTTCTCCTGTGTCAGCCGATTCAGTTCCTCTTTGGCCAACCGCTTCATTTCTTCATCTTCCTCGTTATCAAGGAGGTGTTGGCTTCCCTTGATCTCCTCTCCTAATTTTTTAAGCCTTCGGTAAAGGTCGACCACCTTCCCCAGCTCAGCGTACTCCTTGGCAGCCTTCTGGAATTCATCCTGTTTCATAATCAACTCGGGTTGGCCGAGGAGGTGGGAGAGTGTTTCATACCGACGCTCGACCTCTTCTAATTTCTCAAACATCTATTACCCCTCAAGGCAATTTCAAATGCCAAAATCCAAGATTAGGTTTAGGTCAAGGCTAAGGTTTAGGACTAAATTATCTTAAACCCAACCTTAACCTCAACCTTTATCTTATTATCTTCGGCCTT
>Ga0315282_10015631_pt1 | contig 11179 bp, 9 predicted proteins | sample YL17G07_20_MG_FD_203693 | JGI IMG/M metagenome (GOLD analysis project Ga0315282, IMG submission 203693) | Sediment microbial communities from Yellowstone Lake, YNP, Wyoming, USA - YL17G07_20 | ecosystem: Environmental > Aquatic > Freshwater > Lake > Sediment | place: USA: Wyoming | collected...
GTATAAAGCCCGCGGTTGAAGCGCTTTTGTAATTTGACCGCATTGACGCCACATTCCTTGGCAGAACGGAACATATCCTTTGCCTTTTCCAGGTTGCCCTGGTGGTTGTGGCCAATCTCTGCAATCACATAGCAATCATTTTCATCATTGATGGTATACGAACCGATCACAAGTTGTCGCGTCATAGATACCTTCTATTTTAAGAATTTGTTTTTCAAAGTTTGTGTGTATAAATCCATGCCATAATTATTTTCGCCATTCCCATTATAGCAAGCGGGATATACAATTTTCTCCAAGGAGGGATTATATCGCATCACCAGAACTGATAACCGAAACGAAAATGGATTTTGAACAAGGTAAGTCCTGGCTTTCGGAGAAGCGTCCAACAGGATTATTCACATTCTATACACTCACTCCTATCAGGTTAATCCACCTTTAAGGGCCCAAAGGCTTCATTGATCTCAACGGAACTTTTTCCTTGTGCTACCCATTCAACTGCTTGAGTAAAAAGGGTGGCAACATCGCGATCCATGCCCCTGGGACGAATAAAATAATTGACAAAACGGCGACGATTGCCCGCTTTTTCATCATTTCCGCCCAGTATTTTAGCAATCAATTCAGCAGAATGGTCAAAGCCATTGGCAAGGTCCATGAAATCACCTTTTATGAGATAGTCGAAATGGCCGCGGCCAAATTGTGTGGCGCGATATTTATCAGTCAGAATAGTGACACATGGTCGGTCGACGATGGCTGCTTCGATCATGGCAGTGGTATTTACCCCTACCACCAGGGAACTATAATACATGCTGTGGAAGTAATTTTGTTTATAAATGGCAATATCTGGGGCTTCATCTTTTCTTGGCCAAACCACCATATTCGGAACTGAAATTCCATCCCAGATACCAACATTCATCGGGTAAGGTCGCACCATCACATTTACATTGCCAACCTGCGGGTTGGTTTTTAATCCAGCTAAAAATTCTTGGACAAACGAAGTCTCATTACCAGATATTTGTACCGAAGAGCACAGGTAAAGTACATAGGGACGATCAGGATCCAGACCAGCCTGTTCACAAAATTCAGCACGGCTCAAGGTCGGCCTGGCGCCGAATAAGTAATCGAATGTTGGAGCCCCAATCGGTACAACCCGTTCCGGAATAACCTGGTGAAGCTGGCATGCCTCGTTACCCAATCCCCGATTCCATACCAATACCAGGTCGGGCATGGTATGGAATGTGCCTTTCGTGGTCAGGTTATCCCAGCTGGCAATCGCCACCACCAGCGGGATTTTCAAGGCGACTGCCGCCTTCTGGTATTCTACGTCAGCCGCATTGAATACAAGATTGGTAACATCCACGACCACATCTGCCTGCTGGTCTAAAAGTTCCAGCGCCACGCCGCCATCTGGAGGCGCCAACTTCTCGACCCACTTCAAAAAAGACACCGCAGCCTGGCTGGCAAGTAACTTTTCGCCCAGGCGGTTGGATACCATCCGCCAGACCCAATTTGAGAAATGGGTCTTCCAACGAATCCGCATAGGAGGATTCGGATGCTGAGGGTTCAGGTAAATTCGGTAATTGATCAACTGGCGAGTTATGGACAATACCCGTCTCCAGAATCCCCGGCCCGCTACCAGCCACCCGGTGGAGCAGTTCGGCGCCTCTTCCAGGCAGGCCTGCACTGCCCGGTCAGTGATTGCTGGTTTGGCTTTGCTCAAAACACCAAATAATAACTTTACTGTATGACCTCGCTTACAAAGCTGGCGCACTACGCTATCTGTATGACGAAAAAAACCAATATGCGGAAAAATAAAAACAATCTTCATTTGTTCTGCCAGTTCTTTAATATCCAGAATACTATGATTTTGGTCATACCTGCTATGGCAACTGGAATATAGAGCTTACGCCGAAAAGGCACCAGAGGGCATCTCCAGATCATCGCGGCTAATTGAAATGGCGTTGTAAAAAGCCCGGATAATGATCGGTATGCTTTCGCAAAATTTTCGGTCGGATGACGGCGCAGCATATGTTTACGCTGCTTCGTCTTATAATATAGAACCTGCGGGACATAGCGGAAACGGCTGACCAGTGTAAACAGAGCAATAAACATCCGGTCGCCAAAGGCTGTATCTATGAAGCAGCCCATGGCTTCCTGTAACAGGTTCCGCCTGAATAAGCCATAAAAATACAGGTGGTGGCTCTTGGTACTACCTCCCCAAAGCGTCAGCAAACGCAGCAGCATGGAAAAATAACCCAGCTCATTTGGACTTTTATCGCCCTGGTCGAGCTGGATCGATTTTACTAAAATACCATCCTCATCCACCAACTCTCCGGCAGACATGACCACGCCAGCTTCTGAATGAGTTTGTAATTCAGGCAACAACGCACTGATAAAGCCAGGTTGCCAGGCATCATCATGCGCTGCCCACATAAAATACTCACCTTCTGCCAGGCCTAACACACGATTAAAATTCCAGATCATACCCTGATTAGTTTCAGCATGGAAAAGCCGCACGCGCTTATCCCGAGCCTGATATTCTGCGCAGATTGCTGCGGTCTGGTCGCCAGAGGCATTATCAGAGATCACCAGCTCGAAATTGGGATAATCCTGGGCTAAAAGGCTGTCAACCGCCCGGCGCAGGGTAGATGCTCCGTTGTATACTGGCAAACCAATGCTAACCAGAGGTGTTTCAGCAGACATCAAGCACCCTTACCTTCCAATTCTGCATTGATTTCCTTTGCGGACTTTCCCATGCCAGCCAGCTCGATGGCACGCGCAGCCACCTCGCCTGCGGGCCGGTCAAGCCCGCGTGGGCGGATATAATCCAGCACAAAACGCTGCCGGTCGGCCTGTTTTAAATCGCCTCCCTGCCTTACCCGGTCAATGACAGCCAGGCATTCCGGTAAGTTGTGGGTGACCTCCAGTACATTTGCTTTTAGAAGCTGGCGGAAATGAACAGCCTCTATCTGGGTTTTCTGATAATGCTCGGCCATGATGGTGACGCCCGGTATATCGTTGATAATGGCATCGATCATTCCGGTCGTGTTTACACCCACCGTGGCCACACAGTAATGCAGGCTGTTATAAAAACCCTGCAGGAATGTATCCGTATCAATTGCATTCCTGCCTTTAGGCCAGACGACTACATTTTCCAAGGCAAGCTGTTCATAAATTTTGACATTGGCCGGATGCGGGCGCACCAGGATCTGCATATGGGCCAGTTCCAGCACAGGTGAAGCTTTTAGACTGGCGGCAAGCTCCTGCACCAACCAGGTTTCATCCTGCGCAATGTTGGCCGAAGACCCCAGGTAGAGCACATACGGCTTGATTGGGTCAAGGCCGGCCTGTTTACAAAATACCTCCCGTTCCAAACCCAGGCGACTGGCCGTGAACCATTCATCGAAGCGTGGCGCGCCGGTAATTACTACCCGTTCTGGTGGAACATGATGGATGTGGGTTACCTCTTCAAATTGAGCCTGGTTCCAGGCTAAAACCACATCGGGCGCCACCTGAAAAAGCCCCTTGGTGGTCAGGTTATCCCAGCTATAAACCGGCACCACGGTTGGAATACCCAGGGCCCGCGCCGCCTTGACGTATTCGACTTCCTCACAGAAACGCATGTTCATCGGGGTAGCCACCACCACATCCGGGCGGTTAGCCTTAAGCCAGCGAGTGATGCCTTTATCGGGCGGCGCCATCCGCTCGTAAGTACACAGTCCCACCTGGGCCAACCGGCTGCCGACCAGTGAACGCGCCAGTTTCGACCGGCGCACCATGCTCTGGATGGCAACATTCAGGTATTTCTCCCAGCGTTTCAGGTAATATTCCGACTGGTCGGGCCGGTTCAAGTAGCTGGAATAGGATAACAGCTCGCGTTTGACAACCAGGCTGCGCCGCCAGCCATCTGCCCGCCGGATGGTAAAACCAGTCGCCAGATTGGGTGTGTTTTCCAGGCAGGAATCCAAAGCCCATGAGGTCTTTCCCTGGCTGCGCTCTTCATCCGAAAGCGCCAGGACGTGATGTCCATCGGCAGCCAGCCGCGGTACAACCGAATCCAGGACGGCAAAGTAGGTTATGTTTTTTAAGACAATCAATACCTGCATGGGTTTTTCCCTGTTCGCTTGCTGGGGATAATATTATACTGGGTAAACTCAATCCTTCGTCAAAAAAACCAAGTATCCGTAATAATCTCGCGCAGGTTTTCGTAAACGGAATGTACCTGCGCTTGCGTCAGGCTGAGCGCGCAGGGCAGAGAAGACAGGTTAGCTGGAACGGATTTGTTCCTGCCACCATTGAATGGACCTGAGCAAGCCTTCTTCTAAATCAATGGCGGGCTTCCAACCAGTGGTCTCCCTAAGGCGCTGGTTATTTGCACAGATAAACATGGGATCAACAGGTCTATAAGGGAGAGCGCCAAATTCTAGTAGTTCCGTTCGACCTAAAAGAGTACCAATTTTCAAGGACAGATCATGAATTGTAATTGGCTTACCAGAACCAATATTCACCTCACCTTGAATTTGGTTGAGGAACACAGCAGCTATAGCAGATGCTACATCATCTATATACAGATAATCTCGAACTTGTTCACCCTTAGTAAGTTTTTGCTTTTGGTTCGCCAGGAGTGAACAAATCACTGATGGAATCAACCGGCTTTTTTGCTCGAAAGGTCCAAATTGATAAAATAAGCGTGCCCAGCCAGCCTTCATACCACAGTCTCGAGCAATCTGCTCCAGCACCAGCTTGAATGCCAGTTTGCTACTGGCGTATAAGCTTTCCGGTCGAACCGGAGTGCTTTCTGAAAGGTAGCCAATACTTGTGTCATATTCAAAACAAGACCCAACACTTAAAAAATAAGGGCACCTTGAACGGGCTGCTAACGAAGCCAGCTTGATACTGGCAGTGAGTATATCCAGGTTCTGCATGCCATTTAAATATAAACCTGGTTCTGCAAACCACGCCAGGTTAATACAGGCTTCCGGTTGGATTTCTAAAAAAAGGTTCTCCCATTCAAAAGGATTATTTAAATCTCCCCGAACAATTTTTAACGACGGAATGATGTCATTGATGCGCCACAAATTACTTTCTTTGCGAACCAGACAATATATTTCACAGTCTGCCCTTATCAGCTGCCTTGCGACATGCGCTCCTATAAAACCCGTCGCACCCGTTAAAAATACTTTCAAGGGTTAAAATCCTTATAACTGAGATCTTTATCCGAAATTAATGAGATAGGGATTGGCCAATGGATGCTAAAAGCCGGATCATCCCAACGCACCCCTTGCGCTGCTTCCGGGTGGTAAAACTCCGACATCTGGTAAAAGATTTCTGTATCGTTTTCCAGGGTTAAAAATCCATGTGCAAACCCCCTGGGGACATAGACCATCCGCCGGTTATCCGCGCTCAATTCAATTGCCAGCCATTGTTTGAAAGAAGATGAACCAGAGCGCAGGTCCAGAATTACATCGTAAGCTGCACCCATCGTACAGCGCACCAGGCGATTTTCTGCAAAGGGCGAAGCCTGGAAGTGCATGCCGCGCAGCGTCCCTTTTTGGCGATTGAAGGAGATGCTGCACTGCACCAGGCGGGTTTCCAATCCCTGAGCCTGGAATTCTTCCATACAAAATACGCGTGCGAAGAAGCCGCGTTCATCTTCCCGTCGCTCAGGATCGATGAAGAAAGTACCCTGAAGTTTTGTTTCTAGAAATCGCATTTGGTGCCCTCAACATTTAAAATCACTAAACGCCTAAACAATCTTTACACTCGGCACCGGAATGATGAACTTTCCACCGCGGTGACGGTATTCAACCTGCTGGAGCATAATTTCTTCAGCGAAATTCCAACTAAACATCACCACATAGTTAGGCTGGTCTTCAAGCAATTTCGCCGGCGGGAGGATAGGCAGGTGAATCCCCGGCATGTAGCGCCCCTGTTTGTAGGTACTGCGGTCCACTACGTAATCGATGGTATCCTCTCCAATTCCAAAATAGTTGAGCAGGGTGCAGCCCTTGGCAGCCGCCCCATAGGCAGCAATCCGCTTGCCCTTACCCTTTAAATCTTTAAGCAGCGTCACCAACTGCTTCTTTAGATCTTCAACTTTTTGGCCAAAGCCTTTGTAGAAATCCAGACGGTCAACCCCCCAGGCGGCCTCTTCTGCAAGCAGGTTCAATACAACCTGGCTGGGGCTGGCAAACCCCTGTTTGCCCACGAACACGCGCAGCGTGCCGCCATGGATGGGGATACGCTCAACATCCGCAATCACCAAACCATGACGGGTGAAAAGATGATCTAACGACGTCAGGCTGTAATAGCACAGATGCTCGTGATAGATGGTGTCGAATTCAACCCGGTCGATCAGGTCTTTAACATAGGGTGACTCGATAACCGCGATGCCCTTATCCTTCAGTAGATGCTCGATGCCGGCGACAAAGCTGTTCAGGTTGGCGACGTGCGCCAGCACATTGTTGGCATGGATGATGTCGGCGCACTTACCTTCTTTTCGCAGCTTGAGCGCCACTTCTTCACCAAAGAATTCCGGCAGGGTTGGAATGCCATGTTCTACTGCTACTTTGGCGATGTTAATCGCCGGTTCAATCCCCAGCACAGGGATGCCATACTGGTGATAATATTGGAGAAGGTAGCCATCATTACTCGCCAGTTCGATCACCAGGCTTTTGAAGGATAAATGTCGCTGCGGAATCAGGCGTTCAACCACTTCATGCGCATTCTGCAGCACGGTATCTGAGAAAGAGGAAAAATAAAGGTAATCACGGAAAAGCTTTTCGGGAGGAACAATTTCCGTGATTTGCACCAAAGAACAACTAGGACAAAATGCGACATTGAGCGGAAACATTTCCTCGGGCTGATCGAGCTGCTCTTTAGATGGCAAGCTGTTTGCCAGAGGAGTATTCCCTAACGAAAGAAAGGTGATCAACCCTGGTTGACCACAGGAATGGCAAACTGGCATTTCCTTACTCATGAGGTCACTCCTAAGAAATCTTGATACCAGTGAATAGTTTTTACCAGCCCTTCATCAAGAGAAAACATGGGCTGCCACCCTAAATATCTGCGGGCTTTTTCTGCACTCAGATACTGATGTCGTATCTCATTGGTAGTTTCATTAAGAATTTCTGGCTCCAGCCCGGAACCCATTAAATTGAGAATCTTTTCGACAATGCCCAGCACACTGATCTGGATCTCATTTGAAAAATTGAATGCCTGTCCGCCCAGGGTAGAATTTTCGGCCAGTTTTTCTGCCAATAACATGTACACGTTGGCGCCATCTTCCACGTAGAAATAATCACGGATATACTTGCCATCCGACCGGATGATCGGAGGCTTGCCACGCAGGATCGACCGGATTGTACCGGGAACAATGCGATTCCAGTTTAAATCGCCGCCGCCATAGAAATTTCCACACCGGCTGACCACCACGGGGAGTTGATAACTGGCTGCGTAAGACTGGGCGATCAAATCGGCGCACGACTTGCTGACATCATAGGGATGGCGGCCTTGCAAGGCCATTTCTTCACTGTAAGGCAAGATTTCCTGAGATCCGTAGGCTTTATCGGAGGATGCAGCCACGATCTGTTTAACCTTCGGACTGCGCCGGCAGGCTTCCAGCAGGCTCCAGGTTCCCCCGATGTTGGATTCGAAGGTAGAAATTGGATTACGATTGGCGATGGTTACAATCGTCTGCGCCGCCAGGTGAATGACCGTATCGATCTCATACTCCCCGAGCACCCGCTCCAGCAAAGACTGGTCTCGCACATCTCCGCGGACAGTTTTTACCCGGTCGAACAAGGATAATCGCACCATTTCAGATTGGGGCACCCAGTCGCGCACCAGGCAAACCACATCGGCGCCAGCTTCCAGCAATCGCTGGACTAACCATCCCCCCACCAATCCAGTACCCCCGGTTATAAATGTAGGTCGATCCAGCCAGAATTGGCTCATTCCCGCACCTTCCATAGGGCCTTGCCCTCCTGCCACAGGCTTTCTAATAGTTTTTTATCACGCAGCGTATCCATACACTGCCAGAAACCTTCGTGACGGTAAGCCGCCAGCTGCCCGTCCGCAGCCAGACGCTCAAGCGGCTCCGCTTCCAGAGTGGTCTGGTCATCTTTCAAATAGTCAAAAATTCCTGGTTCACAGACCATGAATCCGCCATTGATCCAACCCTCGCCAATTTGCGGTTTCTCGGTAAAACAAGCTACCCGATCGCCATCGAAAACCAGACCGCCAAAGCGCGCCGGTGGGCGGACCGCCGTGAGCGTCACTAACCGCCCGTGCGCCCGGTGGAACTGCAACAGAGCGGCCAAATCGATATTCCCGACGCCATCACCATAGGTCAGCATGAAGGTCCCGTCCTGCAAAAATGGCTGCAATCGTTTCACCCGTCCGCCGGTGTTGGTCGCCAGCCCGGTTTCTACCAGGTGTATTTTCCAGTCTTCACAGGCTTGCTGCTCACGTTCAACGTTTCCATTGGAAAGGTCAATCGTCAAACTGCCATTGAGCATGGCATAATCCAGGAAGTAGCGTTTGATGATCTCGCCCTTATAACCCAATGCCACATAAAACTCATTGAAATCAAAATGGCAGTAATGCTTCATGATGTGCCAGAGGATAGGTTTCCCTCCGATTTCCACCATCGGCTTTGGCTTGATTTCGGTCTCCTCGGTCAGGCGTGTGCCCATACCACCCGCCAGAATCACAACGTTCATAAGTTCTCCTGTTGAGAGGAACTCACATCTAACGGCTTTACCTACCATTTGTGTTTGACCAGTGTCGCGCCTAATCCTCTTGCTAGAATTATAACTTTATTTTTGTCTCCTGTCTGGTAGATGGAATCTTCGTATGCCAACTCATCTCACCAACTTGCGTTTCATACGAAGTTCCATATGAACTAAAGTATGGGAATTGGCTTACCAGTATGATGATATTTTCTAAGAAACCCGTTTTCGATTCAGCATCAGCATCTAGAAAGGCAACCAGGATAGGTGCTGTATTCTTAACAGCATTGTTTCGTTCAGTCATACACCACAACTATGAATGCTTTCTCATTATTCCATTCAACCAATTATGGGGACCAGGAAAAAAGGAGCTCCAAAAGAGAGATTCGAAAACCATTTCGGGATACCTGGAAAGCAATAATAGAAGCTGAATACGCTTTTGCTGATTATGTAAAAACACGAATAAGATCGATAAAAACGCCTGCTATTTCCTGCATAATAAATCATTTCATGCAAAATTATCCCTTGTTGTTCCTTACTAAGATGGGATCTACTCCAATGCCACAACGTAAACCAATACTTGAGTTTCATTTCATAAATGAGTTTTTTAGGTCGCGGCGCCGAGGTGAGATTATGGTCGTGAACGCGCCTCATCGCCACAGGTTCATCCAGTCTTCCGGGTGCCAGTTTTGTTAATGCAGCAGCTTTGATAAAAAAACATCATCCATGTGCAAGGGTAGGCTTTCGTCGAAATAGCCGGTTTTCTCGAAAACACTTCGTTTACCCACCAAACCATCTATGCTAATGGATCCAGCTCCTCCAATTACCAGTCTGGCAAACAACTCCTCTGGGGAGACACGCTTCGTCATGGTCGTCAGGAGGGTTATTGCCCGCTTCGCATCTTTCCAGCGCTGCAGGCTGGCTTCATATTACACGTGCATGCCGACCACTTCATATAGACCATCCAATTCCGGGTCGATTGAAAACATTTGTTCGGCAGTAGTGAAACGTCCAGGTAGGTATAAGTCATCTGCATCCAGGAATGCAACATATTCGCAGGAACTGTTTTGAACCGCCAGGTTGCAGGAGGCGCTGCAGCCATGATTTCTACCATCCGGATGGCGGAGAAGCCGGGCCCTGTTATTCTCAGAAGCTATCTTTTAGCAAATCTCCCAACCATTATCAGTGGAGCCATCCTCCATTATAACAACTTCTGCCTTTTGGGGTTGAATTAACGCCGACTCAACTGCACGCTGGACGAAATCAGCGGCGTTGTATACCGGAATAATAACGCTGACTTTAAGATGTTTCATCATGACTTATTTCTATTCAATCCACAAAAAATATACTTTCACGCCACTCCAGCCATCACGCCATCCAGTGAGCCATACAGTGAGCCATATAGTCGACCACTCTGTTTACCGATCTTTTGAAGACGCACTTGCAGCCAGCCTTCATCCTGGCTATGCTGTTTCCACTGTTCTTTTTGCTTTTTCTGCAATTCCCCAAACCCTTCGGTCTCTTTGCGCAAGGTGTTGTCGCTGACCCGGAAGAGCAAAAACCGCTCCAACCAGCGCTGGGCTTCCTCGAAGGATACTTCCACAACCGCTAACGCCAGCAACTCTGGCAACCCTGCCGTCACTTCCCCGGTTTCGATCCTCAGGCAAATGTCCACTGGCGCTTGCCCTTCATGACAATTCGAGCACGCGTAGTATCGCCGTTTGTAGCTCACACGTCCAAACACACTCAGAATCACCGCATTTCGCTGAAATTGATAGGTCTGCTGACCGCAAAGTCGGTAAGGTTACGGTTATAATATAGTTTTAGACCAACCAGTAAAATGGAGCCAAATTGTATAAAAATAAGAAGATCGGGGTCGTAGTCCCAGCCTACAATGAAGCCAATTGGAGGGATCACTCATGAACCTTATCATATATATGCCAGCTTATAATGAAAGTGAAAATATCCAACGGGTCATTGCCAGCCTTCCCTGTGGATTGGAGAAAGTAGACAACATCCAATACCTTGTCATCGATGATGGAAGTACGGATATAACTGCGCAATTGGCGCTGTCTTGCGGCGCTCAGGTTATCGTTCATGGGAAAAACCGGGGTGTAGGTGCAGCTTTTCAGACAGCTGTGCAGTTTGCCCTGGAGAATGACGCCGATATCCTGGTGAGCATCGACGCCGATGGCCAGTTCAACCCCGCGGAAATTCCCGGTTTGATCCAGCCGATTATTGCTAAAGAAGCAGATATGGTGATTGGGAATCGATTCGTAGCAGGAAAACCGGAATATATGCCTCGTATAAAATATTGGGGCAATCAGAAACTAGCACAACTGATCAGCCAGATCTGTGACCAGGATTTCACGGATGTTTCCTGCGGGTATCGCGCCTTTAACCGGGAAGCGCTATTGCGTTTGAACATTTTTGGTAAATTTACCTATACC
>Ga0315282_10015632_pt1 | contig 11178 bp, 10 predicted proteins | sample YL17G07_20_MG_FD_203693 | JGI IMG/M metagenome (GOLD analysis project Ga0315282, IMG submission 203693) | Sediment microbial communities from Yellowstone Lake, YNP, Wyoming, USA - YL17G07_20 | ecosystem: Environmental > Aquatic > Freshwater > Lake > Sediment | place: USA: Wyoming | collected...
TATTTCAGGGAAGATACAAGGCGATACTGATAGAAAAGGAAAGCCATTTACTGGAAGTCTGCAGATATGTGGTATTAAACCCTGTAAGGGCAAAAGCAGTAGAGAGACCGGAAGAATGGCGATGGAGCAGTTACAGAGGAACATCAGGGATGGAGAAACCGCATCCATGTCTGACGATAGACTGGGTATTGGGACAATTCAGCACAAGGAAGGGGACGGCGGAGAAGAAATACAGGGAATTTGTAGAGGCTGGGACAGGGGAAGTGGCAATCTGGAAGAAAGTGAAAGGGGGGAGCATATTAGGCGAGGACGAATTCGTTGAAACGTTGATGGACTATATAAAAGGTCAGAGGGACATAAGGGAGATACCAAAAAGCCAAAGATATATAAACAGACCGGGACTTAAAGAGATATTTTCAAAAGAAGTGGTTAATAAGAAATCTAAAAGAGATGAGAAAATAAGGGAAGCAGCAGAGAGGCATGGATACAGCCAAAAGGAAGTTGCCGATTATCTTGGACTTCATTATTCAACAATAAGCAGGCTGGTAAATGAAGATAATAAGAAGACATCAAAATGAAAGACTTGACCCCTATGTTGAGACGCACGGGATGCCCAGCCAGCGCAGCCTTCAGCAGCCTTTGCGTAATGAGATCCGGGTATCTGCGGTTAGGGGCCGTGGAGTGGGTATAGTCCCTGACTGCAAGGCCAAAATGTCCTTCCGAACTTTCTCCCGGAAATTCGACCATGTATTCACCCGGTCCCAGCAGCTTGATGATGCTCAGAGAGAGATCGGGAAAGCGGAGAGGGTCGGTAGTTTTCGCTTTCACCAGGAATTGCTCAAGCGCCTTTGAATCCGGAGTCGGGGGCAGCGCAGAACCTGACTCTGAGGCAATCTCCATGATTCGGTCCCAGCGTTTAGGGGTATGGACTACACGCCGCAGCGAGGGAAACATTTTGGAAGCAAGATATCGGGCGGTCACACCATTGGCCGCAATCATAAAGTCCTCAATAATATCTTTCGCCCTGTTCTTCCTTTCGACTTCAAGGTCCCTGATCTCATCTGCGTCAAACACCGGGCGTGCCTCTATGGTTTCGAGATTCAGAGCGCCATGCACATGCCGGAAAGCCTTCATCTTTTGGGCCACCTTGTCCTGTATATGAAGGTTCTCGTCAAGACCCTCAACCGCACCAATCCCTTCCGGCATCGGCCCGTTACCTTCAAGCCAGGCAGCAACGCTATTGTATGCAAGCTTTGCATGGTTGCGCACTGTTGCACCATAGATCTCGGAAGTCTGGATTGATCCATCCCCGGCGATCACCATCTCAATTATGATGGCAAGACGATTCGTTCCGTGATTGAGGGAAGTAAAACCGGTTGACAATTTTTCGGGAATCATAGGAAATATCTTTGCAGTAGTATAAACAGAAACGGTATTTTGCCGCGCATGTTCGTCGATTGCCGAACCCTTCTTGACAATGGCGTCCACATCAGCCACGGCAACAAGGATCTTCAACTTGTCTCCTGGCATTGCCCCGGCAACAGTAAGCTGGTCCAGATCGAGCGAATCGTCATTGTCAATTGAACACCAGGGGAGGTTTCTTAAATCATGTACCGGCTCTTCAGTTTTTGTTGCAGGAGCATTGATCCTGTCGAGCTCCGATAGTGCCTCGTGGGAAAAATCAGGAAACAGTCCACGCCCGATCATTGCCCGGCGGGCAATTCTTTGCAGTATAGCGCGATGACTTTTAGCGTTCGAATCCATCATAGATTAACTCCTATTTCTCTTGTCTTTTTTAAAATCTCACCTTTTTGTAAAATACCTTTTTTAACACTTCGGCAGAGACAATATACAGAATCACGATTACTGCCATTAATACAAGAAAAGAAATCGGCAATGTTGTAAAGCCAAAAAGCCTTTCTCCAATTTCAGTGAAAGGCAAAACAAGTATAACGCAGATGACCAGCAGTGTTGCCGTCAATAGATATTTCCCGGGAATGCTCTTAAAGAAGGGCATCCTTGTGCGAACAACGAGCACAACCAGTGACGCTGAGATGACTGATTCCAAAAACCAGCCGGCCCTGAATTCCTCCGGTGAGGCATGCAAGATGAAAAACAGTACTCCAAAGGTGAGATAGTCAAACACGGAACTCAGAAGACCGAAAGTCACCATAAACTTGCGTATGAAAGATATGTTCCATCGGCGAGGTTTTTCAACTAATTCTTGTTAGGAGATTCGGCTACTTCCAATTTTGGACGAGATTTGTGAAAACGCGGATACGCTAAAAGGTGAAAGCTAAATACAAGGGTTTTTATAATGAATCCCAAAAGAAACATGCATAATTTTGAGCCTTAACAAAAACGTTTGTTACTCTGAGTGATAGAAGGGGATTAAGAACTTCACGCCATGCGTTTTTCTATGCGAACCAGACAAAAGATCGATGTTCGTTGCCGTGAATTCTTCTGCATTCATTGAGGGACCAGTGGGGAGCAATCTGTCGGGACTGCTATCAGGATTCCCGGAACAGGTAGTAGCAACGGATTGGAATGGTGGCAGAAATTATCGGAATAAGCGTGCGGAACTCCAAAAAATATTTACCCCTTGATTGCTAGGTATCAGAAGAAGTTGGACCTCTTCCTGTAACTGGGGTATCAATGTCTTTTTTTGAGTTTAGTTCTTTTCATGATAGGGTCATTGAAGTTATAGTAAGACTATTGAAAAGTTGAGTTGCTTGCAAACTGCTCGCAAAATGCGAGCAGTTTTGACACCTAATGACACTATGTGATACTTTATGATACTTGATAACTATTTGATTTTATTGAAAACCTTTAAATGCGAGAGTGGCGGAACTGGCAGACGCGCTGGACTTAGGACGCTTCCAAGCCACTTTTTGCAAAGGGGCTTCTGGTCTGGATTTTGGTTTAATTAATTGATTTCAAAGAGAAAAGACTACTTTATTCATTCCTATATTTTCCATATATTATGTAAAATTGGAAATTTTCTGCTACAATTTTACTACAGTGAAACGCCTTTGAATTGTCCAATTTAACGCGCTGGACTTTGAGTGCAATTTGTTAAAAATGTGATGTAATAAGGCTCAAAATTTGCTAATTTTTGCTACAATTTTGCTACAGTGAAATATGTGAACAACTTCCTGAAGTCTTGTCTTCGGAGAAGTACAGATTCATGCAATATTACAGGTGTAAATCCACAAGAAAATCGTTTTTTTGTTCAAGGATAATTAAGTCAATAGTTATATCGCATGCGACATAATACTTAACTGAAAATTAATTTTCTTATTTTTTTGATGCGTTAAGGATTGCCGGTTGGAGATTTCCCTTGACCAAATCTACAAGTTTTCCTAAAATCACATAAAAAGCCGCATGCGACATAAAAAACAATGTTAGATTTCCCATTTAAAAAAGAGGTGAAAAATGTCAGTTGACTTCTTGAAAGAATTTTACTTGCTTATTAATTGGCAAATATTAATCCCAATTCTCTCTTTAATACTTGCATGGTATTTAAATGAAAAATCAAAAAGAATAGAGGAAGAATATAAAAGAAAAGAGGAGCACTACATAAATTTACTGGTAAGCGTTAGAGGATTCCATGAAAATACATCGAATAATGAACAATGTTTAGAATTTTTAAAACAAGTAGATCTTTGTTGGTTATATTGTCCAGATATTATTATAAAGAAATTATATGAATTTCTAGATAACTTCAGAAAACAAAAAGAGTCTTTTAATCAAGAAAAAGTACTAAATTCTATCTCTGAATTGGTATTTGAAATTAGAAAAGACCTAATAAATAAAAGACAAGTTACTAGAACTAAATTAAAATCCAATGATTTTCAACATACAACTATTAAGGAAATCAAACAATGGCTTCCAGAGGCCCGCTGAAGCCTGACATTATACGCTTATTTTTCCTGTAAATAGTTAATAAATTCAGATGCTAATACTTGCGGATAAGTAGGTGTAGCAAACAAAGGGTATTCTTTTGGATGTGAACCTGTTTTAGCATTGAGAGCTGATTTTAACAATTTTTTGTAGATGGGCTTCTGTCAACGGTCTGGACTTAACTGACTGATTTATTAAAGTAATATTGTGCTCGATATTTTTATATAATTCCCTTTAGTTAATGCCCTTTCGGATATATTCTGCTACAAATCTGCTACAATTTTATTAATTAGAAATCTTGTGAGTTGCGGTATTCTTAGAAAAGGGGCAGAAATGAAAATTAATAAAATACAAGTAGAGGGCTTTAGGAGTATCGGTGATATATCAATTGATCTGGCAAGAATAAACATCCTTGCGGGGAAAAATAATTCTGGGAAAAGTAACATTCTACAATCATTAGAATTATTTGCGAATGTGATAGAAAATAGTGCTCTTCTGTCTGACAAGGATCTTAACCCTGCACGGAAAACAATTGAGTGTAGTTTTGATGTGCAATTAACCTATGGGGATATAGCAAAGATAAAATCGATTCTTAAAGGTAAAAAATTGAGCCATAAAAACATTATTGATTTCTATAATCAAGCTTATTCAGTCATTAAATATAACCTCACTATTGATAAATCTGATTCTAATAAAGCGCCTGTAATTTTATATTACTTAGCATATAAGAAAAGCATTAAATACTATCCATTGTTCGCGAGGAATATTTCGGATTCAATTTCAACTGATATCCTTGATACATTCAGAGAAATGTTAAAAAACCATGTCCTCTTTATTAAATTGAAGGATTCATTCTCAACAGTGGAACAATCTTATCACAATAAAATTGCAAAGAAAATATTATCTCAATTTGGGAGCGGAGAACCCAGTGAGAGAAAGAAATACAACTTATTGCGCGATTGTCTTTTTAATGTTACAGAGGGCATTGGTGGTGAATTGCAGCCAGCAATGTCTGATGATAAGCAAGAAGCTTTTAAGTACAGCATGAGACATGAAGTTGAAAAAAAATATCTTTTACCAATATCACATTCAGGAGACGGAGCTCAAAGAGTCGCCTATATATTATATCACCTTATAAACTCTGCTTATGAAATAATAGTGATAGAAGAACCTGAAATTTGCTTACATCCCGGAGCTCAAAAACGTTTTAGAAAAATTCTTGATGACCTTTGCGATATGTATCAAAAGCGTTTATTAATATCTACACATTCGCCTTTTTTTCTCGAAGGTTGGAAAACAGCTAATGTCTATAAAATTGAAAATGTCAAAGGAACAACTTATGTAGAAAAGGTTGCGAATAGAGAACAATATGTTGGCATAGCGGCTGCATTAGGAATAAACCCGAGCGATGCATTTGTCGCAGATGGGATAATATGGGTAGAAGGGCCTTCGGATATTGTTATCTATAAAACCTTTTTTGATAAGTTAGGGGTGGATTTAGATGCAAAAAATATTTCGATAATGTTTTTTGGTGGTGACGCTCTTCAACATATTGAAGCAAAAGATTTGCAGCGTCTAAATCGTAATTTTGTAATAATTCTTGATAGTGACAAGAATGATTCAAAATTTCTTCCCGCGAAGTGGAAAAGGGATATAGTTGAACATTCAAAAAAGCTGGGATGCTATGGTTTCATAACAGAACGTAAGGAAGTTGAGAATTATTTCTCGCTGCAAGCAATAAGATCATATTATAGAAATCGCAATCTACCTCCATTGGACTCTTATGCTGATTTTAAAACTTATATTCAGAATAATGTACAAGGGAGAAGTTACTCTAAAATGAAAGACGCGATAGGTCTTGCTGGGTGTATGTCTAATTATGATATAGAAAATTCTGGAGATCTTTATAATGCTCTTAGAGAAATACAATCATGCATAATGAAGTGGAAGGGTGGCTGATAGTATTGAGACAATATTCTTGGAAGCAAAAAATCGATCCCGCCTTCGCTAAGTTCATAAAATTCTACTTGGAATTTCTTACAGTTACTCATCTCCCCGGAAATAAAGGCTTTCTCGCAATAGATGATAGAAACTTGAAAACATTGGATGTTGAAGGCTTCCCAAGTCTGGCTTCTATGTACGAACACGATAACCCTGAGGATGCTGCAAGTGATTTTGGTGTTCTTGTGGATGATACGTTTACCTTGGACGACCTTAATGAAATAAAGAATGAAATGAAAAAAAAGAAGAAAGGTATCTTTGCATTCATATTAGAATATGCCGAAATGATGCAGGAAGAGAGCAGAAAATATTATAGGAGCGCATTTGACATTTTTTCTTCGGAGGAAACCTATAAAAAATATATCGCAGATAAAAGTGAAATAGAAGTAAATGAATTGGGTAGAAAGGCAGCGAGTGATATAAACTCATTTGTTTTGAACAGCATGATAATACCGTTTGAAAATGAGAAGGAAGAGCTAAGGAAAAGCCTTCAATTAAGAAATATTAAATACAGCACAAGAATGATCAAACGGCATATTTTCTATACGTGGGATGCCATATCTTTGTTGGTTAATAAAGCTACTCTGAAAGAAATCTACAGAAAAGCAAAGGAGGGCGACGATGAATCATTGTTTAAGCTGATAAAGGTAGATAAGACGGTTTTTGATTTTAAGTGGGTAAGAACAAGAATCAATAAGGCCGCTTATTCGGCAGATTGGGAATTTCTTGATTTACTCGGAGAAGCTATTAAAGAAGAGCCTTTGAAACACGATAGCAGAAAAGATAGAGTTGACAGACTGTTTGTTGTCATAAAATTTTTTTGGAATATCGGTTTATATAGGCTTAGTGACAGTGAACTTTTTGATCTGTTAATAAGCGATAGTATTTGTAGTAATCTTGAGATGTACGATAACTTTGAATCCTTCCAGAAATTCATGCAGAAGCATCGGCCTTATCTTCCTAAATAAGTAATCCCACCTAACCGGACGTACTTTTCGAAAGTACATCCAGAGGAAACCCAGCATTCATCTTTTAGACTGAAGTTACGATGAATGCTGAAAACATAAAAAAGAAATGTTTCCCATGTTTCAGGAAAAAGGAGTGTTTACTTCTCCCCTTCCAGCAAGGTGAATGTCTCGGCCCGTTTACGGATGTGAAAGATCAATTAAAGAAGTTTCAAACGTACTACGAGGAAAACCTCTCAAAGGCCAAGGCAGATTTAGAAAAGGCTAAATGGGAAGTTGAGTTGAGGGATTATCTGAGAAATAAAAAGCTGTTCGATAAGTCTGAGGATCGGTAGAGATGACAATTCAAACAAATTATAACCTCAATAGAGTGCAAGGCGGGGCAGGGCTATCCAAAAGCTATTGCTTTGGATGGCCCTGCCCCGCCTCTCATTCGATGAGCTTTCAAGCTGCTTGCAGGGGGTATTTGCTGGATATGAGTAATCACCAGCAAATACGTTACTAACATGATTGATTATTTAAGTTTAACACTTAATTTACCACCTGATAAAGATTACATGGAATACCACGGGAAGATTACGGAAGATTCCTTTAGATCGCAAATGTATAAGTATATGTGTCAACTGGAAAGAGCAAGGATTCTTTTTTATCCTCATGAATTCAGTGAATCGAGAAATGCAAGTATGCCATTCACAATCATCATTCTTAACCCGAAATATTTTGATTGTTATGAAGATATGGAAAGTTATGTATATTCAATCTTTAACAGGTCAGATTTTGAAATAAATAATCTAAATATATCACGCATTGACGCAGCTTCTGATATTCCCGGCATAAATGTTACAGCAATAATAGCTACATTAAATGTGAAACACATTCGCATGAGTACCTTCAGGATTATCAACAACACTATATATGCAGGTCGTAATCCGAAGGTAAGGGTATATGACAAACTGGACGAAATCAAAGGTCGACTTAAAAAAAACCTGCGTGTTATAGAAGATGAAAAGAAGCTTCTTGATTTACATACAGACCTGACAAGGTTCGAAGTTGCGGTAAGTCGTCCCAAAATCAATCTCAAAGCACTGCAGGAAAATCCGGTAAGATTGGTTTCATATTTTGACAAGTTGGAATTTATCAAAATGACTTGTAGTAGTCCATGTGGAATAATGCAGTACATGTATAAGCATGTAAACAGGAAGTTTCGAAAACAAATGGAAGCGCTTCAAGATATGAATCTGTTGGAAAAGATAAAGGAGACTTACATATCAGATGTCATTAAATGGTTTGGAAGCGAGGAACCATTTTAAAGGATGGTTATGAAACTCGTTGATGTCAAAGAAATAGCTCAAATTCTCAACGTAAAGCATTCTACGCTTTATCAGTGGGCTGAATTGGGTCAAATACCATGTATAAAACTCAATGGCGCTCTCAGGTTCGACATTGAAGATGTCCTGAACTGGATAAAGTCTTGTAAAAAGAATGTGGAGTCAAGTTATAATCCTCTTATCCAGATCAGAAGTCCCAAGAAAGGGGGAAAGTGAATATGGGACTTTACCGGAGAGGTAAATTTTTCTGGTTTACAATAATGCAGAATCGCAAGAGGATACAGGTATCAACAAAGACAGAAAATAAGAAGTTAGCAGAGCGTATCCATGCACAGGCAATTACAGAGATGCAAGAAGGTATATGGTTTGAGAAGCAAAAAGCAAAGACTATAACTTTTCAAGAGATGACAGAAAAATATCTGAAAAAGTATTACAGGATTAGAGATGAACACACGGTTAAAAGGTTGCTGCCGATATTTGGACATTTAACACTTGCCGGTATTACAACAGAGATGATTTCTGATTATAGGGATGAAAGATTAAAGACTGTAAAACCTGCTACTGTTTATCAGGAATTGAGCTTGATGAGGCGAATGTTTAATGTAGCGCGGAGAGAATGGAAATGGACTAAAGAAAATCCTGTCGCTGATCTCTCATTCTCTGTAGGCAATAAAAATGCAAGAGACAGATGGTTAACTCTTGAAGAAGAAAAGAGGCTTTTAGACTGTGCTACAAATCCTTCTTGGCTGAGATCATTGCTTGTCTTTGCACTTCATACAGGTATGAGAAGAGGTGAGATATTAAATCTTCTCTGGAATGATGTAGACTTTTTTAGAAAGCTGGTTACTGTCGTGAAGTCAAAGAATGGTGAAAAGCGGGGTATGCCGATGTCTCAAACTCTGTATAACACTCTTAAAAGCATGAGTAAAGTTGTCGATATCTCAAGCAGGGTATTCCCGATCTCTGTGAGAAGCCTTAGAGAAGCCTTTGACATGACGCTGAAGAAGGCGGGATTGAAAGATTTTCATTTCCATGACCTGAGACACACCTTTGCAACAAGACTTATTCAGAATGGTGTTGATCTCTACAAGGTGAAAGAGCTTCTCGGACATAAGACGATTACCATGACCATGCGGTATGCTCATCATTACCCGGAAAGTCTGAGATCAAGTGTTGAGGTCTTGGATAATTGCTACAATTTTACTACAGTTGGGGTAATGGAGGTTTGACCGAATGTCAAAGAATCCTTTAAAATCAATCATGCGAGAGTGGCGGAACTGGCAGACGCGCTGGACTTAGGATCCAGTGGGTAACTCCGTGGGGGTTCAACTCCCCCCCCTCGCACCACTGCCTTCTCATTTTCTGTCAGCCATTGCCATTTGAAATCTGTCCGTAGAGCTTGAAATCAGCAATCTCAGATTTTTCAAAGAGATTGCCACGCTCCCTTCGGTCGCTCGCAATAACAACGTAACAGAATCTTATGCGTTTGTATCAGATGAGATTTAAAGCCCTAACTTAATGCTGACGGTTTCATCCTAACGCACAAAACAATAGAGTACCCAAATCCTTATTGAATGTTACTCTTTGGTTATTTCTTTAACTTTCCTCCAGGTTTTGTCGGGGTTAAACGTTTTCACGGCCTTTGCAATACTCACTGTATTCTTGCCAATATCCTTTTCAAAAATAACCCCTGCCTGATTTACTATAAAGGTCATGATACCCGAGTTACCATATTGAGCAGGATAAGCGATGAGAGCATATCCTAAGATCATCTTTCCTTTGACCACATAGTCGTATGCACCACCCGTAGCATATTTCCCTTGTCCTTTTAATATTTTGTAATAATACCCATGAAAAGGTGAAAGGTTAATATCCCCACTTTTCTTTGCGTATCCTTCGCTTGCTGCCTGAGCAACAAAAGGACCGAGGGGGCTCATTTCCTCACCTTCTTGTGCCTCCCAGTAGAGTCCATCGTATTTCCCTTCAGTGCTGATAATTTTTGGAGCGAACTGCACTACCCCGTCACCATTACGATCCTTGCTTGCGTATTCACACTGTGCATCGATATAGGCATGAAGAACCTCGATAACATTCAACTCGTTTCTGCCTATCCTCCTGTTCAGTATCTCTTCCTTTCCAGCATTTGTGTCGAAAACCCATTTCTTGTTTTTTTCCACAACCGGAATTGGCAAAGACCAGTCATCTTTCCCTATATGAAGAATTATTTTGTTGGCAGATGCTTTCTCAAGTTTGTTCATCTCGTCATAGGCTTTGAGGAACTTTTCACGTCCTGCCTTATCTGCTACTTCATCGCCGGAAGATATCAATTCTTTGCCAACAGAGCCCAAAATGGCCAGCATCTCTTTTTTATCATATGCCTTTACTGAGGCGACAAAGGCATTCACAGCCTCTTCAGGCGAGGCAAAACTATTCTGCTTTATGCTTTTGGCAAGCAAAGGTGAATAGGTTACGCTCAAGGATATGACAACTGTTATGATACCAGTCAGTGCGGTGAGACAAAGTGAACAACTCTTTTTATACCACCTAAATGTATTCATTCTTTTCCTCCCTTACGCATCTATAATCCTTTTTTATCCTTTAATGAACCCTACCGAATTCATGAACGCCGTTACTGTAATCCTACCTTCGGAATCCACCGCCTTGCCTGCCGCCCCGGAATCCACCGCTCTGTCCGCCACTCTGGAATCCACCACTCTGCCGACTCGAGAAACCGCGTTCACTTGCCTTGCGTTCGAAATTCCCATTACCAATGCCGCTGAAGGCATTGCTCCGGGTTAAGGGTCTCTGAACCGTTAAGGGTCTCTGAACCGTTGAGGGTCTCTGAACCGTTGAAGGTCTCTGAACCGTTGAAGGTCTCTGAACCGTTGAAGGTCTCTGAACCGTTGAAGGTCTCTGAACCGTTGAAGGTCTCTGAACCGTTGAAGGTCTCTGAACCGTTGAAGGTCTCTGAACCGTTGAAG
>Ga0315282_10015633_pt1 | contig 11178 bp, 6 predicted proteins | sample YL17G07_20_MG_FD_203693 | JGI IMG/M metagenome (GOLD analysis project Ga0315282, IMG submission 203693) | Sediment microbial communities from Yellowstone Lake, YNP, Wyoming, USA - YL17G07_20 | ecosystem: Environmental > Aquatic > Freshwater > Lake > Sediment | place: USA: Wyoming | collected...
TCGGGGAAGGAAATCCCGTTCATAGTGCTGACCTCGGTCCTTGGTGACGAAGCGGCAGTCGAATATGTCAAGCAAGGGGCGACGGATTACGTTCTGAAACATCGCTTGGAGCGGCTGCCCGTCGCCTTGAGCCGCGCCCTGAGGGACAAAACTCACCGGGAGGAAGCCGCGCGACTTCAGGAGCAGATTGTCCTTGCCAAAAGGGATTGGGAGCTGACCTTTGACTCCGTACCCGACCCGATCATCTTGGTGGACGAGGAGAGCTGCATTCGGCGCGTTAATCGCGCCATGGTTGAGCTTGTGGGCCTGGAGTTCTCGCAAGTGGTCGGCAAGCGTTGCCATGAGGTCATGCACAGGTCGGACAAACCCCCGCAAAACTGCCCCCACCAGTGCCTGTTAAGAACGGGAAGGGAGGCCAGGGCTGATATCGAGGAACCCCGGTTGGGCAAGATCTTCGACCACGCCTGCACTCCTCTCCGTGACAGCAGCGGGGCCCTGATGGGTAGCATCATCGTGCTGCGGGATATCACGGAGCGCAAGCGGGCGGAAGTGGCGCTTCGGGAGAGCGAAGAACATTTCAGAAGTCTAATCGAGAATCTGCCCGTGGGAGTTTATCGAACCACGCCGGACGGTCGTGTGCTGATGGGGAATCCTACGCTGCTCCGAACCTTCGGCTACGACTCGTTGCAAGAGTTGGCGACTCGAAATCTCGAGTGTAGAAGCTCGGAGGCTGGCTACTCCCGAAGCGCCTTTCTCGAGCAGATCGAGCGTGAAGGTGAAGCCAGGGGTTTTCAGGCGGCTTGGAAAAGACCAGATGGGTCAGAGGTATTTGTCCGGGAATCTGCCAGAGCTATCCGTGCCGAGGATGGCAAAGTGTTGTATTACGACGGCATCGTGGAAGACGTCACCGAGCGCCAGCGACTCGAGGAGCAACTTCGCCAGGCACAAAAAATGGAGGCTGTTGGAAGGCTGGCGGGTGGAGTGGCTCACGACTTCAACAATCTGCTCACGGTCATTATTGGATATAGCGATTTCGTGCTGGGGAAACTCCCGGATTCCGACCGCCTGCTTCGCCCCCTGGGGGAGATCAAGAAAGCAGCGGAACGGGCGGCCTTGCTCACGCGTCGTTTGCTCGCGTTTAGCCGCCGGCAAGTACTGCAACCGCAGATTCTGGATCTGACCAGCCTGCTGAGGAGCGTAGAGGAGATGCTGCGGCGGACGATTGGGGAGGACATCGAGTTGGCCATGAGCCTGCCGTCTGGGCTGGGTCACGTGAAGGCCGATCCGGGACAAATTGAGCAGGTGATCATGAACCTGGCGGTGAACGCGCGCGATGCCATGCCTCAGGGTGGCAAGTTGACGGTGGAAGCAGCCAACGTCGAGTTGGATTCAAGCTATGTGCAGAGCCACGAGAGCGTCGTACCAGGCCCCTATGTGATGCTCGCCGTGAGCGACACAGGAACCGGGATGGATACAGAAACACAAGGTCACATGTTCGAGCCTTTCTTTACCACCAAAGAACAAGGGACGGGCCTGGGGCTGGCTACTGTCTACGGGATTGTCAGACAGAGCGGGGGTCATGTTTGGGTTTACAGCGAGCCGGAAAAGGGCACGACATTTAAGGTCTACCTACCTCGAGTCGACCCACCTGTGGAGGTGAATGTCTCCGGTGAAGTGAGTGTGGAGGAGCCGCCCCAAGGTTCGGAAAACATTCTTCTGGTCGAAGACGAGGAGGCGGTGCGTTCTTTGGTGAAGGAAACGCTTGAAGGCAAGGGCTACGAAGTGTTGGAAGCGAAAGGAGCCCATGAGGCGCTGGAGGTTGGCGACCGGCATAAAGAGACCATTCACCTACTGCTGACCGATGTGGTGATGCCGCAGATGAGCGGGACGGAGTTGGCAAAAGTTCTCGCGCCCCTTCACCCGGAAACCAAAGTTCTCTACATGTCCGGGTATACGGAAAATGCCACCTTGCGTCACGGTCTGCTCGATCCAGGCACGGCCATCCTCCAGAAACCTTTCACCGCGGATGCGCTGACGCGCAAGCTGCGCGAAGTGTTGGATAGCGCCGGGGTTCAGAAGACATGACTGCCTCCACGGTCTAAAGGGTGAAGGTTATGCACAACTATTCAACAACGGCTGAGCCCCCATCATTGCCGTGGACGTCTGTCCTGCCGCCTCTGGGTACCAGCGCGCGCAGAGGCCGCATTTTGATTGTCGATGATGAGGAGGGGATCCGGCATTTTCTGAGCGATGGACTGAGTGTGGAAGGATTCGAATGCAGCGACATATCGCGGGCTAGGAAGGCGCCGATGCTGCTGGAAACCCAACCCTTCGACGCGGTGATCTCTGACTTGCGGATGCCGGAAACCTCGGGCCTGGAGCTGCTCAAATGGGTTCGCGAGAAATATCCGCAGGTGGCGTTCCTGATGGCGACGGGCGTGGATGATGTGCGTGTGGGCGTTCAGGCGATGAAGGCGGGAGCCGACGATTACCTGGTGAAGCCCTTTCAGCTTGACTTGGTCCTCGCCGCCCTGGATCGGGCCATCCAGAAGAAACGCCTGGAGCAAGAGGTCGAGAACTATCGCCAGCGGCTCGAGCAGATGGTGGACCAACGGACTCGAGAGCTCCAGGACGCCCTCAAACGCATTGAACGCACCTACGACGATACGCTGGAAGCCCTCTGCGCAGCCCTCGATCTGCGCGATAACGAAACCGCCGGCCATTCGCGCCGGGTCACTCGTTACTGCCTGGAAATGGCGCAAGCGATGGGTTGTAGCGGCGAGCAGCTCAAGACCTTATCTCGAGGGGCGTACCTGCACGACATCGGGAAAATCGGTATCCCCGACGCCATTCTGCTCAAGCCGGGCAAACTTACGGAGCAGGAGAGAGCGATCATGGAGACCCACGTGCGAATTGGGTACGAATTGGTGAGTGGCATTGGGTTTTTGGCTAGTTCGGCCGAAATCGTTCTAACCCACCATGAGCGCTACGACGGTACGGGCTACCTCCAAGGCTTGCAGGGCGATGAGATTCCACTGCCGGCCAGGATTTTTGCGGTCGCCGACACCCTGGACGCGATGACCTCGGATCGCCCCTATCGCCGCGCGCTTCCGTACTCTGCCGCTCGGGAGGAAATCATTCGGGAGTCGGGGTGCCAATTTGATCCCAGTGTGGTTCAGACATTTCTGGCCATCCCCGAGGAGGTGTTGGAGACGATTCGGTTTGAAGCTGCGGCCCAGCGCACTCACCAATCCGTGGGGGTACTACGATGAGCAGCTCACTAGCAATGCATCCTCAAGCAGGGTCTCGCAGCCCGGAGCTCCCAGGGATGAAACCTGCTGATGAAGACTTTGGGGGTCTGAACTCATCGGAGCGCGAGCGCCTGCTGCTGGAACAGCTTCCCCAGGTCAAGTACATCGCGAAGCGAATTCATGACCGGCTTCCACCCCATATTCTTCTTGAAGACCTGATCCACGCAGGCATCTTGGGACTGATCGAGGCCATCCAGAGGTTTGACCCCGCCCGCCATGTTGAACTCAAATCCTATGCCAAACACCGCATACAGGGCGCGATATTGGACAGCTTGCGTGACCTGGATTGGGGTCCTCGTCCCCTGCGCAGGAAGGCCCGCCGCATCGAGGAGGCGCAGCAGAAATTAAGAGCCCGCCTGGGATATTCTCCCTCGGAGTCTCAACTGGCGGAAGAACTGGGCATGAGTCTCGACAAATTCCAGCATTTGGAGGGGCAACTAGGGGGTCTGGACTTGCGAAGCTTGCAGGCAGAGACCATGAAAGAGGGTTCGGAGCACGGGGTCAGCAGCCTCAGCCAAACCACGGCCCCCGAAGATCCCTTCTTGCTCTGTCTGCGCTCCGAAATGACCGAATTGCTGGCGCGGGCCATCGAGGAACTCCCGGGGCGCGAGCGCCAGCTGCTGGCGCTCTACTATTATAAGGAACTCAAGATGAAGGAAGCAGGGACGGTTTTGGGCATTGGAGAGGCTCGTGTCTCACAGTTGCACTCCGCCACGATTACCCGCTTGCGGGCGCGTATGGTGGAGCTATTGAACGCGCAAGAGCTTGCGTGAGCGCAGAGGGAATCGCCACCTGAGCGCGTGCAGGAGAAAAAATGGGAAGGATTCTTAGCCAGGGCGAAATCGACGGGCCCCTCCACGCGGCGTAGCCGCTGGCAACCCAAGCCTCCCGGGTGCTCGACACCCGGGTTACTCCGGCACAGTCACCGCTGAAGCGCACGAACTGAAGAACTGATCAACTCGATCCAGGACTTCGCCCGTGCCGGGTGCGCTCTGGATCGACTTGCGGAGTTCTGCTCCCTTGCGGACTCCCTGGGTGAACCAGGTTGCGAAATGTTTCATCTTGCCTAGGGCGCCGGGAACGTCTTCGGCCGCCAACATTTGATAATAAGAACGGATCAACTGGTAGCGGTCAGCTTCGCTGGGCTCCAGGAATGTGCCGGTGCGGAAGAAATCGGCGAGTTGGCGGAATATCCATGGATTGGAGGCGGCGGCGCGTCCGATCATCACCGCGTCGCAGCCTGTCTGCTGATAAAGGGCTAGGGCGTCGGGCGGCGTCACCACGTCGCCATTACCGATCACCGGGATGCGCGCCCGCGACTTCACCTCTTGGATGATTTCCCATCGCGCCCGCCCACTGAATCCTTGCAGGCGCGTGCGGGGATGAACGCTGAGCGCCTCCACGCCGCACTCCTCCGCTATTCGTGCCACCTCGAGCGCGACGATCTCCGTCTCACTCCAGCCGGAGCGGAATTTTATAGTAAAGGGGATGCGCACCGCGGCGCGAATTTTTTGCAGGATCTTCGCAAGCAGCGGAAGATCGCGCAGCAAGCCGGAACCTCCGCACTTGACCACCTTCTTGGCCGGGCAGCCCAGGTTCAAGTCGACCAGGTCGAACCCCAGCTCTTCGATCATGCGGGCCGCCTCCGCCAGGCGGTCCGGATCGGCGCCGAAAAGCTGCGCGGAAATCGGTCTTTCTTCCTCCGTGTAATACAGGTAGCGCCTGGAACGCAGGTTTTGACGAAGCATTCCTTCGCTGGATACGAACTCCGTCATAATCAGTCCGCATCCACCCAAACGTTTGATGAAGCGGCGGAAGACAGTGTCCGTAATGCCCGCCATCGGCGCCAGAATGTGCGCCGGCCGGATCACCACGTCGCGAATTTGTAGTTGTTCGAAAAGCATAAAGCAGGATTCAGGAGTCAAGAGTCAGAACAACACCGTAGTCGCGTTCTCCTTTTGAAGTGCACGTGGGTCTTTGGATCCTGCCAAGGAGATGAAAATCATCGTCGTCACCCCTGCATAAGCGGGGGTCCAGCTCGGTCCAGCACGACCTGGATTCCCGCTTTCGCAAGAAGGACCTGCGTTCTTATTCTGACTTCTGACTCCTGACTTCTGACTCCTTCGCCCGGATTTGCGCCTCCTCGACAATTGCGAACCGCATTCTCCCCTCAGCCACCAGGTTTCCGGCGCGGAGAATGGCGCCGCGAAGTTCGCCCAGACGCTCGCCGATTTTGATCACCTCCGCCTCCACGCGCAGGGTATCGCCGGGCTGAACCGTCTGCGTAAGTCGTGCGTCAGGAATTTGAAGAATCATGGCCACTTTTCCGGCCATCTCGGGCCGCTCCATCACCAGGATAGCTCCAAGTTGGGTGACCAACTCCATTAGTACTCCGAGTGAAATGATGGGGGAAGCCGGAAGGTAACCCCGCGAGGCCTCGTCGCCCGCCGAAAAGCGCTTGGTAGCCGCGATTCGCTGGCCCGGAATGAATTCGGTGACTTGATCGACGAACAAGAAAGGGTAGCGATGGGGAAGGATTTTGAGGATGCTAGTTGGTGAATCCACGTTGTTCACGATTTTTCCGCCCCGGGGTCTTTCCAGGAGGTTGGGGAGCCCCTCTCGATCTTCAGAAGTTCTCTTCGCAGCGCGGGATTGCGGGCTGTCCAGTCGCCGGGACGGTCCTGGTCAGCGGCATACTGGGCGCGCATGGCTTGCAGTTTGGAATCGATCTCGTCGAGGAAGTGGAGGAGGAGAGCTTCAGGAAACATGGGTTCTTTGGGCGACCCGAACTCTGCTTTTCCGTGGTGGGAGAGGATGATGTGCTCGAGCTGGTCCTTCAACTCAGCGGGGAAGTCGGGAATCTGCCGCATCTTCTCTTGCACCATCTCCAGGCCAATGGAAATGTGGCCCAGCAATTGTCCCCGCGTGGAATACCGAAAGCCGCCGGAGAAACTTAGTTCCGCAATTTTTCCAATGTCATGCAGCACCAGGCCGGCTAGCAGCAGGTCGCGGCGGACAAAGTCATAGTGGTCGCAAACCTGGTCGCCGAGTTGGACGAGCGACAAGACATGCTCGAGCAGACCGCCCAGGAAAGCATGGTGATAACTCACCGCCGCCGGAGCGGTCTTGTACTTCTCCGAGACGACAGGGTCTTCCATGATGGAAAGCAAGAGCACCCGCAGAGGCCCCTGGGGCACGCGACGCAGGCGGTCCATGAGCGTCGCGTACATTTCCGCGGGGTCCCGGCGGGAACGCGGGAGGTAGTCGGAGAGGTCCACCTCCTCCAGAGAACACTTGGAAATCTTACGCACCCGAATCTGCGCTGTCCCCTGGTAGTCTTCGACGACCCCGTCCACCTCGACGATGTCCTCGACCTCGAATTCCAGATTGTGCCGATCGCAATCCCACAGCTTGGCGCGTACCACCCCGCTCGAGTCGCGCAGTTCCAAGTCAAGGTACGCACTTCCCGTACGGGCGATTTTCCGTTCGCAGGTTTGAAGCAGGAAGGTGGTCCGAACGTGCGAGTCCGGACGGAGGTCGGTTACGAAGCGCTCCTTCATTGCCCTTTCTTTGGCGCTAGGATTTCGCTGGGTCGTTCCTCCCCCGTGTCGACATACCCGGGGGCTCTGTAGATGTAGCTTTCTTTACGGAGTTGGGTCAGATACGCCCGCAAACGCGGCTGCATTTTCTGCTCGTAAAGCACTTCGTCGACGCGTCGTTCGACTTCCTCAAACTTGGGAATGCCCGGGCTGTAGCGTTCCACCACCTTGAGGATGATATATCCGTATTTTGTCTGGATAGGGTTACTAAATTCATTGACATCGAGCTTCGTGATCGCCTCGGCGATTTCCGCCGCCAGCGCCCCTTCCTTCACATATCCGACATCCCCGCCTTGCTCTGCGCCGGGCCCATCGGAGTACTTTTTGGCAACTTCGGAAAAACGCTGCCCGGCCTTCAATTCGGCCAAGGCATCGTTCGCCCGCTTCTCGGCTTCATCCGGCTTCCGCTTTTCAGTCGAAATGAGGATTTGTCCGAGGCGCACCATGCCGGCGGTTTTGAATCCGTCCTGGTGGGCTTCGTAGAATTTCCTCGCTTCGTCCCGCGACAATTGAATGCGCGAGCTTACCTCGCGCGCGATGACCTCTTGCACCAACAGGTCGCGGCGGATCTGGTCTTTATAGTCTTCGTAATTCATCCCTTCCTTTTCTATTGCCGTCTCCAGATCCTCGAGCGTGGCCAGCTTGTTCTGCTTGCGGATCTCGTCGAGCCGCTTCACGACGTCCGTCTCCACGTTGATGTCCAGGTCTTTGGCCTTCTGCACCATCAAGGATTGGTCGATCATGTCGCGCAACAGATTCTTGCTTTGTTCTCGGACCTGCGCCTCAAGTTCGGCCCCCGAGTATTGCTTGGCGAGCTGCTCGCGGAGGTTGCCTTGCTCATGTTCGTACTGGGATTGAGTGATGATCTCGTTGTTGACCCGCGCGATGATGCGCTCAATGATCTTGGCGCCCCCGAGCGTGGGACTCACTATCCCCGCTACCAGCGCCGCGCTTGCCATCATAGCCCATGCTCGTCTGCTCATTTCCTTTAACCCATCCTGAAACATAAAAGCGGGTAGCGCGGACCTCCCTTTGGGGTCCGCGGCTTTCTCTCCGCCCTTGGACAAGCCCCGGACCCCAAACCGGGGGTCCGCGCTGCTGCCTTCGACCTCAATTATCTTAATGCTAGGTTTGCAATTCCTGCAAGACATTTTGGACCTCTTCCAAAGTGTTCTCGCCCACGTTGCGCAACCTGAAACGCAGCACGCCGTCAGGTCGGAGGCTCGCTTCCCGGCGGCGGCGGACGAAGACCGTGATTCTTTTGGGATCCAGGGGAGTCTGCTCATGAAACCGCATCCAGATGTCCTCCGCCTTTCTTTCAATGGATTGCACCAGAAGCTGTTCGGCGGAGGATTTCAAAAGCCCATAGGAAAGGAGGTTTGAAACGGAGGGGGGAATGGGTCCGAAACGGTCGGTGAGTTCAGCTTCGAGCTCCGCCCGCGCTTCGGGAGTGGCCAGGCTGGAAATTCGCTTGTACAGGCGCAGGCGCTGGCTCTCGTCGGCCACGTAACTATCGGGGATTTTGATATCGAGTCCCAGGTTAAGTGTGGTGCGCACCTCAATCCTCTGCGGCGCGCCTTTCAGTTCCTCGACGGTTTGTTCGAGCATCTTCAGGTAGAGGTCGATGCCGATGGCATTCAAATGTCCATGCTGCTCGGCCCCCAGAAGGTTGCCGGCGCCGCGCAACTCGAGGTCGAGGGCGGCGAGGCGGAAGCCGGTTCCCAATTCCGAGAACTCTTTCAGCGCCGCCAGCCGCCGGCGGGCGGTGGGGGTCAAGGTTTCCTCGGCGGCCACGAGGAAGTAAGCGTAGGCGCGGCGGTTCGACCGCCCCACCCGGCCGCGAAGCTGGTAAAGATCGGCCAAGCCGAAACGTTCCGCGTGATTGATTATGATGGTATTGGCGCGGGGGATGTCCAGGCCGTTTTCAATCAGCGCCGTCGCTACCAGCACCTCGTACTCGCCTTGAATGAACTTGAGCATGACCCTTTCCAGCGCTTTTTCGTTCATTTGTCCGTGCGCCACCCCAATCCGCACGGTGGGAACCAGACGTTGCACCAGGGCTGCAATGCTAAAAATGGACTCCACACGGTTGTGCACCAAAAAGATTTGGCCCTCCCGCTGTATCTCCTGGAGGATGGCAGACTGAATTAAGTGTTGGCTGAAAGGCGCTACCGTGGTTTGAATGGCCAGCCGGCCGCGGGGGGGAGTTTCGATGACGGAGAGGTCACGTAATCCGCCCAGCGACATATGCAGGGTGCGGGGAATGGGCGTGGCGGACATCACCAGCACGTCCACCCCCGTCTTGAGTTTCCTCAGCTTCTCCTTCGCGGCCACCCCAAACCGCTGCTCCTCATCGACGATCAGCAATCCAAGGTCGCGGAAGCGTACGTCTTTCGAGAGCAGCCGGTGAGTCCCGATCAGCACATCTACCTTGCCCGCCTCGGTTTCGGCCACGATCTTTTTCTGCTCACTGGGCTGCCGGAACCGGCTGAGCATTTCCACGCGCATGGGAAAAGCGGCCAGACGCTGTCGGAAGGTTGTGTAATGCTGGAAGGCCAGGACGGTGGTGGGCGCCAACACCGCCACCTGCCTCCCGTCCTGGATGACTTTGAAGGCAGCGCGCATGGCCAGTTCGGTTTTTCCATAGCCCACGTCGCCACAGAGCAGCCGGTCCATAGGCTCGGGGCTTTCCAGGTCTTGCTTGATGTCTACCAGGGCCTTCAACTGGTCGGGCGTCTCCTCGAACTCGAAGGCCTCTTCGAACTCTTCTTGCCAGGGAGTGTCAGGGCTGGTGGGCGTGCCGCCGCCCATCTTTCGCTCGGCGTACAACTGGAGGAGTTCCTGTGCCATGTCGCGGAGGGCCCGCTTGACGCGTTTCTTGGTGCGCTCCCAACTGGTTCCGCCCAGCCGGTCGAGAAAGGGTTTGACCCCCTCTCCGCTGGAACGGTACTTCTCCACCAAATCCAGGCGCTCCAAAGGGACGTATAGCTTGGCGTCATCCTGATACGTCAGCAACATGAAGTCGCGCGAAGAGCCGTTGACGCTGAGTTGGCGAAGCCCCTGATAGATTCCCACCCCGTGGTCAACATGCACCACGTAGTCACCCACCTTAAGATCGCCCAGCCCCGAAATGAAGCTCGAAACCCCGGCGTGCTCGCGGCGTCGCGGCGCCCAGTCGAATCCTCCAAACACGTCGCTGTCCGACAGCCACATTTGGTGCAAATCGGGGATGACCAGGCCCTCGGTAAGATCACCCCGCGCCATAAGCACCGCAGCGGCCGTCCGACTGGGTTCTTCCGACTGACCTGTAGGGGCGGGCCTTGTGCCCGCCCTCTGTGCAGTAGTCTCAGCGGGTTCTGTGGGTTGAGTTGATTCAGCAGAAATGTCTTCCTGAGTCGCCGTGCCAAAGGGAATCTCGTATTCAGTGAGAATGCCGCGCAGCCGTTCCGTTTTGCCGCTGGTGGGGGTGACAAGGACGACGGACATGCCCCGTTCTAAGTTGCCGCGCAGGTTTTCCACTAGACCCTTAAGACCGGCCTGGAATTTCGGGGAGGGTTGAGCGAGAAGAACCGGCTCTTGATCAAGACCGAGCTCTTTGAGGTAGAGCTGTGGGATGGCCTCAACGCTTTGCAGAAACTCCTGTTCGCTGAGCAGAATATCCTGGGGCCTGGGGCGGGGCGGAATGACATCGCGGACCTCGTCAAAGCCTGCCGCCCACGCTTCCAGAAAGCGCTTTAGTTGCGCGCTGCGCTCCAGGGGTTCATCCCAAAGCAATACCGGGTTGCTGAACAAGGCGAACAAGCTGTTTGGATGAGGCTCAACTAAGGGAGCAAAAAATTCCCATCCTGGGAATGGACCTGCGTATTCATTCGCCCACTCGGGTTCCCGTTCCTCTCGAGGGCTTGTTTGCGTTGCTGCCGCGACCCGTGGAATGATCCGCTTCTCAAGAGCGCGGACCAGCTTCTCGAAGAATTGCGGGGAGCGCTTGGTTTCCGAAAGCGGAAGAAGCAACGCTGCCGGGACGGGCCCTCGCGAGCGCTGGGTAGCCGGGTCAAACTCACGCAGGGATTCAATCCGGTCGCCGAAAAATTCAATGCGAAAGGGCCGCGCAGCCTCGGGTGGAAAAATATCGACGATTCCGCCCCGCAGGGAGAATTGGCCCACATCGGAGACAGGTTCTTCCCGTTCGTATCCCACGCCCTCGAGGTGCTCCGTCAGATCGTCGAGCGCCAGCTCATCGCCGACCTTGAACGCGAGGGCCAGGGAAG
>Ga0315282_10015634_pt1 | contig 11178 bp, 10 predicted proteins | sample YL17G07_20_MG_FD_203693 | JGI IMG/M metagenome (GOLD analysis project Ga0315282, IMG submission 203693) | Sediment microbial communities from Yellowstone Lake, YNP, Wyoming, USA - YL17G07_20 | ecosystem: Environmental > Aquatic > Freshwater > Lake > Sediment | place: USA: Wyoming | collected...
ACTTACTGCGGTTTTTGAGCGGGTGATGGGATTCGAACCCACGGATGGTAACTTGGGAAGCTACTGCCTTACCACTTGGCGACACCCGCGTGCTAAATTACTCATTTTAGAAAGGTTACCTCACCTTAGTTGCCTGAAGTTGTTTCTATTGGCTACTGATGATGGGTCATTTCCTGCGCATATTATACTCATTTTTAGGAATATGTGTAGGTAATGGTTAGCGAAGGAAGCGAGGAGGGTTGGTGGTAAAAAGTACTCCCTCAACGCGAGGCAGAGAACCCAGAATGCACTAACATTTTGGCAAAGTAAACGCAATACATAAATGCAACCGGTGACGGATTTTCCATTCGGATGGTCAACGATAGAAAAATTCCCAAAAAAGGTCTATGGTATAATTATTTTCGAAAATAAATCCAAAAATGAATGCTCCGAGGAGTAATACAATTTGGCGTTCAACCCTCTCAGTTGGCTCATGGGATTGTTTTCCCTTGACATCGGCATCGACCTGGGCACAGCCAACACCCTGGTCAATGTACGGGGAAAAGGAATCATTATCAATGAGCCTTCATGGGTGGCGATTGATAAACGCACCCGCAAACCGTTAGCAATTGGCGCGCAGGCCAAGGAAATGGTCGGGCGTACACCGGCCAATGTGATCGCTATCCGCCCCTTGCGAGATGGAGTCATTTCTGAGTTCGAAATAACACAAGCCATGCTTGAATATTTTATTGACCGGGCTCACCAACAAACTATCGTGCCCATGCCGCGTCCCCGCGTGGTGGTAGGGATTCCTTCGGGGGCTACTGAGGTGGAAAAGCGTGCAGTTTATGATGCAGCCATGGCGGCTGGCGCACGCGAGACTTTCCTGATCGACGAACCTAAAGCGGCCGCGCTTGGGGCAGGTCTGCCAGTTTCTGAAATTCGTGGCAGCATGATTGTCGATATCGGAGGTGGCACCACGGAAGTAGCTGTGCTATCGATGGGGGGAGTGGTTGTTTCACGCTCCCTGAGGGTGGCCGGCGATGAACTTGACCAGGATGTGATTACCTATATCCGGAACAAATACAATCTCTTTATCGGTGAAAGAATGGCAGAACAGGCTAAAATATCCATCGGGTCGGCTTATCTTTTGCCGACCGAAAAGACAATGAACGTACGCGGTCGTAACCTGGTGACTGGTTTACCTGAAGCAATTGAGATTTCGTCAGTAGAAATTCGTGAAGCTCTAAGTGGATCAGTGCAGGTCATTGTCGATACAATCAAGGACGCATTGGATGAAGTCCCACCTGAAATTGTCTCTGATTTGATTGAATCAGGTGTTTGCCTGGCAGGTGGTGGCTCTCAGTTACATGGTTTAACGGACCGGCTAAGTGATGAACTCAACCTGAGAGTGTGGGTAGCGGAAGATCCAATGACCTGCGTGGCGCGCGGTGCAGGCATGATCCTTGAAGATTTAGACCACTATGCTCCTTTCCTGGTTGGTTTGGAACGAACCAGCGCTCATTAAAAATAAAAGTAATTAATATTTATGAATATATCTTTTCCACGTTTGTGGCAGACGATTGTTCTGCTGGTGGTAGTGGGTGGGGTTATTCTACTGGCACTGAGCGGGTATCTAAGCCCAGTAATAAAAGTAGCCCTGAGTCCGTTTTTGTCAGCACAGGGTTGGCTTTCGAACCGGTACATGGCATTGGTTGATTTTATGACTGTGCCGCGCGATGTGGCCAACCTCCAGCAGCGGAATGTTGAACTGGAAAACCAGGTCTCGCAGTTACAAACACAATTAATTCAACTGCAGCAGCAATTGCGGGAAGCCCAGGTGTTATACGCGCTGCTCGATTTTGCCCGCGCTCGCCCTGAAAATGAGTATATCGCGGCTGCCGTTATTGGGCGTGACCCTAACCCATTTCTGCAATACGTAATCATCGATAAGGGTTCTGATGATGGTATCCGGCATGGCATGCCGGTGGTTACACAGCAAGGTCTCGTAGGGCGCATCGATGCAGTCACAGCAGGCGCCAGCAGAGTCCAGCTCATTATCGACGTAAATTCTACGGTTAATGTCCGGCTGCAGTCTTCTCAAGCCAATTCACTATTAACCGGTTCATTGACTGGGGATATTAATCTCCAGATGATCCCTCAAGATGTTGCAGTCCAACCAGGTGAAGTCGTGTTAACTTCTGGTTTGGGAGGGAATTACCCGCAGGATGTGCTGATTGGCCAAATTGTAACGGTCCGTAAAAGTGAAACCGAGCTTTTCCAAACAGCATCGGTCCAGCCGGCGGTAAATTTTTCGAGCCTGAGAGCGGTATTGGTGGTTAAGAATTTCCAACCGGTAAATATTGCTCCCTTGATCCCCACACCAGCCCAATAGGTATCCATGGCGATTATTCTTGCCTTTCCAGTTCTCATATTATCATTGATGGCTCAAATGGTTGTTTTGAGCCGGCTATATCTATTGCATGGAACAGCGGATATTATTTTATTAGTCCTGATTGCCTGGAGTTTGCAAGAAAAGGCCCGATCCGTTTGGATCTGGGTGATTATTGGCGGTTTGTTGGTCAGTCTGGTTTCTGCTACTCCATTTTATATTTATCTGATAGGTTATTTAATAATTACCATAATTGTGAGATTGCTGCGAAGGCGGGTTTGGCAAACACCATTGTTGGCAATGTTTGTTGTGACGATTCTGGGTACATTTATTCAACATTTGTTAATTATTATTGGGTTGAAAGCAACCGGGCAGCCGATTTCCTGGCAAGAGAGCTTGAGCCTGGTTACTCTGCCCAGTGTTATCTTAAATTTACTTTTATCTTTACCGGTATATGGGGTCATTACTGACCTGGCAAGTTGGGTATATCCAGTTGAGGAGAATGAATGACAAAAATTGAGAATGCTCAACCCCGGTTCCAATCCTGGCGTTTATTGGTTTTTTACGGCGTATTGGTCATTGTTTTTGGGTATTATGCTATCAGGTTATTTTCCCTCCAGGTAATTCGGGGGAATGAATTCCAGGCGCGCGCAGATGATAACCGTAAATTAGATGTAAGTGTCGCCACCCAGCGGGGAATAATCTACGACCGGAATGGTTATGTGCTGGCCAGGAATATTGCTTCTTATAATATAACGATCACCACTGCTAATCTTCCGTCTGATTCCGGAGCAGTGCAAGAGATTTATCGACAATTGTCGCAACTCCTTGGAGTTCCTGTCAGCAACGGTACGGTAGATGAGGAATCAGCTAAAGCCTTTATACCCTGTGAAACTGATTTTGGTATTACCCAGATTGTATATATCTGGGATAATTTTAAACCTTACGATCCGGTTTCAATAAAATGCAACGTCGATCAAAAAACAGCCTTGATAGTTGAGGAAAAAGCCAGTGATTGGCCAGGTGTCGGTGTTCAGGTTGAACCCATCCGAGATTATCCTACCGGGGATTTAACATCGGAAATTATCGGATTCTTGGGTCCAATCCCAGCATCTCTAGAGAAGAAATATCGCGATCTTGGTTTTGTGCCCGGGCGTGATAAGGTCGGTTATGCCGGGGTGGAGAACACTCTGCAAGATGTATTGGGGGGAAAAAATGGGGTCCGTAAAGTCGAAATTGATGTGGCTGGCAAAGAATTGCGTGACCTGGAAAGACCCCTAGACCCGGTTCCGGGTTTGAACGTCAAACTAACTATTGATGTTCGTTTGCAGGCAGCTGCAAGAACTGCTTTAATCAACGATATGAAAGCCTGGAACACTAAATTAAATCAGGAAAAGTATACCAATGGAGTTGTTATTGCCATGAATCCGAATACTGGAGAAATCCTGGCGCTGGTATCTTACCCGACTTATGAGAATAACCGCATGGCACGGGTTATTCCATCCTATTATTACCAACAACTTATGCAAGATCCTCTGCGCCCGTTATTCAATCATGCCATATCGGGAGAGTATCCACCGGGTTCTGTGTTTAAAATGGGTACGGCGATTGGAATCTTGAATGAAGGTGTGGTAACCCCCGACCAAAAAATATTAGATCCCGGGAAAATTACAGTTACCGAAAAATTTTCACAAAATGATCCAGGGTTTCAACGCGATTATGTTTGTTGGACTTACAAACAGACGGGCACAGGACATGGTTTGATGGATTTCTTACATGGTTTGGCTCAATCGTGTGATGTATATTTTTATAAGGTGGGCGGCGGGTATCAAAATGAAGTGCCCCAGGGTCTAGGTATCTGGCGAATCGGGGAATATACTCGATCCCTGGGTTATGGCCAAACAACCGGGATTGAATTACCTGGTGAAGCCAGCGGATTGATCCCAGATCCCAATTGGAAACGATTAAATGTAGGTGAAAACTGGTCTACGGGTGATACTTACATTGCCACGGTTGGACAGGGTTATGTCCTGGCTACTCCAATCCAGGTAATAACCTCTTTTGCCACACTGGCTGATAATGGCGTTCATATGAAGCCAACCCTTGTGAAAGATTTTCTTGATTCGGACGGAAAACCAACCCTCCCGACGGATTTCCTGGCTGCTCAGGCAGAATTAGGAAACATTATCGGTCCCAAAGAGATGTGGGATATAACTCGTGATCCTAAGATCGCAATCTTTGATGAAAATAATTTCGATACGGGTCAGAAAAAGACGGTGGCTCCCTGGACGATCCAATTGACAAAGGAGGGAATGCGCATGGTGGTAACAGAAGGAACGGCAAAAGCAGTTTTTACAGATGATAAAAACCAGTCCGCCGGAAAAACCGGTACAGCAGAATATTGTGATAATGTTGCCCAGGCTAAAAATTTGTGCCAGCCGGGAGCCTGGCCGGCACATGCCTGGTATGCTGGTTATGCTCCCTTTGATAAACCAGAAATTCTAGTTTTAGCGTTTGTTTATAATGGTGATGAAGGCTCAACAGTAGCTGCTCCGATCGTAAAGAAGGTACTTGATGCTTACTTTGAACTAAAAGCGATCGATTTAACAGGTGGAAACGCCGGATCACAATAGACCTCTGCTATAATAACTTACCATGGAAAACAGGAATACAAATGATCGGTGATGCAAGGTTAAAAGTTCAAATTAAGGGCGTAAAAGAAGGATTATTGATAACTCTGGGTGAAGGAGAATGGCCAGAGCTATTGGAACAGCTCTTGAAACACATAAATGAACAGTCTGGGTTCTTTAAAGGGGCGAAGGTTGCTTTAGACGTTGGCAATCATATCATCCATGCCGCAGAGATGGGTGCCTTGCGTGATAAATTGTCCGATAAGGGGATAATGCTTTGGGCGATATTGAGCAATTCGCCAACGACTGAACAAACTGCCCAGGTATTAGGCCTGGCAACACGTTTATCAGCACCACGAGCTGAGCGTTTGGTAAAACGACTGGATACCAACCTGGAAGGTGAAAACGGGATTCTAATCCAACGAACCCTGGGATCCGGTTTTAAAGTAGCTTCTGCTGGTCATGTGACCGTGATCGGCGATGTAAATCCAGGCGCAGAGATTGTTGCTGAAGGTAGTATAGTGGTCTGGGGACGGTTAAAGGGAACCGTACAGGCCGGAAGTGAAGGGGATGAACAGGCAACGATCTGCGCGCTCGAGATGACTCCGATGCAGTTGCGCATAGCCAAAATTGACACAACGTTGGCTCAAAAAAAAGGAAAAACCCAGCCTGAAATTGCACGAATTCACCAGGGTCGAGTGACTGTCGAAATTTGGAATTTAAAAGAAGAAGGCAAATGACAGCCACTGTTGTAACAGTCGCATCGGGAAAGGGTGGTGTAGGAAAAACTACTACTACTGCAAACCTGTCAGTCGCTTTGGCAGCGGGTGGGCAAAAGGTGGTTTGTATTGATGGAGATATTTGTCTACGGAACCTGGATGTGGTTTTGGGACTCGAAAATCTAATTGTCTATAAGCTGGTGTTATGAACCGTGATTATTGGCGCTATTTTGATTACTGGCTCTTTGGCAGCGTAATCATCCTGTGCATTTTTGGGATTGCTATGATCCGTTCTGCAATTGCTGGCAATGCGGTTCTGATGCCGCTTGTCACCCGGCAGGCAATTTATGTGGCTGTTGGCATGGTGGTAATATTGGGAGCTGCTTTTATCGATTATCACTATTGGTCTTCTTTAACCCGGGTGATGTATATAGCTACAGTTCTTTTTCTGGTAGGGATTTTTGTTTATGGCACTGCGCGTTATGGTTCGGCTCGATGGTTAGATACGGGATTAATCCTGATCCAGCCTTCTGAACTGGCAAAAATCGTTGTGATCCTGGTTTTATCAGATTATTTTTCTCGCACCCGTGATCGCCCGCGTGATTTACGATGGATTGCTCAGAGCTTCGCCATCACAGTTGGGGTTGTTTTGTGGATCCTCTTGCAGCCTAATTTGAGTACGTCCATTGTTATTTTTGTGTTATGGTTTTCGCTGCTGTGGTTAAGCGGATTACCTGCAAAATATATCCTTGTTTTTGTGCTCCTGGTAATCGTGGCTGCTGGTATCTTATTCCCCTTCTTACAGGATTATCAAAAGCAGAGAGTTGTCGATTTCATATTTCCTAATCAAAATGCCCTTCATGGGAATACTTATAATGTAGATCAAGCTCTGATTACAATTGGATCAGGAGGGTTATTTGGACAGGGTTATGGTCACAGTACCCAGGTGCAATTACGTTTTTTGAAAGTTCGACATACCGATTTCATCTTTTCGGCTATGGCAGCCGAATTTGGTTTTGTTGGGACCGTTTTGGTGATTGGTCTTTTGATCTTCGTGATGCTTCGCGGTCTCAGGGCAGCGCGCCTGGCTGCAGATCTCTTCGGCTCATATATCGCTTATGGTTTTGTGGTTCTAATGTTTTTTCAAACTGCAGTTAATATCGGTGTAAATCTTAATGTAATGCCAGTCACCGGGCTGACTTTACCTTTTATTAGTTATGGCGGTAGCTCTCTACTTTCCATGGTTTTAGGAATTGGGTTAGTAGAAAGTGTAATCTCCAGGCATAAAACTTTGTGATATTGATTTCTGGCAAAATTAGATCTAGTCAGCTTTTCTGCTCTGCCTCAATTTTGGCCCAGGTATCGCGTAATGGAACCGTCAAGTTGAAAACCAGGTGTTCTGGAGTGGAATCAAGGTCGGTGCAGAAAAATCCTTTTCGTTCAAATTGATAATGAGTTCCGGGATCGGTTCCAGCCAGGTTCGGCTCGACTTTACAGGTTGTTAGTAGCTTCAATGAATCTGGGTTGAGATAATCCAGGAAAGTCTTGCCTTCTTCTGTTTTCCCGGGGTTAGGTGCAGTAAAAAGTCGGTCATACATACGGATTTCTGCGTCTATCGCAGATTTAACAGAAACCCAATGAATAGTACCTTGGACTTTCCGACCGTCCTGCGCATAGCCACCCCGTGTCTGCGGATCATAGGTGCAATGGATTTCTTCTATCCCACCGGTTTGGAGGTTCTTTATAAATTCTTCGCATTTGATGATATATCCATAGCGCAGCCGTACTTCTCGACCTGGGGCCAGGCGGAAATATTTGGGTGGTGGAACTTCACGAAAATCATCCTGATCAATATAAATTTCTCTGTTAAATGGCAATTTACGCGTCCCGGCGGATGGATCTTCGGGGTTGTTTATTGCCTCCAGTTCTTCAACCTGACCTTCGGGATAATTGAGAATAACTACCTTGACCGGGTTCAACACTGCTAAAACCCGCGGGGCAACCCGGTTTAATTCTTCTCTAACATTGTATTCAAGTAGAGAAATATCAATCAGATTTTCATTCTTTGCCACACCAACCTGTTCAATGAAATTCCGGATAGCTTTGGCGGGGAAACCTCTCCGGCGCATGCCACACAAGGTTGGCATACGTGGGTCATCCCACCCGCGTACATAGTTTCCCTGGACGAGTTGTTTCAGGAAACGCTTGCTCAAAATAGTATAGTTTAAATTGAGCCTGGCAAATTCGATCTGTCGAGGATGGAAAATTCCTATCTCGTTCAAAAACCAATCATAGAGGGGGCGGTGATCTTCATAGGCCAGGTCGCATAGGGAATAAGTCACACCTTCGATCGAATCAGATTGTCCATGTGCAAAATCATACATCGGATAAATAGACCACTTGTCACCTGTCCGGTGGTGGGAAGCGTGAATTATCCGGTACATTACCGGGTCGCGTAAATTGATGTTGCCTGATGCCATATCGATCCTGGCGCGTAAAACTCTTGCCCCATCCGGAAATACTCCATTATGCATGCGGTAGAACAAGTCCAAATTTTCTGCAATCGAGCGGTTACGATATGGACTTTCTTTTCCGGGCTCGGTTAAGGTTCCACGATATTCGCGGATCTGATCGGCGGATAAATCATCTACATAGGCTTTTCCCCTTTTAATCAATGTGATAGCAAACTCATAAAGCTGCTCAAAGTAGTCGGAAGCAAAAAATACATGATCTTCTTTATAACCGAGCCAATGGATATCTTCTAGTATGGCATCAACATATTCCACATCTTCTTTCACCGGGTTGGTATCATCGAAACGCAGGTTGCATTTGCCGCCGAAAAGTTCTGCCATCCCGTAATCAATGCAGATGGCTTTGGCATGGCCAATGTGTAAATAACCATTCGGCTCGGGTGGAAATCGGGTCTGAACACGATCAAACTTGCCTGCGCGTAGATCCTCTTCAATAAATTCGCGAATAAAATTATTTGAACTGGATGCTGAATCGTTGGTCATTTATTAAAACTCCTCTTCTATACAGGTGAAGCACCCTGTTATATTCGCAGGGTGCTTATCATATAGGCTGAGGGCAAAGGATTCGAACCTCTATAGGCAGATCCAGAGTCTGCAGTCCTACCATTGGACGAGCCCCCACTGATTTAATTTCGTCAATTTTACCATGTTCAGATAGGCGTGTCTAGTAAAAAATAAAAAGGTAAAATAATGGCATCTCAGGTAATTTATGGAAATGATCATTTCAAGGAGATTTTGAAGATGGAGAATGAGTTGAGTTCAAGTGCCAGAAGGGTTCAAGAAGTATTGAGAGCCCTGGGAAAAAATTATATTGTGACGGAACTTCCCGCATCTACCAGGACTGCAATAGAAGCTGCCCAGGCGGTTGGATGTGAGGTGGGCCAAATTGTTAAATCGATCGTTTTCATGGCATCTAAGACGAGGAGAGCTATCCTGGTAATTGCTAGCGGAGTCAACCGGATCAATGAGACAAGAATTTCTTCACTGGTTGAAGAGCCAATTGTCAAAGCAGATGTAGATTTTGTCCGAAATGCAACTGGATATGCTATCGGAGGTGTCCCTCCAGTTGGACACTCAACCAGTGTGGTTATTTTTATTGATGAAGACCTGATGCAATATGAAAGTGTTTGGGCAGCGGCAGGAACACCCCATGCCGTTTTTGCATTAAACCCATCGGATTTACCTGAAATGACAGGCGGAAGAGTGATTGATATCCACTAATTATTCATTCCGTTTGACGATTAAAGCGGTCATATCGTCGAAGGGTACAGAATCCTGAACAAATTGATCAACATTCTCTTCTATGCTGTCCAGGACCTCTTTTGCAGAAGCATGGCAGTGATTTATAAGTACGTTCTGTAACCGTTCTTCACCGAATTGCAGCGAAGTTTGATTGATCGCGTCACAAACACCGTCGGTATACATAAATATAAAATCACAAGGTGCGAGTTGAATGGTATGCTGTTCATATAAGTTTGAATCTTCTACGCCAAGGGCCATACCTGTTCTTTTCAGAAGCGACCATTCTCCGCTGGCTGACTGGTAAAATACAGGCGGGTTATGACCTGCATTTACATAAGTTAGCGATCCAGTTGACAAATCAAGTTGGGCATAAAACAAGGTCACAAACATGCCATCTACCGCATCCAGGCTGATTAGCCGGTTAACCTGGGTGATGTTTTCCGCAGGTGTATTGGCCTGGGTCACACTGGCGCGTACTGTGCTGCGGGTTAATGCCATAAATAGTGCTGCAGGCATGCCTTTATCTGAAACATCTGCAATTACCAGACCCTGTTGTCCAGAATTAGTAGATATGAAATCGTAGTAATCGCCGCTCACTTCGCGAGCCGGCTTCCAAGAGGCGGCGAACTGCCAACCTGGAACCTGTGGAGTCTGTTGAGGGAGCAAGCTGGTCTGTACATCTCGGGCCATTTGCAGTTCGCGTTCCAATCGTCCTTTATCGATGGCTACTGCGTAAAGGCGGGCGTTTTCAATGGCAATTGCTGCGCTGGAAGCAATAAAATTTAACAACTCAAGGTCATCACGTTGGAAAATTCCAGCCTGAAGATGGTTATCGACATAAACCACCCCAAGCGTATTGCCTTTTAGCTGAAGTGGTACGCATAGAATCGATCGCAAACCAAAAATATGAATACTATCGAGATTGCCAAGCCGTGAGTCCGCCTGGGCATTACTCGTCAAAAGTGGTTTACCATCTCTGGCTACCCGTTCAACCACTCCCTGGGAGAATTGAAAATCTATCTGGTTGATGGCGCGTTGGTCCATTCCACGGGCAGAGTGCATTACCAGGCTGCCCGATGGGTCGATTAACATTAAAAAACCCCTTTCTGCATGGGTAGTTAGAATCACCTCGTCCATGACTTTTTCGAGAACATGATCGAGGTCAAGTGAAGAATTAAAAGTCTGTGATATTCGGTAAAGTAGATCCAGGCGGTCTGAGGTTTGGTGAGTCATTGGCGTTTATTTGTTGACAAGTATGAAAGAGATATGCGTTATGATACTCCGGCTGAAAGGGAAATGCAAGAAAGTGTGCTAACCCGGCTTAGGGTCGTTCTATGGAAACCTCAATGCGCGGCATTAAGAATTTTTAAAGGCAAAACGTTTGGTGATAAAATTTACAGGTTATGGAAAAGTTGTAAGAATAAAATGAGTGTAACCAATCCGACCGCTGAATTTACTCTACCGCAAAAATACCCAACTGACCGGGGTGGACCTATACGCTGGATCTTTTCACACGCTATCCGCCAGTGGCATTTGATTATCATGTCATTGGTAGGCGCCTTTGCTAATGCTGCATTAGCGACAGTTCCACCAATTCTAATTGGTCAGGCTGTCAATGACATTATGGCTAATCCACCCCAGGTGCAAAGGTTGGGATACTTTGCATTGATCATTGGCATCACCCA
>Ga0315282_10015635_pt1 | contig 11178 bp, 4 predicted proteins | sample YL17G07_20_MG_FD_203693 | JGI IMG/M metagenome (GOLD analysis project Ga0315282, IMG submission 203693) | Sediment microbial communities from Yellowstone Lake, YNP, Wyoming, USA - YL17G07_20 | ecosystem: Environmental > Aquatic > Freshwater > Lake > Sediment | place: USA: Wyoming | collected...
CAATCCCCAGAAGTGGTAGTCGACGGCAAAGGAGAGCAGCCGGACCGGGTAGTAACTCGTGATGCAGAACTGCGTGAAGATTCGATGCAGGTTCTCCGCGCTGAGGCTTGTGATGAAGGGGTTGCTGACGACCTGCTTGTTGTCGTCGTAGTAGACGAAGTCGAAATCGAGCGTCGGCAGGAACACCGTGAGAACGAGGGCCGCCAGCAGGACGGCCGCCGGCGCCGCGAGCCACCCCCGCCCGCCGGGGTCCCCGCTTGTCTTAGGCTCCCTCATAGAAACCTTCCAACACGACAACGCAACTTACGTCTTTGCCCGGCGGGTCTCCCGACCCCCCGCGCCAATACCGGGCGGCCCCGCTCCGGTCCGCAGGAATCCTACCCGTGCCGCGGGCCGATGGCAAGACGGCGCCGCGCGGCAGCGGTCTGCTGGCCGCGGACCATGGTTGCCCGCCAGTCCATGCTCTCGTTATATTACCGCCTGGGGATCGTGCGGCGGGGCACGGCCGCTGGGGCACACACCCCGGATGCGAGGCGGCCGAACGCCGATCCCGGGAGTCATCCCATGGCACAACAGGCGCGGGCCAAGAAGGTCATCGGGATCGGCATGGCCTGCCTGGACCAACTCATCGTGTGGCAGGACCTCCGGACGCCGCTCGCGGCCAACCGCCTGCTCGGCCACGACGTGCAGGGCGGCGGCATGGCGGCCACGGCCCTCGTGACGGTCGCGCGGCTGGGCGGAAAGGCGGAGTTCTGGGGCGCCGTCGGAAACGACTGGATCGGCGATCTCATCCTCCGCGGCCTGCGCGACGAGGGCGTCGGCACGAGCCAGGTCCGGCGGGTCGCGGGCCAGCGCGGACCGATGATGATGGTCTGGATCGACCAGCCCACGGGCGAGCGGCACTTCTTTCGCCTGACGGGGTTCTGCCGCACGCCGCGGCCCGTCGGGTCGCTCGCCAGGCTCAAGTCCGCCGGATGCCTCCTGGTGGACCAGACACGGCCCGAGAGCATCCTGCGGGCCGCCCGCGAGGCCCGGCGCCTCGGCGTGCCGGTCGTGGGCGACCTGGGGTCCGTCGGCGACGAGGTCCGCAAGGTCCTCCGGTACGTCGACTACGCCATCTTCTCCGAGACGGCCGTGGGCGACCTGGCCGCCGGCGGCAATTATCGCCGCGCCTGCCAGGCCATCCGCGCCATGGGGCCGCCGCACGTGGTCATCACCCTCGGAAGGAGGGGCCTCGTATTCCTTGAAGGCGGGCGCTTCGGCCGCCTCAGCGCCTTCCCCGTGAAAGTCGTTGACACGACGGGGGCGGGCGATACGTTCCACGGGGCGTTCTGCTACGGCCTGGTGGAGGGGCTGCCGCTGGAGAAGAACCTCGCGTTCGCGTCGGCGGTTGCGGCGATGAAATGCCGACGGTTGGGCGGCCGCGCGGGCATCCCCACGCGGGCCGAGGTGGTGCGGTTCCTGAAGCAGCGGAAGATCGACGTGTTTGCGGCCGGCCGCCGCAGAAGTTCGTGAGGCGACGTCATGCCAACCCGCCGGGTTTCGCGCCGTGAGTTCCTGGGGAGTTCCCTGGGCGCCGCCGCCGCCACCGTCCTCGCGGGGTGCGCCGGGACCGGGCCTCATCAGACCGCACGCGCCCCCGCGCGCGGCGCGAAAGATGCAGGATCGGAGGACAAGATGGTCACCCTCACCGTCGGCGAAGGGAAGTACCAGGGCCGGTCCAACGCCGCCATCCAGCAGGCGGTCGATGACGCGGCCGCCGCGGGCGGCGGCACGGTCATCGTGTCGCCCGGCACGTACCTCATGCACGATGCGCTGCACCTACGGTCCGGCGTCCGCGTGGCCGGGCGGGCGGGCGCGGTCCTCCGCAAGGTCCCCAGCATCCAGAGCCGCATCCCGGCCTTTCTGGGCTACGGCCACTACGAGATCATCGTGGATGAGCCCGACAAGTTCCCCGTCGGCACGGGCGTGCACATCCTGGACGACGGCGCCGGCGGCTTCTACACCACGGTGGCCACGGTCGTCGGGCGGCGGGGCGACCTCCTCTTCATCAACCGGATGCTGAACCACGATTACCACGTGAAGAAGAACGCGCGGGTCATCTCGGTGTACCCGATTGTCGAGGCCGAGGGCATCGAGGATGCGGCCGTCGAGGGCCTCACGATCGACGGGAACTCCGGCGAGGAGACGTTCGCGCTGAACGGCTGCCGCGGCGGCGGCATCTTCCTCATCCGGTCCGCGCGGCTGGCCATCCGAAACTGTGAAGTCGCGAACTTCCGCGGCGACGGCGTCAGTTTCCAGCAGTGCACCGACATCCTGGTGGAGCGGTGCCACGTCCATCACCAGACGGGCTCGGGCCTCCATCCCGGCAGCGGCACGGTCCGCTACGTCATGCAGGACAACCGCATCCACGATAACGGCAACTGCGGCATCTTCTACTGCCTGCGGACGACGCACTCGATCTGCCGGCGAAACGAGGTCCGCGCGAGCGCCCGCGCGGGCATCTCCATCGGCGAACGCGACACCGATCACCTGGTGGCGGACAATCACATCGCCGACAACGGGGCGGAGGGCATCCTGTTTCGCCCGTTCGACCACATCGGGGCCGACCGCGTCGTGGTCACCGGCAACCGGATCGGGCCGAACGGGGCGAACGAACCCCGGACCGAGGTCGCCGTGGCGCCGGGCCTCTCGGACGTTCACGTCATCGACAACACCTTTACGCCCGGCCGCGGCCCGCTTATCATGGTCGGCCAAGGCTGCCGCAATGTCTCCTTCGCAGGCAACAAGGTCGGCGGGCGCGAGGCGGGCGTCGGCGACGTGGCGGACCTGCCGCCAGGCGTGCTTCGCGAGCGGCCGCCGTCTCTTCCGCCGGTCGGCCCGGCGGCGCTCGCCCCGGACGGCGCCCGGCACCTCAACATCGCCAAACTGCCGCCCTGGGACGAGCCGCGGATGTGGCGCTAGGCAGTTCTCGCAAACCATAGGGGCAAGACAATGACTCGCCAAGCGATTTCGATGACGGCCCTGGGGCTGCTCGCGGTGTGCCTGGCGGCCCCCGCGCTGGCGGAGGACTGGCCCACGTACCTGCACGACGGCCGCCGCAGCAGCGCATCGGGCGAGAAACTCGCCCTGCCGCTCTCCGAGGAGTGGGTCTTCACGCCCGCCCAGCCGCCCTCGCACGCCTGGGGCGACCCGCAGCCCAAGCCGGTCGAGAAACTGCTCGAGCTGCCGCGCCTGCGCTTCGACGACGCCTTTCACGTGGCGGCCGTCGGCGACCGGGTCTACTTTGGCTCCTCGTCGGAGAACAAGGTCTGGGCGCTCGACGCCGCCACGGGCCGGACCCTGTGGCAGTTCTACGCCGAAGGCCCCGTGCGGATGGCGCCGACCGTCTGGAAGGGCAAGGTGTACGTCGGCTCCGACGACGGACGGGTATACTGCCTGGATGCGGGCGACGGGCACGTGGTCTGGACGTTCTCGGCCGCCCCCAGCCCCGAAAGGATTCTCGGCAACGGACGGCTGATCTCCGTCTGGCCGGTGCGGACGGGCGTGGCGGTCGAGGGCGGCGTGGCGTATTTCGGCGCCGGGGTCTTCCCCGCCGAGGGGCTGTACCTGTACGCCGTGAGGGCCGAGGACGGCACGCCCGTGTGGAAGAACGACACGTACGGCCAGGGCGGCCTGGGGACCGTCTCGCCGCAGGGGTACCTCGTGGCATCGGACGAGAAACTGTTCGTGCCCTCCGGGCGGGCGATGCCCGCCGCCTTCGGCCGCAAGGACGGCAAGTTCCTGTTTCACCGCAACGTGGGCTGGCGCGACATCGGCCTCTCGGGCGGCACGTACAACGTCCTCCTGGGCGACATCCTCTTTAACGCCACCGAGCAAGTTATCGGCATCCGTGAGACCGACGGCCAGTTGCTCCTCGCGGAGGGGCTGCCGGCCGAGACGCCCACCCAAGGCGCCCGCCGCATCACCGGCGACTCCGCCGCCCTCTACCGCACGACGGGCAAGGAACTCGTCGCCGTCGCCCGCGACGCCTGGGTGACGGCCAACCGGCAGGTCACGGACGCTCTTCGGAAGGTCAAGAGCCTGGCGAAGCAGCGCAACGACCTTGCGATCCTGGCCCGGTCCGACAAGCAACTCGAGAGCCAGGTCGCGGCGGTCCAGAAGTCCCTCGACGAGGCCGTCGCCGCGCTCAAGGCCATCGAGGGCCGCCGCGACGAAGGGACGAAGTGGCGGACCCCCTGCACGGGCACCGACTCGCTCGTCCTGGCGGGCGGCACGCTGTTCGCCGGGGGGGCCGACACCGTCATGGCCTTCGAGGCCGCCACCGGCAAGGACCTCTGGTCGGCCCGGGTGACCGGCAAGGCCCGCGGCCTCGCCGTCGCCAACGGGCGCCTCTTTGTGAGCACCGATAAAGGCAGCATCCACTGCTTCGTCCCCGGCGCCGGCGGCAAGGGCCGGCAGGCGGCCCCGGCCGTCCGGGCCGACCCGTTCCCCAAGGACGACCGGACCGGCTTCCACGCGAAGACGGCCGAGGCGATCGTCAAGGAAAGCGGCGTCACGCGAGGCTACGCGCTCATCCTGGGCGGCGGGACGGGGCGGCTGGCGCTGGAACTCGCGCGGCGGACGGACCTGGCTATCTACATAGTCGATCCTGACCCGAAGAACGTGGCGGCGGCCCGCGAGGCGCTCTCGGCGGCGGGGGTCTACGGCGCCAGAGTGACGGTGACCCAGGCCGCTCTCGACACCCTGCCCTACGCCGACTACTTTGCGAACCTCGTGGTCTGCGAGGGCGGCGTCTCCTCCGGCGCGACGCCGACGCCGCCCGCGGAGGTCCTGCGGATGCTGAAGCCGTGCGGCGGGGTGGCGTACGTCGGCCGGACGCCGGGCGCGGCGGCGGGGGGCCCGGCGCCGGCGGCCCTCAAGGACTGGCTCGCGGAGTTCCAGAAGGCGCTCGACGCCCTCGGCGATACGGGCACGAAGGTCGCCACCACCGGCGAGGGGTCGAGGATCACCCGCGGGCCGCTCCCCGGCGCGGGGTCCTGGACGCACGAGTACGGCGAGCCGGGCAACACGGCCTGCGGCGACGACCAACTCGTCCGCGGGCCGATCGGCATCCTGTGGTACGGCGAGCCGGGGCCGGAGCAGATGCCCAGCCGCCACGCCGACAACTCGTCGCCGCTGGCCTTCGGCGGGCGGATGTTCGTCGAGGGCGAGAACGTCGTCATGGCCTACGACGCCTACAACGGGCTTCTCCTGTGGCAGCAGAAGATCCCCGGGGCCCTGCGGCTGCACCTGAAGTCAACCTGTTCGAACCTGGCGGGCGCCGGCGACAGCCTCTTCGTGGTGGTCGGCGACAAGTGCCACCGTCTCGACGTCGCCACCGGCAAGACGCTCCGCACCTACCCGGCGCCGCCCGGCGCGGAGGACACGCGCCGCAACTGGACCTACGTCGCCACGGCCGGGGGGCTGCTCTTCGGCAGCGCGGGACCCGACTGCCTCTTCGCCGTGGAGATCGAGAGCGGCAAGTTGCGGTGGAAACACCAGGGCTCCACCATCCTGCCGACCACGGTCTGCATCGGCGACGGGCGGGTGCTCTTCGTCGACCGCACGGTCACGCCCCAGCAGGAGGAGGAGGCCCTCGCGGGAATCCCGCCGGAGATGCGTGTGGACGCCCGCAGGGCGCCGATTGCGCCGGACGTGCGGCTCGTCGTCGCCCTCGACGCCGAGTCCGGCAAGACGTTGTGGGAGAGGCCGCAGTACGTCTCCGACTGCGTCAAGGTGGGGGCGAGCGGCGGGGAACTGACGGCGATGTACGCCCACAACGTGCTCCTCTTGTGCGGCCAGCCGTGGAACGGGCACTTCTGGAAGGAGTTCCTGGCGGGCGCGTTCTCGCGGCGGAGCCTGATCGCCCTGGCCGCCAGCGACGGCCGGCCCCTCTGGTCCGGGCGAAAAGGTTACCGCAGCCGGCCGCTCGTCATCGGAGACCAGATCATCGCCGAGCCGTGGGCGTACGACCTTTACACCGGCGCCGAGAAGATGCGGCCAAATCCCGTGACGGGCGCCGACGAGCGGTGGCAGATGTCCCGGCCGGGGCATCACTGCGGCAACATTGCGGCGGCGCCGGGCGCGCTCTTCTTCCGGTCCGGCTCAACGGCCTACTACGACCTGGGGGGCGACTACGGCACGGCCCACTTCGGCGCCCAGCGGCCGGGATGCTGGATCAACTGCATTCCGGCCAACGGCCTGGTGATGATGCCCGAGGCCGCCAGCGGGTGCCTGTGCCCGTTTGCGGTCCAGACGACGATCGTCTTTGAGCCGCGCCGGACCAGCCGCGTCTGGGGCATGTTCAGCGCCCCCGGCCCCGTCCTGCCCGTCAAGCACCTGGCGATCAACTTCGGGGCGCCGGGCGACCGGAAGGACTCGGCGGGCACGCTCTGGATCGCGTATCCGCGGCCTTACGCGGGCCGCCTCGTGCTGGACGTGAAACTCCAGGCGCAGGTCCTCGCGGCCGGCGGGTACTTCGCCGGCAACGCCGACTTCCTGAAGATGGACGGCACGGCCGACCCGTGGATCTTCGCCTCCGGGTGCCGGGGCCTGGCGCGGTGCACCGTGCCGCTGGCCCAGGCGGGCACGTCGGGGCGGTACACGGTGCGGCTGTGTTTCGCGGAACCCGACGGGGCCAGGGCCGGGCAGCGCGTCTTCGACGTGAAGTTGCAGGGCCGGACGGTCCTTAAGAATCTCGATGTGTCGAAGGAGACCGGCGGGCGCCCGAAGGCCCTCGTGAAGGAGGTCAAGGGCATCGAGGCGGCCGAGGCCCTCACGCTGGAACTGGAGCCGAAGGGCAAAGGCGCGGCCCCCGCCGCGATGCCGGTCATCAGCGGCATCGAGATCGTCAGGGAAGAGCCCGGCGGTCCCTGATGCGAGAGCGCTACTTCGCTTTCCTCGCGATGGCGGCGGCCCTGGCGGCGTCGGCCTCGCTATCGAACGCCAGGTAGCAGACGAACCGTTTGCCGATGGCCGCCGCCGAGAGGCCCCGCAGGTTGATTCCGGCGGCGGCCAGCGCGGCGGTGGCCTTGGCGCCGATGCCGGGGGAATCCGGCCCCTCGACGCGGAGTGAGTGAAGGCTCTCGGTGGTGGTGAACCCGGCCGCCTGGGCCGCCGCTACCTGCTTCTTCCCCTTGATGGGGGTGACAAACACGACGCCCGTGCCGGGCTTATCGTGGGCGCGGCGGGCGATGAGGAACTCCAGGTTCGCGCCCGCCCCGGCCAAGGCGGCCAGTTTGGCGGCCAGGCCCCCCGGCCGATCCGGAATCCCTGCCGCCCACACCTTGACCTGCGTCACCTTCAGTTTCCCTGCCATGGCGTGTCCTCCTCAAACGAGGTCCCAGACGGTCCTCAGCCGGCGGCGCCCGCCGGCGTACTGCCTCCCAGGATACCCGAAATGGCGGCCAAAAGCGAGTTATAGGTCCTTCTCCCGCCCCCCGGCCCCAGCCAGGGCCTATCCCCCTCGCCGAGAACCCCCAGGAATCGTATAATTACGTGGGATTCATTTGCCTGAAGTCTGACTGCGCATCATAATTCCTATGGGCGAAGGCTGGAAAATGGGCGTTTCCCGGAAACGGGCGTCAGTGCCTGGGTGGGGTCCCTGACGCCCCCATGCGGGTGCAGACATGCGCCAGTGCAGCCAAAGAGGGTGCAGCCATCAGCCACGGTTCGAGCCGATGGAACCGCGGCTGCTGCTGGCCTCCGACCCGGTCATCACCGAGTTCATGGCCGTCAACAACCACGTCCTGGCCGACAAGGACGGCGACTACTCGGACTGGATAGAAATCTACAATCCCGGCACGGCGGCCGTCAACCTCCAGAACTGGCACCTGACGGATGACGCCACGAAACTGGAGAAGTGGCACTTCCCCTCGGTGACGCTCGAACCGAACGCCTACCTGGTGGTCTTTGCTTCGGGCAAGGACAAGGTCGTCAGCGGCGAGATTCACACCAGTTTCAAACTCGACGGCGACGGCGAGTACCTGGCCCTCATCAAGCCCGACGGAACGACCAAGACGTCGGAGTACGCGCCGACGTTCCCGCCGCAGGAGACGGACGTCTCGTACGGTCTGCACGAGGACACGACCTCCACCCTCCTCGTGTCCGAGAGCGATCCGGCGAAGGTCTACATCCCGAGCGACGGTTCGCTCGGCGCCGCGTGGATCGCCACGAGTTTTGATGATTCCCTGTGGGTCTTGAACGGACCGACGGGCGTCGGTTTCGAGACGATCGTTTCGCCCGAAGGGTACATCAATCCCTATCCCGGTTCGACCTTCTTCTACGGTCCCTACGGCCCGGGCGGGACGTACAACCTGTACGAGTTGGTGACGAGCACCCTGACGTGGAAGAGCGCGTACGACAACGCGAAGACGCGGACGCAGGGCGGGAAGACGGGGCACCTGGTCACGATCACGAGCGCGGCCGAGAACGAGTTCGTCCGGAGCATGCTCCCCGGCACGGCCTGGATCGGCCTGACGGACAGCACGACGGCGACCTTTGCGCCGCTCGGGACCTACGAGGCCGGCAACACCAGCGGCGACCCCCTCCCCCCGGCCGGCGAGGAGCCGGAGGCCGGCGAACGCGGCCGCGGGTTCAAATGGATCAACGGCGATGCCTACACGTACCAGAACTGGCACGACGGCGAGCCCGCCGACACCGCCCCAGGACAGGACGGCACCGAGATGGCCGCCGACGGCTCCTGGTACGACAACGCCAACGGCGAGTCGGGCCAGACCGGCGTCACCCGCGCCTACTACATCGTGGAGTACGAGCAGCCCACGCCCTACAGCAAACTTTATTACGGTCCTTACGGCGCCAACGGGACGACCAACCTGTACGAAGTCGTGACCAACAGCCGGACGTGGCTCTCGGCGTACAACGACGCCAAGGCCCGGACGCAGGGCGGGCGGACGGGGCACCTCGTCACGATCTCGAGCGCCGCCGAAAACGATTTCGTCAAGAGCATCATCACCCAGACCAGTTGGATCGGCCTGACGGACAGCACGACTACCACCTTCTCGGGCCTCGGGACCTACGAGGCCGGGAACACCAGCGGAGACCCCCTGCCGCCCCCAGGCCAGGAGCCCGGAGCAACCGAGCGCGGCCGCGGATTCAAGTGGGTCAACGGCGACCCCTACACGTACCAGAACTGGCACCTCGGCGAGCCGGGCGACACCTCCCCCGGCGAAGACGGCACCGAGATGGCCGCCGACGGCACCTGGTACGACGCCAAGAACGGCGAGACGGGCCAGACGGGCCTCAACCGGGGGGCCTATGTCGTCGAGTACGACATGCCGCGGAAGTTCTTCTACGGTCCCTTCGGCCCCGACGGCTCGTGGAACCTGTACGAAGTCGTCTCCGGCTCGAAGACCTGGCTCCAGGCCAAGACGGAGGCGGGGCTGAAGACCGAGGGCGGGAAGACCGGCCACCTCGCGACCATCACGAGCGCCGCCGAGAACACCTTCGTCAAGAGCCTCATCTCGGGCACCGCCTGGATCGGACTGACGGATAGCGGGACCTTCGGCGGCACGGAGGGCGGCAACACCGGCGGGCTCCCGCTGCCGCCCACGGGCGAGGTGCCCGAGGCAGGCGAGCGCGGCTACGGATTCGTCTGGGTCACGGGCGAGGGGTTCACCTACCAGAACTGGAAGACGAGCGAGCCGACCGACAATAGCGGCACGGCGCCCGGCGAAGACGGCGTCGAGTTGGCCACCGACGGCACGTGGAACGACGCCAAGATCGGCGAGGGCGCCCAGACCGGAAAGACCAACAGTTACTACATCGTCGAATACGACCAGGTGGCCCCGGGGGCGTGCTTCTCGCTCCTGGAGGCCAAGAGCCCCACGGCCCTGACGAGCATCTCGCAGGCGATCACGTTCCTGGCCTCCGCCAGCACGACCGCCTACAGCACGCCCGTCATCAACTTCGCCGACCCGGAGAAGGCCTCCAGCGGCCGGTTCGGGGCCAACCTCCTCTTCGGCACCAACACGGGGGCCGACGACGACAACTTTGCCGTCAAGGCCACCGCCACCGTCAAGATTCCCACGGCAGGAACCTGGACGTTCGACGTCACGAGCGACGACGGGTTCCAACTGAAGATCGACGGCGCCGCGTTCTCGCAGGCCACCAACGTCTCGGGCTCGGGCGGCACGTACGCGGGCGACACCCTGTGGCGGGCCACCGGCGCCGGCGAAGTCCTGGGCGTAACGTGGCTCTCGGCCGGCGACCACAACGTCGAACTCTACTTCTACGAAGGCGCCGGCAACAGCGGCCTGGAACTCTCGGCCGCGCCGGGCAGTTACTCGTCGGTGCCGTCCGTCAGCCCGTTCCGCCCCGTCGGCGACACGATGAACAGCGGCCTGGCCATCCGGGGCATCGGCGACGAGGTCGCGACGAACATCGCAACGGCCATGCGGGGCGTCAACCCGTCGGCCTACATCCGCATTCCCTTCACGGTCGCCAGCCCGGCCGACACCGACCGGCTGATCCTCCGCGTCGAGTACGACGACGGGTTCGTGGCCTACCTGAACGGGGTGAAGGTGGCCTCGGCCAACGCCCCCGATTCGCCCGCGTGGAACTCCGCCGCCACCGCCGCCCATCCGTACTACGCGGCAACCGTGTACCAGGCGTTCGACATCTCGCGGTACCGGACGGCGCTGGTTTCAGGCACGAACGTCCTGGCCATCCAGGGGCTGAACGCCGCGGCCGGCGACACGGACTTCCTCATCCTCCCGCAACTGGAGAGCATCAAGGTCACGGACACGGTGCGGCGATACTTCACGACCGCCAGTCCCGGCCGGCCCAACAACGAGGGCATCGTGGCCTTCGTGACCGACACGCACTTCTCGACCGAGCACGGCTTCTTCACGCGGGCGCTGGACCTCGCGCTCTCGTGCGACACCCCGGGCGCCACGATCTACTACACGACCGATTCCAGCACCCCCTCGACGACCAACGGCACGGTCTACACCACGCCCATCCTGGTGGACCGCACGAAGACCGTGCGGGCGAAGGCGTACAAGCCCGACTGGGAACCGTCGAACGTCGACACGAATACCTATATCTTCATCGCCGATGTCATCGGGCAGTCGCCCACCGGCCAGGCGCCCGCCGGATGGCCGACGGGCCCCGTCA
>Ga0315282_10015636_pt1 | contig 11178 bp, 11 predicted proteins | sample YL17G07_20_MG_FD_203693 | JGI IMG/M metagenome (GOLD analysis project Ga0315282, IMG submission 203693) | Sediment microbial communities from Yellowstone Lake, YNP, Wyoming, USA - YL17G07_20 | ecosystem: Environmental > Aquatic > Freshwater > Lake > Sediment | place: USA: Wyoming | collected...
CCTCGTATACTCCTCGCGGATGAGCCGACGGGGAACCTCGACCAGAGGACGGGGCAGGAGATCATCGGCCTGCTCAGAAACTTACACGGGGAGGGACTCACCATAGTGATGGTGACTCATGACGTGGGGAAGGCTGAGCAGGCCGATGTTAGGATCGGAATGATGGACGGGCAGATCATTTCACGGTGAACATGACATGAGTAAGAGAAGAGAGAGACAGGGAAGGAAGAAGAAAGGTAAGCCATACCTGGTGGTAGGAATCATCGGGGCTCTCGTGATAGGAGGCCTCGGTTACATGTATGTGTCGACACAGGGCGGAGACTCTGGTGGGCCCAGCGCCTACCTCGCTGGCACATGGTTCAACAGCGCTACCGTTAGTGCGGGGAAGGTGGACGTCCCCACCCAGTACGTTAAGGAGAACAAGCTGGTGTTCCTCGACGTGAAGCTTGGGTCAGCCGTCAGCGACGTCGGTTTCCAGGGGCGGACCCTTCCCCTCAGCGAATACAAATCGGGCGGATACATACCTCTCGTGCTGATCTACACTCCGAGCGGTAAAGTTGTGAGCGGGGTCAGGGTCTGTGAGCCCTGCGGGAGCTTCAGCTTCCATGTAGTGGACGGCAGGTATCTGAGGTGTGATAGGTGCGGCACTGAGTGGGACATAGAGACTATGAAGGGGGTGAGCGGAGGTTGCGTGAACTACCCGCCGCCTCCCCTCGCGACGACAGTCAGCAGTGACGTGTCGGTGGACGTGTCCGCCCTGGGCCTGGCCCTCGCCTGAGCCCGCTCGCACAACTTAATAAGTCACAGAATGACACATCAAGGAATCATTATGCCCCAGGATGATTTGGACGACCTAATCTCCGACTTTTCGAGGTTCTACATCCTCACAATCCTCTACGAGGGGACCGAGCACGGGTACAGCATTCTCCGCAAATTCGAGTCCCGGGTGGGAAAGAAGATCAGCCCTGGGCTTGTCTACCCCTTCCTAGCAAAGCTTGAGGATAAGGGGTTGATCAGTGTACGGGTGGAGGCTACGGGGGACAAGGAACGTAAGCTCTACACCCTGACGCCAGAGGGGCGGATGCTCTGCGAGCGCCTCTTCAGGAGGTTCGCGGGGTTAGTCTCCGCAGCCATCGAGCCGAGCATGGAGGTCTGCGCCCACTGTGGGTGTAAACTCTACGAAGGCGGGTATCGCGAGGTGATAGATGGGCAGGAGATGTTTTTCTGTTGCGTCCACTGCGCCGCTACCTACAAGGAAGAGCTGGGACTAACCACCGCCAGAGAACACGGAGCACATCATCGCTGACTCTAATGTGACTCCAAGGGATTGATAGTTGCTTATCCGATTTCTTGCTCGAATTTCACGCATCAGTCGTAGGTAGTTACGCGAGGAACGCTTAATACGGTGCGTATCTCCGATCCCAACATCACCCGAGCAATTGACCGAGGATAGGGGTTGCCAACATGACCAATAGCAAGAATACAGCAACAGATGACCTGGAGCGATTTATCTTCAACAGGATGACTGAGTCGGGGATAGTTGGCCTCAGTATAGCTACTATCAAGGATTGCGAGGTAAGTTACCAGAGGGGCTTCGGCTTCAGAGACTTCGAGAAAGGGACAAGCGCGACGCCGGGTACCATTTACTGCATAGGTAGCGTCACGAAGTCCTTCACCGCTCTCGCTGTTATGCAGCTGGCGGAGAGGGGTGCCCTGAGCCTCGACGACCCCATCTCCAAGTATGTTCCCTTTGATGTCAAGCCGATGGGAGAACCCATACTCATTAGGCACCTACTTAGTCACAGTAGCGGGCTGTCGGCTCTCGGATACGCGGAAGCGACCCTGGCTGCGATAACCGAGGCGCCGGCCCTGTGGCTACCTATCTCGAATGCTCAAGATCTCCTTGTCTTCATGGGGGGCGCTGAGGACTGGGTGATATCAAGGCCGGGGGAGAGGCATGCCTACTTGAACGAGGGGTACATCCTGCTGGGCGCGATAATCGAGAAGGCCTCCGGCCTCGAGTATTCTGACTACGTCAAGAGGAATGTCCTGGACCCACTTCACATGCTCAGGAGCACCTTCCTCGAAGAAGACGTGATCAATGATGAGGACGTGGCCGTCCCGTACGTCACGAACCCGGAGGGAGGCAAGGTAGCAACCCGCTACCCCTACGGTCAGATGATCGCGGACGGTGGGCTTATGAGCAACGCCACGGACATGTCGAACTTCATCAGGGTGCTTCTGAAAGGCGGTGCCTTCGACGACCACGCTCTGGCGAGCCGTGAGTCGATCAGGGACATGATGGAGCCGAAGGTCCGCCTTGGCGAGGAGCCGATGGATGGGCGCAGCTTCCGCTCCTACGGCTACGGCCTCCGTATAAAGGAGAACTTCCTCGGCCACAGGCTGGTCCAGCACAGCGGCAGCGTCTTTGGATCTAGTGCTTACATCTGTCTGGTCCCCGATGCCGGCGCTGGCGTCGCGATCCTGGCTAACGGAGGCTACTACCTCGAGGATGTAGGGGAGTACGCGATAGCCCAGCTCCTGGGGAAGCACCCTGAGGAGATACCCTCCTTCAGGAGAGGTGCGATTCTCGACTCTCTCGAGGGGACGTACAAGACCTTCAGGGACACATCGACTTATGTGGTGAACCGGAGTGGCGGTATGCTCGATCTAGAGACGACCTTCGGCACCCGCACGTTCACCCAGCACCTCGTCCCGGAGGACCTCGAAAATGAGGACAAGACCTTCAAGATCATCGGCGTCGATACCGTGACCCCCGTCCGCTTCACGAGGCGGGGCGGCGACCTCTACTTGGTCTACGAGAGGAACCTAGCCAGGCGTATCGGCGGCTAGGCGCCGGTTGGCTTACATAAGGGAGCCGCGTGGTCTATCTCTCGTCACCCCGAGCGGGGGGCCTGGTGTGACGGTTGCTAGGTCCGCTGAAGGGTCTGCCGCGTAGGCTAAGGGTTCTCTACATCGTGATGCTCTTTCGCGGCGTCGCTAACGGGATTCTGATTCCTGTTTTGCCCCTCTATGTGCGGTCGATCGGAGTGGGGGTCCTCGACTGGGGGCTCATGGCCTCAGTCTTCGGTGTCGCGATGATGTCGACGGAGGCCGTCTGGGGATTCGTCTCGGATCGGGCAGGAAAGGAGGCAGTGATGGTTGTGGGGATGGTGGCTGTGGCTCTTCTGGCTCCGGCTTATGTTGCGTCCGTGCTCATCCCGGCCCTATTCATCCTGCAGTTCCTGAGGGGTGCGCTGGGGGTAGCGGCCGGCCCAGCCTCTAGGGCGCTCATCTCGGATCTTGCCCCGAGGGAGAGGATGGGGTCCAGCATGGGGCTGTGGTACACCTCGACGACGGTCGGGCAGATCGGGGGGACCCTCCTCGGGGGCTGGGTTGTCTCAGCTTGGAGCTTCGATTGGGCTTTCTATCTCTCTGCGGGGGCTTCGGTTGTCGGGGTCGCGTTGACTCTGGCTGTTCTCGGTAGGTCCTCACCGACGATGAGACGTAAGGATGGATTCACTGTGTCGGCTGTGAGGCGGATCCTTGGTAGGAGGAGTCTCCACGTCTCCTTTGCGCTAGCCATCATTCTGCTTGCGGAGAGCAACATCGTTGGGTCTTTCCTACCTGTCTTCGCTGGGCCGCTCGTGGGGGCATCAGCGGGGGACGTGGGCGTCACTTTAGCAGTCTACAGTAGCGTCTGCGTGGCCGTGACTCTGGCGTTAGGTAGGTTCTCAGACAGGATGGGTAGGCTGAGGACAGCGGCACTGGGGCTGGGGATATGCGGGTTGTCCGACCTGGGGTACCTCTGGGTGGGTTCATTCGGTGGTTTACTGCTAGCCACTGCTGGTGTGGGCGTGGGCTTCTCGTTGGCTGGGCCGAGCCTTCTTGCCTACCTCGCGGAGGTCGCTGGTAAGAGTGAGAGGGGTGCGGCGATGGGTGTTTACGGTGTTTTCGAGGACGTGGGTGTGACCCTTGGACCCGTGCTCTACGGGCTCGCGTGGAGCGGGTTCGGGCTTCAGTGGGTGTTCGTTGTGGGTGGGGTCCTTGGCCTCGTCGGTGTCGCCTTGTCGCTGCCCAGCATTAGGTCTTCTTCGAGCGAGACTTTTTCTTGAAGTGCTCAGCTAGGGGTTCCCAGTAGTAGTCTTTCCAGCCTTGGGCGATGTCGTCAGCGATGGACACGGGGACACCCTCATGGATCATGGTTAGCTCGGTGCCTTCTGGTGTGGCCTTGAGGGTTATGGTCAGGGTCGAGGGTTGGGATCCCTCAGGGAAGTCGCCGCTGGTCCACTCTTGGACGATCTTCTCGCCGGGCACCAACTCGGTGTAGGTGGCTTGGATGTAGTTGTCCCATGCAGTGGCCTTCCCTCCGATGCGTGGGTCAGAGGTTGCGGGTGAGCCTGTGAAGGCTGCGTGCTGTTTGGCGTCCGTGTAGGCTTTGTAGACTTGTTCAGGGGTAGCTGGTATTGTAGCCTTCTGGGTGATTTTCTGCGTCTTTTGCTTCTTTGACATGTTTTTTCATTATCCGAGGCTTCACTTAAGGCGTGTGCGATCCAAACGATTCTAGCTATGGATCTGGCTATCCAAACCCATCCATGCCGGGGGCTAAAAAAAATGGGTTGTAGATGACTTAACGATTGCATATTCGTCTTCGGACAGAGCAGCCTAAAGTGAATCGGCGCGTTTTTCGGGTTCCCCTTGCATCAATAGCATATGATAAGCACTCTACGCACACGGATCCCAACAACGCGATCGGCTCAGCGTAGAATCCTGTGCCGGTGGCTGAGGAATAATGTAATTGTGCGCGTGAAGCTCACGCTCCAGCCTAGTATGAAATACCCAGTGGTTGGGCAGAAATCCCCAGTAGCTAGGTATTTCAAAAAAAAAATTATTCGTGGTTCTGGCAGCGAATTTACACCCGCGCGATTCCCGCGGGTAGGAAACATTTCCCAGCTGCTGTGAGAGGCGTTTTTCTTCGTTTTCCCGGTTAATTTTATCTATCCATTGTTGGCGTAGGCAACTAGTCACTAGATACGTCGTTTTCATCAAGTTTTACTAAATTTTTCGTCTTTTGATCCATTAGCGGGAATCGAATTCCAGCTGCCCTGCATAATATTTTTTCACGTTTTTTTATCGAAAACTGTATGAAGTTAGTGCCGCCTAATAGTAGTTTTTATGTGCTGGTGTCGATTGTGAGTGTCGTCTGGTGATTTCCATTGATTGTCGATGCTCATGCGCATATATTTGCTAAGGAGGCGCTGGAGGCGCTCGAGGTGAGGTACGGGCAGCACGTCCCTCGCCTCGCGGAAGATGCGAGGGGGAAGTTATGGATCGTTACGGGAAGCAGAGCAAGCGGCCCTACGGACCCTATGCCCCAGTTCTGGAATGTGAATGAACGCATCCGTCTGATGGCGGAAGAGCAGATCGATCTGCAGGTGGTCTCTGTCACCCCGGGTAACTTCTGTTATGACGCCCCCTCGGAGGCGGGGAGGGCCATTGCCTCGGCTCAGAACGACGCCATTGCGAAGCTTGTAGAGGACCGCCCCGACCGTTTCGTGGGGTGTGCCACAGTGCCCCTTCAGGATATCGATGCTGCTGTCGCGGAGTTGGAGCGAGCCGTCAAGGACCTAGGCCTTGTGGGGGTAGAAATTGGATCAAACGTTAACGGGGTGAACCTCGACTCGATGGCTCTTTGGCCTTTCTACGGGGTAGCGGAGAGGCTTGGCGTCCCGATAGAGGTCCACCCGATAAGTAACGTCTGGTCGGAGAGGATGGGGAAGTACTACCTCGGGAACATCGTAGGGAACCCCGCGGAGACAACCCTCGCCATAGGGAGTGTCATTCTAGGTGGAGTCGCGGAGAGGTTCCCTGGGCTCCGTTTCGTCTGGGCTCACGGAGGTGGATTTTTCCCCTACCAGATAGGGCGGTTCGACCACGCCTGGGAAGTCCGAGCCGAGCCTAAGGTTCAGATCAGGAAGAAGCCGAGTTCGTACATTGGAAAGATGTATTTCGATACGATAACCCACGGAGAAAAAGCGCTCCACTACCTGATAGACTCGCTTGGAGCCGAGAGAGTGCTTTTAGGAACAGACTTTTCGTGGGATATGGGTGATTACGACGTAGTTAAGACGCTGAAGGGAATGACGGGTCTCACTGAGGAAGAGCGAATAAAGATATTGGGAGAAAATAGTAGGGCCCTTTTCAAGATCGAGGGTTAAAGGAACAGGATCCCCAGGAGGAGAGGAAGACGCACTCTGAGGACGCGGAAGGTAAAAAGCTGGACGAGCCCAAATACGAGAGGACGTAACCGTTGATCAAGGCAGTGTCCCTCAGCCGGCGTTTCGGGGCTACACAGGCGGTCAAGGACCTTAACCTCGAGATACAAAAGGGAGAGGTCTTCGCTCTCCTCGGCCCCAACGGAGCCGGGAAGACGACCACGATTCGGATGCTCACGGGCCTCATCGCCCCAACCACTGGCACATGCACCATCGAAGGCGTCGATGTGACCCGGAACCCGATGCAGGTCCATAGGAACGTTGGGGTACAACCTGAAGTCCCGGGCCACTACGAGACCCTTACGGCCCAGCGTAACCTCGAGTTCTACGGGAAGCTCTTCGGCGTCGAGAAAGGGGTCCTCGAGAAGAGGATCAGGTCTCTCATGGGTGCCTTCGACCTGTGGGACCGGAGAGGTGACTCGGTCCAGACCTACTCGAAGGGCATGAAGCAGAAGCTTGCTATCGTCCGCGCTCTCCTCCATGACCCCGAGTACGTCTTCCTTGACGAGCCGATGTCCGGCCTCGATCCCGTCGCCTCGAAGACGGTTAAGGACTTCATACTAGACCTCAAGGCCAGGGGAAAGACTGTGGTGCTCTCAACCCACAACCTCGACGACGCTGACCGACTTAGTGACCGCGTCGCCGTCATACAGGGAAGCCTCCTCGCACTCGACTCCCCCGACAACCTCCGTAACACACTCTTTAAGCGTACCATCGTCTTCCAGCTCAAGACCGCAGACGATGTGATCGTTGGAAAACTGCGCGCTCTCCCCTACGTCCACTCTGCAGAGAGAAGCGAGAACAAGCTCGTCCTCCAATTGGAGGACCCCGAGGAGGAAAACCCTCAGATCCTAGAGCTGCTCGTCAAGGAGGGGTATCGGGTCCAGTTCGTGGGCGAGTTCAGGCACAGCCTGGAGGAGGTCTACCTCAAGTTGGTGGCACCGAAGGAGGTGCCCCAATGAACTGGGTCGCGATAAGGGAGATCTTCGCGAAGGACATACAGGAGACGATCAAGAATCGTTATGTTTTCATGTCCATCTCTGTGCTGCCCATAATAATCATCGCGGAGAACGTCCTCGCCGTCAGCCAGATCCTCGGATCTCCCGGCGCCTTAGACCAGCTGGGGCAGATCGTCCCGCTCAGCTCCCTCATAATCCTCCTCATTCCTGCCGTAGTAACCGCCCTCCTCGGCGCCACGAGCGTCGTCATCGAGAAGAACAACCGGAGTCTCGAGCCCCTCCTCTCGACACCAATTACGGATACAGAGCTGCTGCTGGGGAAGTGCCTCGCAAGCTTCGTCCCAGCAATGGCGATCAGCTATGGGACATTCATCGCACTCATCGCAATCGTCGACGCTATGACCCTCAATGCTCTAGGCTTAGCTCTCCTCCCGACCCTCGCCATGGTCTACCAGCTCGCTCTCGTCCCCTTGCTCGGCCTCCTCGGCACTTTCGTAAGCCTCCTCATTTCGACCAGGATCAAGGATGTCCGCGCCGCTCAGCAGGTCTCGACCTTTGCTGTCCTTCCAGTCCTTGCCTTCGCAGCCATTATCTCCGGCCTATTCTCGACTGATCCTCTCTACCAGGTGGGAATGCTAGTCGTCATGGGTGTCCTCACTGTTGTCATCGCCCGCTTCACGATCCGAAGGTTCAGCAGGGAGAGCATCCTCGTCGAGTGGAGCTGACCTCAGTCAGAGCCAGGTTTGTATCACGTCGTACACCGACTGCGGGTCACCCGCCACGAAAACCAGGATTTTTCCCGCCTTCCCGTCGAGGAGACGCTTCACCTCCTCAACTCTCTCGGTCCGGCAGAGGAAGACCACCGTGCCTCCCCTAACGATAGCGCTTGCTGACGCCAAGGCCCCAGGATATATCCCCTCGCCTCCCGACTCAAGGCGCCCGAACTCATCCACGAAGATGATGGAGCTGGGGCCCATCTGCTCCACTGCGCGATACAGGACTGCGTTCGCCCTCTTAAAGCCAATGACTGAGAAGCTATAGACCGGGTTCCCGTGGGTCTCCCACCCCTCCCCTGGCGAGTCCTCCTGGGGCACAACGAGGGGCCAGACCTCACCTGAGGCGAGGTCGTTGATCATGTAGCTCGCGTGGGGATTGCCCGTCATGACACGCTTACTCAGGATACCTAGAACACGTAGACCCTTGCTCTTTGCCATTTCAGCCACTGCCGAGGCTGTGCTGGTCTTCCCTCCTCCAATAGGGGCGTGGATGATGACGGCGGTTCCCAAGCCAATTTGAGGGACACGCACTGAAAGATGAACTCACCGCCTTAGCGGAGGAGAGGCAAGATAGCCAACAAGGCTTTCCCGCCAACGTAGCCCGAGAAAAATGCCCCTGAGGCGAAGGCAAAGACTACCATCAGCGCGATCAACCCCCAGGGAAGTGCTCCGAGGACAAGCATTCTTAGTACGAGGACGTTGGCTGCAGCACCAAAGCCTCCAGTGATGTACGCTGGGGTGCCGGCCCTCCTGCCGAGAACGAGGAGACATGCCTCAGTCGCCAGTCCTTCCGCGATGGCTATGGGAAGAACGAGTGGGCCGTGGAAGCTGAAGAGGCTAAGCTCGACAAGCCCTTTAAGTGCCCCGGTCGCTGCAGCAGCCCCGAATCGCCTTGTCACGAGGCCAGCGAGGACCATCCAGAGTACGTGGATCCCCGCGAGGAGCTGGGGTGAGCCGAATGGGACCCCCGGGACCGCGTTGATCATGTTCCCTGCGTATCCCAGTGGGACGCTGAGGGCACCCCCAGCTGCGCTAAGTACGGCGACCGTCGCCACTTCCCTCGTCGTGAACATTGGGTCTCCTCCCTCATCCACGGGGAGTCCCTATTTAAACTCGAGCTGAGCCACTGAAATGCCTTAAGTATAGTCCTGGCTCACGTTCAGTGGTTCCCGGGTGGCCGTCCCACGGACGTATGGCAGGTAGCACTCCAGGGGCTCCTCGTGGCTGTGCTCTGTGTCGGTTTCAGCTTCACATTAAATATGGAGAGGTTCCCGAACTTCGCCCACATCCACCTCGCTAACTTCGGGGGTCTCGTCGCCTTCACCGCTGTCTGGTTCCTCAGGTTGACCCCTTACGAGGCGTTCCCCATCGCTGTCACCGCCTCCGCCCTCCTCGGCGCTGGTCTATACTTGGGCGTTGCCCGCCCTCTGGTACGACAGGGGAAGGGCGCGGTCACCCTCACGATCGCTTTCCTAGCCGCCTCTCTCATGATGAACAGCGTTTACATGGTCATACGCTACTGGCTCGTCCTCCTCGGGGGGGTGAGAGATGCGAGTTTCCGCCTTAGCCCCTACGACTGGAGGGTGCTGGGCTTGCCTGTGTCATGGCTCTTCGTCCCCCTATCCTCCGTCGCCCTCGTCATGGGGCTGCACCTCTTCCTCCACCGAACCCGTGCTGGGATAAGCCTCCGTGCAGTCTCCGAGGACGAGGATCTCGCCTCCACTCTCGGGGTTGATACTCGTCGTGCCCACATCGCGTCGTGGGCCATCGTCGGTGCCCTCACGGGCTTTGCAGGTTTCAGCTACGCCCTCCTCTCAGGGCTTAATCCCTTCGGTGCAGATGCTCTGCTCGTCACTGTCATGGCTGGGAGCTTCATCGGAGGGGTCACGAGCGTAATGGGAGCAGCAGTCGGGGGCTTCATCATCGTTGCCGTTCAGAGCCTCCTCGTTAACTCGATTGGGGTGTGGCTCTCCAACCACCCCGTCTCGGGGATCATCAACAGCAGTCAGGTTCTCTCTCTCCTCGGACTCCTCCCCTATGCGGTGATTTGGGCCATCCTCCTCGCAGAGCCGGAGGGACTCGCTGCCTTACTACGGAGGCTTCGGGAGTCCCGGCTACTCGGTAAGATACGTCAAGTATAGGCAATTAGCCACTTTAGGGACATGATCTGCTGCATTTTAATAATTATTATGCTGTTTATTCATTAATATTAATAATATTCTACGATTAGTTAATAAGCTCCGGGCCATATCGGATAGACGTGCACAGGAGCTCCCTCACTGCCCTCATTATAGCAGTTACGGCAGTCGCCCTCACGGCGGGATACGTTACCATCGGTCAGCACTCGGCGCCGACGGTTACGCCCTCAAAGCTGAGGATCGTCGCCACATTCTATCCACTATATGACTTCGCACTCAACGTTGCCGGCGACCATGCTAACGTCACCGTTCTCGTCCCCGAGACCCTTGACATCCACGAGTTCGACCCTACTCCGGGGGATGTCCTGAGAGTCGCGGAGGCTGACGTACTCGTCTACAATGGGGTAGGCCTTGAGCCGTGGGTCCAGAGTTTGATTAGAGCTGTGGGGAGGCCTTCACTTACCGTTGTGGACGCGAGCGAAGGGGTATCCTTTCTGCAGGTCGCCCCCCAATTTCAGAGGGGGAACCGAACCGTCGACCCACACATATGGCTCGACCCGGTTGACGCTGAGACGCAGGTCATGAACATTGCTAGGGGACTGGCGAGGGCCGACCCGGCCAACGCTGAGGTGTACGTCGCTGGCGCTGATGCCTACGTCGCAAGGCTCGAGTCCCTCAATGCAGAGATACGAGCCAACACAACCGAGACAAAGACTCGCCTCTTCGTCACCTTCCATGAGTCTTTCGCTTACTTCGCGGCAAGGTATGGCCTCACACAGGTTCCGATACAGGGGCCCTTCCAAGAGGAGCCGACGCCGAGCGACATCCAAAGGATAGTAGAGAAGATTAGGCAGAACCACCTGAGGTATGTTGGCTACGAGTCCCTCGAAAACCCGGCTGTCCCAGAATCAATCGCAACCCAGACCGAGGCGACTCTTGTACTAATGGATCCCATCGAGGGGTTGACATCGGCAGACAGGGCAGCAGGGCTCGACTACATTGCCCTGATGCGTATCGATGCGCGTAACAT
>Ga0315282_10015638_pt1 | contig 11177 bp, 8 predicted proteins | sample YL17G07_20_MG_FD_203693 | JGI IMG/M metagenome (GOLD analysis project Ga0315282, IMG submission 203693) | Sediment microbial communities from Yellowstone Lake, YNP, Wyoming, USA - YL17G07_20 | ecosystem: Environmental > Aquatic > Freshwater > Lake > Sediment | place: USA: Wyoming | collected...
CAGAGCATTGGCTGCATGGCGGCGGTTATCTGGCGAGTTTCCTGGCTGAGCTGGCGCGCCCGCTTCCAGTTATCGGTATGGGCATACCCCTCAATGAACACCAGCCGCTCGGACGGGTCATTAGGATAATCTGTCTGGCTGAAAGCCTGATCACCCAGGCTGGCTACCTGCGGCCAGTCCCCCTGCTGGCGGGCCAGGTCGGCTTTTTCAAAGTAATAGCACCAGCCGGAATGTGCGGGCTCTGCACCAAAAATATTCTCGTCCGGATGGACAGCCTGACCAGGAGCTGCATCCTGGATCGGCTGGTTGGTGGAAACCGCTGCCGCCTCACGCATGCGGGTTGGCAGCATGATATTCAAGGGGTCCAGGTCAGGGTCCAACACACGCACGCAGGCTGGTGGGACATAATTTAGGGCGATCATCTGGGAAGTGCTGCCGCTGAAATTAGCCGCCAGGTAATCCTGGGATATGGGTTGGCCCGGCTGCAGGGAAGGCAGCCCAGAGCCCAGGCGCAGCGAAGGGAAATAGAGCATGAAGGACATATGGGCGCTGGAGTTACCTGCGGCGTAAATCCAGTTCAGCGGGGCAGTCAGACTGTTATCGCTGAAATAACGCACAGGCAGGTCGTTGAACAGCAATGTGGTGGCCGGTTTTAACTGGGGCATGCGCCAGGAAAGCTGCCAGAAGAGCGCTTTCTGGGTAGCCCAATCGCGCCGGTAAGCGTTGGCGGCCTGGAACTGCAGCCCAATAGCCAGACCGAGCAGCACACCCAGGGTAAGGATCTTCGACCAGTGCGGCAGCGGAAGCAGTCCAAGCAGGCCGGTAATGAACAGAGTGGATCCCAGCATGAAGGCAAGGGTGAAGCGGTCGTTGGGGAAGCTCAACTCCACCGGGATTTGGGTCAGCCAGAAAGGCCAGCCCGCCAGGAGCAGGGCCAGCAGGCCAGTCAGCAGGCACGGCCAGGCCCAGGCGCGCCGGGAGCGAGGAGAAGCATCCTCCCCGCCTTTGATGGTCGCCAGGTACAGCCCCAGGAATGCTGCTCCTAAAAGAACAATCAGGGCGTAAACCTGGGTGGTGCGCCCCCCCAATACTGCCGGGTCTGGCAGACGGAAGACTTTTCCCCAGGCGGCGAAAGTGGTGAGCCACAAGTCAGCCGCGATGCGGCCCAGCAGATCAGCAAAGACCTGGAATGGCTGGGTTTTAAGCTGCTCGAAGGTCTTGGGCTGATAATTCTGGGTTTGGAAGCGGAAGAAAAAAGCTCGCCAGGCTGCCAGGGCGGCGAAGAGCAGCAGGTAGGGCAACCAGATTTTGAAGACTTGCACCAACCTCTGGCGGCGATTCGGAATCGTTTCAGTCCGGACGATCCAGATCAGGGCCGGGCGCACCAACTCGAGCAGGAAGAAATACTCCAAGGTGATCAGGTTGGCGAAGGAGAGCAGCAAGGCCACCATGGTAGTCAGCAGCCACGACAAGCACCAGCGCGGCCGCCGCAAAGCCAGCAGCGTGCATAACAGAGAAGCCAGGAAAGCCGTCAGGACGATGAAAAAATGGCTGTACATCAGGCTGATGAATTGCTGTTCGAAGCCCGGGTAAACCACAAACAGCAAAGCGGCCCAGGCAGCCGCCTGAGACTGGCGAGGCCAGACCAGGCGTAGCAGCCCCCACAGAGTGACCCCCGCCGTCCAGCGCCAGAAGAGGGCAAACACCTGCCAGCGCCAGGGCAGACTGCCCAGCAGGGAGGTAGTCACCTGGTAGATCATCCCCCAATACGGCCGGTTGGTGGAGAAATAGCGCGCCAGCCCAGCAGGGCCCAGACGGGCGGCGATCCAATTGATCGGCCAGTCATCCCAATAGAAACCCAGGCGCGGGATCAGCAGGGCATAGCTGGCCAGGCAGGCCAGCAGCAGCGCCAGCGGCGCCGTCCACGAGGGCAACGAGGGCAGCGAAATGGCAGAAATACGCTTGAAAAGCCTATTCATCAGCATCTTCGACCGCAGGCTGCCGTGAATCCCCTCCGGGGTCCATGGCAGCCAACCTGCGGCGGATGATATAAATCGGGCGGCGTTTGACTTCCTGGAAAATATAGCCCACATAAATACCCAGGAATCCCAGGAAGACCATCAAGGAACCGCCCACAAACAGCAGCATGAACATCAGAGAACTCCAACCGGGAGCCAGCCGCGCCGTATTACCGCTGATCCAGAAGCTGAGCACGTAGATCATTTCGACCAGCGCCAGGCAAAGAAAGCCAACCCCGACCGAGATAGCCACGTAGAGTGGGAGGAGTGAGAAGGAGAAAATGGCGTCCATGCTCAACCGCACCATTTTCTTCAATGAATACTTGGATTCACCGGCCATGCGCGGCGGGGGTTTGAAGGGCAGGATCACGGTATGGAAGCCACTCCAGGCGACCATGCCGCGCAGGAAACGGTGATATTCGCGCATGGAGCGGACGGCATCCACCACCGTACGGGCCAACAGGCGGAAGTCGGCCGAGCCGTGGGTGACGCGTGTGTTGCCAATGCGGTTGAGCAGTTTGTAAAATTGGTTAGAGGTCCAGCGCTTGAACGTCGGCAGGTCTTCTTCTTCGACGCGTTGGGTTAGCACCACATCGTAACCGGAGCAGGCCAGGTCGAGCATCTGGGCGAGCATTTCCGGCGGATGCTGCCCGTCGCTGTCCATGGTGATCACGTAATCGCCGCTGGCCTGGTCCAGGCCAGCAGTAAGAGCGGCCTGGTGGCCGAAATTGCGGCTTAATTCGATTACCACCACGCGCCGGTCGGCCGCGGCAATGCCTTCCAGGAGCGCCTGGGTCTGGTCGCGCGAGCCATCGTTGACATAAAAAAGGGTGAAGGTATACGGCAGGCGATCGATGGCCTGGCAGAGCTGCCGGTGGAACCCGGCCACAACTTTTTCCTCGTTGTAAACGGGAACAACGATATCCACCCGTGGAAGAGCTGGAGGGTTGAGCATGCGCCTCTTAGTTACGTATAATTGGTTGGATTAAGTATAATACTAAAAATCTTCCTAAAACCGGCGGCTCTTTGGGGTTCACTGGAAATAGACGTGGTGAACTCCCAGATTTTGGGGTGTCATGACACCCCAAAATCTGGGGACCTTCCACGATAAATTCCAATGAGCCCTCATTGGGAGGTTCATTAGAATTTGCCGTGCTGAAACACCAGCCTGACAGGAGAAATTTTATAACCTTTATCTAATTGACCTACGAAGAATTTGCTGTACAATAAGCCAATAAATATGGATTTGGGGTTTCCTGAGGAAAATTCAGATTTTTGGCTTTGAGCGTGCTACGCACGCTCAAAGCCAAAAATCTGGTGGTCCATGTGGCAACTCCCGATGAACCATAAATATTAAGGAGGTAAACATGTTATTGAAGACCGGACAAGAGGCACCTGACTTTGTTCTGCCCTCACACCTGGGCCAACCGGTCCGGTTGAGCGATTACCGGGGCAAGAAAAACGTAGTCCTGGCCTTCTTCCCTATGGCCTGGACGCCCATATGAACGAATCAAATCCCGGCTTACGAGGCTGAAGCAGCCAAGTTTGCGGGATTAGATACCCAGGTTCTGGGTATAAGCATCGACCATGTCCCTTGTTTGAAGGCCTGGGCCGACAGCCTGACCGGCATCCATTACCCGCTGTTGAGCGATTTCTGGCCGCACGGGAAAGTTACGGAATTATACGGCGTCATGCGCCCACAGGAAGGGCGTTCCGAACGGGCCATCTTTGTGATCGACAAAAAGGGTATTATCCGTTATATCGATATCCACGACATCGATCTCCAGCCGGACAATGAAGAGCTGCGGGATGTGCTGCGCAAGATCGACCCTGCCGCTGCGGCGCGCGAAGTCAGACGACCACCTTCGCCACTACCATACGGCGGGATTGTGATGTACTGCACCAAGTGGTGCGCCGACTGCAACGTGGCGCGCCAGTGGTTCCAGGATCACAAGCTACCTTTCACCGAGGTAGACATCTATTCGGTCGAAGGCGCCCTGAAGCAGGTGATGGCGTGGAATAACGGGGTCTTGATCACCCCAACCTTCAATATCGATGGCACGATCGTCTCCGATTATGACGAAGCCAAATTGAAGGAAATCCTGGAGGACAGGTTGTAGGAAGGATCCGCTTATTCATCGTTCTACCTGCAGCCATATTTTTTGACCATCTGAGGTAAGGTCAGCCCAGCCGTGCTCGGCCAGGTTGAGCCAGGCTGGGCTGCCGGCCTCATTACGCTGCGGATTCCCCTGCCAGACCACCAGCTCGGGCTGAAATTGAGACCAGTCTACCAGTTCTTGCGTGGTCGGAAGAGCTGCGTCAGAGGCGCCCAGCAGCAGGACCTGCGGAGGCGGCTGAATGTCCAGGCCGCCCAAGACTTCCGGTGTAATTCCCCCCGGTAAGAGGACGCTTAACCTGCCATATTCCACCAGCAAGGCCATTCCTTCAGTGGAGGCGGTCAGCACCACCAGGCGCGCCCCACCACCCAAATCCAGCGATTGCCCGGTCGCCAGGAGGTTAATCGGCGCCGCCTGAGCCGTCAGACTCACCTGCAAGTTATCCAGGGGAGTTGAAGTCGCCATGTTTGTGTTCCAGTAAGCATTCTGAGCCGGGAAACGCACCAACACCGCCGGCAGACCTTCAAGCGCTCCAGGAGAACCGCCGGTCAGGAGCAGACCGTCAAGACGATGGGCAAAGAGTGGTATGCGCCTGCCCAATGCGCTGCTCAGTGCTCTGGAATCGCGCTGCCCATTGATCAGCATCCGATTACCGTCTGGCGACTCAACCAGGACGACCGGGGTGTCATCAGCGGCGATAACAATCAGGTGCAGGCGCCCGTCCGGAAGGGTCACCAAGGCCTGCCAAGTAACTGCCGACAGCAGGCCGGCGCCCAGCAGGCTCAGCGGAGCCAGCCACTTCAGGCCCCGGTGGGCAGGCTGGCGTGGCCGCCAAAAGGCCAACCCTAACAGGATCGCATAATAAATGACCACTGCCCACAGGCTGATCCTGCCCATCGCTGCCCCACCGGTGGGCAGGGCGGCGAAAAACTCCACCGTACGGTTAGTGTAGGCCAGTAAGGGCCAGGCCAGGTAGCCCAGTAAATGTCCCAGGGGCAGGTAGATCAGCCCACCCAGCAAGGCAATGCCGCCCAAGATCATCACCGCCGGTTGGGGTGGCAACACTAAGGGGTTGGCCAGCAAGGTGGTATACGAAAGGCGCTCGAAGTTGAAAAGGGTCACCGGCAGGGAAGTGAGTTGGGCGGCCAGGGTGAAAAGACAGTATTCACCCACCAGGCTGGCCAGCTTACCCGAAGTTTCCGAAGAGAAGCGCCTCTGCACCAGGTTTTCGAAACCGCCCTGAAAGCGGGAGGCGAAAAGCACCAGGCCCATGGTTGCTGCAAAGGTTAGTAGGAAGCTGATGTCCCACAGCAGGGTGGGCGTACCCAGGCACATCAGCGCGGCGACAAAAGCCAGGGTGTTCAGTCCGGTCTGCCGGCGGCCGATCAACTGCCCCAGCAGGCTCAAGCTGCCCATGATCGCCGCCCGCACCACCGAAGGACTGGCTCCGACCAATAGAGTATACAAGACAACCGCCAGGATGGTGAGCAAGACTGCCCAGCCGCGCCGCGCCAGCTTGCCGAAAAAGACTGAAAAGAGCCCGGCGACGATGGCGATATTAAATCCGGATATGGCGATGATGTGAGCGGTGCCGGTCCTCTGATAAGCTTTGGTCAGGCTGACAGGCAAATCGTTGTCCAGGCCAAGTAAGATGCCATTGAGTAAGGCTGCTTCAGGCTGAGGCAAAATCTGGTTGATTACCTGGTAAGCTTGCATGCGCAAGCCATAGAGAGCCCCTATGATCGGATTGCCGGCGCCGTGCTGCAGCAGGCTGGCCTTTGGGTAGCCCATCTGCGAATAAATGCCCTGTCTCGCCAGATAATCCTGGTAAGAAAACTCGACATCGTTGGCCGGTGTGGCGAGCTTGCCTTGCAGCTTGATTAAATCGCCGTATTGCCAGTCTACGCCGGGGAGCATCTTCGCCAGAAGCAAGCCGTGCACCGGAAGGTGCTGGACAGTGCCGCCGGCAGTCGCCACCGGCGCCAGGTCTTTGACTTGCAGGCGCAGTGTGGTGCCGGTCGCTTTCACATCTGGCGAGTCGATCACCAGGCCGGTCACCTGCACCTCTCCCTGGTCATTATAATAAGCCAGGTCGCCCGGAGAATTGGAGGGAAGCGTCAGGGTATAACGCAGCGCCCCGGCCAGCAGGGCCGCCAGGAGTATGCCAAACGGCACTGGGCAGACCTTGTGCCAGTTTTTATAAACCGTTATTCGTCCGGACAAGCGCCGTTCAAACAGCCCTACTAGGAAAGCGGCGGCTGCCAACCCTCCCCAGGTTTGCCAGGTCAGCGGCTGCCAATAACCCAGCAAGATGCCGGCGAGAAAAGCAGTGGATAACCAGAGCAGCGGCAGGGAGGGCATTTTACCTCGGGGATAGCGGATATCGGTTTGCGTTAGCGGCGGCTGGGCGGGTGTGGACTCTGTATGAGAGCAGGATTCTTTCGAGGAGTAGAAAATACTTGAAAATGCCGCAGACTCCCAGCCGTCCGCTGCACGCTTTGTTGGGCGGTGTTTATTTCATGCGGCATTACATTAACTGTTTTCTGATAATTCTATTGCACCTGTGCTTTCAAGACACCCGACCCTAACCGAAAAAGACTTTGGGCAATCAGGAAGAACCATGTTATCAAAAGCATGTACCCAACGCCAAAAAGGATGGTAATAATGTTTGCACGAATACCTACACTTAAGTCGCCCACAAATAGAAAAACGCTTGCAAGAATTCCCGCATAAATGGTTACTTTACTAAAGATTTTGTTTCTTAGCATGGTAAATGAAGTTATCAATATTGCAAGCATTACAGTGCTTCGACCAGCGATTTGCGTTGCGATAAAGAGCATTATGGCTATCAATGATAAGGTAAAAGCGATTAAGGACCAGATTTTATTGGCTTTTCTGAAAGCATTGCTGAGACTTAGACATATAATGCCAACAAGGGCGAGGATAACTATGTCCAAGAGGTTCAGACCATGCAAGTCAGCATGAATACCGCTGAATTCAGCATGTAGTTTGAATATTACAATAAGCCAATTATTCTGGAATAGCGTTAGCCAGCCGTATGTGGTGCCACGTTGAAGAACTGAGACGATTAGGCTTATCATCCCAATCAGCAATAACATTCCTGCTATCAGGGCAGCCGCTCCGCCAATTTTGTAGAGCCAACTCCAGCGGGAATCTGCAGCTTCGGTACTAGTGACTTCATTCATCATTTCACTGATCCTTTCCATTTTGTCTGAGGATTGACCGCCTTCGCCACCTAACAATTATTTATGATGAGAATTGGTCCAAGGTATCAGCATAGGAACATTACGCTGATAGTCGGCATACGCCTGGCCAAACTCTTTCAGCAGCTTGCGCTCTTCGAACTGGATGCCTATTAGGATGTAAACCGTGGCGCCCAGGTTGAAGGCCAGGATGTTCCAGGTCATCAGCGGCAGCAGCCAGAGAATCACCAGGCCGAACAGGTAGAGCGGGTGGCGCACGTAGCGATACAACCCTGAGACTACCAGCCTGGGAGGCGTGCTGGAATCGGGTAACGTGGACAACTGCGCCAGGCCGAGAAATTGCAGGGCGCCGGTCTGCAGCACGCCGAACAGCAGGCCCATCGCCGCCAGGCCCTCGATCCCCAGGGTCAGCGCCAGCCAGGGGAAGGAGATGCGCGAGATCTGCAGGTCAGGCGATAGGACCACCAGGGCGAGCAGCGGCAGCAAGGTAAACGAGACGACCAGGTTGTAAAACAGGCGGTAATAACGGCAAACGCCCAGGCCCAGCCAGCGTTCGGCCAGCGCCTTGGCGGCGAAAGAGGCCAGCAGGGTGTGCAGGGCGCCATACAGCGCCCAGGATAGCAAGATCCACCAGAAACCGGTTTGACTCAATTAATCCTCACCCAAATTCCTTGATCGCTCACTCGCCAATGAGATTCTTCACCCCCGCCGCAAAGCCTCCGGAGGTTCAGAATGACACAAGAAGTATGTTATGATTCTAGCCCAGAATACAGCAAGTGCCAGTAATCTCTGACCAGAAATCAATCCGTGAACGACTTACGAAAATCCTTCAACCAGGCTGTTGCCTGGGTTCAGGAAGCTTTCAAGCACGATTGGGTGTTTTTTGGGGCCCTGCTGCTGGTGATGGCGGCTGCCTATGCTTTAAAGATTACCGGCCTGGGTTTTTATTGGGACGATTGGGAGACTGTGTTTATTTCCCGCCTGCTGCACCCGATCGATTACTGGAACTACTGGCTGAGCAACCGGCCAACCGGCGCCTGGGTGTGGATGCTTACCGTACCGGTGCTGGGTGTTTCACCGCTGCCATGGCATATACTATCCCTGTTATTGCGCTGGGCGGGCACATTGGCTTTGTACTGGACGCTCAAGGGACTATGGCCGGCGCGCACCTGGCAAATCCGCTGGATGGCGCTGCTGCTGGTGGTTTTCCCCGGCTTCCTGCAGCAGTCCCAGTCGGCCGGTTACCTGATTCATTTCGCCAGCTTCTGCCTGTTTACTCTGTCGCTGGGAGCAATGGTCGCAAGCCTGCGCCGGCCAAACCGCTTCTGGCTGTTGACTCCCCTGGCGCTGTTGGCCTGCCTGGTGCACGTCTTCACCATAGAATATTTCATCGGGCTGGAGCTGCTGCGCCCGGTGATTCTGTGGTTTTTACTTCAAGGGAAGAGCGAATCAATCCGCCGTACCGCGATCAGAGTCCTCAAACTATGGGCGCCTTATCTTGTCATCCTGTTCATATTCCTGGCCTGGCGCTTTATCTATTTCCCCAAGATCATGCCAGGACCCGACCCCAACTCGCCCAAACTGCTCTTGAACCTGGCCCATTCCCCATTTTCGACTATGCTCACTTTCGCCCAGGCGATCTTGCAGGATTCTGTTTACCTGGTGGTTTTCGCCTGGGCCAATACAGTCCAGGCATCCAGCATCAATTTGAGCCTGTTTTCTACGCTGTATTCATGGGCCATCGGGCTTGGGCTGGCCTCCCTGCTGGCCTGGGCTCTAATCAAGACTGACGGAATAGACCTGCCAGAAACCGGCCAGCCTGACTCTTTCACCGGGCAGGCAGCCTTGCTCGGTTTGCTGGGCATGCTTGGCGGCGGCCTGCCGGTTTGGGCGCTCGGCAGCCAGATCATTGTAGGCAAATGGGCCGACCGCTATGCCATGGCGCCGATGATCGGGACGGTGATCCTGGTGGTGTGTGGATTGGATTGGCTGGCGAGGACAGGCAAACCGGCGCGCAAGTCGATCTTCCTGGCGCTGCTACTGGGCTTTTCCACCGCCGCGCAAATCCGAGTGACCACTGCCTACCGGCGGGACTGGCAAATCCAGCAAGATTTTTTCTGGCAGCTCAACTGGCGCATGCCGGCGCTCAAGCCAGGTGCCGCTGTATTGGGAACTCAAATGCCGCTGAATTATTCATCCGACTATGCCATAGGATTGGTATTAAACCTGATTTACGCCCCCAACCTGCATTCCACCAACCTGCCCTATTGGTTCATAGACGCCCCGCGTTCTCACGGCAGCTCGCACCTGCCGGATTTCAAAGAAAACCTTCCGGTGCGCTATGCCTTCCGCAGTTTGCTCTTCCAAGGCAACACATCCCAGGCAGTGGTGATAGATTACAATTCGGGACAAGGCTGCGTATACGTAATGAGCCCGGAAGACGCCCTGCGCCCCGGCACGAGCGACATGCAAGCCAGCCTGCTCGAAATTTCACACCCCGACCAGATCGAAACTGACCCGGCCAAAGCCGTCTCCCCGCCCGTAATCATCTTTGGTGTCGAGCCATTCCACGGCTGGTGCTATTACTACGAAAAGGCCGACCTTGCGCGGCAGATGGGCGACTGGCAGCAAATCGCAGCCCTGGACCAGTCCGCCGGGCAGGCCGGTTACACTACCAAGCTGGGAGTTGAACTGATACCGTTCATCGAAGGCTATGCTCACCTGGGGCAGTGGCAGAAAGCCTACCAGTACACCCTGGAGGCCAACGAGAAGACCGGCGGCATGCAGCCTTTCCTGTGCCAGACCTGGGATCGCATTACGAAAGGTACCTCTACCAGCCCCGAGCGAGAAAAAGTCTGGTCGACGATCGACCAAAAGTTCAACTGCAGCGGGCGCTAGCCTTTGTATTTTCCTCTCCAGGCATTGTGCCGGATGGCGATTAAATCGAGACCGACCTTGTACAGGTCATGGAAAATACGCACTTTACTGTTAGGGCTAAAATACCAGGGCACGGGGATTTCCACAATCCGGTAACCGCGCTGGCGGGCGATAAACAACACCTCAACGTCAAAGGACCAGCCGGTAATGGTCTGAAGGGGGAAAATTTCGTCGGCCACCGCCCCGCGAAAACATTTAAAACCGCACTGCGTATCCTGCAGGCCCGGTAAAGCCAGCACCCTTACGACCAGATTGAAAAACCGGCCGGTCAGGTGACGGTAAAGCGGCTCATTATAACGAATGGCGCCGGGCGCTTCACGGGAAGCGATGGCAACGTCCATTTCGGGCAGCTCGGGCGGTATGAAGCGATTGACTTCCTTGATTGGCATAGAAAGGTCAGCATCACAGATAAAACGGTAGGCGCCGGTCGCCTGCAGCATACCATACCTGACCGCCAGGCCCTTGCCTCGCCCATCCACATGCAGGGCCTTCAGATAAGGGAAGCGTTGGCTGAACTCACGGGCGATCTCCAGCGTGCGGTCCTGGCTGCCGTTCTCCACCACCAGCACCTCGGCCGGGTAGGCCTGTGCATCCAGAAAAGAAGTGACCTGCTCGAGGGTACCGGACAACCGAACTTCTTCGTTATACGCAGGGATGATGATCGAAAGCAGGGAGGTAGGCAATCCGGTTCGGTCCGTTCACCTGGCTTTAGGCCAGGAACTGCCCTGAGGTTGACGGGTTCAAAACAGCGGCACTCCCGCCAGGCAGTCGCCGTTTGCAGCCAGGGCTTCGGGAGTAGCCAGGTATTTTTGGCCATCTTTCTCCACCAAAGAGATTGGAGAAGCAACAGTGAAGGTGCTGGCAAGCAGAAGCTGCCGCTC
>Ga0315282_10015640_pt1 | contig 11175 bp, 7 predicted proteins | sample YL17G07_20_MG_FD_203693 | JGI IMG/M metagenome (GOLD analysis project Ga0315282, IMG submission 203693) | Sediment microbial communities from Yellowstone Lake, YNP, Wyoming, USA - YL17G07_20 | ecosystem: Environmental > Aquatic > Freshwater > Lake > Sediment | place: USA: Wyoming | collected...
CCCTTCCCCCACACCCCCATCCCCCGCTGAAGGGATGACACAACCGGACTTCGCCGACGTTAACTTATTGCCGACGAAAAATGGTCTTGACTTCGGGGTCCACTATAGTCCTCGTAGCCTTTGATTTCCAGAACGAGCGTCACTCCGGGGGCCAGCCGCACAAGAAAGTCCGGCTCGTAGCTGTGATCGACGCCCTGATATTCGTATGGAATGAACAGCCCAAGATGGTCATTCCGAGCGTAAATCATTCCGGCCTGCTCGATTCTGAACGCGGCGCCGGTTTCCCAAGTAGCGGTGTCCGCCACAACCTGATTGATGTGACTCCTTTGAGCCATGAAGCATGGCCGAACTGTTTTGAAGTTCACTTCGGCTGTTATCCCAATGGGCTTGTAACGGTTCAGGATCGGCATCAAAGGCGGCTCGCCTTCGGTGTCGTCCGGCATGATCTGATCCCTCAGGCGCTCGACCATTCTGATCACGTACTTTTCAAGGCCCAGTTCGCACGGATGGCAGCCTTGGAAATCAACCTTACGGGCAACGTATTCATCCACGAAGCGGTAAACCTGCGGGAAGAGTTGATGGCGGGATTGCAGCCGTAATACTTTGCGCTTTGTGTCCGATCCATTCGGCTGGCCTCCCAACAGTTGCTCCAGGGTCAATCGCGCAATCTGAAACTTGATGGCCTGGATGTGGGTCTGCTTGTAGTACGCTTCGCGGTTTTGCTCGACAAACTCAAACGCGGCGGCCTGTTGTGAGGGGTAGCCTTCCTTATACCCGACTGTCGCCATGACGAAAGTCGCAGTTGGCTCCCGATTCGGCTCCAGGATCAAATTCTCCATCCCGTCGATGTCGCACTTGATCAAGTTCTTCCTCAAAGCGAAGGCATAGCCTTCAACCACAGGGAAGCGAATTGTCATTAAGGCGCGTTCCGGCAATGCCCGAACATGGTTCTTGGGCCTGTCATCGGGTTCGGACTTCTTCACGGGCCGTCCCTTGAAGGGGATCACAGAAAACGGAATCCCGTATACGTCCGCATACTCTTCTGTGAGTAGACCGGACTTGGGGTCAGGGGTGTAATCAATGCGGCGAAGGCCACGCCCTACAACCTGTTCGCAGAGAAGCTGGCTCCCAAACGCCCGGATACCAAGAATGTGCGTTACATTATTGGCGTCCCACCCCTCATTCAACATCGCTACGGAGACAACGCAACGGACATGCTCGCCGGGTTGTCCCGGTTTCCCGACAGTCGCCACAATGCGGCGGAGTTCCTGTGCCACCTCTCGTTTTCGCTTGTTCGGGTCTTCGCTCTCGGCTTCTGCGAGAAGCTTTGTGTCGATGCGGATTGTCCTCTTCTCCGTGGGTGTGTTTGAAAAGTACTGCGGGTATACGGCCCCCTCTCCGTAAACAGTCCGCGTCTTGGGCTTCTTCGCCTTGGATGGCTTGCCCTCATTCTCGGGTTCGCTGTCCCCGTTTTCCTCTGCCAGCACCTCCTCGACTTCTTCCTTGGTAGCAACCTCTTCCCCAGTCTCGCCGCTAATCTTGCGGTAGAACACCTCAGCAATATCGGTGTTGTCGCAAACCACGATGAGCGCAGGCGGGATATGATCCTGTCCCGGCGTCGCCTGATTGATGTAGTTGAACCGTTCAACCCATTGTCCGGCGATTTGCAGCAACGCGCCTTCTGCCTCCCGATAGACCACATCTGGCTTGGGTCTGCCGCTGCCACCGGGAAGAAACTCAACTGGCTCCAGACCTTCTTTGATCTTCTCCCAAAGTTTGAAGTACTTCGGGTCGGGCCGCCCGGTGGTATCGAGGACTGGCAAGCGGGGAATCTTCACAATGCCACTTTCGATGGCGTCCACCAAACCGAAGTCGCTTATCAGCCACGGGAAGGGCCTTCCCTCGGGGTGGCCGCTACCCTTGATGTAGAACGGCGTCGCTGACAGATCGACGCAAAATGCGATTCCCGGCTTGTCCCGTCCTGCTGGATTGGCATTGTTGACTCGATCCAGCCCGTCAACCCATACCGTTGCTTCTGTGACTTCCTCCTCCAGTTTCTTTCTTTCCTCTGCGCTCAAGCCTTCAAGCCCCGGAGTTGCGGCTGGCCGCCAGCAATGATGGCCCTCATCATTTAGGACCATGATCGGCATGTGATCGTAGAGGTCTTTCAAAACTCGCCTTGCGAGTGTCTCCGGTGTCTCGTCGCCTTTGTTGACCACAGCGTAGGTCTTGTCGCCTTCCTTGTGCTCGGATTCCTCGTTGAACCGATGCCAGTTTTCGACCAGGACCTTTCCCCTTTGGAGATGTGGCCGATACTTGACGGGAACCAAATCGAACTCAGCAAAGTAATTCCCCGAATGCTCCGGCTTGAGCACCTGGAGGCGTTCTTTCACGATCAGATTTGGACAGCAAACCAAGACAGCGTCGGGAAACTCCGCGCTCTGCGGGTTTTCCCCTCGATTGCAAAAGGCCCAAGCAATCAGCATCCCCATCAAAACGGTCTTTCCTGAGCCCGTCGCCATCTTGCACCCCAAGCGGCGCAAAGGAAGTGGTGAACCATCCGGCGACGAGTCGATAAGGGTCGGGAAAAAGTCAGTTGAGGTGATAGCGAACGGGGGTCGCTCGCCTTTCAGGAGTTGTGCCAAATCCGCGTCGGTCAAGCTGAAGTTGTGAAACCCGGTTCTGGAGGTCTTGCCGGGAATCCTTATTTCCGCCAAGTAGATGACCGTCTCCGCTGCCTCGCGCTGGCAGAAGAACAGCTTGCGGTAACGATCCGGGCGTGCCCAGTAGCGCAGAAGTTCCCGCGTTACCGTCGATCCCCCGCGATAATCTGCATTCCGCCATCGGCGGACATCTTCGCGCAGAAGGTTAACCAGTTGTAGATCATCCCGCTCTTCTTCTGTAAAGAGCCGGGCCTGCGCAGAGCCGACTTTCTCCGTCTTGTACCAGTACCCGGCAGGCCGCCTGTCTCCCGCTCGACTCGCCTCACCCGTATTCTTGTCGTATACCCAATGGTCGTTCGGCTCTTCGTAGGGTTTGCAGATGATCGGCTTTTCAACCGGCTGGATTGGAAGTTGCTCAGGCATTGCAGAACTCATCTCCTTACCGAAAATTTAGAAATGGGGATCGTCAATCGACCAAGCCGTCGTCGATAACCATCCTCGCAAGCTCTTCTACCAAACGAACGTCTTTGGAGATTCGTAGGTTGTCCTCACGGTCATCCGGATCAACAGTCGGCTGGTGGAATACATGAGCAATCGCGCATCTGCCGCTGTTATACAGATACTCCGCGATGTCGGAGGCCTGCGCCGCGATTTCCTGAACCCGCTGTCTTTCAAGACCTCCTCGTGAAACGTTCGTATTGATCCAAGCCCATCGTGTGCCTTTGTCAGGCAAAGCGACCTCCAGAATTTTCCAGTAGCTGAGAAACTCGTAAAATACGCTCTCCGAATTTCTACCTTCCTTATAGAGGGCCAGTGCGAGGCTTCTTCTTGGAGAGGGGCCAGCCTTGTACTCAGCCAGTAGATACTGCGGATCAACTCTGAGACCACCGCTCATCCTGGGTCCCCACGTGAGGGGCAAGCTCCTTCGAGGACCACCTATTCCCGACATCTTTCTAATTGGAACGCGATGACTCCATACGAGAAAACTCAGCAACCTGTTCACGGCTTCCTGGGCCTCGTCCGAATTGTTCATGTCTTTGTAACCGACACTCAGCACTGCTCTGCTCTCAGGGGTGCCATTTATCCATCTGAAAGTCTTGCCTTCGAACTGAAAGTAAATCTCCTCCTCGTCGCCAATGATTAGGTTCGAGTCCAGAACGTAATCCATTTCAAATGGGCAGTCAACGTCCAGTTTGTTTTCTCTTTCCCTGTATTTCTCAACATGTTCCCGCCATAAGTCACGATCCAGAGTGTCAGTTAGCCTCGCCAACAACTGTTCTGATAGCCATTCCGGATCGCAAAGATTATCCTTCGGACGCCACCTAGCAGTTCGCACTTGGTGGAATTGCATTCTGTGCCATCGTGGCGAAAGCATTCCGAACCGTGGCTCTGGAATGAGCAACCTCAAGGACTTGGGATAATCATCGGGGTTCCGGGTGAAATCCTCTGAAACAGCGAAGAGTGAAAACACGTTCACTATTTTTCTAATCGGGCCGAATCCGCGCAAGATCGCGTCCGTCAGGAAATCAAGGTGTGTTTCTGGAAGGGTCTTTGCCCCTATAATCTGGACTAGAATGCCGTCGCGATCTCGAAAGTAGTAGTTACCGTCCTCCCCTTTGAATACGTTTCGCCTCTCTGCGTCTTCTCGTACCCAAGATTTGCTCCAACCACTTAACTCGTCAACTTGGTCCAACACGAAGCCTTCTAATATCTCCCATGCTTTTTCATGGGGCCTTTCCACCATGAGCTTCAAGGCTTCAATGGCAAGCTTCTGCAAGTCCTCGGGCTCGGAAAACTCGCGTGAATAGTAAGTCAAGAAATCTCTGAGCATGGCGTACCAAGTCGATTCCGGGAGAACAGTGTATTGGCCACCGACAAGCCCTTCCCGCACGACATCTCGAAAGGCTTCCTCCAAAGAGTGTTCTCGAAGCTTTTCGAGGATATCGAAAGTGGATTCGTAAAGGATGTTGGGTGGATACACGGCTGTGCCACTAACAAACCGAACGAATGGCACAGGAATCACCGCTCCTTCATCTGACACTTTCCTTGCTCCTTGACCTCAGCCAAGTATCTTCCATCGTGACGAGCGGGCTACAGCTTATGCACCTGCATCACTTCGTTTCCGCGTGGGTCGATCACCTTGACCGCCACGCACTTATGCTTCCCTGCCGGGAAGGGCAGTGAAACCGTTCCGCTCAATGCCTCGAATCGTTCAGGATCGACCACATCCGACAGGGCCTTGCTGAGTTTTCCCCAAGCAGTCCGGTCGGGGAAGAATGCTTGAGTGATACAGAACGTCCGGCCATCGTAGTCGCCATCTACAAACCACGCCGCAACCTTGTCCGCCCCGGTTGAAGTGATGCTGTTGTCCACTGGATTGTAAATGTCCACGCCCTCCATCGTTACGGTGTACATCCCCTCTCGGTCGGGGCCATCCACGCGCGTGCGAGGCTGGCCAAACACCGTGAACAACTGGCTGCCCGGCTGCTCTTTCAACAATCCATTCATGCCGGGGTTCACGTCCGGGCGAATGTGCGCGGCATGAATGCGGAGCTTGGGCCGCTGAGCTTCTTCGATAACCGCCTGTGCCGGGCCGTCGAAGCTGAACCCCGCAATCACCAGATCGTCATAGCCCATGCGATTGGCAGAACGAATCACATCCTCAACCATCTTGGCCGTTACAGGGCCGTACTGCGGGCCGAAGGCCACGCAAACCGTCGCCTTGCCTTCGGGGTCGGAATCTGCTTGGCCCTCGGGCGTCCATCGGCCCTCGGCGTGTATGCCTGGCTCAACCGTCCTGAGTGGCTCAAGCCGCGTAAAGCGCATTTGCTTGTTGTCCGGGAACCGCACACCATCCATGCGCAGCAAGCGAATCATCTGCTCCAGGTAGGCTTCAACGTTTTTGGCTTCCAGGTCAATTCTCGTTTCCACTTCCCGAACTCCGAACGTCCCCTCCAACTCCTCCGGCTCACCTCCAAACTTGCCCTCGCCCGCATCGACCATCTCAACATCGCCCAGAGCCATTTCCGGAGGCTGGACGGCCTCCACGGTAAACGGTCCGCTGACGCGAAGCACGCCCTTGGCGACCTCGGGTTGGTCGACCAATTCCTCTTGTTCGGCATTGGCCGCAATGGAGGCGTTTACCTCATCCATCTTGGCCCGCCATGCCTTCCGATACTCCATCACGGCGTCTGCCAAGTCCTTCGGATAGTCGGGGTCAGTATCGAAAGGCACCTGCCAGTGTTCCCATTTTTCTCCTTTTGCTGGCAGCTCCCACCGCCGCCGGTCGGCGTCCGTGATGGCCTTGCGGCCCTCTGCCTTCTGCTTTTCCATCAACCTCACCGCCAGATTTCGGTGTGTTGTGTCAGGGACTCGTGCCAGAGCCGCGTTACAGGCTGCCAGCTTATCTTCAACAATCGGTTCGTGCTTAGCGAAGATAGGATCGAGGTTTGTGTTCTGCGCAATGCTCTTGAGAGTGACGTGTGGAACCGTTTTGCACTTGAACGTCACTGGGCCTTGGATTTGGTCTGAGGGATCGTTGAGCCAAGTCCCGTTTGGGTTTCGCACCTGATCCTCAGCGGTCAGCGGCCTTAGCTGGTAATAATCAAGCTTGGCCGTGAGAAGCCGCTGGCGAGCAATGGCGATGGACACTCGGCTGGTATCGATGGTAATCCAACGTCTCCCCCATTGTTCGGCAATGAAAGCAGTGGTCCCACTTCCACATGTCGGATCAAGCACCAGGTCGCCGGGGTCAGTGCCCATGAGGAGGCAACGCTCGATGATCTTTGTGCCCGTCTGCACGACATACACCTTATCCATTGACCCGCTGAGAGTCGTGTCTTCCCAAAAATTCGTGAGAGGAATTGCCGGAAAGTCGTCGATGTACCTCACATAAGCCAGGGATTTCTCCATCGGTGCCACTCTCCAAGCACCGATCAGGCGCTGCATCGCGGAGCTGTCAGTCTTCCAATATCCTACGGGGTAGTATGTTCTGCCCTCCACAGTGACCTCGTATCGACTGCCTGGGTTCTGTGAGGTCATCGTGTCGTAACGGAAGATATGGGCGCCTGCTGGTAGCCCTTGAGGCGAGGAAACTGACAAGGCCCTGGGCGATCGCTCCCCAGAGCGCAACTGTAATCCTCGATACGCAGTCGCCCCTTTGCTTCCCTCGGCCTTCTGGACATACAGCTGGCGATACTTGACTTGGCTTCGGTCTCGCGCATACCAAAGTATGTAATCATTAACTACGGGAAGTAGGTTTGTGGTTGCACTCGTTGTCTTTGCAAAGGGAATTACTGAAATGTGGTTTGCTGGTCCGAAGATTTCGTCCATCACAGAACGGACGCGATGGAGGTTTTCGTCGCTGATTTGGATGAAGATGCTTCCCGAATCGGTCAGCAACTCTTTGGCCACAATCAACCGGTCTCGCAAATAGGTGAGGTAGGAGTGAATCCCAAGATGCCACGTGTCGCGGTAAGCCTTCACCATCTCGGGCTCTCGCGTGAGGTCTTGTTCTTTCTCCCTCACGTCTCGTCTACCGATTTCCGGCTGGAAATTACTTGCGAACTTGATGCCGTAAGGCGGGTCAATGTAGATCATCTGGACCTTGCCCGCCAAGTCCTCGCGCCGGGCAAGCGATGACATCACTTGCAGGCTGTCGCCCAGAATTAGCCGGTTCGTCCAATCAATGTCGTGCCGGTAGAATTGCACGGCTTCGTGGTAAGCCTGTTCGGGATCGGCAAAGAGCGAGCGTTCCACATCCTGCCGCGCCGCGACTTTCAGGATGGCCTTGGCGCTGATCCGCTCGTGAATGTGCAAGACAACCGGGTCAACCTCGAACTTCCTTGCCTCGCGCTTTCCGGCCCATTCCAGCCACGGCTCCTGATTCCGCAATGCCTCTGCCAGCGCCTTGGCTTCATCCTCGTTCAACGCCCTCTGCCGGGCCACAGTGAGCAGTTCCGGGAGCTGGTCAGGCTTGCCCGTGGGATCGAATTGAAGCGCGGGTGGACGCCGGGGACTGTAGAAGTATTGGACCTTCGGCAGAAGGGGAACAACACCCTCCGCCGCAATCTTCGCGGGAGGGTTGTTCTTCCGCTTTACGGCCTCATACCTGTAGTCCTTCACCCCTGCCAGGGGACCATTCCCATTCTTCGGCTTCCCCTTCCTGTTGTTCTTCACGCCCTGTCGCCTTGCCATATTTTGACTCCCACTTGCACCGCCCTTCAAGGCGGGGCGGTGGTCGGCATACTTAGGACCGTCGGATTACATGCCGGGACCTACGGGCAGATGACCGTAAGTTATCGCCGCTTGGCGTGTCGGTCAAGTAAGTTATTACACGCAGATGCAATCCACCGATACGCCGGAACACAAGCCCACCCTCGAAGCCTCGGTCCTCTTCGGCGAGTGCCGCTACCCCGCATTTCTCCTCGCAATTGGAAGCGGCTCGTGCGGGAGGAACACGGCAGTCTTCCGCCCTGAATAAAGAGCCGCTTCGAGTCACTCCAAGCTTTCATTGAGATAGCGACCAAAGCCTCCAGTGTCCAGCCTTAATTCTCTGGCTATTCTCCGGATTAACGCCGTTGCCGCCGTGTACGCCTCGACAGCGTCCCGCTTTCTTGCGATCGCACCTTCGTGAGCAATTTTGTTTCTCTGTTGCGCGTGTCGCATTACCAGGCTAAAAGTCTTGGGTAGTTTCTTTGCGACTGAAAAGCCGTAGAGATAATCAAAACATAGCGTCAGCTTCTCTGAGAGAGACAGCTTCCGCATTAAATTCTGGCTGCTGCTCCGGCCCAACCGAAGTTCGAGCCTGTCTCGCACTAAGCCACTCACAAAGACTTCTGCCGCAATGACCGAACGCATGACTGAGGAGGAATACTCCCCGGCCTTGAAGAGACGGCTCGCAATCATAAGATTCGTTCGTACCCGAGCTTCGAGTGGCCTTTCGAGGTACGGCAGCTTTTTAGATGTCGTCATCGCGAATCCTCATTGGCCTTCAACCACGGCAGCACTCCCTGCTGAATCTGACCAAATTTACTGACGAAAGATTCAGCCCACTTTACCGCCTCTGATACGGCGGACTCCAAGTTCGCGGGAGGATATGTAAATTTCTGGAAATGGTGATACTTCGCATAGGCGTCTTCAAACATCCATGTGGCTCCTCGTCCTTCTTCCTGTAAACACGCGGTCACGCATTCGGCCATCTTGGTAACATGAGGGATTTCGTAAAGGTGGCCGGAGGGCTCCGAGTTCTCAACCATCACAAATTTCGAGGACAGAGCGAACCTTAACACTTTTTGAATCACACCCTCACCAAATCGGTCAGGTTGCTCCCTGATGATGTACACGTAGTAGCCAAGGCTCTCTAATACGCGCTCGATGGTTTTGAGACGTACCAGCCCATCCTCTGTATCTTTTCCGAGGACAAGTACGGAGTCGGAGTGCTCGAGAAGCGTATTTGCTCTGGCCCAAACGCGATCAAAGCTCGTGCGGACGGAATCAATCAGCACCCGTCCATCCGTTCTTGCCGAGAGCACGAGGTGCCAACGGACGAAGATATGGACATCATCCTCGCAATCAAGGACAGGAGCTCCGATAGGATCACCCTCTGCGGCCAGTCGCAGGACGGCCCTCTTCATTGCTTCGGCAAAGAAGGAAGCGTGGTACTTGTGCCACCAGTACTTGGTGTAGATGTGCTCGCTGATTTCAGCAACGAGGTTAGCGCCTTCGCGCCAGATTTGTGTCTCAGGATAATCGGATTCGAAGACCAAAAGCGTCAGCTCATCGGGCAGGGAGCTGAGATCGGAGTCGAGTAGATCGCTCGTTGACACTTCTACTGGTTCATCTGGATTCTCATCGAGCAATTCTTGAAAATCGAGCATCCCGAAATCCTACCCTCTTTCACAACGCTAGTGGTGGGCGCTAACGGGAAGGTGACGATTCCAGAAACCGCTGGAGATCAGGAGCGCCAACCGCAAAACTATATGCCCCGCTTGTACGTGGGGCTATACCAACCACCTTTCCGGTTAACACTGAAACAATAGGACCGCCACTGTTTCCCGGCATCAGCGCGTGGTCAAGTATCATCAGATTCACCTGATTAAAGGACTTGACCCGCATCGACGAATCAGACGGCAACGGAGCTAAGCGAGAGATTAGTGGTATCCAGCCGACAGGCCGCGTGTAGGTCACGATTGGTTTTAGCCGAGCAGTCATTGCCAACAGGGTGCTATCATCCCCTGAGAACTCGGAAGTAGCTTCCGATTGTGTGTATGGAAGCAGGAGTGGATAGCCAATGGCTTCGAGCTCGTCTCCTACCTGAGCGGGGGTTGTTTCGATTTCCAATGGCTGGGCTTGCAACGGGAAATTGAGGTCGGTCGGCTTTAATAGAGCCAGGTCGAGGTCCGCGTCTTCTTTCACCACGGTCAGGGGAAGTGTTGCGCCTCCGCCTACTCTTATTAACACAGCCGTTATGTACAACAGCCGGTTGCTATGGGCGCGTTCGGTCTCTATTCTCGCCAGAAGTTTTTTTATGACATGATCCGCTGTCAGGATTTTTAGGTCTTTGTTTATGAAGAACCCCGTTCCACAGTCCAGAGCCGTTCGGGAGTCCATCATCGCATTGATTACGACGGGGAAAACACTTTGCCCATACTCTGTTTGGACGCCGCGCTTTTTGTGTGTTTCCCGCTGTCCATCACTTCCCAATATCGGGGCTGAGAGTGCAATTGAAACGCTGAACGCTGCTAGCATCCACTTCGGAGCCCTCTTGCGCGAGTATCTTGGTGCCATGATCGTTCCAGCAGGGTTACTTCATCTTTGCCAAAAAACCTAAGAGTGCCGTGGCGCAAACCAACGTCATCTCTGTATCGCTGTGACCTAAAGTCACAGGTGAGTTCCGGTCATGCACTCCCATATTTAGAAAATTTTGAAGAGACTCCCATATTTTCTCCACCACTTCTCTCTTCTGCGCCGACTCCGATGGCATCATTCGGTCCAAGAGCGCACGCCGGGCAAGCTGTCCGTCTCCGTAAATTTCAAACCCCAAACACTCGAACGCCTGTCGGCACGCAAGCAGGGCTTCGTCCGTCCTCCCTGCTCTGTGATGTTCCCATGCCTCTTTCAACCTGTCTTCGCTGCGAGAGAAAGTGGGTGGAAAGGGAGGCAACGGGAACTCGTACAGAGTGATGTGCCGAAACCCGATTTGATTGAGGAGCGCGGCCCACTCAGACTGCGGGACTGAAAAACGCAGAGGGTAGCCAGTTTGGTTTGCCGTTGCCTGGTATACATATTGCCACGAAAATGACGGTGATAACGGCTTCCCTAGAGGATCGGGCCAGACAGACATCATACCGACTTGGCCCCTGATCTCGAACACAGGGCTTGATCCTTTTTGGTTCTGTCAACCTGATTTGGCCCACTTTGATGCTTTGATTTGGCCCACCCCAAGTTGTTGATTTCAGGCTTTCCTGGTTTTGCCTGGTCTTTTGGCCTTTGTCAGTATCCTGGTTTTTTG
>Ga0315282_10015641_pt1 | contig 11175 bp, 11 predicted proteins | sample YL17G07_20_MG_FD_203693 | JGI IMG/M metagenome (GOLD analysis project Ga0315282, IMG submission 203693) | Sediment microbial communities from Yellowstone Lake, YNP, Wyoming, USA - YL17G07_20 | ecosystem: Environmental > Aquatic > Freshwater > Lake > Sediment | place: USA: Wyoming | collected...
TGCCGGAGGCGTCAATCCAGTTCCAAATTGTCGGAACTGTCAGACGCTTTATCCCTGGGAGAGCATCGGGGTAACGTCTAGATTTTTTCTTCCAGTCTGAGACGATCATCTTTCCAAGGCCTGTCCGGACCGCGTTCCTGATTATCGATCTGGGGTCCAGCCTCGGTTTGATGAGTCCGTTGACGAAGCGCTCTATCCCCGCTGGCACGGTCCCAGCCGCCCGCTGCGTCATGTACGCGCGGGTGACGAAGTCCTTCCAGGCCTCCTTCACTTTGTCGGGGACTCCCTCGCGGAATATAGGGTGGCCTTCTTGGACAACTGTTCCCTTCGGTCCGTGGCCGGGAATCACATCGATGGTGATCCCGACATCAACGACTTTTACGTGCTTTTTGAGGAGGTCAAAGATTTCCTCGACCGTCATCTTTTCAATGTCTTCGGCTGGAACCTCTGTTTTTTCAGAAACCCACCCCGCGCTTATGCAATCCTTTTCCAGCGGGGGGCATCGGATCAGGGACTTCAACATGGTGAACACGACGGAGTCGGCGGCGGCGTTGAAAATCTTGTGGTCGGCGGGGCTCTTTTTGGGATTTGGAACTTTGCCCTTTTCTCTGAGAGGATGATATCCACAGACGTGCGAAACCTCATGCGAGGAGACGTAGACTTTTTCGATGAAGTTCCGTTCCGCCCACCATTTCGGGTTGATGTACATCCAAGTCCTGTCGTCGACCGCCGCTCGTTCCACCTCAGTTGTCGCGATCACGCGGGCCCTCGCGAGAAGGGAGGAAAAGAAGGGGGCCTGTCTCCCGGCCAGGGCCGCGCGGATGTCCTCTAAGTCCTCCGCGATTTTTCCGGTCGGGATCATGCGTCTCCCGCTTCTTTCCTCGCTTTCACGACTTCGTACCTGTTCTTGAGGATGTCCAAAGCAAGTTTGGCGTACTTCTTGTTGTAGTTCTTGAGGCTCATGAGGTACCGAGTGAGCGAACTCGATCTCATGGTCTGGCACGCGACGGCGAAGAATTCCTTGGAGCTGTCGGTCATTGCGTCGATCAAAGGGAAGCTCTGCGGATAGTCGGTGTCTCCGTGCTGGCTGATCCAAGAGGACAAGAGAATACAGACCATGTACTTCGAGTCGTACTCGAGCGGAGCCCACTGTGCAGGATCCCGCATGAGCTGATCAACGTCCACCTTGATCGCGCGGAACGCCATGTACTTCTGGCCCACCTCTGGCCCGATCGTCCCTTCCACGTCGACGGGGCCGAAATACAGAGTTCGAGCCAATTCCTTCCATGATCTGGGACAGGGGTACGCCTTGGTCGTTTCGGGCTCGTCGGGGAGCTTGAGCAGGTTCCCCTCGTCCTCCGTCGCTTTGAGAAAGCCGTACGCGGTTAGATCATATTTCCCATGGTAAGTTTCCTGCATCCACGCGTTCCACTCGTCTACTGTTGGCGGGGCCACTGAATGGACCTCCCAGCGAGTGGCAAGCGGAACCGGCATCGAACGGCTGAGGCTGGAGAACTCCGGGGTGTTTGCGGTCGCGATTATCACTCTGTCTCGGTGCACTGGGACAAAGCCGAACACCTTGTCCAGAGCGACCCTGTAGCCAGCACTCAGGGTGTCCTCGCGCTGGGTGTCCAGAAAATCGTCCAGTACGGTAAAGCCGGGGCAGATGTTGCTCAGCTTCACCCAGAACTGGGGCAGGTAGCGCGTTACCGTAAGTTCCGGGACTTCCTTCGGGTTGCCGGTCAGGTCGGTCGGCTCCGCCAAGTTGAGGGGGTACGTTTGGTACACAAAGTACTTCTCCGGGTCGTTGATGACCGCCTGTCCCTCCGCCGTCAGCTTGTTTGACCACAGGTCGAAGAAGACCGTTTCAAAGTATTCAATAAACGTTCGCCCCGTCTCTTTTGCGACCGCTTGCCCCGCCTCGTAACACGCCAGTGTTTTTCCCACCCCGGGGGGACCGATGAGGATGTGGGATGTTCTTTTGTCTGACGGGTTTTCCTTTATCCGCTCGGTGTCTGCCCTGTACCTCTCAACAAGATAACCCTTCAGTTCCGGGATCCGGGTGTACTTAACAAGTGCGGTTTCCGGTTTTGCTTTCTTAACCATTTTTTGCCACCTCCAACATTTCAACTAATTTTTATTCCGTGGGCGAGCAGTTCGGACAGGAAGTTCTCGAGGCGCGTGGCGTACGGCTCGGGCACCTTTTTCCGCACGATCATGAGGTCTTCCCCGAACCACACGATTCCCCGGAGGTCTGCTTTTGTGTGGTCTATCTCTTCGAACGTTGCTCCCCTCCCCCATTTTCCTGTCGCCACATACTTGCCCATCTCGTCCTTGGATTCCGAGCACACCTTGAGCAGAACCGGCTGTTCTTTTCCCATGTCGAGTACAAAACCGACGGCGTGTTTGTTGCTGTCTGGACAGCGAAGTTCAGATTTAAGTGCCTCGGGGTACGGCAAGAGAAGCATCTGTTCGTTCGTTGAAAGCCAACAGTTGGGAGAAACGAGCTCCGCAAAAATCACGCTCCCACCGCCCGCCCTAACTCATCTTCAGAGCCAGGGCGATCAGCAGGGTGCTGAGCTCGCGCAACCTTTTCTCGCGGTGCACTGGCGTTTTGAACTTCGATGCCGACGCGGCTTTCAAGACCACCAAGAGGAGATCCCAGAGCGACGGCCTGTTGCCTGTAAAGCGGCCCAAGTTGCTGTTGCCGAACTGGTCGACCAGTTCCACGAGGGTCTTGGTGCCCAGGACCTCTTTGATCTCCTGCACGATGTCGGTCGTCAGAGGTGTCTTGGACAGCTGCTCCACGATTATTCCCCACGCTTGCGGAGCGTCGAGCAGAATCTCGCTGAAGTTCGTTACCTCGTTTAGAGGCACCCCCACGTGCAGTCTTTTGTACCCGCTGATTTTTCCTGTGTACGCTGGAGGGAGATACACCGTGGTGCCGTTTACCTTCTTGATGAAAAACACGTTTATTGCGGAGCTCCGGTCGACCGAGTTCATCACGCATATCCCGATGTCCGAATCTTTCAGGAAAACGTGGAGCAGGGCCCGTCCCCTGTCGTAAAATATTTCTCCTAGGATGTCCTCTTTCAGATATGATAGAACCAGGCTGAAAACATCTCTCGTTTGAACTAACGCGTACCGATCGGAAACTACTGATATGGCTTCGTCGTGGTCCTTTTCGACTATGGCCTTAAATTTAGACTGGTGTGTGAAAAGGTCCTCTTTCGCTGTGAAAACATTTACACACTCAAATTCGGGTATCTTCTTTACTTCCTCCGCGAGCTCGTCGCGGGAGAAGAACCCCGCCCACGTCCCCATTTGCGCATCAACTGAACTCAACAACAACACCTCCTTTAATAATCGGTTTTTTCTCCCAATCCTGCCAAGCCATCATCCATTTAGCGCCTGCATCGTCCGCAGTGCCGCCCTGATTTCTTTCAAATCCTGGGCGCAATACCCGCAGACGAGTAGGACTTTTCCGCCGACTTCCGCAGTTTCCGTTAGGTGGTTGAATCTCCCACAGATTGGACAGCGATCCATCGGCACAGACACGGAAGACGCCGCCATCTGTTCAACCGTCCTCTCGTTTCAGCACTATCGCCTTGCCGAACATCAGCTCGTCAACCTGCCGGATCACGTCCTCCGCAACGTCACGCCCGTTCAAAAACGCCGCGCACTCGAGGTTGTGCTGCATGCCGGAAACCGTAAAGTTCGCAGAGCCGATTGCAACTTCGTCGTCCGCCACGTACACCTTGGCGTGAAGCAGGGGTTCAAGGGGCGTGTACACGACAAGCGTCTCCACGACCGAGCAAAAGCGCGTCTTGGTCCTGCAGCCCACCCAGCACAGCACAGCGCCCACCGTGGCGGAAATCAGACCGGCAATGATGGAAGGGGTGCACAGGGCAAGGTAAATCCCTCCGAGTACCAAAGAGACACCGGGCAGAAGAGCAAGCCACTGCAATGGATGAATTTTCTGTCTTTTTGATCGGATCAGCCGCGCGAGGGCCTCCTGGTGGGTCTTGTTCTCGGGGCTGTTGCTTGTGACAATCGTGACGTCGACGCCTTCCCCCTGCTTCTTCACCGCGAGATCCACACAGGCGGGAGACAGCCAGGGCGAAACCACCACGAGCCGGCGTTTTGCCCCGGCCACGAAGGAGAGCAGTTTTCCTCCGACGTCGGCACCGATATCTACACCCATCACTTCACCTCCGATGAACCCAAGTCGATCGTGAGGTACCCACGCTCGTCCGTCCGCGTGTTGACAGTAAGCCCGATGCGGGGCCAAGACCCGTACTTGGCCACGAACGCGCCGAACTTGGACTTGAGCTTTCCGTCTTCCACATACGAGATGCTCCGCTGGTATTTGGCCGGGTCGAGGAGCGTCAGGTTCCCGTCGACGTACTTTGCGCCCAGCGGAACCATGGCCGCGAACCGTGCCCCGTTCTCCGTCCACGCGACTACGGCGGGGCGGTCGGGGTTGTGGGCGTTCTCACCGAACACCTCGCGGGCCGGGCGGACTTCTATCTTCGCGACCTTAGAGGTTCCTCCATTGTTGGGTTGATCGGAGTTGCTGGGCTGGCCGGGGTGTGGGTCGGGTGTACACCCAGCAGGGGCGGAACAAGAACTCGAAGCGTTAGCAGGGGGGCGTTTGCCGGCCTGTTCCAGCTGTTTGCATCGGTGGCAGTACTCGCCGAAACCCCTGTGCCCGCAGCCTGGGAAATTCTTCTTCTGTATACCCAAAATTCCACCTCCCGCTTCAACTGCTTTCAGGCTTGGGGATAACCGCTACCGGAAAGACATCGAGGTTGCCGTCTGATTCTGTCCTGCAACCGAGAAATTTCAGCAACGTCTTCTGAGTTTCTGGTTTCAAATCTTCAACGTAAATTTCAAACTCATTCATTTAAATCGCTCCTATTTTTCAGTGTGCCCTTGTTAGTTGCCATTTACACCGCGGTAGTCGTCAGGTTTGTATTCTCCGACGATCTGCTTTGCGATTTCGGGCAGCACCCAAAGCGCATCCGTTTCATCTTCAAGTTTAACGGTTAATGTTAATTTCTCCATTTTTAGCCACTCCTATGTCTTATTCGCCTTGCTGATTACGGCATCTACCAGTGCCTGCTGGAGCGAGTTGATCACGTCCTGGACGTCCTGCTTGGCGCGCTCCAGTGTGCGCACTGCCGAGTCGAGCTGCTCTTCGTCGGTGAGTTTTGGGTCGAAGGTTTCGATCAACTCCACCACGATGAACCGGGCGAGGCTGTCTCCGGTCGACTCGCAAAATTTACCGTTTTTGTCGTAGTACATGGCGAGAAAACCGTCCGGGTACCCCTTGTTGGCAATATCCAAAAGTTCTTTTGTCTTCAACATGATCACCTCCAATACTTTCAAAATCACCCTACAAGTCCTCCGTTCCTTGACGTGGTCGAGAAGTCCACCTGCCGCAGTGTTCGCACCGCACCATCCCGGTTTTGATTGGATCCGTCTTCTGATCGTTTTTCCGGACGAACTCGACCGCCTTCTGCACCAGCTCTTCCGAGAACTGGGCCCCCCAGACTTTCAGCCGCGCGTCCCACGCCAGCCCCATCTGCCTCAGCTCCGCGCGATGCGGGTAGGTGTGGCCGACGATGCGGACATATTTTCCCTCGCGCGACATGTGGAGCTCGAGGGTGTGGGCGGCCCAGAAGTGAGGGGGCGCGGAGTCCTCGACGATCGGGAACTCCTCGGCGATCTTCTTGGCCCTTGTTTCCTCCTCGAGCCGCTCCAGCTCTTTTTCAACGTCTTCCCCGTAGTACCGCCGCGCCAGCTCCCGGAAAAAGTTCCACTGCCTCGGGGGCCAGTCGGAGTATGCACCTTCTACCACGACCTGCTTCTTGGCCGCTGTCGGTGCCATGACGCTTAAGGTCGTCTTGTCTTTTCCCCCTCCGTCTTTGACAACGGACAAAACAAAGTCCCCGCCGCAGATGTTGATGCCCGCGGGGGTTGAATCTTGCACTTCTTTGGTTTTTTCCATCTCGGACACCTCCCCCGCGCTTTTAACCTATGCGCAGATTTTTCAAGTCTGACCGGGCGATTTTCGCAATTTTTTCTTGAGGCACTCGGCGGAACAGAACAACCAAACCGTGGGTCCCATGTTGTAGTGATGATCGGTTTCAACGGTCGTGAAGTCTTCTTCTTCTGGATCAATTTTAGCGCCGCAGGTCCTACAGATTGTGTCGAACATTCCGTTTTCGTCGCCGAGCAATCCAACTAACTCTTTATATTCTGGGTCGTGCTCCAGCCTGTACTGGTTCGCCATCTTTCACCACCCCCATTTGACTTTCGGATTTTAACCAACAAGTTTTTCTAGGTACCAACTACCGCAAGAAATCAGCCGGGCCCACCTGCTTGGAGCCCGTTCGGAAGACATCACAATTATTTCACTGTCAGGATGTAAGTGCAGCTGTGGGAGAGGGACCCGCTCGTTCCAATCACGGTTATCGTGTATGTCCCGACGGAGGTCGAGGAGGTGGTCTGGATCGTGAGCGTTGCTGAGGATGGTGCTTGCATGGGGTTGCTGGTAATGTAAAAGGTAAGGCCCGACCCCGATGGATAGGCGACGGTAATAGTAACTGGGCTATTGAAGCCGCCGATTGAGCCGATAGAGATTGCGGTGGTCGTGGAGCCGCCTTGCGTGACATCGCGGTAGCCTGTGTAGCTCCACAGCGTGTACCCGTCCTTGTAGTCATAGACCTTAAAGGAGGAGCCTTGGTAGGTGGTGTACTCCCTGGTGCCCGCCGAGCCCTCGGCCACGTAGACGGAGGTCCTGCTCGACCCGCTCCAGAGGATGTAGCCGTCCTTGTAGTCGTACGTCTTGAAGTCGCTGGTACCCTGGTCGGTGTCCCAGTCCCTCGTGCCAGCTGAGCCCTCGTTCACGTAGTAGGACGAGCTGTAGTACCACGCCGTGTAGCCGTCCTTGTAGGAAGTGGTGAAATAATATCCTTGGTAGGTGTCATAAGACACGGTTCCAGCTGAGCCCTCGTTCACGTAGTAGGACGAGCCGTAGCTCCACAGCGTGTATCCGTCTTTGTAAGAGGTTGTGTAGCTTGATCCCTGGTAAGTGTCCCAACTTACAGACCCAGCCGAACCCTCGTTCCAGTACCCGTAGCCGGTGTAGGCCCACGATATGTAGCCGTCCTTGTAAGAGGAGGTGTAGCTTGACCCTTGGTAGGTGTCTTGGTTTAAAGTCCCCGCGGAGCCTTCGTTCACGTAGTAGGACGAGCTGTAGTACCACGCCGTGTAGCCGTCCTTGTAGGATGTGGTGAAATAAGATCCTTGGTAGGTGTCATAAGATGCGCTAACAGAACCCTCGTATCTGTACTCCGTTCGAATGAGGACGAAGGGAAAACCAAGCTGAGAGTCACTCCAGAAGTAATAGGTACCGTATTGGCTACTGTAGCGGTAGTACCACCACCTGTTGTAGTTGTATCCCGTATAACTGTAGTACTTGTTGTAGGCAGTCCCTGAGTAACTGTAATACTTGTTGTAGTTAGTTCCGGAGTAGCTGTAATATTTGTTGTAGTTTGTCCCTGAGTAGGTGAAGTACGCATTGTATTTGGTTCCGCTGTACCTGAATATCTGGTTGTAATGGGTTCCAGAGTATTGGTAATAGCGGACGGTTGTCTGCACGACCGAGCCCGAGGTCGGGCTGATGCTCATGGTGAAGTCAGGGGCCGCTGTCACGGTCAGGGTGTAGGTGCAGCTGTGGGTGAGCCCTACAATGTAGTCCTCACCGGTGCCCGTGATGGTTATCGTGTAGGTTCCGACCGGGGTCGATGGGGAAGTGGAGATTGTCAGCGTCGAGGTGAAGGTCGGGATCCCCGAGGATGGGCTGAAGGTGGCTGTCGCTCCCGTTGGCAGGCCCGATGCCGTCAGGTTCACGGAGCTGGGGAAATCAACCGAGGGTCCCTGGAGTTCCACGTATACGGTCGGGGTCAGGGTTCCTCCTACGTTGACAGAACCCGAGGTCGAACTCATGGATATGGAAAAGTCCACCGCGGACAAGGTGTAGGTACAGCTGTGGGACAGGTTGCCGCTGGTGCCCGTGATGGTTATCGGATATGTTCCCGTCGGCCCGAAACTATCCCATGACACGGTCGTTGTCAGCGAAGTGATGGTCGAAGTAGCAGTTCCATTCGCTGGCGGTGTTACCGAGGGCGGGCTGAAGGTGGCACGGACGGTATGCACATCGGGACATGATAAGCTGACCGCGCTATTGAACCCGTCGATGGATGTGACGGTAACAATCGGGTCACCGACTGTATTAAAGGTGTGTACAGGCGGGTTCACACTTATGGTGAAATCCCCAACAGGGGCCGCTGTCACGGTCAGGGTGTAGGTACGGCTGTGCGTCAGGCTCCCGCTGGTGCCCGTTATCGTGATCGTGTACGTCCTAGCTGGGGTCGAGGAGGAGGTGTAGATGTAGAGTGTGGATGTAGGAGTGGACGGGAGGGTGATGTAATTGCTGACGACGAAGGTGAGGTCCGACCCTGATGGGTAGCCGACTGTGATGCTGACCGAGCCGCTAAAGCCGTTGACGGACGATGTGGTGATGAGTGTGCTCGTTGATCCTCCCGCGTCGACAGAGCCCGAGGTCGGGCTGATGCTCATGGTGAAGTCCTTTGGTACAAAGTTCGCGGTCACGGACTTGTTCGAGTTCATCGTTATCGTGGTCGGGTTGGTTGTGCCGGTGAGATCCCCGCTCCAGCCGGTGAATGTGTAGCCCGATGAGGGGGAAGCCTGGACGGTCACGACCGTATTAGCAGGGTATGAAACTGTTGAGCTGGTTGAACCGTTTTGCGTGACCGATCCTGAACCTGCGGGGGAGACCGATGTGGTGAGGGTGTAATTTTGTATCACGGCCACCGTGTAGCTACCTGTCACCGCTCCATTGTAGTTAGCATCTCCCAAGAACTGAGCATAGAAGGTATAAGTTCCGGGGGCGCGGGAGAGACTCCAACTCCACTCCCCGGCCGATGTTGTGTTCACGCTGCCAACTTCTGCCGTACCCTCAAATAATGTGACTGTTTTGCCTGCAAGCCTGTTCCCGCTGGCATCCCTCAAGTAGCCCGCAAATGTAAATAGAGTATAAGCATTCACATTCGCTGGGGGTGGAGTAGTGACCACCATCTGCGTATCTAGCGCGGCTACTGTCTTGTCGCTTGTTTTTTCACCCGAGTACCCATATCCGTCGTACGCCCTCGCGTACACCGTTATCGTATCGTGGGCGTCGGACTGCCCGATGACGTAGGTGTTAGTGGTGGAATAGTTCCGCAGGGTAACCCCGTCCGTGGCGTTGTAGAACTTGTACTGGTAGGTGATGGAATCACCATCAGCGTCGGAGGATCCAGATGCGCTCGCTGTCAGGGTGCTGCCGACGTAGATCGTTGTTGGGGACAGGGTTAGCGTGGTCGGGGTGCTCGGGGTCGAGTTCGCAACGATCTTGCTGGCAGTCTTCTCCCCTGAGTATGCCGAGCCGTCGTAGGCCTTTGCATAGACGACGATGGTGTCGTGGGCATCTGCTTGTTGTATCGTATACGTGTTGCTCGTGCTCCAGTCCTTTCTAACAACGCCTTCAGTCTGGTTGTAGAACTTGTAGTAGTAGGCTATCGTGTCGCCGTCGGCATCAGTAGAGCCGGACGCGCTCGCCGTCAAAGTGTTGCCGACATAAATTGTGGTTGGACTCAGGGACAGGGAACTGGGTGTTGTTGGAGCAGTGTTTGCTACTGTTTTAGAGCTTGAGATCTCGCCGGAATATTCATATCCGTCGTACGCTTTTGCATAGACCGTTATCGTGTCGTGCGCATCTGACTGTTGTATCGTGTAGGTATTGGTCGCACTCCAGTCACGCAGGAGAGTCGAATCGGTCTGGTTGTAAAACTTGTAGTAGTATGTGATGGAATCACCGTCCGGGTCCGTCGAACCTGACGCCGTTGCTGTTAAGGCCTCCCCGACTTTGGGGCTGTTTAACGATAACGAAGTCGGGGCGGTCGGCGGCCGGTTGAGTTGCACGAAGTATGCCGTCACGGACTTGTTCGAGTTCATCGTTATCGTGATCGGGTTCGACGTGCCAGAGGCGTTCCCGCCCCAGTGGTCGAACCTCCATCCGCTGGCAGGCGTGGCGGTGAGGGACACGTTTGTTCCCGAGAGGTAGGTGCCGGAGCTCGGGCTGACCGACCCTGAACCTGCAGGGGAAACTGAAGTGGTAAGGGTGTAATATTGCACGAAGTACGCGGTCACGGACTTGTTCGAGTCCATCGTTATCGTGACCGGGTTCGACGAACCTGAGGCATCGCCGCCCCAGTGGTCGAACTTCCACCCGCTGGCGGCCGATGCGGTGAGGGAAACGTTCGTCCCTGATGTGTAGGTGCCGCCTGCAGGGTTCAGGCTGACCGACCCTGAACCTGGAGGGGAAACTGAAGTGGTAAGGGTGTACGTTGGCAAGTTCACGGTCAAGGCGTAGGTGCAGGTGTCGGTGAGACCATCATCGTCAGTCACAGTGAGAGTCACGGCATAATTATCAGGTTCTATATATTTGTAGGTCGGCTTCTTTTCCGTGCTGTCTGTTTGGTTGTCCCCGTTGAAGTCCCACGCCCAAGAAACCACCCAGCCATCAGCATCGCTTGAGTTGTCAATAAACTGAACCGCATCGCCAGTTTTCGGTGAAGTGGGCGGTATGAAACTAGCAGTCGGGCGCATCTTAATCGGATGCGAAATCCCGTCGCTCGTGAGCACAACAATGCGAAGGCCCTGGTCGTATTTTTGCCGGAAGTCGGACGGGATCGGAAGCACATTCTCCTCGTTTATCACGAGCACGAGGTCTGGGTCAATGTCGCGCCAAGCTATCCCTTCGCCCGGCAGGTAGTAGCCGACCATGGTGACTACCGCAGATTCGGTGCCCACGTTCTTGACCACAAAGTTCTCGAAATGGCTGGAAGCGTTCTTTCCAGGCAGAACCTGGCCGTCCAGGCGAACGAGGGCGGAAGCTAGCGGAACGGAGGACAGGAGCACGAGAGCTGAAATCGCGAACGCCAAAGTATACTTACTCTTCATGTAATCAAAAACTTGGGCGAATTGCTGTTTTTATAGGCTTACACTCTGCCCTCCGCCCGTCCTGACCTCCCAGGGTTTTGGTAT
>Ga0315282_10015642_pt1 | contig 11174 bp, 12 predicted proteins | sample YL17G07_20_MG_FD_203693 | JGI IMG/M metagenome (GOLD analysis project Ga0315282, IMG submission 203693) | Sediment microbial communities from Yellowstone Lake, YNP, Wyoming, USA - YL17G07_20 | ecosystem: Environmental > Aquatic > Freshwater > Lake > Sediment | place: USA: Wyoming | collected...
AGACTTCGTCATAGTAGCAGCCATGTTGATTCCCCCCTCAAGGAATGGTTTGCTACTATGTTTATCGTCAAAACTGTTCCCGGACTTGAGGGCTTTTCAACAGAGCAACAGGATTTCTATAATATCCGCTGTCAGGTATCAGGTATCAGGCACAAAAATAGTCCCTCGCGCGACAGATAGATAGTAGAGAGTAGATAGTAGGTAGTAGATAGGGGAAAATTCCAGCAGACAAGCCCCGGACTTCAGTCCGGGGGTAATTCAGCCGGCGAATTTATTCGCCGCTTCACACCGCGGCTGGCTGCGACACCAAAATATTATCTCCTCAAAAACCAAAAAATCCACAAGACAACCAAACAAATTGTGTCTATAATAATGGCGGCGGCTTTTCCATAAACTCCATCTACTGTCGCCGGAATTGTTGTAACGGAGTGTCGGAGATGAGGATACCGTCGGAGATAAAGATACTGGTTGGGGCATTATTGGTAATCTTTGTCTTCTTTGCGGGTGTCGCTGTTTATGTGTTGTTCTTCCGCAGAGAGCCCCCCGCATTCTCACGGGTCTGCGCACAGAATCTAATGAGCCTGTATTACCTAGTAGAGTGGTATGGTGAGGAATATGGGACTCTGTCTTCAACAATACCTTCGGATAAAGAGTGGGCGCGGGCTTTTTCCACAGCCTTCAATAAGAACCTTTCCGATGAAAAGAGGAAAGAACTCCTGAACTGCCCTGCATTGGGAAGAAGAGAGTTGGAGCGCATTTCTCCCTGGCAGTCATCCTATCGGCTGAATCCGGCTGTTCTGGGAATGAAATGGGAAGAGGTAAAACATACGGGAATTCCCCTCCTCATAGAAAAGAGGCCTAACCACCACGGGAAGTTTAATGTGCTTTACACTGACGGTAGCGTAATATTCACCGACAAACAACCGGAACTGAAATAATAAAAGGAGAATTTTTTTGTTTTTGGGCATTGGGCCGGTCTTTGCGGGCAGTGTTTTTGACAGAGTGGTTTTTTGACATTTCTTGCGAAAAGCGATACAATTCTTTCGCGGTTCAGGCATAGATGAGGTTCTGGTTATGATACGCGGCGCGCGCAAGTATTGGTATCACACCAATTCACTTGGCAGCGTGAGCGAAATAACTGATTCTTCCGGCGCGGCTAAAAGGGTTCCGGTTTGGTCGCGCGGTTATTGGGTGAGGTTTCTAAACAGAAATACGGATATTACCGCGGCAGTCGCGTATGTGAACAGACAAGCAATTGCGCCGCATAAATGCGGCGGCTAAAATTTATTCCCCACGCTTGCGTGTGGGGCTTCAGATTTTGCGCGCTGGAGTTACTAAGAATCGCCGGAAACAACAGGAGGGAATTGCGATGGGGATTGTGAGACGGCAGAAAAGGTGGAAAAGGCTCAAAAGGCGTAAGCCGTTCAACCGCAGCAAAAGCAGAAGAAACAAGTATAAGTAAAGAAAGTATGAAGTGAGAAGGGGGAAGGTAAAAGAAAGAGATGAAAAACTCGTTTACCTGCTTCATACTTTATACTTCATACTTTTTACTTTCTCCGCGTTTTGCTACCTTCCCATTCTTCTGAAACGGCGTCTTATCAGGCGCCTCGTCGGCTTGGGCGGCTTCGGGGCAGGGCGCGCCTTTACCGGTTCCAGCAGTTGCTGGAGCGTGCCAATAAGTTCAGATGGAGTCTGAAATCGCTCAGCCGGGTCCTTCGCCATACACTTCAGAATCAACGCTTCAAGTCTGAATGAAATTCTCGGATTGATTTGGCGCGGCGGGACTGGCATCTCGTGCAGATGCTTCGCCATAACTATTGGCGCGCTCTTTCCGGTAAACGGAACAGACCCGGTTACCATATGGAACATAGTAGCACCAAGGGAATAGATATCTGTTCTTGCGTCAACGCGTTCGTTCCTTATCTGTTCAGGCGAGATGTAATACGGAGTGCCTGCCACAGCGCTGTGCGAGGTTAGTGAAGCGCTGAGGTCCAGTTCTTTTGCCAGACCAAAATCGCACAGTTTCACGAGCCCTTCTCCCTTTGTTATCATAATATTACCGGGCTTTATATCGCGGTGAACTATTCCGTAACCTGACGCGTGCTCAAGCGCGCGCGCGACCTGGAGCGCAATCTCAACCGTTCTCTTCTCATCGAAAACCTTCTGCTCTTCAAGAATCTCCTTTGCGGTTTTTCCGTCAACGTATTCCATAGCGAAGTAATAGACGCCTTTTGATTCGCCGACATCTATTATGTAGATTGTGTTTTCGTGATTCAGTTTTGCCGCGACCCGGGCTTCACACAGGAACCTGCTGATATACGCTTTATCGCCAGCCAGATGAGGGGGGAGGATTTTGAGCGCAACAAGTCTGTTGAGTGATATTTGCCTTGCCTTATATACCGCGCCCATAGCGCCTTTGCCTATCTTTGAGAGAATCTCAAAGTTTTCCAGCCTGGTGCGCCGTCCAGCTGAAGACTGGTGGCGGAAAAGTTCTATCACCTGGGCGTTTGTCATATAGCCCTTTTCCACCAGAATCTCGCCAAGCCTTTTTGGCTCAAGCCTTACGAGTCTTGCCTGCTCCTGAATTTTTATGCACTCTTGGAGTTGCCCTAATGTGATATAGCCGTATTTGAGCGCGAGGCGGCCAAATGAAAGTAAGTCGGTTCTGTTAGTCTGAGGCATTTAGAACGCTCCGCTTTATTTGATTCTTATTGTAAATGCGAGAAGAGCGCTTTGTCAATCCAAAATGGAAAGGCAGGTAATCCCTCAGATGGAAATATCAGCCGGCGAACTTGTTCGCCGTGGTAAGACGCGGCGAGACTTCGGCGAGCTCAGTCGAACCATAAACTCGCCGGCTAATTCTTGCGCAGTTCGGCGGCAAAAGAATTTCGCAGGTGATTTACTATCATCTCCTGAGCAGCATCAACCTCATCGCTGGTGAGAGTCCGCTCAAGCGAACCGAATTGAAGCGAAAACGCGATACTCTTTTTATCCTCCGGGACCTGCTTTCCAGTGTAGAGGTCAAAGAACTGAACAGATTCAAGAACGGGTATTTTCAGCGTTTTGATTGCGTCTTCAATATCCTGCCATTTTACGCTTTCGTCAACGACAATTGCGAGGTCGCGCAGGATTTTCGGATACTTCGGCAGAGGTGCGTATTTGCGCTGCGACTCACCTGCGGCTAAAACAGGCGCAAGCGAGAGTTCGCAAAGCGCGACATCAATTTTTATTCCAGCCGCTTCTTTTACGTGGGAACAGATAGTGCCTACAAGTCCGACACGCACCCCATCCAGAACAATTTCCGCGGTTTCGCTGTGCCGTGTAACAAGAAATTTGCCGTTCTGAAACCGAACTCTCTCAAGAAGCCTGAAATTACCGAGGACTGATTCCACAATACCCTTGGCTTCGCTGAAACCGCGTTCAGTGATAAAGGAGAGAAGATAGACTTCCTCTGGAAGCGCGTTTTCGCGGGGAAGATAGACGTTAGACACCTCAAAAAGATTTATGCCTGTAACCTTCTCATCCTGATTCTTCGCGTATGCTGCGAGGAGGTTTGGAATCAGACTTTTTCTCAAGAAGGGAGTTTCAGGTCTTATCGGATTTTTCACCTTGAGGTTTTCTGAATCGCTGAACAGACTGAACCGCCCTATCTGCGAGTCGCGGACAAAAGACTCTGAGATAATTTCGTGAAAGCCGAATCCGCCAAGCAACTGCCTGATTCTCTGAAGGAGTTCCAGTCTCTTCTCAGGGCGAACCGCTTTCGCATTCACCTCCACCAGCCCGACCCTGTCAAATCCCTCTAATCTGGCGACCTCCTCAATCAGGTCAATTTCACGCTCTATATCTTTTCTTCTTGGCGGGACTGAAACTGTAATCGAGCGCTTTGTGCGTTTGAGCGTTCCGAGACCTAAGAGATTGAGAATCGCTTCAACTCTCTCTGGCGAGACATCAAAACCCATCACCTTCCCGAACCTCGCAAACCGCATAGAGACTCGCCAATCTTTCACCTTCAAATGGTTGACATCAATCGGTTCCTGCGCAACTTCTCCGCCCGCAACCTCACGAATCAGATATGCGGCGCGCAAAGAAGCCGCTAAAACAGTCTCCGGGTCAACACCTCGCTCAAAACGATAAGACGCTGAAGTGGTCAGCCCGAGAGAACGCGAAGTTTTTCTAACAGAAAGAGGGTCAAAAAACGCGCTCTCAAGAAGAATGTTTTGTGTCGCGAAAGTCACTTCTGAGTCAAGACCACCAATCACGCCCGCAATCGCGACCGCATTTTGCGCGTCCGCAATTACGAGGTCATTCTCCTCAAGCGCGTAAACTTTGCCATCTATCGCTCTGATAGTTTCATTCTTCTTTGCGCGGCGAACTATGATTTTTCTTCCCTGCAACGCGTCAAAGTTGAATGCGTGAAGCGGCTGACCCGATTCCATCGCGACGTAGTTTGTGACGTCAACCACATTGTTGACCGGACGAACGCCGGTCGTTTCAAGTTTCTCTTTCAGCCACGCTGGAGATTCGCCGACCTTTATACCAGTTATTACCTGGGCTGTGTATCTCGGACAGAGTTTCCGCGCGAGTATCTCAACCGATGTCAACTCTGCCGTCTTTTTATCGCCTGTGGGAAGTGAATACTGAGGCACCTGAAGCGGGATTCCTAAAATAGTGCTGATTTCCCGCGCCACGCCGACAACCGAGAGGCAATCGGGACGGTTTGAGGTAACTTCAACCTCAAGAGAAAAGTCATCGCCTGAAGGAGCGACTTCGCTCACCTCAAGACCCGACATTGTCAGAAGTTCTGCAAGCCTTTCAGGCTTTTCTTCAAACTGAACAAACTGACGAAGCCAGTTATAACTGACTCTCAAGTCTGCCCCTTCTCTTCAAGAATCAGCGAGGTTTTGCGAGTGTTCTCCTCAAGCGCAATAAGGAGCGAGATAAGTTCTCCAAACGCGTAAAGAGCGAGAAAGAATATTACGCCGGTAACAAGGTCGTTCAGAGACTCAAATGTGGGAAAGATCGCCTCCAGAAGGCCTCTCCCTGACGGCTTTATCTTTAGCGTCTGTTCCGCCTCCTGCTCAAGCTTAGAAGTCGCTTCCTTCACAGCCGCCTTACTCACTGGAGAGTGCCAGACGTCTGAAACAACCGCGCCTCCGATGCACAAAATCAGAACTACCACCGCCATAATCTTATATATAACCGAGATTATCCTGAGAACTCTGTATCTTTTCTTGAGATTTACCGCCATCTTCCGACCCTCCACAAAAAATTATCTGTGGCAGCAATTCAAACCGCCGCGTGCAAAAGATTCCATCCCCGAATCTCTCTCTTCTTGTCCCCCTATCCCCTTCAAAACTGGCGCAGAAAACGCAGGTCATTGCCGAAAAGGAGTCTCACATCGTCAATTCCATACCTTGCCATAACGAGTCTGTCTATGCCAATGCCGAAAGCGAAACCTGTGTATTTTTCAGAGTCGATGTTTACTCCCTCAAGGACTTTCGGATGAACCATTCCGCATCCACCCATTTCAATCCAGCCTTTTCGCGAGCAGGTAGGGCAGCCTCTTCCGCCACAGATGAAGCAGGAGAAATCTATCTCCGCGCTCGGCTCTGTGAACGGGAAAAATGATGGGCGAAGCCGCAGTTTCACATCCTCGCCTAATATCAATCTTCCGAAAAGAAAGAGAACAGTTTTCAGATGCGAAAAACTTATCCCTTCATCAACCCACAGACCTTCAACCTGATGAAATGTGTGGTAGTGCGAAGCATCAACTGTGTCAGGGCGGAAAACTTTTCCGGGCGCGAAAATCCGTATCGGCGCCTTGTGCTTCTCCATATACCTTATCTGAACTGTTGAGGTCTGACTGCGAAGCAGCATCGTGTCTGTTACGTAGAAGTTTGAACTTATGTCACGAGCCGGATGATTTGGTGGAATATTCAGTCCATCAAAATTGTGAAACTCATCTTCAACCTCAGGACCTTCTGCGTAATCAAAGCCTAATTGCCTCATACACGCACAGACCTCTTCAATCGCGGCAGATATGGGATGAATCGTCCCTAAAGGTAAACGCTTCCCGGGAACAGTTACGTCAATCGCTTTGCCAGCGGGAAAAGCGCCAGATGCGGCAGATAGAAGCGCGCTCCTCTGGTCAATCATTTCAGTCAGGCGCTTTTTCAGTTCGTTTGCGAGCCTGCCCGCTCTGGGTCTATCTTCAGCAGGAAGAGCGCCGAGGGAATCCATTATCTGGGCGACCTGCCCCTTTCTGCCGAGATACTTTATTCTGATAGACTCAAGTTGATCAGGGGTAGTTGCGCCGGAAACCTCAGCCTCGGCAGTCCGCTCAATCTGCGCTATTATCTCTTCGCTTATGATTTGGCTCATTCAGCCACCGAAAGAATCTGCGGTTTTCAGAGGACAGTGCTATAGGTTTGCCTTTGCGATTTCCACAAATTTATTGAACGCTTCAGCGTCTCTGACTGCCAGGTCTGCCAACTGCTTTCTGTCAACCGCAACCCTACCTCTGGTAAGCCCCTGTATAAAGCGACTGTATGTTATCCCAGCCGCGCGAACAGCAGCACTTATTCGGGTTATCCACAGGCTGCGGAAGTCGCGTTTCTTCTGCCTTCTGTCGCGATATGCATATACGCGCGCGCGAAGAACAGTCTCTGCTGCGGGGCGATAAAGTTTGCGTCTTCCGCCCCAGTAGCCTTTCGCCGCCTTCAGAATCTTCTTTCGCCTTTTCCTGCTTGCAACACTCGGTCTTGACCTCGCCATATTTTCTCCTCACCATCTATTAGAAAAAAGGCGCAACTGTGGTTTCAGTGCATAAGCGCGAGGAAGCGCTTCGCGTCTGACTTTCTCATAACTCCCGCCTGTCGCAACTTGCGCCTTCTGCTGCCTGACTTCCCGCTCTGGAGGTGGCTCTTGCCAGGTCTCCTATATTTCACCTTCCCTTTTCCTGTGATTTTTACTCTCTTAAAAAGCGCCTTCTTGGTCTTATTCTTCTTTCCCATAGTGCGTTCCTGTTGAAAAAAGTCTATTCTGTATCTACTGGTTGCGCAGCCTGCGCGCTCTCCGGAGGTTTCTGAGGCTCTATTCGTTTCACCTGCTCCCTCGGCACAAGAAGAATAGATAACCTGTCGTGCTCCATTGCCACATCTTTCTCCGCTTTTGCGACATCTTCAACCGCTTTCACGAACTGCGCGATATGCTCTTTTCCTATTTCTATGTGCGTTGCTTCGCGCCCTTTGAAGAACACAGTCACAAGAACCTTGTCACCTCTCAGGAAGAACTCGCGCGCGTGATGCGCTTTGACGAGGACATCGTGTATATCTGTCCTCGGGCGCAGCCTTATCTCCTTTGTATGCACAGTATGATGATGCGTTTTTGATTCATGCGCCTTTTTCTTTTGTTCATACTTATATTTGCCGTAGTCTATTATTTTGCAAACAGGCGGGGCAGCGGTCGGCGCCACCTCAACCAGGTCCAGACTCGCATCGCTCGCGCGCGCGAGCGCCTCCGCGATGGGCACCACTCCTACCTGTGTCCCATCCTCCGCGATAAGACGCACCTCTTTCGCCTTTATCGCTTCGTTCACTCTCGGGGGTTTCTGAATCTTTGCACCTCCTTATTCAAGACCGATTTTCTATTTCGTTTTTGAGCCGCTCCACAAACGCGACAACTGACATAGAACCTATATCGCCTTCCTTTTTCTTCCTGACAGCGATATCGCCGCTGCGTGCCTCCCGCTCGCCCACAATAGCCATATACGGAACTTTTGCAAGTTCCGCATCTCTTATTTTAGCAGAAAGTTTTTCTTTTCGCAAGTCTGCTTCTGCGCGAATATTTTCAGAAACCAGTCTCGCCGTCACTTTTCTTGCATAGTCTGCCTGGGCATCAGTTACAGGCAGAATCTTCACCTGAACAGGCGCCAGCCACAGAGGAAAGTTTCCGCCGTAGTGTTCTATCAAACCGCCGACAAAGCGTTCCATAGAGCCTAAGACTGTTCTGTGTATCATAACCACTCTGTGTTCAGCGCCGTCAGCCCCTACATATGTTACGTCAAACCGCTCCGGAAGGTTGAAGTCAACCTGAATCGTGGGACCCTGCCACTCCCGCCCGAGCGCATCCAGTATCTTCACATCAATCTTCGGTCCGTAGAACAGTCCGCCGCCGGGGTCCTCTGTATAGTCCAGGTTGCGCGCCTTCAATGCGCTTTTTAGCGCTTCTGTCGCGTTCTCCCACGCTGATTCAGTTCCGAGAAACTTCTCAGGTCTGGTCGCAAGGTAGCATCTGTACTGGTAGCGGAAAGTCCGCATCATAAAGTCTGCGAGGTCGAGAACTCCGAGAACTTCGTCCAGTAGTTGTTCCGGAGTGCAGAATATATGCGCGTCATCCTGCGTAAATCCACGAACGCGAAGCATCCCGTGCAGAACTCCGCTTCGCTCGTATCTATACACAGTTCCAAGTTCGCAGTAGCGTATCGGCAGTTCGCGGTAACTGCGTTTATCTGTTTTGTATATCATAATGTGTCCGGGACAGTTCATCGGTTTCATTCTGTAGGGTTCACCTTCTATGTCCATTGGCGAATACATATTTTCCGCGTAGTTCTGGAGGTGTCCGCTGATGTGATAGATTCTTTCGCTTGCGATGTGAGGCGTATAGACCAGTTTATATCCGCGTTTTCTGTGTTCTTCTCGCCAGAAATCCTCTATTGTGGAGCGTATTACCGCGCCGTCTGGATGCCAGTGTATAAGCCCCGCGCCGACCTCCGCGTGTGTTGAGAAGAGGTCAAGTTCGCGCCCAAGAACTCTATGGTCTCGTCTCTTCGCCTCTTCAAGTCTTGAGATATAGTTATCCAGTTCGGTTTTATTAGCGGATGCGGTGCCGTAGATTCGCTGAAGCATCGGGTTCTTCTCACTTCCGCGCCAGTACGCACCCGCAAAGGAAAGTATCGCGAAGTGCTTCACTCTGCCTGTTCTGTCAACGTGGGGACCGCGGCACATATCAATAAATTCGCCGTGCCTGTAAAACGAAACTTTCTCATCCTGAAGTTCTTTTATCAGTTCCACTTTATAGGTCTGCCCGGATTTCTCCATCAGAGCAAGCGCCTCTTCCTTCCCCATCTCTGTCCGCTCAAAAGGCAAATCCTCAGTGGCGATTTCAGCCATCTTCTTCTGGATTACAGGAATATCTTCAGGAGTGAACCTGTGTTCAAGGTCAAAATCGTAATAAAACCCATCCTTTATTGAAGGACCGATTGCGAGTTTGCACTTTCCAAAGAGTCTTACCACAGCGTCAGCCATAATATGCGATGCTGAATGACGAAGAACCTCGCCCCCTTCCGGACTATCCGCGGTGATTATGGTAACGCTGGCGCTTTCAGTCAGTTTATGGCTCAAATCAACAAGTGCATCGCCGACCTTCGCGCAGACAGCATCTTTTGCCAGTTGTGCGCCAATATCCCGCGCCACCTCCGCGACAGTAGTTCCCTCTTTATAGTTTTTCTTCTTTCCGTCTGGAAGAGTGATTTCAATCATCTGGAACGATCTCCGGTGGCTGTAACAGGCAACTTATATACCCCGCGCTCCGCAAAGTGTCAACAAAAAACCTGAATTCACGTTTAGCCGCATTGCAGGCAACGCGCATAACAAGCCGCGGCGTTCATCGGCGGGGAAATTCATCCGCCACATTCATTATTGACTCCGCTACAGCGGTAAGAATAAAATAATAACGCCAGCCGGATAAGAGGTCCGCGTGGCAGGTTCAGGAAAGCAAGCCCCGCACTTCAGTGCGGGGGTAATAAAGCCGCGGACTTCAGTCCGCGGGTGCTTTCCAGCACCACACCGCCATCGCGCCGCCGCAGTTTCCGCCGCCGACTCCAATGCCCCTCTTTTTCTGCCACTGCATAGCCGCTTCGTTTCCAGAATATCCAGTGCTACGATTTTGAAAAAAGTAACACCGGATATAAAAGCGGCGTAACCTCTCAGTCATCCGTGGAGAAATTAGCCGGCGAGGCGCCGCAGGCGCTCATCTGAAAGTGGCTGCGCCACCTCGCCGCGTTCGGTGGATTTACACCAACGGCGAACAAGTTCGCCGGCTAATCTTTTCAATTGACATCTCCCACGCACGCTTCTTATACTACCAATCGCCACTTTTGAAACCGGATGGCGAAATAAAGGCAGTTATATGCATCCCCATTTTATGAATGGAAAAGGAGGAAGCATATGCTTGACCTGAAATGCCCGCATTGCGGTTCAGAGAATGTTCGGAGGAAATCGGACGCCATCATGCTTGGGTGTAGTATTCCACTATTTATTTTCGTCGGCGTGTTTGCACTTACAGGATTGACCATTGGAGCCATAGCGCTCTTTACCGAAGGTGGAAGTGGAACTCCTGGTCCACAGGCTCTACAGCCATGGCACGCTGACCCTCCCGAGGACTGGGACCTGCCGGCAGCGTCGCCAAGCCGTTCCGAATCGGTTATAACAGGCGACCTTGTGCAAGGCTGTCTCATCTTCTGGGCAATCGCTCTGACAGCATTATTTGTAGTGGCTGCGATAATCGGGGCTGTCCGGCGCCGTTCTGCCATCAAGGAACCCAAGGAGTTTATCTGCCGTGACTGTAAATTGGTTTTTTACCGCAATCCTTGAGTAACCAACAAACATAGAGGACGCGGATAGGCGACGCGTATAATACATACCTCAGCAACCGGCGCGCAGTGTCGCAAGCTGTGTGGGTTGCCTGTGGCGGAGCGCGTGGTTTGCCGCCCAACGACTCGAATTCCTTGTTTCCCCGCGGAATCGCCCCATCCGTTTCATACAGCCCGTTAGTTTCTTTTGCCATTCTCTTTCTTTCCTCCTATATATAACAACGCTTGAGGCAGAGGTGAAAAACGCCTTTTTTGCCAAGTCCCCATAACTTCCTATGGAAAATAGAAATTCCCGGGATGCCCATAACCGCCGTAGTCAAGACTCTATCTGCTAAAAAACAATCCTCGCGCGAGGGAGGTGATTTCTGCCCGTTTTTCGCCGGGGGTATATTATAGAAATCCTGTAAATTGGGAGGGGCTAAAATCGCGTAACTTCTATTTGGCGTTTGAGTTACTAAAAACGGCAATTTACAGGATTCTTACAGGCGTGAGGCCTGAGGAATGAAGGGAATATTCCTCTTAA
>Ga0315282_10015644_pt1 | contig 11174 bp, 8 predicted proteins | sample YL17G07_20_MG_FD_203693 | JGI IMG/M metagenome (GOLD analysis project Ga0315282, IMG submission 203693) | Sediment microbial communities from Yellowstone Lake, YNP, Wyoming, USA - YL17G07_20 | ecosystem: Environmental > Aquatic > Freshwater > Lake > Sediment | place: USA: Wyoming | collected...
CGCGACCCTCGAAGCGCTGCTCGCCGCCACCGCCAAGTTGCCCCAGGACAAGGCCATCGTGTTCAACGCCGACGCCACGCGGCAGTACCTGGATGCGGCCGGCCTCGCGCCGACGCAGGTCCTGGCCGACCCGCGGCGCCTGAAGGGCGTGCAGGCCTTCGATTTCGTCATCCTGGGATCGGTAACGACTTTCCGGAGGTAGTTGAAGGACTACCAGCCGCATGGCTCGAATCCTGGTCATCGCAACGCGCAATCAGAAGAAGTTCGAGGAGATGCGCGCCCTCATGCAGGGCCTGCCGGTGGAGTTGAAATCGCCGGCGGATTTCGGCGACCTGCCCGCCGTTGAAGAGCCTCACAACACGTTCGAGGAAAACGCCGCCGCGAAGGCCATCGGGTACGCCATCCTGACCGGCCAGTGGGCGCTGGCCGACGACTCGGGGCTGGAAGTCGACGCCCTCGGCGGCAAGCCGGGTGTGTACTCCAGCCGCTGGGGCGGACGCGAGGGCGACGACGCCCTCAACAACCAGACGCTCCTGGCGGCCCTGGCCGCGTACCCGAAGGAAGCCTGGACCGCGCGGTACCGGTGCGTGGCGGCCCTGGCGGCGCCGGACCCGTCGGCCCAAGGCGTGGGCGCGCGGGTGCTGGCGATGACCGTGGGCGCCTGCGAAGGCCGCATCACCGACCGGCCGGCGGGCGCCAACGGCTTCGGCTACGACCCGTACTTCTGCCTGCCCCAGTACAAGTGCACGATGGCCCAACTTCCCCCGGACGAGAAGAACCGGATCAGCCACCGCGGGCACGCCCTGGAAGCCATGAGGGAGCGGCTGGAAAAACTCTTGTAGTATTCCGCGCGCAGCGCACAATAGCGCGCGGCGCAGGATTGCGATTTGCGCGGCGGGTCTCCGTACCCGCCGCGCAGAAATGAACGTAGGGGCGAGGCATGCCTCGCCCGCGAGATCGTCGGACTTCCTCGGGCGAGGCATGCCTCGCCCCTACGTCGGCGCAGCAGCATACGCAGGAGATCGACACAATGGTTCCTAGATATGTCTTTTTCACGAAGGGCACCGGCATCCACCGCGAGAAACTCGCCAGCCTTGAGTTGGCGCTGCGCGACGCCGGCGTCGAGCGCTACAATCTCGTCCGCGTCTCGAGCATCTTCCCGCCCGGCTGCCGCGTCATCACGCGGACCCGCGGCCGCGACCTCCTGCGGCCCGGCCAGATCGTCTTCGTCGTTCTGGCCGAGGCCGCCACCAACGAGCCGGGGCGACTCATGGCCGCTTCCATCGGCCTCGCGGTGCCCGGCGACGGCAAACAATACGGCTACTTGTCGGAGCACCACAGTTTCGGCGAGACCGACGAGAAAGCGGGCGAACTGGCCGAGGACCTGGCCGCCACCATGCTCGCCACCACGCTGGGCCTGGAGTTCGACCCCGAGTCGGCCTATGACGAACGCAAAGAGATTTACCGCATGAGCCGCAAGATCGTCCGCAGCCAGAACATCACCCAGAGCGCCCGGTGCGACAAGAACGGCCGCTGGACCACGTGCGTGGCGTGCGCGGTCTTCGTCGGCCACACCCCGGTCGAGATCGCGTAGCCGTCAGCATTGCCCAGCCGCAGCCGCAAGAGTACTGCGTCAGTCTTGGCGGGGTGGCATGGTCACGCTTTTGCGTGACCATGTCGCAGTAACGGGCCGGACGCCGTTCGAGGCACATGGTCACGCAACAGCGTGACCATGCCACCCTCGTAAGTGACGCATTGCCCGCAAGAGGAGGGAGTCTCTCATGAACGAACCGGACTGCGTTCCCTTCAACTTCCTCGGCATCCCGGCCAAGACGTCCGCCTACGCCACCGCCCGCGTGGTCGTCATGCCCATCGGCTTCGAGGCCACGACGACTTACGGCACGGGCACGCGCGACGGCCCGGAGGCCCTCATCGCCGCCAGCCGCAAGGTCGAACCGTACGATCCGGACCTCGACGTAAACCTCGCCGAGGCGCCGATCCATACCCTGGACCCGCTGGCGCCCGACCTCTCGTCTCCCGACGCGATGACCGAGCGCATCGCCCGCATCGCCGGGCGCGTCTGCGCCGACGGCAAGTGGGTCCTCGGCCTGGGCGGCGAACACACGGTGTCGCTGGGCCTCGTGCGGGCGTGCGCCAAGGAGCACGGGCGGCTCTCGATCCTCCACATCGACGCGCACCTGGACCTCTGGAGCAAGTACGAGGGCACCGCCTACAGCCACGCCTGCGTCATGCGGCAGTGCGTCGAGGACGGGCACCGAACGGTCCACGTAGGCATCCGCAGCGCCGGCCGCGAGGAACTCGCGTTCGCCACGAAGAAGAAACTCCCGATCTTCTGGGGCCGCGAGTGCGACGCCGCCGACCGCTGGGTCTCGCGCGTCGTGGCGGCCCTGCGAAGCCCCGTGTACATCTCGTTCGACGTGGACGGCCTGGACCCGGGCATCATCCGCACCACCGGCACGCCCGAGCCCGGGGGCCTGGCGTGGTGGCCCACCCTGCGGCTGCTGGAGTTGACCTTCAAGCGGCACAAGGTCGTCGGGGCCGACGTGGTGGAACTGTCGGCCGGCGGCGACCCCGCGAGCGATTTCGCCGCCGCCCGCCTTGCGGCCAAGATCGCGGCGCTGGCGCTCTGCGCGAGACGCTGACGCGCTTGTCGGGAGCGGGGAAAAGGGGGCTGCACCCGTTTCCGGCTGTATGGAAACGGGGGCTGTCCCCTTTTCCGACCGGGCAAAGGGGACAGTCCCCTTTTCGCAAAGGCGCGAAAAGGGTACAGCCCCCTTTGCCCACCCTCCGCAACCTTGCCTCGCCCCTTGTGTTTAACCGTAGGTTCCCTATTCTAAGAAGACCTGATGATGCACGTCCGTCGGCACATCCTGGCGGTGGTGCTGGCCGCCGCATCGCTCGCGGCCGCGGCGTCGCCCTGCGCGGCACGGGGCACGGGGGGCTGGTTGCGCGACTGGGTCATCTCGGCACCCTTTGCGGGAGCAAGCCTGGACTCGCCCGTCCTCGCGGAGGACTTCGCGGCCTACCCCGGCTTCTTCGGCGCGGGGTGCATCTGGCTGCCCGTCGAGGCGGAGGCCGAGGGCCGCCTGAACCTGCGCGCGCTGTACCCGAAGCCGCCCGCCGGGGTCGTGCTGCTGGCCACGTTCTTCGAGGCGCCCGCCGCCGGAAAGTACATCCTGCGCATCGGCAGCGACGACGCCGTGCGGGTGGAGGTCGACGGCCATGTGGTCCACTCCAACGTCGTCCGCCGCAGTTGGATGCCCGACCAGGACCGCGTGAAGGTGCAACTGGCCAAGGGCTGGCACCGCATGCTCGTCCGGGTGGTCAACTACTCCGGCGACTGGGCCGCGAGCGTCCGCGTGGCCGATGAGAAGGACCAGCCGCTCGACGTGCGGAGCCAGCCCACCGTGCCCGAGGCGCTCGCGCGGCTGTGCCGCCTCGATGAGCCGCTCACCGTCGGCGAGCGGGCCGAGACGGCATCGCACCTCTCGGAGCAACTGGACCAACTCGAGGCGGAACTCCAGGGCGCCCAGGCGCGGCTGTCGCAGGCGCCGGAGGGGTACGTCACGTTCGCCGAGTACGAAGGCGCGCGGGCCCAGGGCCTGCGGTTCTTCGAGGCCATGTCGACGTTCTGGCGCGAAGTGGGACGCGACACCTGGGACCTGGAGACCGTTCAGGAATCGCGCAAAGGGGCCGTCGAGGCCGCCCGCGGCTTCTCGGAAGTCCTGGCCGAAGAGACCGAGAAGATGGTCAGCGCCATGGCGCGCGAGCACCGCGTCTGGGAGATCCTCGGCGGCGATGCGCCCCGCCGGCGCGAGGCGGCCGCCGCCGTCGTCCGGGTCGCCGGCCTGCTGGCCCAGACCCGCCGCCTTGCCGCTCGCGTCGAGAACGAGCGGATCCTGGCGGCACGGTTCGAGAACGATATCCGCAACTTCCGGCAGCGCGACCTGGCGCTTCGGGTCGTCGACGCCGAGGGCCGCCCCGTCGAGGGGGCCGACGTCGAGATCACCCAGACGGGCCACGACTTCCTCTTCGGGTGCGACCTCTTCGCCTTCCGCCGCTGGGACGACGACAAAAAGAACGCCCTGTACGAGCGCCGGTTCCGCGACCTCTTCAACCTGGCCGTCGTGCCGATGTACTGGTCGGTGCTGGAGCGGTACAGGGGCCGGCCGGAGTTCGAGCCGGTCGACGCGGCCGTCGGCTGGTGCCGCGAGCACCGCATCCAGGTGTGCGGCCATCCGCTCCTCTGGAGCGAGACGGTTCCGCGATGGGCCGACGAACTGGACGTGCCGCAGGTCCGCAGCGCCGTCGAGGCGCACGTCCGCCAGGTCGTGGGACGTTACCGCGAGACGGTCAACCTGTGGGATGTCGTGGAGCGGCCCGTGCCCGTGCCGCGCGTCGCCACGGTCTCGATCGATCCCGAGGACGCGCTGCGGTGGGCGGCGGAGGCGTCGCCTCGCGGCCGGCTGCTGGTGGGCGGCGGCGATGCCGCGCCGCTGGCGGAGGCCGCCCGGCGTCTCGCGGCTTCGGGCGTGCGGCTGGACGGGGTGGGCCTGTCGGCGCCGCAGTACGACGGCGCCTGGCCGGTGGACCTCGTGCGCAAGGCGCTCGAGACGGCGGCCGCGGCGGGCCTGCCGGTCCACGTGACGCAGGTCGCCATTCTCGGCAGGGCCGAGGACGAGGCCGAGCAGGCGGAGGCCGTGCGGCACTTCTACACGGCGGCGCTGGCGCATCCCAAGGTGGCCAGCATCACCTGGTGGGACCTCTCGGACCGCTTCGCCCTCAGAAACGCGCCGGCGGGCCTCGTGCGGGCCGACCTGTCGGTGAAACCGGCTTACAAGGTGCTGGACCGGCTCATCAATCATCTCTGGCGGACCGACGCCGCCGGCCACACGGGCGCCGACGGACGCATCGGCGTGCGGGCGTTCTTCGGCACGTACAAAATCACCGTGCGCCAGGGCGCCCGCAAGGCGACGGCCGAGGTGCACCTGGGCCGCGAGGGGGCGAGCGCGTTTGAGGTCGTGCTGATGCCGGCGGCGGCCAAATAGAATTACAGCAGTACATGGCGCGGCGGGTGGCATGGTCACGCTGTTGCGTGACCATGTTGCAGTGACGGGCCAGACGCCGATACAGGCGCTCGCCGCGGCGAGCCACCCGGCGTGGGGACTTACGCTATACGTCTTTTTCGGGCGCGATGAGGTCCTCGTAGGTGCCGCGGCGGCGGATGAGACGCGATTGAGCGCCCTCGACCAGCACTTCGGCCGGACGCGGAAACGAATTGTACTCCGACGCCATCGTCATGCCGTAAGCCCCCGCGCTGAAAACGGCCAGCAGGTCGCCGCGCGCCACGGGCGGCAGGTGCCGGTCCCGCGCAAAGAAGTCCGTGGACTCGCAGATCGGCCCGACGACGTCCACGAGTTCCATCTTCTGGAAGACCTCGTCGCGGGTGCGCTGGTGGGGCTCATATTTCGGGCCCGGCTCCACCGGCCAGATGTGGTGGTACGACCCGTACAGGGCGGGGCGGATGAGTTGGTGCATGCCGCTGTCGACCAGGACGAACTTGCGTTCGCCGCCCGCCTTCAGGTACTGGACCTGCGTAACGAGGATACCGGAGTTGCCGGCGATGAACCGGCCGGGCTCCATGATGAACTCCAGGCCCGCCCCCGCCAGCAGGGGCACGAGGGCCTTCGCGAACTCCTCGGCGTCGAGGGCGTCGCCGGTCTCGTAGTCGGCGGCAAACCCGCCGCCGATGTCCATCGCGGTGACCGCCACGCCCACGCCGCGAAGCGCGCGGACCAGGCCCAGCACCTTCGTGACCGCCTGGACGTACGGCTCGATGGCCGTGATCTGCGACCCGATGTGAAGGTGGATGGCCTCCAGCGCCACGTGCCGCGCTCCGGGCGAAATGGCGAACGCCCGGAAAACGCGCTCGGCCCGCTCGATGTCGACGCCGAACTTGGTCTCTTTCTTGCCGGTGGTGATGTAGCGGTGCGTCTTGGGGTCGACGTCGGGGTTGATGCGGAGGGCCGCCCGGGCGTGCTTGCCCATCTCGGCCGCCAGGCGTGCGAGGTTCTCCAGTTCGGCCTCGCTCTCGACGTTGAAGAGGCGGATGCCCTTTTCGAGGGCGAAGCGGATCTCGGCGTCGGTCTTCGCGACGCCGGCGTAGCAGCAGCGCGACGGGTCGCTGCCCGCGGCGATGACGCGATAAAGTTCGCCGCCGCTGACGATGTCGAAGCCGCTCCCCTCCCCGGCCAGCAATTTCAGGATGTGGATGTTGGAGCAGACCTTGACCGAGTAGCAGATGAGCGGGTTCAGCGTCGCAAACGCCGTCGCCAGGCGACGGTAGTGGTGGCGCAGCGTTCCCGCGCTGTAAACGTAGAGCGGCGTGCCGTAGCGCCGGGCGAGGTCCGTCACCGGCACGTCTTCGCAGTACAGCCGCCCGTCGTGGTACTTGAACAGGTCCATAGCCTTCCCTTTGACGCTGATACAGGTTGCCTTAGGGGGTAGTCTAGGCACACAGCGGGAGAGTGTCAAGCAGACGCGGGCAACGCGGGCAAGCCGAAGTCGCGGGGTCGCGATGAGCCCGACGCGGAAGCGTCGGGTGACGTTCGAGCATCACCCGACGCTCCCGCGCTTGTCCTTACCCACATTTTTGGGGCCTGGGTTTGCCGATGTCAAGTGTGGTGCGATTAAGGAGAATCGCTTATGGCAACCACACTTATGTCGGCTTTGGATTGGGCGAACGTGGAATTCGGGGGCGCCGAATTGGGAGACCGGAGGCGTTGTCCGCGGTTGGTTCAACTGGCGGCGAAGGGCGCGCAGAACCCTCACGGCACGTTGCCGGGATCGTTCAAGCGATGGTCGGAAGCGAAAGCGGCCTATCGCCTGCTGGAGCAAGCGGATGTCACTTACGAGCGGGTCATCGCCCCGCATTTTCACCGGGTGCGAACGGATTGCCGTCAGGACGGTGAGTATTTGATGGTGGAGGATACGACATCGCTGGACTTCACCTCGCACCTGGCGGCCCAGGATCTGGGCCGGATCGGCGACGACGGCGGGCGCGGTCTGTTTGTGCATTCGACGTTGGCGTTGCGGATCGAGCGGTGGAACGAGTCGCACGAGCCGGAAGTGACGGTCGAAGGCTTGTTCGATCAGCGTTGGTGGGCGCGGACCACTCCGACCATCGGGCGAGGTCGGGAGAAGAAACGGAAGCGGCTGACTCGCCCGCGCGAGTCCGAGCGCTGGGCGGCGGTGGTCGAGCAGATCGGCCCGCCGGCCGCCAGCGTGCGATGGACGTTCATGGCCGACCGCGAATCGGACATCTACGAGACGTTCGAGCGTTGCCAAAGGAACCGGTGGCATTTCATCACCCGGGCCAACCAGCCGCGGGCGTTGGCCGATGAAGGGGGCTCGGTCTTCACCGCAGTGGCCGAAAGCCCGGAGTTGGGCCGGTTTTTCGTGGATTTGCGGGCCCGGCCTGGCCAGGCGGCCCGTCGAGCGCAGGTGGCGGTTCGGACGTGCAGGGTGCAGCTGCGCGGGCCTTGGCGACCGGGCGGGCGGGTGGAACCGCTGACCGTCAACGTGGCCGAGGCCAGGGAGATTGACGCCCCGCAAGGCGTCGAGCCGATACGCTGGGTGCTGCTGACCGATTGGCCGGTCCAGACGTTCGAGCAGGCGATGCGAGTCATCAAGGCCTACACGCGCCGCTGGCTGATCGAGGAGTATCACAAGGCGCTCAAGACCGGCACGAGCATCGAGGACAGCCCATTGACGACGGCGCAACGGATCACGGCCTTGCTTGGCATTCTGGCGGTGGTGGCGGTGCGACTGTTGAACATGAAACTGCTGGCGACGACTCGCCCGGACGAGCCGGTGCCCGCCGAGGAACTTGGACCGGAGACCTTGGCAATCCTGGAAGCCGAGTATGGCCGTCCGGCGGGCGGGTGGACGAACTCCGGCGGGCGGGTGGACGAACTCCGGCGTGCGGGTGGCCATCGCCCGGCTGGGCGGCTTTCTTGCCCGCAAGAGCGATGGCAACCCCGGCTGGCTGACCATCTGGCGCGGCCTGCGGCAACTCATGCTCATGGCTCAAGGCTATGACCTCGCGCGAGGAGAAAAATGTGGGTAACGACAAGCGCGGAAGCGTCGGGTGACGTTCGAGCATCACCCGACGCTCCCGCGTCGGGCTCAAGTGAAGTCGCCGCGGGCTCCAGCAGCGGGCTTATTGCCCCGCCAGGCGCACCCGGACCTGTTTCTGGTTCCGGCCGAGGTGGAACGCCCCTTCCGACATCCACTTCTGCCTCTGGCCGGCCCCGACCTCCAGCACGTATTCGGGCGTGCGGAAGTCGTACAACTTCACGGGCGGCCCCTGGAGCGAGAACTCCACGTCGCCCGCCAGGACGTGCCGCACCTCCATCTTGATCGGCTTCGCGCGGTAGTTGCGGATTTCCTCCTGCCACTTGCGGGTCTCGTCCCAGCCCACCACGGGCGGCACCGGCTCAACCTTCTCATCGTAGAGGAAGTTCTGCCGCGCGAGGTCCAGCACCACGCGCTCGTACACGATCTGGTTGTCGCGCCCCACGTTGAGTTCGATCTTTTCCTTGATGGGAATGTACTTGGCGGACTGCGCCGTGAAGAACGAGAGCCCGTCGCGGCCGTTCTCGCGGAAGACGCGGATGACGCCGTCCGGCAGGGGCGACTCGCCCATCTTGTGCTCCGCATCGTTGGCAAAGATGAAGAACCGCACGGGCTTCGGGCCGTACTGGTGCGGCCGGTAACGGTAGAGAATCTCGAAGGGCACGTCGCGGGTGCGGAACGACACCATCCGCTGCGACCACTGGTTCTTGACCGTTTGCTGCCCCTCGACCGTGAAGATGAAGTACTCCGAGAGACCCTCCTTGACGACCTTCGGCGCAGCGGAGGCGCCGGCGGGTTTGCCCGCGAAGCCCGCCGCTACGGGCATCTCCGCCGGCGCGGCTTTTTCGGCCTTATCAACCGCGCGGCGGAGTTCGAGGAGTTTCTGGTCCTTCTGCCGCTCCGGCGTCTCGCCGGCCTGGGCCAGTTGCGCGATCTTCTCGACGAGGTTCACAACGCCCACCACCAGCCGGACCTGCGCCCCCTCGTAATCTTCGCCCGAGTTATTCACGACCGTGACGTAGCCATCCAGCGTTGCCTTCGTCTCGTCGGCATCGGTAATCATCACGTAATCGGCGTTCCAGGAGATGCCAGAGGTGAAGTACGAGACCTCCACCGGCACCTGGCCTTCGAACTTCGAGTCGATGTTCCAGATCAAGACCTGCGGCCGGTCGGCCGGGAAGGTCGTGTCGAGCACCTCAATCTGGTTCTCCTGCTGAAGCGGCCGGAAGTAGGCGCTCGTCGGGTCGATGAGCGTGTTGGCCCACGAGAACTCGATGCGGTTCACACCCTTCTTGAAGGTGATCGCCCGCGTCTCGCGCACCAGCGTCAGGTCCTCGGAGTTGTAGATCGTCAGTTGCACCGTGTCGCGCGGCGGCAGCGTGACCAGGTCGATGTTGCGGGCCTGGGCGATGCCGGCGGCGAGCACGAGCACAACGAGCGTCAGCGTTACGGTTTTCATATCGGCACCCCTTAACGCGCCGCGCAAAGGCGGCGGCTGAACGTTATTGCCCGGCCAAACGCACGCGATTCTGTTTCTGGTTCCGGCCCAGGTGGAACGTCCCGTCCGACATCCACTTCTGCTTCTGCCCGGCCTTGACCTCCAGCACGTACTCGGGCGTGTGGAAGTCGTAGAGTTTCACCGGGACGCCCTCAATTCCGAACTCCACGTCGCCCGAGAGGACGTGCCGCACCTCCATCTTGATCGGCTTCGCGCGGTAGTTGCGGATCTCTTCCTGCCACTTGCGGGTCTCATCCCAGCCCACGACCAGCGCCACCGGCTGGGCGTTCTCATTGTAAATGAAGTTCTGCCGCCCGAGGTCCAGCACGACACGCTCGTACACGATCTGGTTGTCCGTGCCGACGTTCAATTCGATCTTCTCCTTGACGGGGATGTACTTGGCGGCCTGGGCCGTGAAGAACGAGAGCCCGTCGCGGCCGTTTTCGCGGAAGACGCGGATCGTGCCGTCGGGCAGCGGCGACTCGCCCATCTTGTGCTCCACGTCGTTGGCCAGGATGAAGAACCGCACCGGCTTGGGGCCGTACTGATGCGGGCGATAGCGATAAATCACCTCGAAGGGCACGTCGCGGGTGCGGAACGACACCATCCGTTGCGACCACTCATTCTTGACGGTCTGCTGCCCCTCGACCGTGAAAATGAAATACTCCGAGAGGCCTTCCTTGACGACCGCCGGGGCCTTGGCCGCACCGCCGAAGAGGCCGGCGCCGCCGCCGCCACCGATTCCCGCGCCCTCGGCATCGGCGATGCCCTTGCGCAGGCCGCGCGCCTTGGCCTCGCCGGTCGGAGGCGCCGCAGGCGCGGGCGCTCCCACCGGCATGGGCGGTTGGGCCAGTTGCGCGATCTTCTCGACGAGGTTGATGACGCCCACCACCAGCCGCACCTGGGCGCCCTCGTAGTCCTCGCCTGAGTTGTTGACAACCGTGACATAGCCGTCCAGCGTCGCCTTCGTCTCGGCGGCGTCGGTGATCATCACGTAGTCGGCGTTCCAGGAAATGCCGCTCGTAAAATACGAGACCTCCACCTTCACCTGCCCCTCGAACTTGGAGTCGACATTCCACACGAGCACCTGCGGCCGGTCGGCCGGGTAGGTCGTGTCGAGGACCTCGATTTCTTTGTCGTGTTCCAGCGGCCGGAAGTACGCGCTCGTGGGGTCGATGAGCGTGTTGGCCCACGAGAATTCCAGGCGGTTGATGCCCTTCTTGAAGGTGATCGCCCGCGTCTCGCGCACCAGCGTCAGGTCCTCGGAGTTGTAAATCGTGAGTTGGACCGTGTCGCGCGGCGGCAGCGTGACCAGGTCGACGTTGCGGGCCTGGGCGATGCCCACACCTAGCACGAGCACCACGAGCGTCAGCGTTACGGTTTTCATGGCGACACCCCTTAACGCGCCGCGCAAGGGCGGCGGCTGAACGTTATTGCCCGGCCAAACGCACTCGGGCCTGTTTCTGGTTCCGGCCCAGGTGGAACGTCCCCTCCGACATCCACTTCTGCTTCTGCCCCG
>Ga0315282_10015645_pt1 | contig 11174 bp, 9 predicted proteins | sample YL17G07_20_MG_FD_203693 | JGI IMG/M metagenome (GOLD analysis project Ga0315282, IMG submission 203693) | Sediment microbial communities from Yellowstone Lake, YNP, Wyoming, USA - YL17G07_20 | ecosystem: Environmental > Aquatic > Freshwater > Lake > Sediment | place: USA: Wyoming | collected...
TCAAGACGGCGTGATCATTGTTCCGGAGAAATGACATGTCAGAGTCAGGTTGCGGGTTGTGTCCATGTGTCTACCGGAGTGCTCGGGGAGTTCTCACGCCCAATGGGCTCCTGGGAACTGCATTGTTTGTACTCCTCGTTTCGTCCGCCGCCCACGCCCAGTGGGGGCCGGACGTCAAACTCTCCACCAACGAGGGCGCCGCCGGACTGAACGAGAACATGGGGCAGTGCGTCGTCGCTAGCGGCGACGCCGTGCACGTCGTCTGGGCGGATTTCAAGAACAAGGGCCAGGCCATCTATTACAAACGGTCGACGGACAAGGGGGAGACCTGGGGGCCCGATACTCGCATCTCCGGGACTCCGGGCGCCGACACGTTTCCATTGCTGGCCCAATCCGGTTCCACGCTGCACCTCGTGTTTCTGAGGAATTCCGGAACGCCCCAGTCGGCTTCCTATTACAAGCGGTCGACGGACGGCGGCAACACCTGGGGGCCGGACGTTCTTCTCGGCAATACCAAGTGGTGGCCGGGAGTGGCGGCCGCCGGGTCCATGGTCTATGTTTCGCTGAATACCGTCTCCGCGGAGGACGCCCCCAACAGCGTGGTGTACTTCCGGCGCTCGACCGACAAGGGGGCAACCTGGGAGCCCCAACAACGGATCTCCAAGGCGGAGCGACGAGCGGGCGGGCGCTCGGAAGACCCCGCTATTATGGCCTCAGGCAAGTATGTCCATCTGGTATGGAACGATAACCGGGACGTCCCCCCCGGCAAGGGCATGGCGGTGTACTACCGGAGTTCCCCGGACATGGGAGTCACCTGGAACCCGGAGGCCGCGCTGACCCACGCCCCCGATGCCACGTATTTTCCCTCGATCTACCCTGCCGGTTCCGACGTGGAGGTCGTCTACGGAGACCGGGGGGCCGGTCCCTTCGACATCTATCACCTGCACTCCGCCGACTTCGGGGCCACCTGGGGGGCGAAGGAGCAGATCACCAAGACCCCCACCGTGGAGTTTTATCCCGCGGTCGTGCGAGACGGTTCGAACGTCCACATGGTCTGGGCCGGAAAAGACGAGGGGATCATGTACCTGCATTCCGGCAACGGGGGAGTCCGTTGGGACCCGGTCGTCTGCCTGACAACCAGGGGTCTTAGTCCGTTCATCGCCGTCGCGGGGGATGCCGTGCATGTCATTTTTGTGTCCCAGCGGGACGGCCATGGCGCGATATATTACATGCGCAATCCCACGGGGAACAAATCCGGTCCAGTGGTTCCCCAGGCGCCCTGAGTACCCCCTGAAGGGGGGCGCCAAAGACCGGCCCTGGCTTCAAGGGGTATGAGGAGAAACCAGCCGGATCATCGAGCCCTGCGGGGGATCTCCAGGGTCGAGACCGAGCGCTCCGGCAGGAGGGCATAACTAGGGTCTGTAACAATTACCACTGCCGCCGGCGGATGACTGGTGGCGTTTCTCGCCCCAAGAAGGCGAATTTCAAGGCTTAATGGTCATTGCCACACGAAACCCGTTGACGAGGTCATCGGTATAACCTGGGGCGCTGCGGTACCGCACGGCGCACCGAAGGTCGTCCGGAAGAAAATCAAACCAGGCCCCCCCACGTCTCACGTGGGTAATACCGACGGGGGGACCCGCAGGATCAATCCACGGGCCTTTTGACAGCTCATACCAGGATGCAATGTAGAAGTCCTGACACCATTCCCATACATTTCCGAGCAGTCGTACAACCCCCACTGGTTGGGCCGAAACTTCCCAACCGGTGCTGTGACGGCAAAGCCATCATCCCAGTTTATGGGCCAGTTGGTTGGGAACAACGATGCAATGCGTGGAAACTGTCGCTTCATGCTCAGATCCCCGAAGTTTCCCCATCCCTGCCCCTCTTCCATCTTCTCACCCCAAGGGTAAGCCGTGGTTGTCCCCGCCCGGCAGGCGTACTCCCATTCCGCCTCCGTTGGCAGACGCACTGCCTGCCCAGTCTGGCGTGAGGCCCACTTCACAAATTCCTGTGCATCTTCCCAAGTCACATGAAGCACCGGGTGGTCTTTGCCTTGGTCGAAGCCCGGATTCCGCCAGTTGGTTCCCTCCGTTGGCTTGAATCCCTCCCCAGCGGGCAACGTGTGCGAGCGACCCTTTTTCTCCGCATCCGTCTTGTATCCTGTCGCTTCCACGAACTGCCGGAACTGTGCCACGGTTATCTCATATTTCCCCATATAGAATGGATGGGAGATTGTTACCTTATTTTGGGGGACTTCATCGCGGCACGTTGGGTTCACGGCAAAGTCGCTGCCCATCATGAACTTCCCGGCCGGGATAAACATCATCTCCATGCCGGTCTTCTCGTGGACGATCTCCTTCGCCCAGTCGGTCTTGCTGTAGGGGTCGGCGATTGTACCCTGCTTAGCTTTGAAACCAGGCGGCACTTTGAACTTGGAATCCACCTTGTCTGTCGTTGTGTTCTGCCCCAATGCCAGATATCCGAAGGTGGGAAGAGACAGAACAAGAACCAGTGCGATTCTTCGCATTTTCGCCCTCCTCTGAGTATCGCCAGTCCGACGTCGTTACTTCCCGCCGCCAGGAACTTGCCCGCCGAGCCAGGCTTTCGCGGCACCGGGGCATACGCACCCTAGTGTTCCCTGCGGCGCTTCGGGTAAGTATATAGAACCGCCGAGGGGAGGGCAAAGAAAAAGCCCGGCCGAATGCGGGGCCGAGGGAAATCCGAAACCCGAAGCCAGAACCCCGAATCAAACCCGAACTCCGAAACCCGAAGAAAGAATCGGCGGGAGTCTCTTCTTATCCCTCTTGCTCCTCCGGCGGAGAGGGCGAGGGGTGGGCCCGGCCGACATGCGAAGAAGTCCGCCCCTCACCCCTTCGACTTCGCTCAGGGCAGGCTTTAATCCTCTCCCCCTGGTGGGGGGAGAGGAGACAACCGCTGCGGTCACAAGGGGTGTTTTCTACAGAGCCAATCCGGAAAGAAAATCCGGGGCGTTCAGGTCGATTTCGCGCACCTCCCTAATGCTTGCCGCCTTGCGGCCGGGAAATCCGTAGCCATCTTGCCGCCTGAATGCCCCGGAATCGCTTCCCTATCGGTGACGCCTCGGAGTCCAGTAGCCCGGACGGTAGTGGTAGCCCCGGTCGAACCGCTCATAGACCGGCGGGGTCCAGATCACGTAGGGCTGCGGCGGCACGGCCCAGTAACCGGGCTGCCAGACGTAGGCGACGCCGTTCCAGGCCCAGTAGCCGTCGACCCAGACGTAGGTCGGTCCCGGGCAGAACGGGCGTCGTTCGATAATCACCGTGGGCGGGGGCTGCGTCACCACGATCGCCTGCGGAGGCTGCTCCACAACGACCGGTTGCGGCTGAACGACCACGGGCTGCGGGGCCGCGGCGCGTGTCTTGTCCCGTTCGTTGCCGATGGCGTAGCCGGCGACGCCGCCGACTCCGGCGCCGATCAGCGCCCCCCGCGCCGGGTGATGCCGGTCGATAATCGCGCCGCCCAGGGCACCCAGTCCGGCTCCCGTCGCCGCTCCCGTCTGCGCCTGTGTCTCGCACCCAAGCATCCACGCCGCCAGTCCCAAAAGTATCACGCCGCTCACAACTCTCGTTGCCATGTCTCATTCCTCTCACGTCTTGAGTAAAGCGTGCCTTACACTTCATAGACGATGCATTCTACCGGAATCTTCAGGGAAAAACAAGCGCTACCCCTGCACAGGCGAGTTTCCGCGGCGCTCGGTGCATCGTCCCCGGCACCGAGGGAGGCGTCAGCGGAAGAGCCGCTCGCCCAATCCCCGGCGCTCCTCGCTGTACTTCGGCGGGCGTCGTGCGAGGAAGCGCGGGAGCTCCGGCGAACCCTCCACCATGCCGACGAAGAGTGTGACCATGTTGACGAGGTCGCTGACGGAAACGTATTCGGGGGCGATTTCGCGGGCACGGAAGTCGCGGTTGTGGTAGTTGCCGAGCGCCACGCAGGCCGCCCCGCACCGGTAGCCGAACGCCTGGTAGACGGAGGCCTCGCAAAGCCCGCCATCCATCAGTTTGCGCTGGCAGCGAAAACTCGGGCTCTTCCGGCGGAGGCGTCCGGCCACGTGCTCCATGAACCGGGTGATGGAGGGGGAGAAGATGCTCTCGCGGTCGCCGACGCGGATGACAGCGCCGCCTCCGACGGGCGCCGTCGGAAGCTCGCGGCTCGTTTCGACCGCGACGAGGTTCGCGGTCTTCGGGATGCGCCGGGCGAGTGCGAGGTACTTCGCGCCGTTGAGACCCGATTCCTCGGCGACGGTGAAGACCCCCAGGACCTTTCTGGGGACCCGGCGGCGGGCGAGCTCGTCGAAGAGCGCGAGGAGCGAGACGCAGCCGACGAGGTCGTCGCAGGAGCGGGCGTGGAGCCGGTCCCCCCGGACGCGGAAGGGCGGGAGGTCCCACGTCGCGACGTCGCCCTGCTTCACCTCGCCGTCGAGTGCGAGGAGGATGCGCTTGATCCGCTTCCGCGGGCGGAAGTGCGCCGCTAGGACGCGCCCGGTGACTTCGCCACCCTCCGTGAAGACGCGCACGCGCGTCCCGCGAAAGTACTCCTTCTCGACCCCGCCGTAGAAGACGGCCGGGGCCTCAAAGCGCAAGGATTTGCGCTTGGGGACCTTCGTGCTGCGCCTCCGTCTCGAATCCTTCTCGATGATGAAGCCGGGGTGGTCCATGTGGGCGTCAAACGCGAGGACGGGGCCGCGGCGTCTCGCCCCGTAGACGGCGACGACGTTTCCCATGTCGTCCTCCCACGTGGCGATGCCGCGCGCGGCGCAGAACGCCTTGACGTACTCCCGGACACGGTGCTCCCGGAAGGGCGCCGTCGGAAGCGAGAGGAGCTCACGTGCGATCCTCAGCACCCGTTTGCGCAGGGTCGTCCAGGTGTCACCTCGGCCGCCTTTCATTTCTTCGCCGCTTTCTCCATCCCGGCGATCTCTTCCGGCGTGGCCTCCACGAGAACGCGGAACTTCGTGCTTCCGTAGTCCTCATCCTTTCCCCCGCCACCCACGGCTTCGTGGTAGGTGACGGTGTTTCTGCCCCAATGAGCGTGTTTCTTGCCGGCCGCTTCGTCCTTTTCACACGAATCATATGGGTCGACCGAGTCGATGCGGATACCAACGATGAACCGGTCCCGTGTCATTTCGAACGCTGGACTTACCATGTCATACAGTCCCCAGGCGTTCGGTTGTTTGGACTTCACCGGCAAGCACACATTCCTGCCAGGCCCCGCGCTGTCCTGGTCCTTGTATTTTGCGTCCAGCGGCGGATTGGAAGTGCCCACGCGAGCTGCATATTCCCATTCGGCCTCCCCGGGCAGGCGGACCGTTCGACCATTCTTCTCCGACAGAATCTGGCAGAACTTCTTGACATCGGCGCACGAAACATTCCGGACCGGGCGTTGGGGATCCTTCACCGTGCTCGGATTGCCGCCCATGACCGCCTCGTACATCTCCTGGGTCACCGGAATCTCCGCCAGATAGAAGGGCCGGGTCAGGGTGATGTGGCGCGGATATTCGTCCTGCCAGCGGGGGATGACGTAGAAGGGCTTTTCCATCAGGAACTCTCCCCGCGGCAATAGGATGCATTTTAGCGACAGCGTATCGGTGACTTTCAGGATCAATGGTTCCTTGCCGGGCATCTTGAGGGGTTTGTCGGGCGCGAGCATCTTGTCCGGGTACTTGAGTCTGGTTCCTTCGATCTTGCTGGGCGTGATCCATTTCTTCCCGTCCTTTTCGGAAACAATGCCGGTCACGGCCATCGCCGGATTGCCCCACCGGCCGTTCTTCTCGTTCTTCGTGGAGAGTTCTCCGGGGGTGATGTAATACTTCAGCCGTTTTCCGAACACATCGTTCAGATTTCGGGCCTGGTCCCCATCCATGCTGTCGCCCGGCCAATTCTCCTTCATGACGGCGTCCAATGCGGCTGCCACCTCGGGGCTTCCCTCCACGGCAAACAACACCAGCATCTTGTCATCTTCTTTTTTCGGTTTTGGGATGCAGGAAATTTCCCACATCATCACCCCTTTCAGGGTAACTTCCGGACCCACTGCGGCGGGTTTCTCTTCCGTGGCCGGCGCGGGCTTGGCCTCTTCCGCCGGAACCGTCACGGCAAGAGCGAACACAACCAATGCCACACCAACCACCGCCAACGATAAATGCCTCATAACCTTCCCCTTCATAAAACAAGGATCCGTTTCCATCACGGATTGGTTCTTATTTCTTCGCCGCCTTCTCCATCTCGGTGATCTCTTCCGGCGTGGCTTCCACGGCGATGCGGAATCTCGTGAGCCCGTAGCCCGTCCCGCTTCCGTCGCCGACTCCCTCACGGGTGGTGGCAAACGAAAAACCGCGACCCATGGCATTGTGATCGTGTTTCTTGCCGGCCGTCTCCTCCTTCTCGCAGGGAGTCGGGTAGTGCGGGTCGACGGCGTCGCTACGAGAGAACTGTCGCCCGTCGCCTATGATTTCCCACGCGCTACTGACAATCATATCATACAAACCCCACGCATTCGGCTTTTTGGATTTCACAGGCAAGATCGTTTTACCATCAGGGGCTGCGTTAACCTGGTCCATGTATTTTGGGTTGTAGGAGGGATTAGAGGTGCCTACGCGGGCCGCGTATTCCCATTCGGCCTGCGTGGGCAGGCGGACCTTCCGGCCGTTCTTTTCCGACAGGATCCGGCAGAACTTCCGGATCTCGGTGCACGGGACTCGCGTAACCGGGATCTGAAGACCCTTCTGATCGCTGGGATTGTTTCCCATGACCGCCTCATACATTTCCTGGGTCACAGGAATCTCGGCCAGGTAAAAGGGCTTGGTCAGTGTCAACATTGCCGGGTAGTCATCATCGTATCGACAATCGCAATTATAGGTAGCATAGAACGGGACGCCTGCAAAATATTTTCCGGCCGGCAACAGGATGCATTTCAGGGACAAGGCATCGTTGACCTTGAGGACGAGCGGCTCCTTGGCGGGCATCGCAAGAGGTCTATCGGGTGCCAGCATCTTGTCGGGATATTTGAGTTTGGCGGTCTCGATCTTGCTCGGCGTAATCCATTTTTTCCCGTCCTTCTCGGAAATGACGCCCGTCACGGCCTTCGCCGGATTGCACCATCGGCAGCCATTCTCCTTCTTCGCGGTAAGTTCACCGGGAGTAATGTAGTATTTCAGCCGTTTTTCGAACTCCTGCTGGATTCTCCGGGCCTGGTCGCCGTCGATGCTGTCGCCCGGAAAGTTTTCCTTCATGATGTTGTCCAGCGTGGCGGCCACCTCGGGGGTCCCTTCCACGGCGAACAACACCAGCGTCTTATCCGCATCTTTTGCCGGTTTCGCGGTGCAGGATACTTCCGTCATCATCACGCCCTTGAGGGTGACCTCGGGGCCTGCGGCGGGCGGGGTCGGCTGTTCCTGCGCCATGACCCCGACAGCCAGCACAACCCATGCCATCGCCGCAATCGATAACGCTACCGTGCCTTTCATCGTGTGGCCTCCCGATAAATCCTATTTCCCCCGCACATCGAGGCAGACGAGAGTCCCCTTGATGTTGCGGGCGTAAATGCGGCCGCCCGAGAGGACGGGAGGGGTCGAGCACTCGCCCGTCGAAAGCACCTTCGCCCGCGCGATCTCGGTGTAGGCGGCCGGGGACGCCTCAACCAGGATCAGCTCGCCTGTGCGGGACAGAACGATCAACTTCCCGTCGGCGGCCATGAGCCCGCCGGCGGTCACGTTCTTCTGCCTCCATTGGACCGAGCCGTCCTTCACGCTCAGACAGACGAGGTCGTCCTTCATCCAAGCGGACACATGGAACCCGTAGATGCAGTCGCCCACGAGCACCGGACTGGCGAAATAGGAAGAGAGGTTCTTGTTCTGCCAGACCGCCGCCGCGCCGCCTTCTCCCACCCGGACCAAGGCGCAGCCGCGCCCGTAGTTGGAGCTGATGAAGATCTTGTCCCCTGTGACAACCGGGTCCGCGACATTCTCGTGGTACTCCGTCACCCAGTCATAGGACGCGATCTTCTGACCGTTCGCCGACTCGACGACCAGCAGCCGGCTCCAGGCAAAGATGGCCGCACACCGCCTGCCTCCGAGGGTGAACGGGACGGGCGAGGCGTAGCTCGAATCCCCGCTGCTCTTCCAGACGGGATCGCCGGTCTTCTTGTCCAGTGCCAGTCCGTCCGTCCCCATGTTGAAGAGCAGCAATTCTCCCTCCACGATGGGCGAACTGGCGAACTTGTGGCGGGGCAGATCGAGCCCCAGTTCCTTCTTCAGGTTCCTGCTCCAGACCACCTGCCCGGAGAGCGCGTCCAGGCAGAAGGCCTGGCCGTCCATGCTCAGAGTGTAGACCGCCGTGCCGTCCACGGTCGGCGTCGAGCGCGTCCCCGGGTAGTTCTCCTGTACCGCGCAGGGATACGAATGTTTCCAGACTACCTCGCCGGTATCGGCATTGAGGCAGAAGACGGTATCCTGTCCTCGGGCGGCGCCCATGCTGTAGACTTTGCCGGCGCTCACCGTGACGGAAGAGTAGCCGGTACCCAGTTCGGCCTTCCAGAGCTGCCCGGGTCCTTCCTTCGGCCAGGCGGTGAGCCACCCCCTTTCCGTGGAGATGCCGTCATGGTTGGGTCCGCGCCAGTTGGGCCATTCGGCGGCGTCAGCGGCGGAGTTCTTCTGGGGCGGCTTGTCCGCATCCGTCGCCGGTCGGACCTCTTCCGCCGAAACAGGGACTGCCAGAGCGAGCACAACCAGCATGATCCCCCTGAGCGGCGGCGATGCACCTCTCATGTGGCGTGCTTCAAGAAGGCCGGTGGGGCCGCGAGAAACCCCGCCACCGTCGCAGAGCGTGCAGTGCACTCCCTTTGCGGGGCGGTTGTGTGCCAGGGGCAGTTCGCGGGAAACCTCAAATCCGAAATCGGAATGACCGAATGGCGAATGAAAGATGGCTGAGCTATAACTGTCCATTCGTCATTGGTTCCTTCGGGTTTGATTCGCCCCTCTGGGGCCCCGAGGCCCCTTCGGGGTCCGAGGGGTCATTCGGATTTCTGATTTCGTCATTCCACCCTTGTCCCTTGCGTGCGACCCTCTCCTTCAAAGGGACCGGTGCACAAGTTCCGTCGGCCGCACGATGCCGGATAGGATTTCACTTCTTGCCGATCCCGAACTGCCTCAGGATGAAGTCGACGTCCGTCTTGTCCGGCCCCGTGGTGACCGCGTCTTTGGGAAGCGGACTGTCCGGGGACCGGGTCACCAGCACGCACTCGATCTTGAGCGCGTCCATCTTCTCCTTGAGCAGCACCCCGAACATGACGTGATGGATCTCCCCCGGCTTCTCCTTGTCGCTCAGGGCCATCATCGGGTAATGAAGAAAGACGGGCGGGTCATCGGCCGAGAGATGGTTGATCGGCGCGGAATCCTCCATCAGCTTCGCCTTGTCGGGCGGCGGATTCTCGATTTCCGTGGGTTTGATCCCGAACAGTTGCGGAAGCGCCCCGTCCCGCCAGCCGCTGCCCGGGATATTCCGTTTGATGAACCGCGGATCGTAGGACGTCTGGGCGTTAGAGACCGCCATGCAGGTGAGGCGCGTCGATTGCCGCGCCACCGGGTCGGCGCTCTTGGGATCGGCGAGGTCGTCGTGAAAGCCTATCCAGAGCGATATGCCGGCCCCGGCCGACCCGCCCGTGCAGGCGAATTTCTTGGGGTCCAGGTTCAGTTCGGGGGCCTTATAGCGCAGAAACTGGACGGCCCGGACGCAATCCATCATCGGCGCCGGGTAGGTGACCTTGGGAGTCAGACGGTAGTTGACGGACGCACAGGAGACGCCCGCCCTCAGGAACTGGTTGGGTCTTCCGCCGACCATCTTCTTGTCGCCCCCGTAGAACCCGCCCCCGTGAATGAAGATCACGAGCGGCGTCGGCTTGTCCGACTTGGCCTTCCACAAGTCCAGCACCTGGGCCGGGTCCGGTCCATACGACATGTTGACCAGGTCGGGAGGCGGCTGCTGGGCATAAAGGGCAGCCGACAGGAGCAGTGCCGCGACGCATAGCCCGACGGTTCTCGTCCTCATCACCCATGTCCTCATGGTCATGCCTCCGTTCAGCCACGATCCGATGGTCGCGTGGCGGTCCCATTTCTTCGCCGCCCGTCTCATTTTCTCTCCTCCAAGAATCAAGACGGACAGCAGACCTCAGCGGCGCGGCTTGTCCGGTTCGCCCTCGCCCTGTCGTCGACCGTCCGATCTGTCTTTCCGTGTCTTCATCGGGAAGGTGGGGACGCGCAGCTTCATCCCCGGTTTCAGGTCGTAGACTCCGTTCCCGGCCTCCTTCTCGAAATTCGCCACCTGAAGGACGCGCCATCTTCGACCTTCCCCGTAATACCGCTTGGCCAGGTCATAAAGGGTGTCCCCGCGCCTGACCGTATGCACGATGAACTGAGGCTCACTCTCTTCCTCCGGCGTCCTGGGTGTGACAAACGCCCAGTCGGGATGCACGGGCTCAAAGTCGGCCTTTGGGGTCCCCTTCATCAGGCACGCCCTGTACGTCTGTCCGACCTGAGGTGGTCCCGTCCGTGTAAGGGTTGCGCGGGCCAATCTCTGACTCCACAGAACAGTCACTTGGGCCTTTGCGGACACCCCTTTCGTCAGGACCTCAACGGAGATAATGCTGTCCGGCTCCGGCGTCGCTTGATCGTCTTCCATCTGTTTTATGGAGAGGACCTTGACCCGGGCGACCAGGTCGGCACTACGAAGCGCCGTCTCCTCGGTCATGGGAGGCAGGAGGGCGTCTGCATGAGCCGGAGCAGAGACCCCGGTCCACAGGATAAGAAATGCGAGTGCCCTGTTCATCCTGTTTCCCCCGACAAGGATAATTCCAAGAATTCCGGCCCCGAAAGCGATCTCTCCGTAGCCACTCCCGGTTGGGACAGGGAGCATGTCATTTCAGTCCCTCTACCTGACGACACTCCTGATCTCCGACGTCTTCCCCGGCATTCCCCGAAGCAGTTCCGCGTTGTCGACCCACATGACGAAGTAGGGCCGGGCGGCGCCGCGTTTCTTCATGCAGATCAGGAAGGGACGGTCGAACACGTAGCAGGTCGGCATGGGTTTGCAATAGGCCTTGGATTCCGATCTGAGCTCGGCCCCCGAGCGGTCGAGACGGAATAC
>Ga0315282_10015647_pt1 | contig 11171 bp, 10 predicted proteins | sample YL17G07_20_MG_FD_203693 | JGI IMG/M metagenome (GOLD analysis project Ga0315282, IMG submission 203693) | Sediment microbial communities from Yellowstone Lake, YNP, Wyoming, USA - YL17G07_20 | ecosystem: Environmental > Aquatic > Freshwater > Lake > Sediment | place: USA: Wyoming | collected...
CCTTGTTACGCATTATAGTAGCTCGCTGTATCCCTTCGAGAACGTTGGGTGGGATGCCCAGCCCTATCAGTTTTTGTCTTGTTTCGCGTCTGAACTCTAGCACATGTTGATGGTCTGCCCATGGAGTTTGAACCAGCGTGTCCTCCAAATCGAATAGGACGGCAACAGTCATCGTTACCCTTGCCTCTTCCTAATCTCCTGCATCAATTTGTCAATTTCCTCTTCCGTATTGTAAAAGTGTGGTGACACTCTGATTCCGTTGGCTCTTGGAGACACAATTATTCCTTTCCTGTTAAGTTCTTCTGCGACCTTTTTTGGGTTGTCGATTCTGAAGTTAACTATTCCAGAGCGGTATGGTTTTTCTTCTGGCGTTTGCAGTTTCAATCCCAGGTCTTTAACAGACTCTATCAGGTGATCTGTCAGCTTCAGAATCCTTCTTTCAACGTTCGGAATACCTGCACCCAGCAACATTTTCAACGCTTCTCTTGCGCCTACAAAACTTATGAAGCTGGGCGAACCGACCTCAAAGCGTGTTGCAGTTTCCGAAAACTCCAGTTTCCAGATGTCCCAGAAATCAGTAGTATTAAAGATTTCCTGCTTAACGCTCGCCCATCCCGCGTAGGGTGGCTCAAACTTTTCGACAAGTTCCTCTTTGACGTACAGGTAAGCTGCTCCTGTCGGGCTTAGGAGCCATTTGTAGCAAGCGGCTGTGAGGAAGTCAACATCATCTTTCTTCACGTCTACAGGAATTGCGCCTGTTGCCTGTATCGCATCGACAATTAAGTATGCGCCATGCTCATGAGCTATTTCGCTTATAGCTCGAACGTCATGATGGAAACCGTTGGCGTATTCAACTTGGCTTATGGCAACGGCTGCGGTCTTGTCGTCAACAGCCTTCTCGACATCTTCAAGCAAGATTTTCCCATTGGTGTTTTTCACGTAGTGCACTTTCAGGCCTAGACCTTTCCGCAGAAAAGGATAGACCACAGAAGGATATTCCAAGTCGGTAGTGACTACTTTGGAACCGCGTGGAACGTGAAGCACATTTGCAGCAATGTTTAAACCTGCGGAAGTATTTTCCACCGCGGCTATTTCCTCACTTTTCGCGTTAACCAGCTGTGCGAAGAAGGGTTTCCCTAGGTCCTCCCACTCCTTTTGGGCAGTTCCGAAATTCGAGGTTTCGTCAACGTATCTACGCATGATGTCTGCAATGGGTTTCGGAAATGGGGACTGCGCAGCATGATTCAAAAACACCTTGTGCTCAGTTATTGGAAACTGTTCGCGAATCTTCTCAATATTCTCCATGCGGAACCCATCCACCGTTCCTCAGAGACAACCATAGATTTATGGCATCAAGTATTAAAACCTCAAGCATCACAACCAGAAAAACCAACGCGTTATGATAGAAGCCTAGATCCCTATCATAGACCACCCTTTTACGTGAAAACTAAGGAGAAGAAGATAACATCCCATGCAAAAGCCTCTCAAAGTTCAGCCCATATGTAGGGGGCTTCTCAGCGAAAGAGTGTCTGATGTTGTTCACGACTTAATGGTTAGGGCATAATGTTCATTGAGAAGCCGCCGAAACATGACCAATGCCTTCTCAACAGTCTTTTCAACTCGTTAAGCGTCTTCTCAACGGTCTTTCGGCATTCAAGGGGCTCTTCTAGAGGAGCACAGGGATCTTCAACACGAATCTCCTCCAACCCGACTATACCTGCCACAAGTGCATACCAGCAGACAGGCAATACTTTGGGATTGTAGCCGCTTCCAGGTATCAAAACAATTCTGCCCTCGCAGACTTTCTCAGCGGTCTTCCTAATCAATTGGGACAGCCCGAAAAATCCTTTGACCGTCAAACCCAAGTTTCCAAGCATGTCTGCGAAATGAGAGTCGCTTCCGCCGTTCGCGATTATTATGTCAGGTTTGAACTTTTCAGCTATCGGAACAAAAACTTCGTTCAAAGCATAGAGGTACGTAGCATCACTTGCCCGAGGCGGCAAGGGCACATTGACATTGTAGCCTTCACCGTCACCTTCACCGATCTGCCAAATGAAACCTGTGCCTGGATATATGGTTCTCGGGTCTTGGTGCAAAGAAATGTACAAAACACTTGGATCTCGATAATAGATGTCGCTCGTGCCGTTTCCAAAGTGAACATCGTAATCCAAGACAAGAAACCGCTTCACTCCGAACTCTGCCCTCAAAAACTCTATCAAGATCGCGATGTCATTGAACAAGCAGAAGCCGCCGCCATAGTTTCTTCCAGCATGGTGATACCCGCCGCCTATCGAAACCGCCCTTTTGGCTCTCCCTTCAAAGACACCCTCGCCGCACTCAATGGCACCTCCGACGACAAGCAATGCTGCCTCAAGAATCTTCTGCGAAACTGGCGTTTCAAAATCGTATGGTCGATTCTCTTCTGCCAAGCGAAAAATCAGATTCACATATTCGCTGTCGTGAACCCTCAGTAGATCCTCTTTGGACGCTGGTTCAGGCTTCACAATCCTGAGCTCAGGAAGACTGAGCAGACCTTGGCTCTCGAAAAACTCCATCGCGTTCTCAAACCTGTCTCCCCTGAAGGGGTGCCCTTCACCTAGGTCATACTGCTTGAACTTCTCATGGAAAGTCACAATGACCCTGTCAGGCAATCATGCGCACGCTCAAACTAGGATAACGCAGACGATTCCTATAAGACTCTATGCGGCGCGACGTAATCTAATAGAAAAAGGAAAAGCAGCAAACTTCTGCTACTATGTTTCCTGCTTTTCTTCAGCCTCTACCTCAGCTGGCTCCTCTGCGTGTTGCACAGCTTCTTCTGTTGGCTCCGCCTGCGGCTCAGCTGATTCTTCCTTCTTGGTTGGGCTTTGCTCTTCAAGAAACCTCACTTCAGGCTGAGAATTCTGCTCTTCTGCGACTTGCACTTGAATCTCTTGTTCTGCACTTGGGTTGCCACTTGAGAGTTGGCTCACTGCTTCATTGACAGCATCAAGTTCATGTCTTGCCGCTTCAAGTCCTGTGGACAGAAGTCCGATTTCACGCTGATAAACCTCGTCGTCCACTTCACCGCCCACGTGCTGGATTTCATAGTTCGCAAACAGCATCTCCAGCGTTCTTATCTGGCCTTCAAGCTCCTTCATCTTGGAGCCCATCTTCTCCAGCAAGGCGTTCCGCTGTCTTTCAATTTCTGCAATGGCCTCATCCATCTCCTTGCTGAACGAGTCGTAGGTGGACTGCGAAATTCGGTCCGTGCTTAGCAAATTGTCCAAAGCTTGCTTCTTTTTCCTAGCCATCTCCGATTCTTCGTTCAATCTCTTAAAAGAGTGCTTCCACGAAATCAATTTCAACACCGTTTCACGATTTACGTCGAAAGAAGCAAATAACCTTTGCTAACATGCACATATATCGCTAGCTGTTCAAGAGGGCTGTTTTGCCCCTGCAAACAAGGAATCGAGCTTTAAAAACAGAACAAGCCCTTAGCCCTTCATAGCGCCGAAAAATGCAAAATCTCTCGGCAGTCTTCGAGGTTTCCGTTCCATTTCGATGCGCTCTGTGGTCCGCCCGTCAAGTCAATGTTTAGCCTTTCTGTATTCAGTTTCCACTTCCTAGTCGCAATTAGAATAATACCTGGATATCTATATCAGACCTAAAATGTTAAAACGTGAATAAACATGACTGCTTTAACAATCATCCTGTGCGGTGAGAAGTTGGAAGGAAGAGTGCAAAAAAGATGCATGAAAGAATAATCAAAAACTTCATGACAAGCCTCCTAAAAGCTCAATACACCCCACAAATTTTTTCGCAATCGCAAGCTAATCGAAACGCTAAAGAACACCTTTTCTACATCTAAGAGCGAAAGCAAAGGCCACGATGGGCCCGTAGCTCAGTAAGGACAGAGCACCGGGCTTTTAAGCGAAAGACAATGCAAGGAAACCCGGGGGTCCCGGGTTCAATTCCCGGCGGGCCCGCCAAGACTGTTGGGAAGACCTTCTCATTCTGTTGGGCATATTGTTGTTGTCTTTGTGGTGCAGAAGGAGGAAGAAGTTTAAGACCGCGTTCTATTCAGGCTGGACTGCTTGGTACTGTGAGCTATGACCTGCATGGCAGAAACACGAAGAAATTGGGGAAATTTTGAGAGGCTTGGACATGGAAGATCAAGAGATGACGGAAGCCTTCTCCTTTCTCCCGCTTGGGCCGAAACTGCATATGGTTGACTGCTTATAAAATGGTTGTTTTTGTGTCGGTATATATCGTTTTTGAAAATATGCCGTTGGGTGTGCTCATTTCTGTTCTCGAAACTTCGCTTTTAGGCGCGTTCCAGACTAGCTATTCTTGGGTAAAGATGTTCGAAAACATAGTCTCTGAGGCGGCTCAAATGCTCGTGGTGCTTTTCTGGGTTCTTTTAGCCTCAATCATAATCTGGGGCGCCATTTGGATGCGTTCTTACAAGAAGGGCTGAACAGAGAAAGCCGTGGTTTGTTCCTGTACAGTGTTGATTATGAGAATTGGCTGGTTTGTTCTTGCGTTTAGTGTTGATGAGTGATACGAAACACATAAATTCGCTTTTCCCTTTCTACAAAATCTGGTCGGGCGGTAGCTCAGCTTGGTAGAGCTTCCGAGCAGGCCAGCTGGATTGGCAGGCGGAGACGCTGTAGACATCTGCCCTTGGTGGGTGTTGCTCAGCTACTAAGCGCACATGCAGAGACCGGAGTGTCGCCGGTTCAAATCCGGCCCGCCCGACCAAGCCCATTTCGGTGGGACAACGTGAGTTTGGTTTTTTCGCCAAGCAACTCTGATGCGGTCATTTCATATCTCTGTAGCATCCTCTAGAACTATGGTGTATCGGTTCATGGTTTGGGGTTCCCACATAGACCCTGAGAGCACCGCGACTCTTTTCGCTGGTGTGCAGAAACTGAAAGAGAGTCGTCATTTGAGCTGAAGGCTTATTAAGAATGTTGGAAGCTGATACTTCGGGGAAAGTCTATGGCAAGAAGAAAAACATGGTCTGAGAAACTCGAAGACAGCAAGGGTCTTCCGAAAGTGGAAGAGATTACTGGCAAGATGAGCAGGAGATGGGGGACGGGGACAGTGGTTATTCCTGCGCCTATGGAAGTGGATGAAATAATGAAAGGAGTGCCTGAAGGAAAGCTCATGACGATTAATGAAATCTGTGCAGTTCTTGCCAAGAAACACCGAGCGACCATTGGATGTCCAATAACCACAGGCATTTTCGCTTGGGTCGCTGCCAACGCCGCTGGAGAAAAGAAGCAACAAGGCGAAAAACACATCACTCCTTACTGGCGGACACTGAAGACTGGCGGTGAGATAAACGAGAAATATCCAGGTGGAGTCGAAGACCAGAAGAGACTTCTCAGGAAAGAAGGGCACACAGTGGTTCAGAAGGGCAAGAAATACGTAGTTGCCGACTACGAAAAATCATTGGTAAGAATGTAGCAAGTGTCAAGCTTCGGTCTTCTAAGTCGCACTACATGAAAGTGGATGTGTCAAGTCTTATATGACTTCAGATGTAATTACGTTGCAAGACAGGCTTTGCGGAGCTGTGTAGGGAATGTTGTTTGAGGGTTCGAATAGAGTCAGCTTGATAAAGCCTTCGCCGATTCGAAGAATGCTTGAACTTTCGGAAGGAATGAAGGGCGTCATTCACTTAGAACAAGGTGAACCAGACTTCACCACGCCGCGACACATTCTGGACGCAGCTGTTGATGCAACGAAGAAAGGTTTCACTCACTACACAGACACGAATGGGACGCTGGAACTTCGCGAAGCCATAGCCAAAAAGCTTGAAGAGGATAACGGCATCGACGTTGATCCGCAGACTGAGGTAACTGTCACTTCGGGTTCTCAAGAAGCCATGCTGATTGCCGCGTTGGGGTTTCTGAATTCAGGCGACGAGGCGCTGATTCTTGACCCGTACTACCCTGCATGTTCTGAAGACACATTGTTAGCGGAGGCGAAGCCTGTCACAGTTCCGCTGGACGAAGAAGGGAATTACCAGATAGAGATTGAAGCTTTGGAAAGGAAGATTACAGAAAGAACGAAGATGATTTGGATGTGCAACCCGTCTAACCCGACGGGGCATGTGTTCTCGAAGCAGGACCTTGAAATCATAGCTGAAGTGGCGCGCAGGCACAAGCTGATAGTTTTTGCCGACGAGATATACGAGAAGATCGTCTACAATGGCGCAAAGCATGTCAGCATAGGTTCCTTGCCTCGCATGGAGGACAGAACAATAACATTGAATGGCTTCTCAAAAGCGTATGCCATGACTGGATGGAGGATTGGATATGTGGCAGCTGGAGAGAAGCTCTCAGCTACCTTGCGCAAACTACACTATTATGCAGTTTTATGTCCAAACGCGATTTCGCAGAAAGCAGCTGTCGCCGCGTTGGCTGGCCCGCAGGATTGCGTTCGGGAAATGGTTAGGGAATACAGCAGGAGAAGAGGGCTCGTGCTAGATGAGCTTGATAAGACTGGTTCTCTATTCTACGCTAGACCAGGAGGAGCATTCTACGTCTTTCCAAACTTCACAAGCTACGAAAAATCTGATGAAACACTCGCTACACGGCTGCTAGAGGAGGCTGGAGTCGTGACCGCGCCTGGCTCGGGCTTCGGAAAGGCTGGAGAAGGACACTTAAGAATATCCTACTCAGTCTCCTATGAGCAGGCCAAGGAAGGAATGGAGCGAATCAGAAGATTTCTGCAACGCAAGACATAACTTGCACAGCGAAATGGGATGGCAAAATCTTCCGAAAAGCTTACTCACCATTCAGAATGCTTCTGCGCTTTCGGTCTCTTACCAGTCAATTCATTCTGGTTCAGTATAGCCTTTCCGTGCCCATCGTGTTTTGGAAGCACACTGACATGAGTCTTTCAAGTCTTAGTTCAATCTATATAGGGAGGGGTTAAGGACCGCAGAGAGCATCAGAACACTAGCAATCTGATCAATAACTGGCAATTCAAAAGGTCCCCATCACAATTGTGTCAGGATTTTTGCTTTGTTATTGTAACTGTGCCTTTGTCTGCGTCTACTTTCACGAAGTCGCCAGTCTCTATGGCTTCAAACGGGTCCTTTTCCAATCTATTCACCAGAGGAACCTTCACAATGAATGCGCTTACCACGAGCACTGTTTCCACGTCCTTGACTATCAAGGCTTTAGGAGCATGGTTGTTTGACGCTAGTTTATAGATGCCGTCTATCTGGACTACTGAACTGGCTTTTCCTGATGGAAACACGAGCACCTTGTCTGCAATGTTTTTTCCTGCCAGTTCGTGGTTTTTCTCTCTGACTACACCTGTTTTGGGATCTGTGAGGTAGAAGCAGATTGGTTCGTGCGAAACCATTGCCTCACCCTCGCCGCAGCCGCCTATGATCTTGTGGCATTTTAAGACAATTTCAGAGCTTTTCATTTCCACTCCCCCTTAATCGCCGCTTCAGTGCAATCCTTCGGTCTCGAAACTATGACGTCTTTGAATCTCCGATAGTAAGCGCATTTCGGCGAGTCCGTCATGCCCACCTTGTTTTTGTATGCAATCCAGCACGGTTCATCTATGCAAGTGTCTACCACAACATATCCGCCAGCTTTCTCTATAATGTCAACGTATCCTGTTCTTGCTGCCAGCATCTTGGTCGTGGCTGACGTGCAAACCCAAAACGAAACGCCGTCATGTAGTTTTTTGCCATTCAAGAGCTTGGCGACTCCCTCCACCTGTTTAAGCGTATAGTGTGGGCATCCAAGCATGACGAAGTCTATTTTCCCGCTTGTTGTTTGAAGTACTTCGTATGCCTGTTTGAGTTCGCGGTCGGTTACAGTGATTTTGTCCTGTGGAGTGTCGCCTTGAAAGGCCTCTTTGACAGTTTGGGCTTCAATGGTGAAGCCGGGAATGTAAAACATGGATATGGCTCCGGACACGTTTGACATTGCGCAGAAGTTTATGAGTTCCTCGGTGCTCGGCTGCCTAGTTACACCAGTAAACACAGGGGTGCCATATCCTATCTGCTTGCCAACGTAGTATCCCAGAAGGGTGTAATCGAACTCGTCCTTCAAGGCTGCTTCCACCTTGATCAGATGCGTGCCTTTCCTATTTGCTTTGATAAGCAGTCCGTACTTTGGAGTCTTGCCCACTACTCCTGCGGCCAGCGCGCTTTGGGCTGCTTCCCTGTTCGTTCTAGCACCAATAACAGAATTCACGTAGGGTGTCGCGCTTGACTCCGAGAACGCAACGGCCTCACCGTACAGTGGGATGTTCTCTGCTAGGTAGGGAACACAGCTCCAACTGAGTATGGCGCCTACTCGCTTGTAGGCTTCCATCACTCTCCGAGCAACTTCAGCCTCGTCTTTAGGAATGAAATCAGACAAGTTATGGAAATATTCAATGTCATATACCGGGTTTGTGCTGGTGGGCACCTTGCAGCGGGCTCCTCCGTCGGCCAGAAGCTCAACGAAGTACAGGTCTCCTTCTTGTCCGCTTGAAGCGGCATGCGCACGGCTTATGGGAACCATTTTCTCAGCGTCATAGGCGTCTCCTATGGCCGCCAGCAATTCCATTGCTTTTCGCGTTCCTTCCCCGCATTCGCCGTTAAGTATTCTTTCTTCCTCTTTAGTCAAGTGCATATCATTTCACCTTTCATCTCTCAGTACTTGCTAGCAGACGTTTTGAACGTGGCCCTCCAGAAACTTCGCAACATTATTGATACAAATGTCGGTACATCTCTTTGCCGCCTCGACGGTGTGAAACCCAATGTGAGGAGAAAGTATTACATTGTCAAGTTTGAACAGAGGATTATCTTTGTCTGGCGGTTCGCTTTCGAGCACATCTAGGCCGGCGTAAGAAATCCTGCCTGACTTCAGTGCGCCGAACAAGGCCTTTTCGTTAATTACTTTGCCTTGGGACGTGTTGATTATGACTGCATGGTTCTTCATGGTCTCGATTTCTTTTTTACCTATCAGTCTCTCGGTCTCCGATGTTAGAGTAACGTGTAGAGTTATGATGTCGCTTTCCTTCAGCAGCGTTTTGAGATCGACGTGTTTTATCCCGATTTCTTCTGCCCTTTTCAAGTTCGGGTACTTGTCGTAGCCCAAAATTCGCATTCCGAAAACCTTAGCTATCTCAGCAACCCGGCACCCTATTACTCCTGTGCCGATCACGCCTATGGTTTTCCCCGCAAGCTCTCTGCCTGCGAATGGTCTCCAATCGAAGTCGCCTCTTCTGACATGCTTGTCAGCCAACGGCAGTTTTCTGACCGCTGCCAACAACAAGGCAAAAGTGTGTTCGGCAACAGATTCCGTCGCATAACCGGGAACGTGTGTGACGAGAATTCCTCTTTCTTTGGCCGCTTCAAGGTTGGCGTAGTGACAGGTGGTAGCCCATATCGATATCATCTTGAGTTTTCTAGCGGAATCAATGATATCTCTGGTCAGGTCGCTCCAGCCGACTATTACGATGTCAGCTTCCTTTACCCTCTCTTTCAGTTCATCAGGCGTTTTGGGCGGGTTTTGAAAAACTTGTAGGTCGCCGAGCGCTTGCAGTTTCTTGACGTGTTCTTGTTCTAGGTAGACATGGTCTACGACTACTATTTTCATTTTTCATCATTTCTAGAATATGGGTAGTCACTCTTAAGAATTCTTTTAGGCTTTGAGCAAAAATGTTATTATCAGATTAGAGACATATTTTGCTGGTGAGGGGCTGTCTTTGAGTTTGCTTGGCTACGACATCTTAGGGCTTATTGGCTTGATAGTCCTTGGTCTGATAATCATCTTCATCATTCGCCTAGTCTTGATTCTCATACCAGCCATTATTGTTGCTGTCGTAGTTTGGTTGTTCACGGGGAGCATGTGGTGGGCTGGAATAGCATTTTTAGTTATCGCTGCGTTGTCCGTGTTGAAGAAGCTGTGATGAAAATGCGATTTGTTTTGAAAACGGCTTGAAAGCTTCTCTTTTTGATGACTGCCCCTAGGTTTGTGGCTCGTCCTTTCATAAGGCTTTTATATCTGATGGATTTTGGATAACAGTAATCGAAACGCGAGATTAAGGTGCTGGAATGGAACCTAGCAAAAAACCGCTGAACGTATTGGTCAAGCAGTTGAATGCTGACATTGCGGTCATGTTGAAGAATGGTTGTGAGTACAAGGGTAAGATGATCAAGTGTGACGGACACATGAATTTGCTTTTGGAAGGGGCAACTGAAAGTAGGGACGACCAGCTGGTCACTAACTACGGGAATGTTTTGCTGCGCGGGAACAATGTGCTGTACATCATGTTGGATGTAACCAAGTAGTTGTCTCGCTTTCTCCGGTAACATAGGCTAGAGCTTCTTTAAGCTCAACCCTTAGCATGTGTTTGCGCTCGAAGAACTGTTTTATGTTTTTCAGGTCTCTTGTCAGCAGTTCTTTGGCGTTTGGGTGTTCTCTCGTGACGTATTGCGGCCAATCGATGATGAGGATGTGCATGTCTGGTTTAAGGATGATGTTGTATTCGCTTAGGTCTGCGTGGACGACGCCTGCTTTCAGGTAGGCTTTCTTGACGTTGCTGAGTATCTCTTTCAAAACCTTTCCTGGTTTCGAAATTCCCTTGTATTCCGCCAGTTCTGCTCCGTCTATCATTCCCATGACGACGACATGGCGGTTTTGGCTTATGGGCTCCGGCACAGCTACCTTATGTGGATATACGAGCTTGAGAGCCTGGAATTCTTTTTCCGCTGCGAGTCGCGATTGGTAGAGCCAGCTTGCGCTGCGCTGAGTTGTGTAGTCTCTTTTTCGTCTGGTTTGGCGGAAGCTTATTCTGCCAAGTCTGTGGAACTTTATGGCTATGCGCTCTCCTTTCGGGTTTAGCGCGTCAAAGACGTCTGCTTCCTTGCCCACCCCTAGGGATTTTCCGAAGGCTTCCAGCACTCCTGCCTTGACGAGGGCGTTGATTGCTAGGCAGTCGTATCCTGAATAGTTCAGAGTGTAGCCGACGTAGGCTCCTGTGATCCGGTAGATGAGTCCCAGCTTGCTGAGGCGACTCAGCCTGAAGTCTGTATCTCTGGCCAAGTCAAGTTTGCTGAACCTTGCAATCTGTTCCTTTGACACGAATTCGTGCTGGCTCATAGCGGTTTCTATAACTTGAAGCACTCTGAGGTCTTCAACTTGCAGGGTTCGAAAGACTTTGAC
>Ga0315282_10015648_pt1 | contig 11171 bp, 9 predicted proteins | sample YL17G07_20_MG_FD_203693 | JGI IMG/M metagenome (GOLD analysis project Ga0315282, IMG submission 203693) | Sediment microbial communities from Yellowstone Lake, YNP, Wyoming, USA - YL17G07_20 | ecosystem: Environmental > Aquatic > Freshwater > Lake > Sediment | place: USA: Wyoming | collected...
GTACTGAAGGCGGCCCTATAATAGGCACAATTATCGTCGTCTTTTTATACTTCCTGCTAGCTAGATATGCCGGCTATAGCCTTCTTATACAAGGCGTAATACTGATTGGTATTATGCTTTTATCACCACAGGGTATTGTAGGCATAATGCGCAATACTAGATTCTACCGGGCAATATTCCAGTTGGCCAATAGACAGTTAATAAATTTCAAGACTGAGTAAAAACCAAGCAACTATGACTTATTAAGTGAGTGAGCTTGGAGTGAACCTCTGAGGCTTCAATGAGTTTGTCTAGGGTGCTATTGTCTTTCGGCACCTGCTCCTGTCTCCTATTCCTTCTGAGGCTGTTTAGTTTTGAAAAGCCTTGATTTTAGCTTCAAATTCAGGGCTTTTCAGCCTCCTTTTAGTTCCTTCACCCCCAGCTACATGGTAGAATTGGCCAAGTAACAGGAGGTTAAACCTATGAAAACAGCTAATCAGCTTACTTTTACCACCTATGAGGCCTCCCTTAAGCTCAAGCTCAACGACCCTACTAAGATCATCTTCGACAATATCGATTGGTATTTTATCCATCCCTTAGTCGCTGGTAGATATTCATCTCAAGAGGCAGAGGGGTTACGACCCCATTTCCCTGTTTAAGGCTCAGCTTCTAATCTACTTGGGCGAGGTCAGTTCTGACCGTAAACTTGCTTCTGCTCTACGCTATAACGGCCAGGCTCTGTCTTCTTTGCAGCTTTAACTTTCTTAAGATTAAGAGAGCAAGGATAAAGTATTTCGCTTCCGGAACCTTTGCGAAAGCCTTTATTATGGCCGCTATTACAATCCCACTGATTGTACCTTCTAAAGCTTCAATTGATCCTTTCTTTAATTTGTCCATTAAAAAGATTATACTCTCACCTGTCAAATTCAGGGCAAATAATTTTCATAATGCTTTCAAGGACACAGCAGGACTTTGTCAAGCAGCCGCCGAAATCGCCCTTTCTGTAACCCTCAAGCGCTTCTAAGTACTCTGGTTGGCTGTTCTATATTTGGGGTCGCTGAATAACTGGAGAACAGGCTTGATAACCATACCGCGGCACAGGTATGAATTGAACAATGCACGGTGTTGGTCAGGGCTCAGCGGTGATCAGCTAATAAACCAGTACGAAGGTCTTGGAGAAAGTTTTACCTTTTGTACGCAGTGGTGGAGCTTACTGGACGGAAGAAGGAACTTTCAGCTTTTCCTTTTGTCTAATAGTGGCATTAGTCTTAGTGGGTCAAAGCTGAACGCCTCTCTGATCCCATCACAATCTTGCTAACATTTTGCTAACGGACTTTTCATTAGCCTCGATTACACAAAGTAGCGATTTGAACAGTGATATTCGAATCTTCGATCAGTATACCTACGAGTGTTGAAGTCGGCTACCGGTTCTACCACTCTCAATACAGTGCGTCGTAACTCACCGGAGAACACCAAGAATAGATATCCTCTGCATAGCGGAGAGCTATATCCACTTCCTCTTGCCAAGAAGCTTATCTGGTGGCAGTTCCCCCCAACTTCTTTGAGGCTTCGACGTAGTCAGCCTTTTCCAGCAGAGCATCGCCTTCCTTGAGATACTTGTCGTTTAACTTTAGATAGTTGTTCACCTTTTCCATATTAGAATATTAATTGAGGAACTTAAAAATAAGCTCTGCTAAGAAGACGAAGATGCTCTAATCATAGTCAAACCTAACGAATCTCCTCGGGGGTAGTTATATGAAAGCCACAACTAGCAATTAGATTGTGGCCAGTTATGGCGCTAGAATCATCTGAAGCCAAAAACACAACGCAAGCCGCTATCTCAGATGGCTCGGCTATTCTCTTCAGGGAATTCTTATCCAAGATTTTACCCATCATCTCCTCGTAAGATATACCTACACGCTTAGCCAGAACCCTCACAATATTCTCAAATTCTTTACTGCGGGTAGCGCCGGGGCTTATGCAATTCACACGTATATTATGTTTTCCTGCTTCAATGGCAAGTAACTCGGTAAAGCCAATTATGCCCCATTTAGAAACACAGTATGGACTCTGTGTTGGATGCCCAGATAACCCAGATACGCTGCTGACATTGATAATACTACCGCTTCTACGAGGAATCATGTACTTAAGTCCCTCTCTTGAACAAAGCATAGTCCCGGTTAAATTCACTTTTAATGTATTATGCCAGTTATCCAAATTCATATCGACCACATCAGCATTATTTGGGTCCATGGCAGCGGCATTATTTACCAATATGTCAATCTGACCATACTCGTCAATAGTTTGTGCTACCATCCGCCTTACCTGCTCATGGTCAGAAATATCGGTTTGTATTGCCTTTGCCTTACCGCCTCTAGATTTGATGTCTTTAGTTATCGCTTCCAATCTAGAGAGATTACGGGCTGCTGCTACTACTACGGCTCCTTCATTGGCGAAGGCAAGGCTAATAGCTTTTCCGATACCTGTACCACCACCAGTGATAATAGCTACTTTGTCTTTCAGTTTCATGACTTCCATCCTCCTAAATTAATTCTCCTCAGATTATCTAAGAACCCTCTCTGCCGGAGTCCAATCACCGACATCGATTATTTCCGGCACCTTAAGCGGTATCTCTTGAAAACTACCACCTCCTTTCGGCTACTTTGGTTTACCATTTTCAGCTTCATGTTTCGCTCAGCTAGTAATACCTCGGGTGCACCCCTACCGTAGTCAACCGGGCGCAAGTATTTCAGGGTAGAAGAATGTAGCCGCTTCTCCTTGTATTACCTTACCTGCTCTCCCAAGAGCTCCCTCGCCCCATTGAGGTTTTTGACCTTGGTGCTGCCAAAGATTCACTTTCGAACGTTGCGGTGGTAGTGCTCTATCCTGCCATTGGACTCAGGACACCTCACCCTGACGTGAATCTCCTACAGTTCAAAAATGGCTATGAAGCTGAAGCCAGCTGAATTCAACTTAGTCATTATTTGCCAATTGGTATCCCAAGCTCTTAATAGACCTGAACCTTAGCATGCAATACTTAATTAGGAGAACTACTACACTCGATAATAAACCTAAGTGAGAGATTCTGCTCCTGAGATACATTCGAAAAATTAGTCTCGACTATATCCGAAGTGCTTCTCTTTCTTCTGCCGATAGGCACTTTTTAAAATTTTCGAGTTTCACTTTGCCCTTCTTAGTTACGAATGCTTTGCCACCCCGGATTTCGAGATAGCCCATAAGCTCCACTTCTTCGACCAATGCTTGTAGCATAATCTGTGACAACGCAGGGTATATCTTTTCTATTTCTTCTTTTGGAAATTCGTTTAATATCTTATCTACCTCGATTCCTGGTTTGGGTAGAACCTTGCTCAATATTGCCATCTGCCGTCTAAAGAAAGGGACATCGTAGCCTTTGTCGCTTAAGTCAAATGCTTCCAACTTCAAGAGTACAGAAGTCCTCGGGTCCGGGCAAACCACCATTGTATCTCTAGCTACAGTTCTTTCCTTGTGCGGCGGCCACTTCCACGCGTTTTCAGGTGCCAAATTTGACATATGGTATTTTGGCTCATTATATGATTCAACAAAGACGTTTTTAAATCCAATCCCATCATATTTCTTTAAGTTTGGGGCCTTCATACTTACAGGAGCATACCAGTGGGGATAATAGTACACGGGCTCTATATACCTGGGCCCCGCGACATGAAGCGCAATTAACTTTGGAGCAAGCAGAGGCAACAAATCCGGACATATCCTTCCTATACATTTTTCCCCATCATAAATAAACTCATCACCGATTTTGTGCTGAAAGTGGCACGGATATTTATCTTCGTCCCCTAAGAAACCAACTACGGTTGCTTTAACCTTAAACATGGTAACCTCCTTATTGTTATTATGGTCTGCTGCCAAAGTCATAAAAGGGAACTACTAATTCCATTCACCGTACGTACCTCCGGTTCCGGCGGTAAAATGGAGTATGGAGCTATCTGCTCTCCTGATAATCAATGGACAGCCTTCAATCCCTTTAGAACAAAGACTAGTCAGCTTTTGGTTAGTATGTGTTTTTCATCCCCCAGCCCTTTTTTCCTGATTGCGCTAAACAAGCTTTTGTACCATTTTTTCTATCTAATGCGGTGCCCAGAGTACAGTTCTTGGCTTTTTTCGCATGTTCCCGGCGAGTTCTTCAACTGTGCCAAATCTCATCACATTTGTCCAGCAGTTATGCACGCAAGCTGGCTTTAGACCCCTCGCGATACGTTTGCCACATAAGTTGCAATTATCTGTGGGAAAAGGGAAATAATACAATTTCCCGCCTGTTATTTTAGGCTCAATCTCTTTTACGCAAATACCCCATTCTCCGTCGGGCCGGTTATGCTCCTTTTTACAGGCTAACTCGCAGGCGTGGCAGCCAACACAAAACTCATAATCTATCAATATGCCGTATTTAGCCATTCTGAGATTCCTCTATCTTATATACCCGGCACATCTGGGACTTAAAAGGGTATCCTAAACCTGATTTACCCGCCCACCCTGAGGGTAATAGGAGATTGATATTTGATTCCCAGACTCCAAATAAGCTCGGTTCCTGTCCGGGCTTCTCCGGAAACCACCATCCATGCTGGGCACTCACAACTGCAGGGTGAATACCCTCAATAAGTCTCGCTCTTTGCTTGCATTTCCCGTATCTGCTTTCGATATATACCCAGTCTCCGTCCTTTATACCCAGCTTTTCTGCCGTTTCCGGGTTAATTTCAACTATCGGGTCGGGATTCATCTTGCGTAGGCTAGGGATTTGTCGGTGCTCGGAACAAAAGAATACCCTAGTTCTAGCGCCTGTGGTTAGAATCATGGGGTACTCCTTTGCTATCTCTGGCGTGCTTACCGGGCTCTCGGGAGGCTCTTCGAAGTAAGGGAGCGGGTCTAGAGCACATTTCTCAAGCACTGTTGAATATAGCTCCACTTTGCCCGTAGGTGTATTGAACCCCGGTTTCTTATCTGGGCGCAGCAACCCCTTCTCATGCTTTCTATATTCGAAGGGACCAAAGTGATAACCCTTGCCCCTGAGTTCTCCAAACGTCACCCCTGCCGGTTCAAGCATGGAATTGAACATCTCCCGGACGTCTTTCCAAGGCCAAGCTTCCGGATTAAGCCTCTTACCCAGCTCAAGGTTGATTTCCATGTCAGACTTGCATTCTCCAATAGGTTCTATTGCTTTGTTTATAGCCCCAATACAGGCAATCCCCCACCCCTGAGAAATTCCATCCCTTTCAGGGTAAGTAGCTGCCGGCAGGACAATGTCAGCGAATGCCATGGCAGTAGGAGTCATGAACAAATCAACGACTACATTAAAGTCCAGCTTCTTGAAAGCCTCATAAGTTCTTCTGACATCAGCGGTACCACAGGCAAAGGTATTGGTAGCTTGTATCCATGCCGCTTTAAGTGGATAGGGAATATCTGTTAACATCTGGTCTATTAGAGATTCCCCCGGGAGTATATTTGCCCAGTCAAGGAATGGGTACTTCCCAGCTCCTATTCTCCTCTTATTTCGTTTTTCAGGTGTTATTTCATGCCTCTGAGTCGCAATCGCAGCCGGACTAAAAAGCTGTCCTGTAATTATATTGCCTCCCGGAACATCCATGTTACCCGTGACTGACCATAAAGCCGTTATGGCATGCAGAGCGTTAATACACTCCTTGCTCTGGTCAATGGCAACACCCCACTGTACAACGGCTGGCTTACTGGCAGCATACATCCTGGCGGCGGCTATTATTTGTTCCTCCGGTATCCAAGTAATTCCGGCCGCCTTCTCCGGTGGGTATTCCTGTACACGCTTCTTTAGTTCATCGAATCCGTGGGTCCATTTCTTTACAAAGACTTCATCATAAATGTTTTCATTTATAATCACGTTCAACATAGCTAGGGCTAAAGCGGCATCTGTCCCCGGCCGAATTTGCACCCATATTTCGGCATGTGCCGCCAACCAAGTCCTTCTAGGATCGATAACTATTAGCTTTGATCCCCGTCTCATGCAATCAACTATCCAGTGTCCCAGTAGACCATCCGGGCTGCTAGTAGTTGGCTCGTTGCCCCAGATTATTATGCACTTGGGAACCTTCCATTCCGGGCTCTGATAACGTTCCGGGTATGCTTGGGCGCAATCAGCCACGGCAAAGCCGCCAAAAAGAGCCGCCATGATGACAATTTTAGGAAAGTAACAGGCATTGCCATGCAATGGTCCAAATTCTACTAAGTTAGGGCTACCGAAGCTGTAAGCAAACATGTCCAAATAGGGACGGATATCTCGGCCTGTGCCAGTGCAGAAAATAACCGATTCCGGTCCATACGCTCCCTTGATTTCATTGAACTTATCGGCTATCGTTTTATAGGCTTCTTCCCAGGTTATGCGTTCCCATTTCCCCTCTCCCCTCTCTCCCGCTCTTTTCAATGGGTAGAGGAGACGGTCAGGATGATAGACGACTTCTAGTAGTGCCTGGCACCGTGGACACAGGCGTCCTTGGCTCAACGGAAAATTCGGGTCGCCTTCTACCTTGACTAACCGCCCGTCTTTAACGTGTAATAGTACTCCACAGCCCTCGTGGCAGCCCGGTGCAGTACGGGCTATACTCCGGACTACTGTCATGCCATTTTCCTCCCATTTCCACGGTCTTTTTTCCGTCGAGCTCATTTTGCCCCCTGAGATTTGGAATCTATCGCTAATAGTGTTAGCTTGCCCCAGTAGTTGTGGTTGTGTTAATTTGCTAGGGGAACTCACCCCACCAATTCTTTAGCAAAAACAGCTGCGCCCAGGGCAGCCGTTATCTGAGGTTCCTTCGGAGTTATTACTTCCTTCCCTAATTCCTCCTCAATTGCTCTAACTACTCCTATATTCCTGGCTACTCCTCCAGAGAAAACTATAGGTTCCTCATAACTAATCTGTCCCCCAATCCCCATACCGATCACCCTTTTGGCAATTGCTTTATTTATACTATAAGCTATATCTTCTTTAGCCTTATGCTCTGACAGGAGAGAAATTATCTCCGACTCAGCAAACACAGTGCAGATACTGCTGAGAACAAAAGGGTTTTTAGACTTCAATGATAGCGGGCCAAGCTCGTCGACAGTTATGTTTAATATTCTGTCCGTTAAGACTTCTAGAAATCTTCCCGTCCCAGCAGCACATTTATCGTTCATCTCGAATCTGATAACCCTGCCTTCCTCATCTAGTTGTATTACTTTGCTATCCTGTCCACCGATATCAATGATTGTTCTAACTGCGGAGAATAAGAGTTTTGTTCCTTTAGCATGACAGACTATCTCAGGTAACACTTTATCAGCAGATGTAAACGCTCTACGACCATAGCCGGTCGACACAATATACTTTATAGAACTCTCTGACTTCTGGATTTTATCTAGAGCTAACCCAAAGACTTCTTCTCCACTTTTCTGACGGTCATAGCTCGTTGGTATTAGTGAAAAAGCTAAGATCTTCTCTTTCTCATTAATTATTACCGCTTTCGTAGTAACTGAGCCTATGTCGATACCTACAAACATGACTTGGTCAAGCCTTTCGCATCTTCACTATTTCGCATATGCTCTCAATTCTCGTTCTTAAAGCTTCCTGGCTATAATCTCTATCCTCCCAAATGTCTCCTTCAATATAGAATACCGGTAATTTGGTCTTTTCCTCCACTATCCTAGCCAATAGCCGGTGACTGCTGCCAAGCCAGCGGTCAAAATCCATGAGACCAAAGACCATGCCATCAGCCTTATATGTCATCAACTTTTCACATATTTGTTCTGCCTGATAGCCAGGATTAACCGCTATGGACATCCTGAGCCAGTTTTCAGCTGCAGCCATATACGGGTCTTCAAATGTAGGCGGCTTTAGTTGCTTCTTCGCAAGTGTAAAACCCTCGCTGAAGGGTATTCCCACTCCATTTTCCTCAAACATTTTAGCTATCCAGGGTAAGTTAACAGAAACACCAAAGGCCATCAATTTAGGTGCTCCTTTAGGTAATATGCCCTCTCTATTGTTCACCCTCTGCTTGAGTTCCCTTATTGTAATATCTAATGCCTTCTCCATTGGTTCTATACCAGTGTTAAATGGTAAGGCCAAAGGCTCCCAAAACAGGCGACCGCTTACTGCGCCTAAAGGTTGCGGATCAACAGCCATTAGAAAACTTAACTCTGACAACTTGGTAGCGTACCTCTGCCAGATGTCGATTACCTCCCTTATCTTCTCCTCTGAAACCTTGATCCCAATCTCCTTCTGAACTGATTCGAATCCATCTCTCATTTGATTAGCCAGGTACTCAACCCTGTCAATGACCTCATCCTCCACAGTGCCCAGGGGCTGGTCATGAGGTAGACGTGTAATATACGTTTTCCACTCAGGGTCATGGTAGATGCGAATGAATTCATCGGTTTTAGGCGCTTCGTCACAAATAAAACCCCATATCCAACTTATATCAGGTGAGGGGATAATCCCTAATCTGCGGGCGGCGTATCTTGTCTTGTTTAGAGCACAGTGACGGCACCCGTATGGGATTCCTGTTCTCTCAGCCTCCTCCAGGAATGGATTAAGTTTGTGGAAGAAAGCATTTGTTGCTGTAGCTAGAAATATATCTGGAAAAGAAACGAACACCCTATTCGGTGCTGTTAACTTGAGGGCATAGTAAAAATGCAAGATGGCGGGCAGAATACCATATACTATCTTTACCCCTCTCTCTTTATATTCATTCGCTTTGGTTAAATCTATAGTTTCTTTTACAAAGCAGCCCAGTAATTTCCTGATACCTTCCAATTCTATGGCAAAGTACGTGGGAAGCTGCTTTTCGACAGCGAATTTGACATCGTCTTCGGTTAGACCGAGCTTTTCGGATGCTTTACGCCACCGGGGTAAATATTCCGACATTTCGTCTTCCTCAAAACCGGTTAATCTTAGAAAATCCTCGTATATATCCTTTGCCATTTAATCAACTCCTTCTCTGCTTGATTGATTCAATGAAGCTCTCAGCCCGTGTTGTTAGTGGTCCTACAGCCTCCCTTGAGTATTCGTATGAGGATTCAAGTTTTAATAGGGGAATGTTCATCTCAGCCATTGCTTTTGAAATGATGGAGCATTCCAGGTCATATATCTCCTCAAAGGACAGTTCGTACCATATCACCCCATCGATGTTAAAATCTTTTATAAGCTTCTTCATAATTTCGACTCTTTCTTCCCAGCCTGGTTGAAATATAGACGGCGGCGTCCTTCCCAAATAATAGGTTTCCCCCAGGTTTCTCATTAAATCACCGCTCATTTTTACATTCCAAGCACAATGTCTCATCCCTTCGTCCAAGAACTCGGCAGCTACTATTCCTCCGGAGTCTTCAATCAACTTGGGAACAACATAATCGCCTACACCTACTACATGACCGGCTAGAAGTATCCTGGGTGCTCCTCGAGAGAAGGGACTTTTGCCCTTTTGTAGCCCTTCATACAGGTTTTTAAGTTTGCCGGTCAGCATTTCCGGGTCGCAATAGAAAGAATAATGGTTAAGCCGAATGAAGTCGTAACCGCCTAGATGTGGCGGCTGCTGTCTTCTTAGTAGATTGACCTTCCTTAAAAGGGCTCTTATTTTGTTAATAGCCTCAATTGATTCCTTAAGTTTCTCGTCAGATATTTTGTTGCCGGTGAGAACTTCCAATTTCTCCTTTAGCTGAGTTAATCCTTTATAATAGTAGTTCCGGGAGAGCGACTTTTTCCAATCCGGTGGAACACCCAGCCTCACTGTCGGTAGTTTAAAGTATTCAAACAAATCGGCTAACCTCGACTCGTGACAATCACTACATTGCACCACTATGAGGTCAAGCATGGGAACTACCGGGTCTATGCCTAAAAGGTGATATCCTATTTGCGACCTGGAATAAGGGCTCATGAAACGAAGCATGTAAGGTATCACTGCATCCGGGGGTTCAGGTTGCCCTCCCCTGCAGAGCAAATATGGTAGTGCTCCAGATGCATAGATTAATTCCTCGGGGACAAACCTACCTATATATCCAACTATCTTAACCCCCTTTTTCTTCTGTTCCTTTAGTTTTTCCGGTCGGGTGCGGGCAATTTGTGCCAGCTCTTCGAATGTATCCAATACCTTCACCCTCCTATTTAGTTCGTTATTACTGATTAAGGTAATACTTTCACCAGTCTTGTCAAAGGCTGCGAGAGTGGACTTTTCGTCATATTATTCCCTTTTCCTGTTAGCTCAGATTAAACCTATGCTGTAAATCCTCCATCTACGGGTAGGCAAATACCATTAACATATGAAGCTGCATCAGAGCAAAGCCAAAGCACCGCATTAGCCACTTCCTCAGGTTTAGCTATACGACCCATAGGATGTTTTTCTATCATTTGCTTGGCCTGTTCCGGGGAATTTTTTAAAAGTGACTCAGTTAAAGGAGTCAATGTTACTGCAGGACACAAAGCATTAACACGAATACCCAATCTGGCATATTCTAAGGCGGCTCCCTTGGTTAACTGGTTAATCCCACCTTTGGAAGCTGCATATGCGGTTAATCCTGGGGCACCAACTAATCCCCCAACTGAAGACATATTCACTATCACGCCATAACCTTGCTTAAGCATTTGAGCAAGCTCAAATTTCATACATAACCAGACTCCTTTGAGATTTACCGAAATTACCTTTTCCCACATATCTTCCGTTATCTCGTGAGTATGGGCAGGTTTATGGTCAATGCCAGCATTATTAAAGGCAAAGTCCAGTCTTTCGTAAGACTCAATTATCTGATTTATTAGATTCTCAACTTCTCTAGCTTTGGAAACATCCACCTGAATATACATAGCCATACCACCCATTTGCCTGATTTCACGTACAGTATCTTGGCCGCCTTTAGTAGAAATATCAGCGACAACAACTTTTGCACCTTCGCGAGCAAACATTATAGCGGTGGTCTTGCCAATTCCAGAAGCCCCGCCTGTCACCATAAAGACTTTATCTTGAAATCTTGTCGACATTTCTCCTTCCTTAATTGGGGCTGCTTAATTTTGTAAAACCCTATTTTAGCTTTATTAATGGGCCCTTTCTGCCTCTTTTTCTATATTTACCCCGAGGGAATTCAGGTTAAGTAACTGGCAATTATTTTACTTATGGGGAAAGGTTGCTATTCTGTCCTCATATATTTGGGCGCAATGGAAA
>Ga0315282_10015649_pt1 | contig 11170 bp, 13 predicted proteins | sample YL17G07_20_MG_FD_203693 | JGI IMG/M metagenome (GOLD analysis project Ga0315282, IMG submission 203693) | Sediment microbial communities from Yellowstone Lake, YNP, Wyoming, USA - YL17G07_20 | ecosystem: Environmental > Aquatic > Freshwater > Lake > Sediment | place: USA: Wyoming | collected...
GTCAGATGAGTCAAAGAGGCTTATTTTTTCATTATGGGAAGCTCAGGATCGACCGCTATGAAAGCGATCGCGTGCTAGGAGCGTACGGTCAGGCAAGAGCGGGACTAGAATAATCGCTAATAGTTCGACTGGTGTTTTGGATGATTTGAGAGGTTAAACCATCCCAAGGTCACCTTCCAGACGTAGGTTCGAGGGCATTTCCTCTTGATGTGTGCCAGATGAAATTCATCAAGCTCGCGGAAGTTTTCGAGAAGATTGAAGCAACCACTAAGCGTCTCGAAATGACAAGCCTGCTCGTCGACCTGATCAAGGAGACCTCAAAAGACGAGATCGGCAAAGTTGCGCATCTCATCCAAGGAAAGTTGTACCCGGACTACATGGGGATCGAACTTGGTCTCGCGGAGAAGCTGCTGATAAAGGCAGTTGCCGATGTAACTGGCAAATCGGAGAGTCAGATAGATGCCGATTACAAGAAGACCGGCGATCTTGGCCTGACCGTGGAGAAGCTTCTTCAAAAGAAATCCCAGGTAGCGCTGTTCAAGAGACCATTGGACGTGGTAACAGTGTACGATACGTTTGACAAGATCGGACACGCATCAGGCTCGGGTTCCGTTGATCTCAAGATTCGTTTGTTAACCAGCCTTTTGAACGACGCTTCTCCCACGGAGGGTAAGTATATCGCGCGCATGGCGCTTGGAAGACTGCGATTGGGGGTCGCAGACATGACTGTTCTTGATGCGCTAGCAATAGCTTATGGCGGGGACAAGGTTGCTCGTGAACCCATCGAACGAGCCTACAACATGTCGTCGGACCTCGGATATGTCGCGGAAGTCATTGCACGTGATGGACTTGATGGAATTAAGAAGTTCAGGATTACAGTCGGGCGTCCGATTAGACCTATGTTATGCGAGCGCCTTCCGTCAGCATCCGAAATCCTTGAGAAGCTTGGAGGAGTTGGAGCAGCAGAATACAAGTACGATGGACTCAGGGTTCAAGGACACATCGGCCCGAAGGCAGTTCATCTGTTCTCACGCAGACTCGAGAACATCACAGACCAATTTCCAGATGTCGCAAGACTGCTGCAGAGCGGTATCAAGGCAAAGGAAGCAATAGTTGAGGGCGAATGCGTCGCCGTGGATCCGCATACCGGTGACATGCTTCCATTTCAGGTAATCTCTCAACGTAGAGGAAGAAAATACGAAATCGAACAGATGGCCGAAGAAGTTCCAGTTACGATTTTCCTCTTCGATGTTCTCTACCTGAACGGCAAGGATCTCACACCGACTCCTTACCTTGAAAGACGGAAAGAACTCGTCAAGATCACACACCCCTCCGAGCATGTGACAGTTGCTGAGCAAACGGAAGTTCGTGATGCTGCGAAATTGGAAGCGCTGATGGATGAGGCGGTTGCTGCAGGATGCGAAGGGCTCGTTGTGAAGAATACATCAGACCAGTCAATATACCAAGCAGGAGCGCGAGGTTGGCTCTGGATAAAGTACAAGCGATCATACAAGGCCGAGGTGCAGGACACCTTCGACCTCGTGCCTATAGGGGCCTTTGCGGGGAGAGGTAGGCGGGCGGGGAGTTATGGAGCGTTACTCATGGCCGTGTACAACCACGAGAACGATATTTTCGAGACCCTCTGCAAGCTTGGGTCCGGATTTACAGACCAAGATCTCGCAAATCTTCCAGGTATGATGGAGCCTTCTTTGGACAAGCAGAGGCATCCGCGCGTCCACTCATTGATGCAGCCCGATGTGTGGTTCGTTCCCTCCATGGTTTTGGAGGTTGCCGCAGACGAAATCACTCTGTCACCCTTGCATACCTGCGGTCGTGACTCAGTCAGGTCAGGCAGTGGCCTTGCGCTTAGGTTCCCCAGGTTCACCGGGAACTGGCGAAAAGACAAGGCACCGGAAGACGCCACTACTTCTGAAGAGATTCTGGAAATGTACAAAAAGCAGCTGAAGAAAATCGAAGCTGAGACGTAATCTGGATTCGACGATTTGACTCTAATCCTTGTTCTATAGGTGGACTATTCGTCTGCGTTTCGGTGTTTTGACCTTCCAGAATCCCGACGAATCCCGGTAGTATTCTGCTTCCTCCAAGCCAAAGAGTCCTCTAGAGTACTAATAGGTCTTAGTAGTATATTTAAGGCTTGGCAATGCTCATTAAGCCTAACGAAGCCTCATCATGCCTCAGAGGCGGCCGCGTTGTCCCAGACCTTGGAAATTGTGAGATTGCAGGGTTTCAGAGGCCAATACAGGATTACCATTCCCCGCGAAATGGTTGAGAAACTCAGGTGGCAAAAAGGGCAGCCTCTTTTCATATCCCTGGAAGGCACGCGAGTGATAGTCGAGCCTGTCACAAGAAAATAGAGGAATGGCTGAGGGTGATTCAGCCATACGTTGAGGTCAACTGAACGACGTTCCAGATTCCAAAAGCAGCTTTGTCATGATGTCGGCGAGTTCAAGCGGGTCAGGTCAATTCATCCAGCTCGGGCTCGATGTATTGTTTAGGCATCAACCAGAACTCGTTGCCGTCAGGATCTTTGAACATGGCGTAAGTTCCCCAAGGCTCCTTCTTTGGCTCTTGAGTGAACTGTACGCCTCTCTCCTTCAATTCCTTCACGGTCTTTTCGAAGTCGTCGGGATATAGCAGGATTCCGGTGTTGCCTGGTTCCAGTTCCCCCTCACACAGATGAAGACCGCTGGGCCAACTGGGCGGTCCTACAATCGTCCAATGTTCTTCCGATTCTTCTTTGACGGCAAATCCGAGTTTCTCCTTGTACCACTGCGCAGCCTTCTTCCTGTCGGAAACCACTACAGCAACCGAGTAGATGCTCTCTATCATTGGCATCTAAGTCGTTGAGATTGATGGCTTGGATAAAAGGCAGTCGGGATCATCAGGAAAAGTCCAGTAAGTCTGCAAAATACACGGTACGTGTTCCAGTCGGAAGTAGTTATTACCGGCTTGGCTGTTAATTGTCCATGCGACTGTCATGTTCTCGAAAATCCTAGTCGGGGTTGACGGTTCGCCTTTTGCAGAGAAGGCTTTGAAATATGCGGTGAGCTTGGCAAAGATCTGTCATGCCAGACTCATAGTTGTACATGTTGTTCTGCGTCAATTCTACGCGGTCTCTCCGTCCGAAGCTGGAGTGTTGGCCACGACCGTATATGTGAAGGAGGTCGACACTGAAGCCGCAGGCATCATCAGCCAAGCTCAATCCTGTGTCAAAGCAGAAGGAATCGATTGCGAATGTAGACTCATCCAAGGTGTTCCAGCGGAGGAGATTGTAAAAGCCGCAGACTCTGAGAAGGTTGATCTAATTGTCTTGGGAAGCAGAGGCCTGAGTGAAGTTCGCGCGTTCCTTCTAGGAAGCGTTTCTGACAGGGTAAGCCATCACGCCAAATGCCCGACCCTGATTGTGAAGTGATTGATTCAACGTACGGAAATCATGAGATAGATATCGCCAACATTCGTCCCAGTAGGGCCGGTGACCAAAGCATCTCCCAGTCGCTTGAAGAAAGTGCCAGAGTCGTTTCTGGCAAGGAAATGATTGGGATCCAGCTTTGCTATTCTCGCACGTCGCGCAGTATTGCCGTCGACAATTGCTCCGGCGGCCTTTGTGTTTCCGTCAATCCCATCAGTCCCAAACGCTGCTATTACGTTACCATCCAGCCCCTCGATCCCTGTCACTGCAGAGAGCGCAACTTCCTGATTCCTTCCTCCCTTGCCTTTGCCGGTGACGCGGACCACACATTCGCCTCCGGCTATCATCGCGTTCCAACGCCGATAGATGTCGGCTTGTATTCTCGACTTGGCAATGCTCGCTAGGAGTCTTCCCATATCGCTGGCTTCGAGCTCAACTGAAGTTGATAGAATTCTTGTTCGTTGACTTCTTTTTTGCAGAGCCCGCTGAACTGCCTTGCACGCGTCTTCGTTGTTAGCTATGATATGGTTGTGAACTCTCTGGAACTTTGGGTTGCCTGGTTTGGGTGTCTCTGTGACTGTTCCGTGAACTCCCCTGAGCAAGTGGTCCCTAACTGAGGGGGGCGCTTTACGCCAGAGATTATGGTGTTTCAATACTTCCACCGCTTCGTGGTACGATGTTGGGTCCTCCACCGTTAAGCCGGAGCCGATGTCTGGGAGATGATCTCCTGGTACGTCAGAGATTATTAGGGAGAGTATCGCAGATGCGCGGCAGAGTTCGACAAGCCGGCCACCTTTTAGCCTCGAGAGATGTCGGCGAACCGTGTTTATTTCGTGAATTGTGGCCCGGCTCTTCACGAGTTTGTTCGTGATCCTCATCTTATCATGAATGGTGATCCCTTCTGCAGGTGCTGGTAGCATGGCTGAAGCTCCGCCTGAGATCAGACAGAGAAGCAGTTCGTCTTCGTTCAAGCCGCTTACCGCTTGAATTACTCTTCGAGAGGCTCTTAGCCCCACTTCATCTGGAATCGGGTGTCCAGAACGGAAAATCTCGACTCGGCTGTCGAAGGTCGAAGTTCTCTCATCCTTGGAGGTGACCAAAATTCCCCGGATCGGAAAGTCTCCTAGACTACGAAGCGCAGCGCGCATCATCGATGCGCCTGCTTTACCAACTGCAAGCACGAAAATACCTCTGAGACGAAGGAGAGGAACCGTGATACCGTCTACGACAAGATGCCGATGCGTCACTTTCATCCTCGACTGGACGCAACGATATGGGTCAACTGCGTCCAACGCTTCTTCCAATGCGTTCAGACAGAATCGTCTAGCATCCCGATTGGCGGGAGAGCCGCCGTTGCGAATAATCTGTGCCTTTCTTCTGATCAGGTCATGTCTCGCTCGTTTCGAGGCGTCTACCTATCATTGACAATCTCCGATAGAAATCAGGGGCCACGAAGTCGAGGCGTTCTCAGGGCCGCGTGCGTTAGCGTGAATGCCAAACGGCCGTTAGCTGGTGACTACACACTTTGTGAAGGCTCGGAGGACAACTCGGATGCTGGTGGTGCCTCGGTCTTGGCTGGTTCTGGAGGTGGAGCCTCAGGAGGCATCGCCATTGGTTCTGGAGCAGGTTTGGGTGCTGCCTTCTTCTTGGGTCTTGCTCTCTTTGCCATTCGTTTGGCTTTCTTCTTCGCGCCTTTCTTTGCCGTACGTTTCTTCGCCAACAATCACACCGCCGTATTGTCGAAGTCAAATTGGTAATAAAGCTTGCATGAAGTTCGCAGGCCCGACCACAGAATCGCGTCTATGGGTGCGTTCCAGCGGGGCACCGCGCCACTTGTTGCACCGTCGACCGAAGTGTGCGTTGAATTTAGACCGTACAAAAGATATTGAACGAACTGTCGAGGGAGACAGGCTCAATCTGGCGCCGTTTTTCAAAATACACGCTCCAACCTTCATGCAAAGGCAGCTTGCGCCCCTCACATGTGCCCCGGTCACCCACAACCTCCTCCTAAAGAGATCAAGCCGCTGCGGTATTGCGTGCTTGCGGAGCAGCCAAGAACAGACCGAGGGAGAACTGGACCCAAATTGCCCAGAAGCCAACCGGCGTGGCAGTCGCCGAAGATCTCATATCCAATCTGTCCGAAGCAATCCTCGATGTCTGAGGGGAATGTGAAGAATGAGTGAAACGAAATCAGTCTCAGAGATTGCTTTCGAGGACTTCAAGAAGCTTGATGCAAGGGTAGGTACGATAACAGAAGTCGAGCGAGTTCCAAGGACTGAGAAGCTCTATAGGATCCTCGTGGACCTCGGACCAATGGGTATACGCCAGACAGTCTCCAGTCTCGTCGGATACTATGAACCAGACCAACTGAAGGGAAAGCGCGTGGTCTTCCTATACAATCTAAAGCCTACCAAGTTCGCCGGCGAAGTCTCACAGGGCATGCTGCTGGCGGCGGAGCAAGGGAAGGATTTGGCCTTGCTGACAATAGATCGCGAGGTTCCGAACGGTGCACGCGTAACATAATCTCAAGTTACTCGTAGCGGTGCGAGGCACTGGTTTCGACTGTATGTAAACCGCGCGAGAGTATCAAAATCGATCTTCAAACGTTTAAATGGAATGATGCCCCTCATTTGCCACAGTTCTAAGAAAAATCGCCACGATTCTAGAAGGTTGTCGCTTGCCTCGGAAGGGTCCAACAGAACAGGACGTTCTACGCATAGTGATGGAACTTGGAGACATGGGCATACTGCAGTCAGAGCTGTGGAAGGAACTGACCGCTGACAGTCGTGAGGGCTCGCGGGCGATACTGAGACTGGAAAAGAAAGGGCTCATCGCTAGAAAGAAAGAACTCCACGAGGGCCGTTGGACCTACAGAGTGTTCGCCAAGCGGCGTTATTCGACCATTGATTCGATTGTAGACATACCGTGCGCTTTCTGCGATCTAGTCGGTAATTGTCCACAGAGCTGGATCATGAATCCAAGCAAATGCGAACATCTCACAAAATGGTTACAGTCCCACGCATCTTCTGTAAGTGCGGTAACCGAAAGTGCCGAGTGAATGGTTAAGGCAGCGGAAGAAGGATCAATTCCACCGCCTCGCCAAGGAAAAAGGCTTCAGAAGTAGAGCTTCTTTCAAACTCCTCCAAATAGCAAAGAAATATCGGTTCATCAAACGCGGCGACCGCGTTCTAGATCTGGGTGCGGCCCCAGGTGGATGGCTCCAAGCGGCCCGTCAACTGGTAGGAGAGGAAGGGGAGGTTCTTGGAGTCGACAGGGAGCCCGTTGATTCATTGCCTTACCGAAACGTGTCCACGCTTGTCGGGGACATAACTCAAAGCGGAACAATCGACGAGATACAATCCAAGGCTGGCTCGGGGTTCGATGTTGTCGTTTCAGACCTTTCGCCCAACGTTTCGGGTGTTTGGGAGTTCGATCAAGCCAGGCAAATTGAGTTGGCAAGGTCCGCGTTGCGTGTGACTCGAATTGCGCTCAGGCCTTCAGGCAACATGTTGGTTAAGGTCTTTCAAGGCTCCGAGCTCAAAGATTTCCAGGCTGAGATGAGGTCTTGTTTTCGGACTTTCAGGATTGTGAAGCCACCAGCTAGCAGGCCTGAAAGTGCAGAGCTCTATTTTCTCGGGTTAGATTTTCTTCGCTAAGGTTTGAAATATTGAAGCTATCTTCTGACAGGGCGCGCTAGTGCGAAAGCCGTATGGGCTAAAATGAGTTCCAGTCGCTTCAAAACCCGCCTCCCGGAGCGCATTGAGTACCTCTCCCAGCGCGGGCGGTTTCAAACCAAGTCTCTTTGAGAAGGCGTCAGTTCTGTAATGAAAAGCAGAAGCACTTTTCTCTTGAGCTGCACATGTGAGAATGTTCTGGATTTCCGAAAGGCGCGAGGATTGAAGCATAGGTGTGTGTTCAATCATCGCATGCGTTGTATCCGCATCCCAGAGTGGCCCCAACCACACCGGGCCTCCGATTCTTGTCTTGCCTCCACAATCTTCGCAGGAGGTCGCAATTGCTTCGAGCCTACCATGAGAAGTTCGCCTAAGGCATTCTGGACAATACTCGACGAAACCTAAAGATCTCGTTGAGAGATTTGCGGGTTTTGTCCCCTTTGTGACCTTGGCGTAAATTCTCGCATAGTGGTCCGACGCGTGTGAGAACACGATCTCGATGCCAAGTTCAAGTCTGCCCGCGATCACGCACATGCAAGCTGCTAGGATTCGCACGGCCATCTCTTTTTCGAACTCCGACCGGATTGGTCTTACGCCGTACTTCCTGACGCAGGCAGAAGCGCGCGCTCCAGTCAACGGACCCATGTCAGTAGCGGTCGCGGCAATCACGCCCCCGTCCAGTGTGGCTCGAAGAGCATTTTCGAAAAAAGGCGCAGGAGAGCCGAAGGGGTCGAGATCTATAAGGTCGAATCGGTCCTTGATGTGGTTGGACAGAAGAAGATTCGCGTCGGACTCAACAATCCTAATTCTCTCTACTAATCCGTTAAGGCGGACTATCGCACGCGCGACCTCCACTGTTTGGGGGTCGTTGTCTGCTGCCAGCACGCTGAGCACATTTGGCGTTTCAAGCGCGTATCGGACTGCCCTGACGCTCGATGCTGTCATCGGATCGCAGACGCGAAGCTGTCTGGATGAAGGAAAATGGGATGATGCGAAGAGTATCGCAATGTCTCGGTTCAGGTTCATCTTTGGGTTGTAGAAAACCCCCGGCCATCTTTCTATTTGAGCTGGAAGGAAGAGCCTCGCTCTTCCTTCAACGAATTCCTTAGTACCACTCGATTTCAACTCACACACGACCGGTCAATTGCTCCACTATTTCGTGTGGTAATCGTGAGCGGTTGTCCAATGTGACTTCGATAATCTGGTAGTCTGGGTTTGACTTAATGGCGCTCACAAGGGCGTGGGATGCGCGTTTGTGAATGGTGCCCACAATAATTCTCGGAGACGCCAATGCCTCTTCCACAGACAGAATGAACGGCATTGAGTGCAACTCCATGGGACCCAGCTCGTCAACAATGACCACGTCTGCTTCCGTTATTGCTCGTCGAATAGCGGTCACACCGACACGTTGAATGTCAGATAAGTTTACGCGGTACTTGCCAACACGCGGTCCGTCTTTCTGGTCTACGTGTGCAAGGGTTCCCGTTTCATGGGTGATAAGATCTTCAAGGCTAAACCCAATTCGAACTCTCTCGCGTCGAATCTCGCCTGAGATCATTCCGCCTATCTTTGTGCCTCGGTCTCTCAGAATGTCAGAGATCCTTCGGATCACGGTGGTCTTCCCGCATCCAGGGTCTCCAGTCAGGAACAGTCGGAGAGGGGGCATGTCCTCTGAGAAAGGAGAATCGCAGCTATTAACTGCTGAAGTCGATCTGTAATGGACCCGGGTAACTCAGTTGCCAAGAAGGATAGCTGGAGTTGACGATGCGGGGCGAGGGCCGATCATCGGCCCACTTGTGATTGCGGGTGTGGTGGTGACAAGTGACCGGATTCAGTATCTTCGCGAGATCGGTGTCAGGGATTCCAAACTGTTGACTCCTGCGACGAGGGTCACTCTGGCGGGAAAAATCAGAGAAGTGGCTGGCGGGGTGAGCCTAGTGGAGGCGCAACCTAAGGAAATAGACGAAGTGGTTCTGCACGGGGGCAAGCTGAAGAAGCTCAATTTCTTGGAGGCCAAGCTGATGGCTCGGGTCGTCAACGAGCTGTTGCCAGAGGAAGTCTATATTGACGCGTCTGATGTCAACGAAGAAAGATACGCTCAAGCGGTTAGTGAGTTCCTTCGGCCGGAATTGAAGAAGATCAAAATCGTTTCGAGGCATCATGCTGACAGAACTTATCCGATTGTTTCCGCTGCCAGCATAATAGCAAAGGTTCGAAGAGACGAAGCCGTAGAAGCTCTAAGGAGAGAGTATGGAGATTTCGGGTCTGGCTACATAACCGACCCAAAAACGTTCGCCTTCCTTAAGGATTGGCGCGGTTCTCACAGCGAGTACCCGCCTATTGTCAGACTCTCATGGAAAACGATCAAGCAGATTGAGCAGGAACTCGGTCAATCTCGGCTTCGTGCATAGTCCCAAAGCTCCCTTGGCACCCCGAACCCGATCACAAACAGTGTATGATATTTCCGCAGCAACTCGACAACTTGTGGTCTATAAAGGAAGAATGGTGCCCGATCCGTATACATCCCCCGGTAGTCGTTCTCAGTCACTCCAAGTATCTTCTTGACGGTAAACTCTTCGATGGGTTCACCCGCGACGGCATAGGTTGACTTTCCCAGTTCCGTCCTGCGAAGGACTACTATCGGCAATCTGAGCCTATCTTGGTACTCCTTTGGTACTATCCTCGCGAGTTCTTCCAGTTCGGTCGTCCTGAGCAGGATTGATGATTCGTCAACCGCCTGAACAATTGGGTCCGTGCGCCTCAGCAGTTCACTCATCCTTCGCCTCTCCTTCGGTAGGTGTGTGTTGAGCTTCTGGATCTCATGGCTGAGAACGGCGTCGAACGCGCGGTCCAGCGTGCCCTTTGGCTTGAACAAGGTCATCATGCTCGATTAACAAGCACCAGAGCATGGTCTCGTTCGTATGGTTCTAGTCTTACCGTCTGAGCTACTGCAAAGTTCCTCTTTCGAAGTATTTCGATCTCTTGCTTGAAGACATCGGTCGGTTCCATGGTTACGTCCACGCTCCTCGATTTGATGGCGATCAAGGCTGAACCTTTCGGTTTGAGGAATATGTCGGCGTTGTCCGCTAGGATCCTGGCCTGCTCTGGTTGCGCCACATCTGAGTAGATTACGTCGACTGAACTTACCAAGGGCCTGTACTTTTCTGGGAGTCGTGCATCTGATAGTATTGGGTAAACGTTCGATCTCTGCGCACATAGTGTGTCGATCAACTCGCGCATGCTGCGCTGAGCGAACTCAACGCAGTATACCCGACCCTGCTCTTCGAGAATATCGCTGACATGGCTTGCTGTGGTACCTGATGCTGAGCCCAGGTACAGCACGGTTTTTCCGGGTTGTATGGGCAGAGTTCGCAGGTTCTTCAGTATCGCTGCCGCAAGTTTGCTTCTGTAAGCGTCCCAGGTGCGATACTCCACGTCGCCATCGCTGACCAGATTTTCGCCGTATACGCTTCTGGTTGGGGCGAGGTTTTTCGTTGCAAGCTTCGTAGATCCGTCTTCGAGGGTTGCCCAGAAAATTCCCTTGAAGCGGTCGTGCGGTCTAACGCTTGCGTGCAAAGTCCTTTTTCGCCGGAGGAGGCGTCTTGTATCGCTCCTTTATTTCCTCGACCTTCTTATCGACATCTTTCCTCAGTTTGTCGCCCAGGAAATCTCCGCCAAAAGAATCGATCCTAGACGCGATGCTGAGCTTGCCTGCAAGTGCTCTCGCAATCTTACCTCTCTGCCAGCGGGGAGACTGATGAACGGCTGTGTGTTGGAATATTACTCCATGTTTGGGTGGTCTAGCTCCAGTTTTCAAGGAGCGGAACAGTGCCTTCTCCGCACCCAGCACCTGAAGAGTGCTCGCGGGCATCTTGGCCAAGTTCTCGAGGCTTCCAGCTATTGAGACAAGTCTGGCGGACAGAGCCGCGCCTACAATGGCTGTCATGTTGGGAGCGACCTGTTTCATCACGTCTTCCACGTAGCTGTCGCTACTCTGTCTGAATTTGTATAGATCGAGCATGAGCGCACAGAAGGATTTGACAACGTCTAGGTCTGGGTCATCAAT
>Ga0315282_10015650_pt1 | contig 11170 bp, 10 predicted proteins | sample YL17G07_20_MG_FD_203693 | JGI IMG/M metagenome (GOLD analysis project Ga0315282, IMG submission 203693) | Sediment microbial communities from Yellowstone Lake, YNP, Wyoming, USA - YL17G07_20 | ecosystem: Environmental > Aquatic > Freshwater > Lake > Sediment | place: USA: Wyoming | collected...
CCCTGGCACTTCATTGTCGTGACTGATCCAGAGACGAGAAGGCAGATCGGGGATGAGGCCCGATTCCTCTTCATCAAATCCTCCCATGTGGAAAAGGCACCCGTGGTCCTCGTCCTGGGGTTCGACACCCGAAGAGGAAAATACGGGAGGTATGATGTGACACTGGCAGGTGGGAATATGATGATCATGGCGACGCATCTTGGTCTTGGAACCTGTTGGATCGGTGCCTTTGATGAATCAAAGGTGAAAGAGATTCTGGAAATCCCGGAAAATATAGAAGTCATTGGTCTCATCACGCTGGGTTATCCCGGGGAGAACGCGGAAGTTCCTCCAAGGGTTGAACTGGAGAAGATCGTTCATTGGGAGTCTTGGTCGAATGTGAGGAGGCAGACCTTAGGGGATGGGATGCTCCGGTCAGGTCCTCTCTCGTTAATTAAAAAAATATTCAGAAAGAAAAAAATAGTTCGGAGTGATTAGTTCGCCTGCCTACCGCAGGCAGGGTGTTCGGAGTATTTCGGTTTGAATCTCCGAACTCTGAACTCAAAACTTTACTTTCAGTGACGAGGAAAAAACATGGATCACAAATTAATTCAAAGGGCGGCCAAAGATATTCTCAATTCAAAAAAGACGATCGCTTTTACTGGAGCAGGTATTTCTGTAGAGAGCGGTATTCCAGATTTTAGGGGGGCACAGGGCCTCTGGCAAAAATATGATCCAGAAGAATATGCCCATATTCATGCTTTCCATTCAAATCCAGATCGGGTCTGGTTGATGCTTAAAGATATGTTCTCCCTCATCATGGAAGCCAAACCCAACCCAGCCCATATTGGACTAGCAGAACTGGAACAGATGGGGTTGCTCTCTTCGGTCATCACTCAGAATGTGGACGGCCTTCATCAGGCAGCGGGAAGCCGTAATGTGATTGAATTTCATGGGACCCATAGGACGCTCTCTTGCCTGAAATGTTCTACCACCATTGATGGAACCTCCCTTAAAATGGAAGACCTCCCTCCCCGATGTTCTAAATGCTCATCTCTCTTGAAACCCGATGTCGTCTTCTTCGGAGAACCCATCCCCTGGGAGGCTCAGGTTTTATCGTTTAAAGAATCCAAATCTTGCAGTGCTGTCCTCGTCATTGGAACCTCGGCCGTCGTCTATCCAGCAGCCTCCATTCCTGTTACAGCCAAAGAGAGAGGGGCTACTGTCATTGAAATCAATATGGAACCCACCCCCTTGACCAATCAGATATCCGATTATCTGATTTCTGGCTCTGCTGGTGAAATCATCCCTGCCATTGTCGAAGAAGTGAAGCGATCAAAATGAAAAAGAAACGGCCGAAGAGGAGTATTGCAATCCGAGAATTTAGATGGTATGATTTTTAAGTAATTCAAATATTTGTGCCTATCTTGCCTGCTGTTTGCAGGCAAATCCGGGTAAGTGACCGGGGTGAAGGTTCATTTTTGAAAGAGCAACAAAAGGAAACCGCCGAAAAGATCATCTTTGATGATCTCCAAATGGCCAATGCCCTTTTCGGCGCCCACAGTGAAAATTTAAGACGCATTGCCAGGACAATTGGAGTGAAGATCAACGCCAAAGGCAATGCCCTCACCATCCAAGGGGAAGACTTGGATGTTGATCTTTCAATTCGCGTTCTGAACGACCTTTACGCCCTCCTGAAAAAAGGTTACCCCCTTTATCCGACCGATATCGATTATGCGATCCGAATGATCTCCGACGACAGAAATGTCAACCTCGAAGATATCTTCCTCGATACCGTTTATATCTCATCCAGGAAGCGGGCGATCACACCCAAGAGTCTCGCTCAGAAGCGCTATATTGACGCCATCCGGAAATACGATCTGGTGATTGGGATTGGTCCTGCGGGAACAGGAAAGACCTACCTGGCCATGGCCATGGCTGTGGCCAGTCTTACGAAGCAGGAGGTCGAAAGGATCGTCTTAACCCGTCCTGCTGTAGAAGCCGGCGAGAAGTTAGGATTTCTTCCTGGAGATATCTCTGAGAAGGTCAATCCCTATCTTCGCCCCCTTTACGATGCCTTACACGATATGATGGATTTTGATCGGGCCTCCAAACTCGTGGAGAAGGGTGTGATCGAAGTGGCTCCCTTAGCTTTCATGAGGGGAAGGACTCTCAACGATTCCTTCGTCATCCTCGACGAGGCGCAAAATACAGGACCTGAACAGATGAAGATGTTTTTGACGCGATTGGGTTTCAGCTCCAAAGCCGTCATTACAGGGGATATCACCCAGGTGGACCTTCCAGAAAATAAGGCGTCGGGGTTGATCGAAATCCAGGGCATCCTCAAAGGAATCGGAGGAATCGAATTTGTTTATTTCTCGGACAAGGATGTGGTCAGACATCCCCTTGTTCAGGAAATTATCAAGGCTTACGAAAGAGCAGAGGAAAGGCGCCATCGCCAAAGGGAGCAGAACACTCATTAACGACCTATGATAAGAACCTCCATAAAAAAATTCATCCTTAATCTTTCCTTTCTCAAAACCCCCAATGGCCTGAGAGACCGTTCATGGCTGGAAAGGATCAAAACCCCTTCTTATCAGAAATGGTTTATTGGCATTGGAAGCGCTATCCTCCTCACCCTTCTTCTCTCCCCCAGCCTGACCCTCCGTCTTAAAGAATACAAGGTGGGGGATATCGCTACCAAGGAGATCAAATCTAATCAGGACCTTCTGGTCGAGGATGAAAAGTCAACCCAAGAGAAACGTGCTGAAGCAGAAAGGTCTGTGCTCTCTATCTATGACTATGATCCGGCTGTTCTGAGCGATTCTGAGAATCGAGTCCGATCGACGTTTAAATCACTGGGTGCCTCTTTCCAGAAAGGGGAGAAAGGGGTGGATCAAAATGCCCTGAGAAAAAAGGAATGGGATTCCTCTCTGCGTCTTCCTCTCACCCAAAGGGAATGGCAGGTTCTGGAAAAGGAACGTTTTAATCCTGCCATTGGAGAAGCCGCTTTGAAAATGGTCGCTCCCATCCTGAAAAAAGGAGTGGTCAATGATAAAGACCTTCTTGACCCGGATGCGGAAAAAGGGATCGTCGTCCGGAATATCCAGACCCGCGAGGAAAGAAAGAGTTTTCCTCCTTTTGGCTTTTTTGATTTTAAGGAAGCAAAGGCTAAAGTCCGGTCACAAGGAGACCTCACCTCTCCTTTTAAGGGAAAAGAATTATCACCCATTGTCCTAAAGATGGCCGAACACTTTCTAAGGCCAAATCTCACGTTCAATAAAGATGAAACCGAAGGGAAAAAAGCAGATGCAAAAGAAAAGGTCAATCCGGTCTATTTTCAGGTCAAACGGGGAGAGGTGATCCTGAGGGCCGGGGAGCCTGCACAAGAACAGCATCTTTTAAAAATCAAGGCTCTTAGGAAGGCACAGGAGAAAACTCATCTCCTGGCGATGATCATCGGCATGGGCCTTCTGACTTTCCTCATCTTAGCCAGCCTCTATCAATTTTCTACGCAAAACATCAGAAAGATTTCTCTTGCCCAGAAAGACCTTCTTTTCTTCTCCACCACATTGCTTGGGATCATCGCCTTTCTCAAACTCTTTCAACTGATGACAGATGTTTTGGGGGGAGAATTCTTCTCCATCCCGTCTTCTTCTTACCTCTTTCTCTTTCCAATCGCCACGGGTGCCATGCTTGTTCGAATTGTCCTCAATTCAGAGGTGGCCATTGTCTTCTCCCTCCTGGTCTGTTACTTCTCGGCCGCCTTGATGGGGAATCAACTCTTCTACTTCATTTTCACACTTGTGGGGAGTGTCATCGGCGCTCATAAGGTGGCACGATGCGAACAGCGAAGCATCCTCCTCAAGGCTGGAACCACTGTGGGAGGGATCAATATCTTAATGATCCTCTCTTACAACCTGATTTCCGGAAATCCTTTTAAAATGACCCTTCTCTCTGATCTGATGATGGGTTTTCTGGGAGGCGTCCTCGCTTCGGTCCTCGTCCTGGGAATCGCTCCCATCATTGAAAGCCTGTTCGGTTACACCACAGATATCAAGCTGCTCGAATTGGCCAATATGGACCATCCCACCCTCAAGGACCTGATTCTTCAGGCTCCCGGCACCTATCACCACAGCATCATTGTCGGGAGTCTGGTGGAGGCTGCTGCCAAATCCATTGCAGCCAACCCCTTGTTGGCAAAGGTCAGTGCTTATTATCACGACATTGGTAAATTGAAAAAACCTCTTTACTTCATTGAAAACGTAGGAGGAAAAGATAATAAACACGATCATCTCACTCCTACCATGTCGGGCCTCATCCTCATTTCGCATGTCAAGGATGGAGTGGAGATGGCCCGTGAAAATCGTCTGGGAGAACGGATCGGCCACATCATCCAACAACATCACGGGACAAATCTGATCTCCTACTTCTATCAAAAAGCTAAAGAAAAAGAAAACCCGGAGATGGAGTCGATCAATGAGAACGATTTTCGTTATCCCGGTCCCAAACCCCAGACTAAAGAAGCAGGGATTGTCATGCTGGCCGATTCCGTAGAGGCTGCCTCTCGAGCTCTCACCGATCCCACACCTTCTCGAATCAGAAGTCTGGTTCAACGGATTACCAACAACATCTTCTTGGATGGGCAGCTCGAAGAGTGTGAGTTGACGCTGAAAGACCTTCAAAAAATCCAAGAGAGTTTTAATCGAATCTTAACGGCTATCTTTCACCAGAGGATTGATTATCCCCTTTCACCAAGCTCGGAGTCACCTAACAAGAGGAACGATGAAGATCTGGATTCGAAATCGGCAAAAACATATCCCCTTAGACTTAAGAAAAATAAGAAGGGTGGCCCAAAGGATATTGACCGAATTGGGGCTTCTTGAGGCTGAACTCAGCCTTCTGTTTGTCAGTGATCTCCAGATTCAAGCATTGAATCGGCGATACCTCCGTCGGGATAAACCGACTAATGTCCTGGCCTTCCCCATGAGGAAGGGAGAGTTTCCGACTCTCCATCCCCATCTCCTCGGAGACTTGGTTATTTCAGTGGAGACGGCCAAGCGCCAATCGAATCGATTCGGCCTCGACGAAATGGAAATGATCATCCTCCTGATGGTCCATGGGGTACTTCACCTGATTGGCTATGAGCATGAAGGGACGAAAAAAGGGGCCCGGGAGATGACCCTCAAACAGAAGGAACTCTTCCAACGAATGATTAAGAGTGGAATACTGGAATGATGGAAGAATGGAATGATGGGATACTGGAATAATGGAATATTGGATGAATCGCTAAGATCTAAAAATTATAATTCTTCTTTTTCCCCAATATTCCATTGTTCCAGCGGATCAGTTGAAAATCCAGAGTCTCCGAATCCGATCAAATCGTTTGAGGAAGGCAAGTTCCTCAGGGGTCATCAGGGAAGGAGAAACCCTCTTTTTCAATTTTAGCAACCCCCCATAATCCACCCACCTGAGCAGAGGGAAAAGATAACGCCTGAGGAATCCCTTTTCTTTAAAAGCAAAACTGCTATTGAAGTCGATGAGGAAAGGTTCTCCCTTTTCAGAGACGAGGATGTTCCCCTTATGTCTCAAATCCAAGTGGATCACTCCTCTCTCATGAACCCTCCTGAGCACTCTTCCTAAATCAGAGAAAAAAGAAGGAGGAAGGGGCTCTCCTCTCAGGATGGATCTCCCTGGAATGAACTCCATGGCAAAGGCAAAGTGGTCAATTCGCTCCACCGGCTGGGGAATGCCTTCTATCCCTGTGAGCCGGGAATAGATCTTCCATTCTTTATGAATTAACCAAAGTCCTAATGTCCAGCGTAAAAGAAAATTTTTTCTTCGGACATCCTTCACCATCAGGGATCGACCTTCCACCTTTACCTGATTCAGGTCGGGCTTCCCAAAATTCCCCTTGGTAAGGCAGACTGATTTTCCCTTAATCTCTTCTCGTCTCATCAAGCTTTCGCCATGCGCCATGCTCTATGCCTGCCTGCCGCAGGCGGGCGCTCTGCCTCAAAAAATGAGGCCCCAATAGGGACGGCTTAGGATCAGCACGATTCCGGCAAGGATGACGAGGAGAATTCCCTCTTCGCTGTTCTCGGTAAAGCATTTGAATTGCCAGGAGACTTTTTCGTTCGAATAGGGAGTCCATCGGGGAAGGTAATCCGGAACCTTCTCGTCATAATCATCAAATTGACTTCCAAAAATCTTCCTCAACCGATCTCCCTCCACCCTCTTTTTATAGGGGATGTAATGGAAACAGAACATAAAGAAGGCCGCTGCCAGAAGGTAGATATTGTCCGCCAGGATGCAAAAACCCGCCGTAATGAAAATCGAACCAATGTAGAGTGGATTCTTGACATAAGCGTAAGGGCCTGTCACCGTCAGAACCTCGTTCTTTTGGAGATGCCCTGCTGCCCAGATGCGAATGGACTCCCCCAAAAAGATCAAAATCATCCCGATCAAGATCCCGGAGAATTGGGGTTTCGCAAAGCCCACCAACAAAAAGGCTCCGATGAAAAGCGGACTCCTTCGGACCTTCCTCTGCCAAGACGTTCTCTTGTCGTCCATAACATCCTCTCTTTTTTATTGAATCAGTTGGGGAGAAATTTTCTTTTTCTTGTAAAGGGAGCCCCACGGGCAAGCCCTTGGTCCCCAAGAACCGGACCCCCCTACGCCAATCTGCTCGCCGAACAAGTTCTTTGGCAGGCGGGGGCTTTGGCGGGTCATCCGCCAGTGAGTAAAATCCGCCGAAGCATGTAGATGCATCACCTGGACGACTCCATCCGGAGTTACGCATTCCTCCACAGCCAAGGCCGTGGTCTCCTGGGTAGGCGGATGGAATAAAGGTTTCTTAAATAGATAAAATTCCCCAACAAATAGGCCAGAATAAAAACTGGATCCATGCGATGTAAAGCATAAAAGAGGACAATCAATCCTCCGGCTAAACTGAGATACCAAAAAGAGAGGGGAATGACGCTCTCCCTTCTTTTTCTCAGAGGCGATCCATTGAACGATGAACCTCATGGTAAACATCGCTTGTCCGATGAAACCAAAGACCAGGCAGAAGTCCAAATGGAACTTGGGATACCTGACTGAGAAATCTCAAAAAAAATCGAGCGCAAACCCCAGAAATGTCAGACATTCCATCTCAAATCCTTTCCTCGATCTCATAGCGGATGGTGCGTCGCTTCATCCATCTCACGGCCAGCAGATCAATCAAGGATCGCACCATGCGATTTCGAATATTGTATTTTGACTTCCCAAACCTTCTCGGATGGTGGGAAACAGGAACTTCAATGATCCGATATCCTTCCATCTTAACCAGGGTGGAAAGAAATCGGTGCATTCCGTTAAAAACTGGTATCTCTTTAATACACTCCTTTTTGAATGCCCGGAGGGTGCAGGCACTGTCGTGGATCCTTTCCCCGCTTACCCAGTTCCGAACGGCGTTACCGATTTTAGAAGAAATTTTCTTCAGCCATGAATCTTCCCTTTTCTGGCGCCATCCCGTCGCCATATCATAAGAATCTAAGTATTCCAATAATCTGGGAATATCGGCAGTATCATTCTGAAGGTCTGAATCTAAGGTAACGACTTTTTCTCCCCTGGACTCCCTCATTCCTGCCAAGAGGGCCGTGCTTAGCCCGCGGTTTTCCTTTAAACGAAGGACTCGGAGAGAAGGAGTTTGAGAAGCCATTTCTTTCAGAATCCTTCGGCTTCCATCTGAACTTCCATCATCCACGAAGATCATTTCATAGGAGCGTTGAAGGCCCTTTAAAACCTCCGCCAGCTTAGGGATTAAAAGTGGAAGGTTTCCCTCTTCATTATAGACAGGTACCACGACGGAGATCTCTATGGGTTCAGAATTTTTCATGGCCTTACAGGGTCTCAGACATTATCGGTTGGAAATCAGAACAAAATCATTATCTCCTACCTTACGCCGAACAATCAATTGGACTTCTGGCCTACCTCCTATGAGCTGGAATTTTAAAAAATCTCTGGATTTGAGCAGACAGAAGACCCTTTCCGGAGATCTTAAGAAATTCAAGAGGGCCTCTTCTTTCTCCAGCATCGGGATGGGAACGATTCCTGTATAAAAATTATAAGGACCCGGTTCAAAATCTCCAAAGATGGCTAATTTCTCACCGGATTGAATTCGTGAAGTGATCTCCTGACAAATGAAACGGGCTGTTTTGTGAGGGTTAACAAGGGGGAATACGACCCTTAATGTATAAAAGAATCCCCCTGCCATCATTCCGATGAGAAGGAAAAAAATGGCTCCGTAATACTTCAACCGGGTGAACACAAATAGGCTAATGCTTACTCCCACCAAGAGAAAGGCAACAGGGAGGCTATAGGAAAAATAAGAAGGAAATTTTGCCGAGACCACCCAGGGCAGGACAGCCCCGGCCACTAAAATCACTCCCATCAACGCATAAAGGGGAATCGTGATCCATTCATTCCGAAAATACCTCATCGAAAAGGAGATGAAATCCTCCCAAAGCTTTCCGACCATCAGCGATGCAGCTGGGAAGAGAGGCAAAAAGTAAAGCCCCCTTTTTCCTTTGGACAGAGTAAAAAATAGAAAGACGAAAGTAAACCAGAACATCAGAAAAAGAAATTCTTTTCTTTTTGCCATCATCACCCTGGAAAAACCATAAACCATGGCTGCAGGGAGGAAAATGATCCAGGGTAAAAAGTTAGGCGGAAATTGAAAGAGATAGTAATAGATGGGCCGGACATGGGCTGACCCTTTTACAAAGCGATCGACAGAGTGGTGCACCAGGGTGGCGTTGAGGTATTCTTTTCCTCCTTTCAAAACGGCAGGGAGATACCAGGCCAAGACCACGCCCATAAAGAGGAGTATCCCGGGAAGGAGCCTCATCTCCTTGATCCCTTTCCAATCCTTTTGAACCAGAAGAAAAAGAAGCGTGACCGATAAGGGGAGGATAAATCCAACAGGCCCCTTGACTAAGGTGACCAAGGCCATCCCGATATAGTATCCATAAAAAGAGAGACCCTTCATCCCTTCTGGGGAAGTCTCTCCATCTTGGCGACGTTGATACCATCGGAGAAAACAGAGTATTGAACCAGTGGTAAAGAAGGTCAGGGTAGTATCGATATTGCTCCGCGTAGAGAGATAGGCAAATTGAACACTCGTCGCCAGGATGAGTCCGGAGAGGAACCCTGTGCGTGAGGAATAGAGTCTTCTCCCGATGAAAAAAGTGAGAAGTACGGTCAATGTCCCGAAGAGGGCAGAAGGAAACCTGACTGAAAAAGGAGCAAACCCTTGCCAGAGGAAGGATGAAAAGGCAATGGTCCAGAAAAAGAAAGGAGGCTTATCGGTGTAGAGATCCCCATTGCGATGCATGAGGATCCAGTCTCCCCCATTCACCATCTCTCTTGAAACCTCAGCGTACCGGGGCTCATCAGGATTCCAGAGATCCCATTGGCCCAGGTTAATAAAATAGATGACGAAGCAGAATCCCAAAAGAAGGGCGAACTGGACCCATGGCTGAGGGGTTATTTTGGAAAATCGTTGATCCATTCAGTTTATCCCATCGTCTCCGTGACCACCCCTTGGGACGAGACGTAGACCAAGCCTCTCCGACGGCTCTCCTTAATCAACCCCTGAAGAAAACCCTTTTGGTCTTTTACAATGGGATTGAGACGGAGGTATTCTCTAAAAAACCTGAAGCGATCCGCTTTCGTCATCACCTTGGGAGTAGAGGTGTTGAGCTGGAGAAAATTTCTGAACAATTTTTTCCGGCTCACCTTCTCTTCCATGAGGAGATCCTCAAAATCGAGAAGATGGAAATCCCAAGTCTTCCCCCTTTCCGAGACGAGAATATTACAGGTCTTCATGTCCCTATGATATAAACTCATTTTATGAAGACCGTCAAGCCAACGGGCAAAGGTCTTAATAAAAAACCTCTTTTTATTTAAATCTTCAAACCCCTTCAAAATATATCGATCCATCTCTTGGTCGTTGGCCAGGGCGTCCATGAACAGAAAACTCTCCTTCAATCCTAACCAGTTTTTTCTCTCCACCAAAGCCAGGGGTTTGAGAGATGGAAGTCCTCTCGCTCGCATCCCATTGGCCGCCACCCAAGACTTCAGCCCTTTCGAGCGACGGAAACGTTCTTTCATCCTCCCCCAGAAATGAGGGTAGCCGAACTGTTTCAAACAGATCCTTTCCCCCTGGTCATTCAATATGGAAACGTTCACCTCTGGGGAATATTTGATCAGGGAAAAGGGTCTTTCTCTCACCAGGTCTTGGTGTTCTCCCATTACCCTTTTCAGCCGATCCAGGGGGAAATCCCTTCGATGGAAATAACGGATCCCCTTCTCATTCTGAACCGTAAACTCTGTGCTTTCCTTCAGACACCGTTTCGTTCTGCTTCGCCACTGCCTCTTTTGAAGGCGATCCATGACGGGATGAATCTTTTGATGTAAAATTTCTCTCTTTTGAGAATCGTCGAATCTCCCCTCAAAGTATTGACTCAGGAATTGGAGTTGTTCCCCTTCTCCCCACATCGATCTTAAAGAATGAAAGAGGTGTGATAAATTCCATAACCTCTGGTTCAAGGAGAGGGGTTTTACGATTTTGGCACGATGTAAATCGGTGAGAAATAAGGAATCGCCATACCACAAAAAGTTCCCTCCGTGAAGATCCTGATGAAGAAGTCCTGCATCTTGAAACTTCCTCACAGTCATCGCTAATTCAACCATCGAATGAGGGGTTTTGGATTTCGCAGGATCATCGATGAAGGAAACCCCTGTTCCGATCGCCTCTGAGAGATAGTAACTCTCCCTGACCAAACCTCTCCGGACTCTTTCCATCCAGCCCAAAGGTTTAGGAATGCTGAGTTCTCTATTTTCCAATCGGGAAGCAATGAAGAATTCTTTCCGGCCTCTGGAGGGAAGAAAAAGATACTTCACATACTCCATCCAGCCCTTTGTCTTATCTCTCTTGAAAAAAACCCTTCTTCCGTCCGGAAGACAGAAAATAGCCGCCCTTCTCCAGGTTGACTCCTTGACCACTTCTCCTTTCCTCTCCTGAACCGAAGAGAAAGGATCGTCAAAAAAAGTGGAGGGGAGACCCTCCAATACTTCCCATCTCACCCAGCCCTTGATCTCACCTTTCGATACTCTTTTAAGAATGGAAGTCCCCATCTACTTTCTT
>Ga0315282_10015651_pt1 | contig 11170 bp, 20 predicted proteins | sample YL17G07_20_MG_FD_203693 | JGI IMG/M metagenome (GOLD analysis project Ga0315282, IMG submission 203693) | Sediment microbial communities from Yellowstone Lake, YNP, Wyoming, USA - YL17G07_20 | ecosystem: Environmental > Aquatic > Freshwater > Lake > Sediment | place: USA: Wyoming | collected...
TAAGGCGGAGACGTATATTTTGACGAAGGAGGAGGGGGGTCGGCATACGCCGTTTTTTAATGGGTATCGGCCTCAGTTTTATTTTCGGACGACGGATGTGACGGGGGTGGCGGTGTTGCCGGAGGGGGTGGAGATGGTGATGCCGGGAGACAATGTGGCATTGACGGTGGAGTTGATTACGCCGATAGCGATGGAGAAGGAGTTGCGGTTTGCGATTCGGGAGGGGGGGCGAACCGTGGGCGCCGGCGTCATCAGCGATATCATCGAATAAGGGGAAGGGGTATCCAAATGACAGCTCAGAAGATCAGGGTCTGCTTAAAATCCTACGACCATAAACTTCTCGATAAGTCGACCGCAGAGATCGTCGATACAGTTCGGCGAACCGGTGCCAATGTGGCAGGTCCAATCCCTCTTCCCACAAGGATCAATAAATACTGTGTGTTGAGGTCCCCCCATGTCGACAAGAAATCGAGAGAGCAGTTCGAGATTCGGACCCACAAGCGCCTTCTCGATATTTTAGAGCCAACCCAACAGACTGTTGATGCGCTGATGAAGCTCGACCTGGCTGCAGGAATCGATGTAGAGATCAAGCTGTGATTCTTTCTATACCTTCCCTAATAATGGGAGAGAACGGGATTTAGGACGAAGACAATGAAAAGGACGTTGGGAATCATCGGAAGAAAATTGGGAATGACTCAAATCTTTCTCGATGACGGTTCTGTGGTCCCAGTCACTGTGGTCGAAGCTGGCCCGTGTCCGGTGATCCAGAAGAAGACAAGGGAGAAGGATGGGTATCATGCCCTTCAACTCGGCTTCCTTCCAAAGAATAACCAAAGGGTAAACAAACCGCTATCCGGCCATTTCAAAAAGGCGGGGGTGGGTCCCACTTATTACTTAAAGGAGTTCCGTGTTGAGGACGGCGAGCAGATGGAAGGGGGCCAGGTGGTCACCTTGAATCTTTTTAAGCCGGGAGATATGGTGGATGTCATTGGCCTGAGCAAAGGAAAAGGGTTTACAGGAGTCATGAAGCGCCATGGATTTCATGGCTCACCCGGATCCCATGGCACGCACGAATATTTCCGTCACGGAGGATCTGTTGGTTCAGCTGCATTTCCCCACCATACCTTTAAGGGTATGAAGATGCCAGGGCATCATGGGAATCAGAGGGTGACCATTCAGAATATCAAAGTCGTCGATGTCAAAGAGGATCAGAACCTCATCTTGCTCAAAGGGGGAATCCCTGGGAGCCGTCATGGATGGATCCTCATTCGAAGTGCAACCAAAAGAAAAGCTTCTGCTGTTCCATCGGCTTGAGGAAGAGGACTCGATGACTACGTGCGCTGTCTATGACATTGGGAATCAAAAGGTGAGCGATATCGAATTGGACGACCGGGTCTTCGATGCGGAGGTCAGCCCTCATCTCTTTTATGATGTCATCCGAATGCATTTGGCCTCTCAAAGAAAAGGGAGTGCTGCAACCAAAAATAGGGCCCTTGTCCGAGGAGGAGGCGCAAAGCCCTGGAGACAGAAAGGGACTGGGAGGGCCCGAGCAGGATCCCGACGATCCCCTCTCTGGAGAGGGGGAGGAACCATCTTTGGTCCAATGCCAAGAGACTACTCCTTCTCTCTCCCCAAGAAGGTGAAGAGGGCGGCACTCAGGGCTGCTCTTAGCTTAAAACGTCAGGAGGGAAAACTGATTCTTCTGAACGACTTTCCAATGGAAGGGTTTAAAACTCGCCAAGTTATTGAAACGCTGAGAAGGTTTCAGATCGAGAATGCCCTCATCGTGACGGAGGGGAAACATCCCCTCTTAGAGCGATCGTCCCACAATATCCCTAAGATTCAGGTTCTCCGTTGCGAAGTCCTGAACGTCTACGATATCTTGAATCACGAACACTTAATTCTACTCAGTCCGACGATTCAAACGATACAAGGGGTACTCGCATCATGAAAGAAACACAGAAGATTATCCGAAGGCCTTTGATTACTGAAAAGAGTACCCAACAGAAGGAAGTAACCCATCAGTACGCGTTTGAGGTTCATCCGGATGCAAATAAGATTGAGATTCAGTCAGCGGTTGAACGCCTCTTCAAGGTGAAAGTCATCCAGGTACGGACCTGCAATGTTTTGGGTAAAGTAAAACGCCTTGGGAGGAGATTCGGGAAGAGGCCTGATTGGAAGAAGGCCATTGTCACCCTCAAAGAAGGGGATCGGATCGATTTCTTCGAAGGAGCCTAACTTGGAAATTCCAAATACCAAGTACCAAATTCCAAATAAGCACCAATGTTCCAAATACAAAATTTCCAAACGAAAAGGTTTTGAATTTGGATATTGGAATTTGGAAATTATTTGGGATTTGGGATTTGGATTTTGGAATTTTAAAGGAGTTAAATGATGGGTATCAAAAAGTTTCGGCCAACCTCTCCTGGAAAACGGTTTCAAACAGTCTCCGCATTTGAGGAGATCACGTCCTTTACACCGGAGAGGAGTCTTCTCTCTCCTCTAAAAAAGACCGGAGGAAGAAACTGCTACGGAAGAATTACCTCATGGCATCGAGGAGGAGGCCATAAACGAAGATATCGACTCATTGATTTCAAGCGGGACAAAAGAGAGATCCCGGCCAAGGTGGCTTCCATTGAATACGATCCTAACCGATCTGCTCGGATCGCCTTGCTTCACTATGCAGATGGAGAGAAACAATATATCCTGGCACCTGTCCAGCTGAATGTCGGGGACCAGGTGATCGCAAGCCCGAGGGCAGATATCAAACCGGGTAATGCCCTTCCACTCCGAAATATCCCAGCGGGTACGCTCATCCATAATATTGAGCTGAAGGTGGGAAAAGGTGGACAAATCATCCGGAGCGCAGGAGCCTATGGTCAATTGATGGCGAAGGAAGGGAAATATGCCCACGTTAAACTCCCTTCGGGTGAAGTCCGCTTGGTCCTCCAGGATTGTTATGCGACGATCGGCCAGGTGAGCAACCTCGAGCATGAAACTATCTCGCTGGGAAAAGCGGGAAGAAATCGTTGGCAAGGTTGGAGGCCCGTCGTCCGGGGGGTGGCCATGAATCCCGTCGACCATCCTCTGGGTGGAGGAGAAGGGAAGAGTTCGGGGGGCAGACACCCCTGCACGCCGTGGGGGGTGCCGGAGAAGAAAACCCGGAAGAATAAATCGACCGGTAAATATATTTTGAAGAGGAGAGATTGATGGCCCGCTCAATCAAAAAGGGACCCTTTGTGGATTCCCATTTGATGAAAAAGGTGGAAGAGATCCAAAGGACGAAGGAAGGAAAGTTGATCAAAACCTGGTCCAGGCGATCCACCATCCTTCCTGAGATGGTGGGGTTGACCTTTGCGGTCCATAATGGGAAAAGATTTATTCCGGTCTTCGTGACCGAGGAAATGGTTGGACATAAGTTAGGGGAATTCTCGCCGACCCGAACCTTCCATGGCCATTCAGGAGACCGAAAGACGAAGATCAAAGGGAAGGCGGCTTATAAAGGGTGAAGAAGAGATGGAAGTCAGGGCAAGATTGAGATTTGCACGAATGGGGCCGAGAAAAGCTCGATTGGTGGCCGATCTGATTCGAGGGAAAAAATCGGAAGAGGCCTTGAACATCCTGACCTTTACAAAAAAAGCGGCGGCCAAAATCATCATCAAACTCTTGAAATCGGCTATTGCCAATGCCACTCAAAAGAAAACTGTTGACATCGATCGTCTTTACATTAAGAAGATCACGGTGGATCAGGGGCCGACCATGAAAAGATTTCAACCGAGGGCTTTGGGCCGCGCCACGATGATCCGAAAGAGAAGCAGTCATATCACGATCGTATTAGACGAAGCGTAAGGGAGGAGGAACCTTGGGACAGAAAGTGCATCCAATTAGTTTTCGATTGGGGTTGATCAAGACCTGGGACTCCCGATGGTATGGGGAGAAGGATTACCCTCAACTTCTCATTGAAGATATCCGGGTCCGGGAATATCTGAAGAAAAAACTCCACCATGCTGGCGTTTCAAAGATCGAGATTGAACGGGCCGCGAGTAAGGCCAAAAAGGCCAAAGTGACGATCTTCACCGCTCGTCCCGGCATCATTATCGGAAAAAAGGGAGCGGAGGTGGAGAACTTAAGGAAGGAACTTCAGAAGATGACCCAGAAAGAGATCTTTATCAATATCCAAGAGGTCAAGAGGGCAGAGATCGATGCCCAACTGGTTGCTGAGAATGTGGCCCTTCAGTTGGAAAGACGGGTGGGATTTCGGAGGGTGATGAAAAAGGCTGTCGGCTCCGCACTCAAAATGGGGGCGAAGGGAATCAAGATTTCTTGTGCTGGAAGGCTGGGTGGAGCCGAAATGGCTCGAAGGGAATGGTACCGGGAAGGTCGGGTCCCCCTCCAAACCCTCCGGGCAGATATCGATTTTGGCCAGGCTGAGGCAAAGACCACTTATGGGATCATCGGCGTGAAGGTCTGGATCTTCAAAGGGGAGGTCTTCCCTACGAAAGAAGGAGGAGACCTGGCCGCCTAAGGCGAGGATGATGTCTTATGTTGATGCCGAAGAAAACAAAATATCGAAAACAACAAAAGGGGAAAAGGAGAGGTATCGCCTCTCGGGGAAATATGCTCAACTTTGGTGATTTCGGACTCCAGGCTATGGAATGCGGATGGTTGACCTCCCGGCAGATCGAAGCTGCACGAATTGCGATGACCCGGTTCATCAAAAGGACCGGCCGAATCTGGATCCGCATCTTCCCGGATAAACCCATTACCAAAAAGCCTGCGGAGACCCGGATGGGGAAAGGGAAAGGGGCTCCTGAAGATTGGGTGGCCGTCATCCGACCCGGTCGAATCCTCTACGAGATGGAAGGGGTTCCCGAAGAGAGAGCCAGGGAGGCGTTCCTCTTAGCCTCGCATAAATTGCCCATCCCGACCAAATTCATCATGAGGGGGTAGTTGTCTATGAAACCAAAGGAGCTCCGCCACCTCAATGAAGGAGAATTGTTGGAGAAAGAAAGGGAGCTGAACGAAGAGCTCTTCAATCTCCGTTTCCAGCATGCCACAGGACAATTGGAGAATGTAATGCGGGTCCCTCAGGTCAAACGGGACATTGCCCGGGTGAAGACCATGCTTAGGGAGAAGGTTCCGAACAAAGGAAAATAAACATTTCTCCCCTCTCCCCTGCCTACCGCAGGCAGGCTTGATGGGAGAGGTCGCTGACGCTCCAGAGCTTTAGCGACGGAGCGGTTGGGGTGAGGGAGAGGCAATAATTTGGGTTCCATCCCAAGGGGAGGGGCGATCATTTGGGACCCACCCGACAGGGAAGGGCAAATTTCGGAGGGAATTTTTAAATATGCCAATGGGAGAGAGAGGGAAGCGAAAGACATTAACGGGCGTCGTTTCGAGCGACAAAATGGAAAAGACCGTAGTCGTGATGGTGAATCGTCTGGTCCTCCACCCCGTCTATAAGAAATATATCCGAAAGAGGACAAAGGTGAAGGCCCACGATGAGAAGAAAGAATGTCATATCGGAGATAAGGTTCTCCTGATCGAAACCCGTCCCCTTAGTAAAGAAAAACGCTGGCGTGTCAAGGAGATCCTTGAACGGGCCGCTTAACCAATCATCCAGGCAAAGCAATGGGCAGCGGTGTAGGAGTCGATGATGATTCAGATGCGAAGTATCCTCGAAGTCGCCGATAATTCGGGAGCCAAAAAATTGGGGTGCATTAAGGTTCTCGGCGGTACCCGTCGGAAATATGCGACCCTGGGTGATATCATTGTGGTTTCAGTCAAAGACGCGTTGCCCAACTCGAAGATCAAAAAAGGGGATGTGGCTCGTGCGGTCATCGTCCGGACGAAGAAAGAGGTGAAACGTCTTGATGGTTCCTACATCAAATTTGATGACAACTCCGCGGTCCTCATCAACCCCCAAGGGGAACCCGTTGGGACCCGAATTTTTGGTCCTGTAGCAAGGGAACTTCGGGCCAAGCGGTTTATGAAGATCATCTCCTTAGCTCCAGAGGTACTGTGAAAGCCTTTCTGGACCACAGGAAGAATGGAATTTGAAATGAGCATCCCAAAATTTCATATCAAAAAGAACGATCTGGTAATGGTGATCAACGGGAAGGAACAGGGGAAGAGTGGCCGGGTCCTGAAGGTCCTTCCAGAGAAGGAGAAACTGATCATCGAAAAGATCAATTTCATCAAGAGGCATTCTCGGCCCCACGGTCAACAAAGACGAGGAGGGATTTTGGAGAAGGAGGCCCCTCTCCATGTCTCCAATGTGATGCTCCTCTGTGAAAAGTGCAATAAACCGGTTCGGATTGGGCACCGCATCGTGGAGGGCAGTAAGAAGGCACGGTTCTGCCGAAAATGTGGGGAAGTCTTCGATAAATAGGTGATGTGATGGCCAAATTGCAAGAGGTCTACCAGCAGAAAGTAGTCGCCGCACTGATGAAGCGATTCAACTATCGGAATAGGATGGAGGTCCCTAAACTTGAAAAAGTCGTTATCAATATGGGGTTGGGGGAGGCCATCCAAAATATAAAAATTCTCGACTCCGCTGTCCAAGAACTGAGCCAGATCACCGGACAGAAGCCGGTGATCACGAAGGCCAAAAAATCGATTGCCCAGTTCAAATTGAGGGAGGGGATGCCGATTGGATGCATGGTCACTCTCCGAAAAGAGAGGATGTACGAATTCTTCAATCGCCTGGTGAATGTGGCCCTCCCGAGGGTGAGGGACTTTAAGGGCCTCTCTGGAAAGTCCTTTGATGGGAGGGGGAATTATGCCCTGGGAATTAGGGAGCAGCTGATCTTCCCGGAAATTCATTATGACAAAATTGACAAGGTGAAAGGGATGAACATCGTCATCGTGACCACGGCCAAGACCGATGAGGAAGGGAAGGAACTGTTGAAGTTACTGGGAATGCCCTTTAGGAATTAAGAATAGTCTTTGGGTAAAGGTTACGAAGCCAGTTTGGTGTTGAGTTAAGAAGGTCAAGGTTATAAAAAAAGACCAAAAACATAGCCTATTTCCCAAACAGGCATCCTTGCCCTAACCTTAACCTATGGTTTTCTAGGAGGAAAAATTGGCAAAACTCTCCCTGATGAATAAGGCAAAAAAGCCTCAGAAATTTAAGGTCCGTGAGTACCATCGATGCCCTCTCTGTGGAAGGCCGAGGGCTTATTACCGGAAATTTAATATGTGTCGTCTCTGTCTGAGAAAATATGCCTCCCGGGGTGAGATTCCTGGAGTGATCAAATCTAGCTGGTGAAAAGTACGGGGGTTGCTATGTCCATGACCGATCCTTTAGCCGATATGTTCACCCGAATTCGGAACGGTTCTAAGGCCAAATTTGAAAAAGTGGATGTCCCCTCCTCGAAACTTAAACGAGAGGTCGCGAAGATTTTGAAGGAGGAAGGGTTTATCAAAAATTTTAAGGTGGTGACCGAGGATCACCAGCATGAGATGATCCGAATCTTTCTCAAATACGATGCAAACCGAAAGGGAGTCATCCATATCAAGCGGGTTAGCAAACCGGGACGGAGGGTCTATGTCGGGAGCGACCAAATCCCATCCGTCATGAGTGGACTGGGTATTTCGATCCTCTCCACGCCAAAGGGAATCCTGACGGATAAATCTGCACGGAAGACCAACGTGGGCGGAGAGGTTTTATGCTATGTGTGGTAGCATTAATTTTAGATTTCAGATTGCCGATTGCGGATTGAAAAATCTGAAATCTGAAATGAGGTTGAGGTAACTATGTCTCGTATTGGAAGGATGCCGATCGCATTGCCAAAAGAAGTGAAGGTCTCCTGTGATCCATTGAAGGTGGAGGTGACGGGACCCAAAGGCCACCTCACCCAGCCTCTGCCTCAGGGAATTTCCGTCTCCGTGGACGGAGAAAAGATGTTCATTCACCGCGAAGATGACGAGCGCAGCTCAAGAGCCCTTCAAGGTCTGACACGGAGTCTCGTCGCCAATATGGTCACCGGGGTGACCAAGGGGTTTGAGAAACGACTTGAGATAATAGGAATTGGCTTCCGAGCAGATCTTCAAGATAAGGCGCTCAAGCTCTCCCTGGGATTCTCTCATCCCATTCTCTACCCCATCCCGGAAGGGATCAGGGTGGATATAGAAAAGCAGACCCAACTCACCGTTAAAGGGATTGATAAACAACGGGTAGGAATCGTCGCTGCCAAACTTCGTTCGATCAAACCTCCCGAACCTTATAAGGGGAAGGGAATACGATACGTGGGGGAGAGGATTCGGAAGAAGGTAGGAAAGACCAAAGCTTAAGAAATCCCGCCCCGCTTACGGCGGGACAGGCCTGCCTACCGGTAGGCAGGGAGGAGTGCCTTGAAAAACAGAAAGAAAGTGGCCCGACTGAAAAGAAAAAAGAGGGTGAGGAGCAACCTAAAGGGAACGCTCGAACGGCCTCGCCTCAATGTCTTTCGAAGCTTGAAGCACATTTATGCTCAGGCCATCGCGGATACGACGGAGAAGACCTTGGTCAGCGCCTCCACCCTGAGCCCAGAGTTGAAAGGGAGCGTTCGCTATCCAGGAAATGTGGAAGCGGCGAAGAAAGTGGGAGAACTCATCGCTAAAAAGTGCCTTGAGAAGGGAATCCAAAAGGTGGTCTTCGACCGAAATGGATATCTTTATCACGGCAGGGTCAAGGCATTGGCCGAGGCGGCCAGAACGAGCGGTTTGATCTTTTAATGCCTTAGCGCGATCCAGGAGGGATGGACATTGCCGAAGATTGATCCAAGCACATTGGAATTGACGGACCGGGTGGTACATATCAACCGGGTGGCCAAAGTGGTCAAAGGAGGCCGACGATTCAGCTTCAGCGCCTTAGTGGTGGTGGGGGACGGGAATGGCCATGTGGGGAGTGGTTTAGGGAAAGCCAACGAAGTCCCTGAGGCCATCCGCAAGGGAATTGAACATGCGAAACGGAGCTTGATTAATGTTCCCATCATCAATAAGACGATCCCCTATGAGGTAATGGGGAGATATGGTGCGGCAAAGGTTCTGTTAAAGCCCGCCTCTGAGGGAACGGGCGTCATCGCCGGTGCTTCAGTCAGGGCCATTGCTGAATCCGCGGGGATCCAAAACATCCTAACTAAATCCCTTGGATCGAACAATCCTCACAACCTCATTAAAGCCACCCTTCAGGCCATCAGCCAACTGAGGGCTCCTGAGGAGGTTTATGAAAAACGAGGTGAGAAAGCAGCGGAAAACTGAGGAACCCGATATGGAGAAGACGATTACGGTGAAGTGGAGAAGAAGTGTGATTGGGCGGCCCAAAGACCAAAAGAAGACCATTCAGGGCCTTGGATTCAAACGACTCAATCAAACCATCACCTTGCCGGATCGACCCCAGATCCGAGGGATGATCAGTCATGTGGAACATTTATTAGAAGTGGTGGATGGATCTGAAAGGAAACCCGGATGAAACTGGAAGAACTGAAACCTCCGAAGGGGGCAAGGAAGAAGAGGAAACGGGTGGGAAGAGGGATTGGGTCCGGTCATGGCAAGACGGCCTGCCGAGGCGCCAAGGGTCAGAACTCCCGTGCCGGCCGAGGGACCAAGGCTGGTTTTGAGGGAGGGCAGATGCCCCTCCAGCGGCGACTTCCTAAAAGGGGGTTTCGCCCCCCGTTTAAGAAACGGTTTCATATTATCCATGTTGGAGATCTCAATCGTTTCCCAAGGGATACCGTGGTGGAACCCGAGCTCCTGCTCCAATCCGGCCTTCTGAAGAAGGGAGGGGCGGTAAAGCTCCTCTCCGATGGGGAACTTGAGCACCCTTTGACCATCCGTGTCCATCACGTGAGCAAGGCCGCGCTTAAAAAGGTGGAGAATGCCTCCGGGAGGGTTGAGGTAATCGGCTTATGATTTCAGGGGCCCAGAACATTTTTAAGATACCCGAACTGAAGCGGAGGATCCTGATCACCTTCTTCTTCTTGGCGGTCTATCGCATCGGCGTCCATATTCCTACGCCTGGGATCAACGGGGATGCACTGGCCTCGTTCTTTGAACAAGCGAGGGGGACTCTCTTTAGCCTTATCGACATGTTCTCAGGGGGAGCGTTGGAAAGACTCTCCGTTTTCGCCCTGGGCATCATGCCCTATATCAGCGCCTCCATCATCCTCCAACTTCTCACCGTAGTGATTCCCTATCTCGAACGCCTCCAAAAGGAGGGGGAGATCGGCCGAAAGAAGATCGTCCAGTATACCCGTTACGGGACCGTTGTTCTCAGCATGATCCAGGGATTTGGGATTGCTGTCGGCTTGGAGAATATGCGAGGAGCAGCGGGTGAGATGATCGTTTTGATTCCGGGATGGTCCTTCCGGATCATGACCGTTATCACACTGACTGCTGGCACAGCCTTTATCATGTGGTTGGGTGAGCAGATTACAGAAAGGGGAATTGGGAACGGTATTTCCCTTATCATCTTCGCTGGGATTGTGGCGAGAATGCCAAATGCCATTGCCCGCACCATGGAGCTTTTCAAAGTCGGACAAATGAACATCATCACCATCCTGGGTCTGCTCATCATCATGGTATTGGTGGTCGCGGTGATCATTTTTGTCGAGACCGGCCAGCGGAGACTTCCTGTTCAATACGCCAAACGAATTGTAGGACGGAAGGTCTATGGTGGCCAGAGTACCCATCTTCCGCTCAAGTTGAACACGTCAGGCGTCATCCCCCCTATCTTCGCTTCCTCCATTTTGATGTTTCCACTGACGATCGCCAACTTTATGCCGAAGCCCTGGTTGGAGGCACACCCTTGGGTTCAGTCGATCGTCAATAGCCTGGGACCTGGTGCGCTCCTCTATAATCTTCTCTACGTAGGATTCATCATCTTCTTTTGCTATTTTTATACAGCGGTCACTTTCAACCCGAACGACGTGGCCGATAACATGAAGAAGTTTGGCGGCTATATCCCTGGAATCCGGCCGGGGCAGAAGACCGCCGAGTATATTGATAAGGTGCTCACCCGCATCACCCTCGGGGGAGCCATTTATGTCTCGGTCATCTGTGTCCTCCCGACCATTCTCATCAGGAGATTCAACGTCCCTTACTATTTCGGAGGGACCTCTCTGCTCATTGTGGTCGGTGTGGCCTTGGACACGGTTCAACAGATTGAAGCCCATATGCTGACGAGACA
>Ga0315282_10015652_pt1 | contig 11169 bp, 11 predicted proteins | sample YL17G07_20_MG_FD_203693 | JGI IMG/M metagenome (GOLD analysis project Ga0315282, IMG submission 203693) | Sediment microbial communities from Yellowstone Lake, YNP, Wyoming, USA - YL17G07_20 | ecosystem: Environmental > Aquatic > Freshwater > Lake > Sediment | place: USA: Wyoming | collected...
CCGTGTGGCTGGTGTGCCGCGAGCACAAACCGCACTGGTCCGGACAGCGGGTGGCGTCGGGTATGTTGGGGTTCATCACCCCGCGGTTGTCCCCGAAACTCCACTCGTCCATCTTCAGGTACAGCTTCACGTCGGAAAAGATGGTGTCCTTGAAGTAGCCGTGGTGGGGGCAGGTTTTCTCCATCATCACCTTGCCGTTTTCTTCGAACACCAGCGCCTCGATCACGCGGGTGCACTCCGGGCAAAGCGAGTGGGTCACTTTCGGCAAACCTTTCTGGGGGGGCCGGATGCAGGATCCCGAATAGGTGGTCTCGGGTTGAAGCACCTGGAACGTCTTATCGGCTACCGTTGTCGTCCTCAATTTCGCTTCTCCTTCGCTCCGTACCCGCCTTCAGCCCGGCGGGCGCGCGGCGTAGAATCTCCCGTGGAGGTGACACCTCGTCCGGAACGCTCATGCTAGGGTGCTTCGTCCCTTTAACCTACCTGTTTTCAATCAGCAGCGTCGATTTGCCGCTGTACGGCGATTTTTCGGGGGTGAACCGGGCGGCGCCCCGGCTCGAAACAGCGGCCCTGTCGGGGGACCCAGCATGGTCGCCCCGGCATTTGCGATAGACTGGGAAGGTGGCGGAGAAGGAGACAATCGTGGCCGCTGTCCACCGGCATGGTTTCGATCTGGCCGGCGTCATGCGCGCTGCCGATCTGGCCTCCGCGCCCGACCTGCCTTTCTACTATTCCTGGTTGGATCAGGGGTATCACGGCCGGCTTGCCTACCTGGCCGGGGAGCGCGCCGAGATCAGGCGCGACCTTGACAGATTGCTCCCCGGCGTGCGCTCGGTCATCTGCGTGGCGATGAACTACAACGTGGAACTGCCGTATTCGACTGCCTTGCCGGATGCGACGCGCGCCTGGATCTCCCGTTACGCCTGGGGCGACGATTATCACCAACTGTTCCGCGAAAAGCTTGAGGCGCTGGTATCCGACTTGCGGAAAGATTTCACGCGGCCGGAAGAGTTCCGTGCCCGCGTCGCCGTCGATACCAGCCCCATTCTGGAACGGGCGCTGGCGCGCCACTCCGTTGTCGGCTGGATGGGCAAGAACACTTGCCTGATCAACCAGAAACTCGGCTCCTGGCTTTTCCTCGGCGAGGTGCTGACCACGCTGGAGTTGCCGAGGGACGACCCGGCGCCGGACCGCTGCGGAAGCTGCACCAAGTGTATCGAGGCCTGCCCGACCGGCGCCCTGCTCGGCCCGCGGGTGCTGGATTCGCGGCGCTGCATCTCCTACTGGACCATCGAGGCCAGAGGCGCGATCCCCGAACAGATGCGCGCCGGCATCGGCCGGCACGTCTTCGGCTGCGACATCTGCCAGGACGTCTGCCCCTGGAACCGGAAGGCGCCTGCCACGCGGGACCACGCTTTCCGGCCGCGCCACGGCCTGTTCAGTCCGCCGCTCGATCAACTGGCGGAAATCAGCGAGGAGCAGTTCGGCCGCATGTTCCGCAACAGCCCTGTTCGGCGGGCCGGATACCAGGGCTTCCTGCGCAACGTTTGCGTGGCCATGGGCAACTCGGGCGCCCCGAAGTTCGTTCCTAAGCTGCAGCGCCTGGCGGAGCATTCCGATCCCGTGATTCGTGAGCACGCCATCTGGGCAGTGGAGAAATTGAACCACAAAGGCACCAAGGACACGAAGATCACGAAGAGTATCGCTTTGTGAACTTTGGTAGTGGGTCAGTTCGACTGAGGACGAAGGCCCATACCAGCGCAGAGCCACAACCCGGGAAGGGCATTATACGTCATGCGTTTCAGCCGCGGCGGCTCTTTTTCGCACGAGGCGCCGTCGGCTCCAGCGCGATGTTAGGCCTCCTGCTGGAAACTGGCAATTCGTCGCCGGGTACCGGCGGCACATCAGGGACTCTCCGCAACAGTCGATCAACCAGCCTGGGATCGGCCCGGCGCGCACGTTCTTCGGCGTACTTGAGCGTCAACAACGCCGCAGCCTTCTCGGCCGCCGCCGTCGCGATGAATTGATTGATGGACACGTCTTCGCGCTCCGCCAACTCCCGAATCTTGCGATGCAGTGAGTCGGGAAGCCGCAGACTCAAGTTGCTCATGGCTTTCCCCCTGCCAGACGACCCAGAAATAAGCGCCCTGGGCGCTGAGGGCGGCCGGGTTAGACACCCACGCGGCGAACCTCTCCGAGCTTGACCTCTTCGAGGACCTTCCTCAGTTCAGGCGCCAGCGGCAAAAGGAACTCAAGTTTGTTCCGCCCAGCCACCAGGACGACGACCGCTATCGTAAGAGTTGAAACGTCATGTTGATAACTCAGGCGCTGGTCCGTTGTGACGAATACATCGAACCTGCCGGAGGCGGCGGCGAGAAGAACGCCATTCTCGAACGAGGCCCAGCCCATCTCTGGAACAGTTCGAACCTCGTGCTCTGGGAGTGCTCGACGAAATCGGCGCGGGACACACTCATCAAGAAGAATCCGCATGCGCGAACACCGATTCCTTGGCGAACTCCAGAACAGCGACCGCGTGCTCGCGACTCACCGTCGGAAAGTCCTCCAAGAAATGGTCGAGCGTATCCCCTTCTTCGAGGTAGTCGAGGAGAGTTTGCACCGGAACCCGGGTGCCCGCAAACACCACGGCGCCGCTCATCACCTCATCCGAACGCATCACAAGGAATTTTCGTAAAGCCATCTCACTGCTCAGTGTACCGCAACTGCAAGCCGGACGCTCTTGAAAAGGTGTGGCTAACACCCGCGATAACCCGCGGTGGCCGAGCAACGCGAAGCCGGCGTCGGGTTCATTGCGCTGTTAGCCGGTCGCCTCGACTACTCGGCACTGGCGTCCGCCCGCAAAGCCATATTCGTCACGCACCGATGAAAAGACGCCGTCGGGATCGTACCCGAAACGGAGGTACGCCTAGCCACGAAGTAGCCAGGCGAAGAACGGGAACTCATCCACCAACGCATCCGCTATGGGATGGGCCGCTACGAGTCCCGCGCTCTGTGTGAAATGACCGCTTTCCTTGGCCGCGTGGGTCGTTGTCTTGGGGCCGATGTACGGAAACTTGCCCGAATACAGGTGATGCACCGACCAAGCGTTTGAACTGCCGAACCGTTCTGGCCGAATCCCGCCTGCTAGAATGAACGCGGCAATGGCGGGCCCGTTCGGACGCGTGTCGAGGACCACACCGCGTGCCCTTGCCATCTCTCGGATACGCACCGGGTACGAGAAGTACTTCTGTCGGTTCCCGGACAGAGGAACGCGATTGCAGCCAGGCCACAAGAGTATGGCCTCAGCCGGCCAACGGACGAAGGCATCAAGTTCAGTAGCGACACTACTGAGAATCGCTTGTTCCGGAGGACTCGAAACTTGCGCCAACTCTCTGACGAACCAGCCTTTGATGTCGGGAAGCTCGCACCGTTCCAGGATCTCATTCGGCGATGTGAGGTTATATGGCATGCGCTTGCTCTGCCGGCTAACGCGAGGGCTAAGCGGTGCGGAGCATCCGCCTTGACCCCTTGTTCGCCGCTCCTACGTGTCGAACACCCCCAGTTGTCTTTGTACGGGGCGAGTGGGCCGTAGTTGATGGCAGGCATGTTGCTCGGGTTCTCTGGGTCTCGGTATGACGACCCGAAGAACTTATTAACGTCGCTCAAAATCTCGTGGCCGGGCACGATGAAGAATTCCTCATGCTCGTTCCAGGCACGGAGTATGATGAAAACGTAGACCTGATCGGGCCTAATAGCTTCTTTCCGAATTGGGAAGCAGTTCTTTTGCCTAAGGGTCTTTACTTGGACATTGAACGACTTGTTAGTTTCCGGGTTGTATACGAATACGTCCACCCCCTTGGCGTTTCCGAGCGTGACGGAGGCCTGATAGCCTCTCTTGAAAAGCTTGCCGACCGTGAAGAACTCGCCAGCCATCCCTGTCAGCTGGCGATCCGTCCTCGGTTTTCCCATTTCGTCTCATCCTCCTTCGGCGAGCGATAAGTAGATTGACCCGCAGAAGATGCGGGACTTCGATTTCCTGGCCGTAGAAGACGCGGTTGATTCACCTCGTCGGGCCGCTACAAGCCCTGTAGTTTCAGCCGCTTGCATCCCGTGCAATGATCTATCATGGCGTCTTATGCGGATCGTCATAGAAACCTCTGCGATGGCCCCATAATCCATCAACCGGGTTGCGAACGACGGCATCGGCAATCATGCTGTCCGAGAAGAATGATTGCCTGCCCGCTCGCGTGTACCGTTCGATCCTGGTGATGCATTCAAGGATGTAATCGATGTAAAAGAGATCGTCCTTCACAGCGCAACAGCTTCTTTCAAAACGCGATCGCGAATCCGAGGGTGGAGCCCGCCTTCCGTGAATACCTGGACGTTACGGCCGAGCAAATCCTGGAGGTCCATCAGCAGCCCCCCGGGGAAAAAGGGCGTTCGACGAGGACCGCAATTGACGAGGAAGTCGACGTCGCTTTCCGGCCCGGCTTGGCCTCGAGCCACCGAGCCAAACACACGTACGTTGCTGGCCCCGTGCCGCTCGGCGATTCGCAGGATCTCCGGTCGTTTCCTGCTAAGAATTTCCTCAATTCCCATGCTGCAATTGTCTCACAACCAGCCGCGCTTTGCTCTCACGAGTCTCACGCCCGAGCGAACGGAGGCGGACGGGGGAGCCGGTGGCGGGTGGCCACGATGGCGCACTGATGACGCGGCCGACATAGACCGCTTTTTGCTCGCAGGGGGGCTTGACAAGCGTGTTATGCTGGTATATATCTAGTAGCGATTAGACGATAACCGAGAGATAGCGCGGGATCGGACACCGGGGCGGCGCGGGGACGCCGGCCCCGCTCTTTGACAACTGAATATGGGGGAGAATTCTCCGGGGTGCGCGATTGAAAAACCCGCGCAGGGATGTGGATGCTTTTGGCGTTTTCTCCTGCTTTTCACCTGTATTAGCAGGTGGCGGCTGCGGCGGCGTGCAAGCTGCTGATAATAAAGCGCTTGATACCAGAAAAGGCGCGGGCGTGGGTGGGCAGCCCAGAGACGATCCGCCGCAACGCGCTGAAAACAAGGCGGTTCTGGCGGGCGACTGGGCGCCTGTTAATAGAATACCTTCTGCCTGAACTTTGTGTTCTTCGCGGCTTTGTGGTGAACTATCAGCGCATGAAAGCCTTGTTTTTCGAGGGGCGAAAGGCCCGGGTGATCGACGCTCCAGAACCACGGGCGCGGGCCGGCTACGCGAAAGTCAAGGTGCTCGTTTCCGGAATCTGCAATACCGATCTGGAGCTGCTGCGGGGCTACTACGGTTTTTCCGGCATCCCCGGGCACGAATTCGTCGGCCGCGTGGTTTCACCGGGAAGCCCGCTGGCCGGCCGGCGGGTCGTGGGCGAAGTCAACTTGGCCTGCGGCCGCTGCTCGTGGTGCGCGGCGGGACTGGGGCGCCATTGCCCGCGCCGCGCCGTGCTGGGGATCGTCAAGCACCCAGGAGCGCACGCCGAGTACCTGACGCTGCCGGAAGGCAACCTGGTGCCGGTTCCCGACTCCGTCCCCGACGAAGAGGCGGTTTTCACGGAACCGTTGGCCGCCGCCTGTGAAATCCTGGAGCAGTTGGGTAGTGTCGAGGGCCGAAAAACGGCAGTGCTCGGTGCCGGCAAGCTGGGCCTGCTGGCGGCGCAGGTTTTGGCGCAGGCCGGCGCCGCCGTTTCGGTGTTCGGCCGCCGACCGGAGAAGTTGCGGGTGGCGCGCCGCATCGGGCTCGATGCCCGTCCGGCGCCCGCCCGGGCGCCCCGCGCACAATTCGACCTGGTCGTGGAAGCCACCGGAACAGCGGCCGGATTGCCCCGCGCCATCCAGATGACCAGGCCGCGCGGCACAGTGGTGATGAAATCGACCTTCCACAGCTTGGCGCGCTTCGATGCCGCCCCGCTGGTGGTGAACGAGGTTACGGTGGTCGGCTCGCGTTGCGGCCGCTTCGCTCCCGCCATGGATCTGCTGGCGCGCCGCGCCGTCCAGGTGCGGCCGCTGATCTCGGCCGAATATCCGCTGAGCCGCGCCCCGGCGGCCCTGCGCTGCGCCGCGCGCCCCAGTTCCGTGAAAGTCCTCCTCCGCCCGTGACCCGGCGCGCCCTGGCAACGGCGCTGTAAAGGCAGGCCTTGTGCCCGCCCATTTTTTTACGGCTTCTTACGGTCGTGACTCGGTTGCATCCGCGGATCGGCCAATGCCGGTCCCTGCGCTTTTTGTTAGAATTGCTTCGTCATGCGGCACGGCGCTCTGGTATTGCTGGGCATGCTGGCCTGCCTGCCCCAACTGCGGGCGGCCGAGCTGGCCATCGTCGATGTCTACTTCGAGGACTACGACCGGCGAGTGGTCCGCCAGCAGGTGCTTCCCACCGGCGAGAGCATCTACCTGACGTTCCGCATCGCGGGCTTCCGGGCCGACGACCAGCACCGCATCCACCTCACCTACTGGCTCGATTGCCTGGATCCGGAGCAGGTCCCCATCACCGAGACCTTCACCAAGACCATCGACACGACGCTCGCGCCTCAGGATGAAAAGTGGCGGCCGAAGATCGACTGGTCGCTGGTGATTCCCTCCTTTGCGCCCAGCGGCGAGTACCAGGTGATCATCCGGGTGCGCGACCAGATTGATAAGAAAGAGGCCCGGCAGGCAATGAGCTTCCGGGTGCAGGGCGCTTCCATCCAGCCCAGCTCCACCCTGGCCATTCGGGATTTCGAATTCTCAGACGCCGAGAACGGCAAGCCCAAGCCGCAGCCGGTTTTCGCGCCAGGCACGACGTTGTGGGCCCGCTTCCGCGTCGTGGGCTTCAAAATCTCGCCGGAAAAGGAACTGTCGATCGAAGAAGATCTGAGCGTGCTTGACACCGAAGGCAAGGTGTTGTTCTCGCGGCCGAACGCGGCGGTCGAAAAGTACAAGATGTTCTACCCCCCTCGCTTCCTGCCGGCCTCCTTCAACCTGGATCTCGATCCCAAGGTCAAACCGGGCGAGTATGTCATCCGGCTGGAAGTCCGCGACCTGCTGGGCAAAGAGGAAGCGCGCCACGAAGCAAAATTCACCGTCCAATAAAACAACCAGGATACCAAGCCCCAAAGCTGCACAAAGACCAGTTCTTGGCGTCTTCGTGGCTTGGTGGTAAAAGACCACCGGAATGGTTACCGCGGAGCAAAGGCGCACGTTGCTGGCGGCATCGCTGGGCTGGATGCTGGACAGCATGGACATGATGCTCTACTCGATGGCCCTGGTCGCCATCCGGCGGGAGATGGGCATCAGCGCTTCGACCAGCGGCCTGCTGATTTCCGTAACGCTGGTGTCGTCCGCGGCCGGCGGGGTGTTGTTCGGCCTGCTGGCCGACCGCATTGGGCGCGCCCGCGCGCTGATCGGCAGCATCCTTGTCTACTCGGTCTTCACGGCTGCTTGCGGCCTGGCTCAGAACGTCGTCCAACTCGCCGTTTTTCGCATCCTGCTGGGATTGGGCGTGGGAGGAGAATGGGCCACCGGAGCGGCGCTGGTCAGCGAGACCTGGCCGGCCCAGCACCGCGCCAAAGCGCTGGGGCTGATGCAGAGTTCCTGGGCGGTCGGCTACGCGCTGGCGGCCCTGGTTACGGCGGCGGTGATGCCGCGCTTCGGCTGGCGCGCCGTTTTCTTTGTCGGCGTGCTGCCCGCCCTGGCGACCGTTTGGATCCGCCGCAAAGTGCCGGAACCGGAAATCTGGCAGAAGTCCAAGGTCCAAGGTCCAAGGTCCAAGGTCTCGGGCAGTCCTTCGACTTTGGACTTTGGACTTAGAACCTGGGACTGCTTCCGGTCATTGTTTGCTCGCCCGCTACGGCGGCGCACGATGGTGGTGACCGCCATGAACGCGGCCAGCATGTTCGGCTGGTGGGGACTGTTCACCTGGATCCCCGGCTACCTGGCCCTCCCGGTCTCGCAGGGCGGACGCGGCTTGAACATCTTGAGCACGTCGAAGTGGATTCTGCTCATGCAGGCCGGCATGTGGCTGGGATATGTGAGCTTCGGCTTTCTGGCGGATTCCTTTGGCCGGAAGCGCACCTACATTTCGTACCTGCTGGTGGCCGCCGCGCTGGTCCCCTTTTACTCGCTGGCCCGCAGCCCGGAGGCCGTGATGTTGCTGGGGCCCTTCGTGGCCTTTTTCGGCACCGGCTACTTCACCGGCTTTGGCGCCATTTCCAGCGAATTGTTTCCCACCGCGGTGCGGGGCACGGCGATGGGATTCGCCTACAACTTCGGCCGCGGCTTGAGCGCCATGGCTCCCTATAGCATTGGGCGGCTGTCGGAAAGCTACGGCCTGGGCGCCTCCTTCCTGACTACCTCGGCTGCCTTCCTGGCCGCCGCCCTGATCGCGCTGGGCCTCGAAGAAACGCGCGGCAAGCGCCTGGAGTGAAACGCGGCCCGAGACGCTCGAAGAAGGCCTGCGGCGCGAAATGCGCGAGGAAACGGGTCTCGCGGTTGTGCCCGCCGGCCTGCTGGAAGTGCTGGACCGCGCCGGGGCCAAAGCGGCCGACGGCTGACGCCAACCCAAGGGCGGCGCGACAGCAGGACATCGCTCCGCCGTGCCGCGGCAGATCAACCAAAGGTTTCGGGGCGGCACTTCTCGCAATAGCCGCCGATTTCCACGCGGGCGAAGGCCACGCGGAAGGCAAGGTCGCGCTCGACCTGGCCCTTGATCTTGTCAAAGAGCGGGCTGGCGATCTCGACCACCCGGCCGCAGCGCAGGCAGGCCACATGCAGGTGCTGCCGTCGGGGCCGCTGTTCGTAATAATGACCGCCACCGCTCAAGTGCAGCAGGTCCAGTTCATCGATCAGGCCGTGGCGCTTCAGCAAGGTCAAGGTGCGGTACACGGTCACCCGGTCGATGTCGGGGTGTTCATGGCGCGCGATGCGGAGGATGCTGGCCGCGTCCAGGTGTCCGCGCGCGCCCTCGATGACCTGCAGGATGGCGCGGCGTTGTTGCGTCATTCGCACACCTCGGGCCACCAGTTGGCCTTGGAGGTAGCCCCGGGGGACAGCCTTGTTGCTGCCCCGGCTCTCCTTTTGCAACATGTTGCAACTATACCAGACTGGAGGCTGGCGGCTGCAGGGCGGCGGTCTCCAACCCGCCACTGACCCTTGAATCCCGCGCCGTTCCGTTGCATGCTTATAACAGGCGACGAACATGGCTGAAAACGGCAACGGTTTCCATTTCTCCGCTCTGCTGCGGAAGATCTTCCTGGTGGACCTGGTGAAGGGCCTGGCGGTTACGTTCAAGTACCAACCGCCGAAGAACGTCATCACCAAGGAATACCCGCGCGTCCGGCCGCAGGTTGCCGAGCGCTTCCGCGGAGCGCCCCGGCTCAATACCAACCCGGAAAACGGGGAAACACTGTGCATCGCCTGCAACCTGTGCGCGCTGGCCTGCCCAGAGAACTTGATTGTGGTCGGCTGGGAGCGGGCCGGCGGCTCCAGCGGCAAGAAGACGCTGACCGATTTCACTTACGACACGTCGCGCTGCATGTTTTGCGGGCTGTGCGAGGATGCCTGCCCGACCGACGCGCTGGAGCTGACCCAGGACTACGAACTGGCCAGCTACAGCCGTGAAGGCGCGATCTGGGACCGCCAGATGTTGGAAGAAGGCCCGCACCCGACCCGCTATACCCGCTGATGGAAAGGGCCGGCGTCTGGCCGGCAGATGGCGCTGTTCTGGGGCGCTGGGGATCACTCCCGCCCCGGGGAGGGGTTCGACAGCGCGCCGGGGGGGGAAGTCAGCGGCGACGGGGAGCATGCCGGGGCGAAATCAAGGCTACGCGGCCAAGAGCAGGGAACAGGCCGTCTCCACCACCTTCTCATCGAGCTGCCCCTCGGCAGCCTGCTTGCGCAGTTCCTTGAGCGCCACCTGTGCGTCCCAGGCGGGCCGGTAAGGCCGGGGGGCAGTCAGCGCCGAGTACAGATCGGACACCGTGCTGATTCTCGCCGCGATCGGGATGTCCGGGCCTTTCAACCGGCGGGGATAGCCGTTTCCGTTCAGCAACTCATGATGGTTCTCAATGATGGAGAGCACGGGCTCGGCGTCGTATCCCAGCCGCTTGGCGATCGAGACACTCTCGGCAACGTGCGCCTCCAGGCTCTTCCGTTCCTGTTCCGAGAGGCCGCCGCGGCGGGTCAGGATGTGGTGCCAAACGGTGGACTTGCCGACATCCTGGAGCCGCGCGGCCGTCAGCAGGTGGTGCTTCAGCGGCTCGGGCAGGCCCATGCGGTCGGCAATCGCGTAGGCCAGGGTGGCCACCACCAGTGAATGCCCCACCGTGGAATCGATGCATTCGCTTGGCAACACCACGTCGTCAGGGATTTCCATCAGTTCCGGCACATGCTTGTACTGTTCGTAAAATGAGGCGGGAAGCCGTTCCCGGTTGTGCAGCGGATGCAACAGCCCGGCGGCTTTGTAAACGGACTGCCGCTGCTGCAGTCCGCGGATACTGATCCGCTCGAATTCGTCACGCTTCACGCTGGCGTCGGCGTAGGCGACCTTGATGGCGTTATCGTCAGGGCGAAGGGCCATCGCCCGGCGGTAATAGAGCATCGCCTGGGTGGCTTCCTGGAGGCGGTAATAGAGGTTGCCGACGGCGAACAGCAGGTCGGTATTGTGCGGATCGCGCCTTAATTCCGCTTCCTTCTCCGCGACTTCGTCCCGGAAAGCCTTGTCCTCGGAGCGCCGCCCGGTCAGGCTGCGCACCTGCTCGGTCTCCACAAAAGCCCCGACCGCCTCCTGGGTCGCCTGGTCCACGAACACGCAGCCAGGCTCGCAGAGTTGTTCCAGACGTTTGCCCAGATTCACCACCTCGCCGATGGCCGAGTAGCTGCGGCGGCGGGCACCCAGCATGCCGACGATCGCGTCGCCGGTCGCGATCCCAACGCGCAACCCGTAGGCGATCTGGCGGCTGCGGAATTTCTCCTGCATCTTCAATCCCGTGATGACCGCCTGCAGCGCATGGTGCTCGTAGTCGATGGGCGCCCCGAATTCGCACAGGATCCCGTCCCCCATGTACTTGTCGATGTGGCCGTGGTAGGCCTCGATCAGTTCCTCCATGTCCTGGTAGAACTGGTTCAGCGTCTCCAGGATGACTTCGGGGTGCTTTTGGCCCTCCAGCCCGGTGAAGCCCT
>Ga0315282_10015653_pt1 | contig 11169 bp, 8 predicted proteins | sample YL17G07_20_MG_FD_203693 | JGI IMG/M metagenome (GOLD analysis project Ga0315282, IMG submission 203693) | Sediment microbial communities from Yellowstone Lake, YNP, Wyoming, USA - YL17G07_20 | ecosystem: Environmental > Aquatic > Freshwater > Lake > Sediment | place: USA: Wyoming | collected...
ACCTGCCGCACCCGCACTGGGTTCCAGAAGTCGCGCGAACGCCGATATCCGAGGGCAAGAAAGCGGGAGAGGTAAGCCTTTTCGACCTGCTAAAATCGTCCATGAGACAGAGGCCCGATTACATAATCGTCGGAGAGGTCAGGGGCATGGAAGCTTACGTTTTGTTCCAGCAAATCGCTACAGGTCACGCAGGCCTTGCGACCATACACGCGGCGAACCTGCCGCAGCTTATCGACAGGCTCACAACTCCGCCTATCAGCCTTCCGCCCAGCCTGATACAGAACCTTGACATACTGATTTTCCTTCTGCAGGTGAAGTCAAGGGACCGCTATGTAAGAAGGGTAAACCAGATACTCGAGGTCACTGGCGTCAAGGGAGACAAGCCGTCAACGATTGAAATTTTCAGGTGGAAGCCGGTCGACGACAAGTTCGAGGCGATCGAGAAGAGCCAGACGCTTGAGCATATCGCCAGATCCATCGGCCTTACCGAGACGAGTCTGAGGGAGGAGATGAGAACGAGAAAAGGCATCCTTGAATGGATGTGGGAGAGGCGGATGTTTGATTACAGGGAAGTTGCCAACATAATAACAGGCTACTACTCCAATCCGGAGAGGATAATCGGCCTTGTGGAAGGGATATAAGGCGATTGGTTTTCCGGTTTTGCAACACGTGAGCAAGGGTTCAGCATGATTGAAAAATTATCTCACAGGCTTTTCGGAAAACTGGTTGACTCGTATTCAGACTATTTTGATGCCCTAGGCACGCAGCTTAAGCAGGCCGGCATGAAACACACGGTGGAAGAGTATGTTTCGATGGTTTTGTTATATTCGCTCGTAAGTTTCATAGTGGTAATACTTGCCGGGTCGTTTTACATCACCATCACGACAACCTACGCCTTCTATTCCTATACGCTTTCGATAATCCTGTCCTTCGCCGCTACGACAGGCGTGTTTTTCTTTGGGTACTATTATCCAAATATTAAGGCAAAGGGCCTGCAGGGCAAGATAAACAAGACCCTTCCTTTCACAACAATATACATGTCGACGGTCGCTGCGTCGGACATGAACCCCGCCGATCTCTTCAAGGTGGTTTCGCTCAAGGGAGGGGAGATAGGCAAGGAATGCGAGAGGGTATACAGGGACATACACATGCTGGGCATGGACGTGACGACAGCGATAACCAAGGCAGCCAACCGCACGCCGTCAGCGAAATTCTCGGAACTGCTCTGGGGCATGCTCTCGGTTATAAGGAGGGGCGGCGACGTCGGCGAATACCTGAGCGACAAGTCAAAGGAGCACATGGCCGACTACAGGCGCTCGCTGAACGATTACTCGAAACAGATAAGCTTCTACACGGAGATTTACATCACGCTTATCATCGTGGGCACGCTGTTCTTCATCGTGCTCTCGTCAATAATGTCGCCCCTGGTCGGAGGGGACATACTTATGATGCAGACCTTCCTGGTGTTTTTCTTCATACCCGCGGTTTCAGCCGGGTTCCTCGTGCTGCTGAAGAGCCTGTCGCCAACGGAGTGATGTCATGGAAAGGGAAAGAAAAATAGTGCTGGCCTCGATAATTGTCGCCGTCTTACTCATAACCACGTTCGCCTTCCTCACCCAGGACATAGGCATCATCGTGAACGTCAGCGTGATTGCAATGTTCATCGTCATCACGCCCATTTTCCTCATAAAATACACGGAGTTCCTGTGGATAAAATCCATAGAAAAGGAGTTCCCCGCCTTCATACGCGACGTCGCGGGCCTGAAGCGTTCGGGCATAACGCTTTCCGAGGCCATAAAGATGACGACGAAAAACAACTACGGCAAGCTCACACCCGAAGTCCAGAAATTCTCCAACCGCCTGTCGTGGGGTGTCCACTTCACCCGCGCGCTTGACATTTTCGGGAAAAGATTCAAGGCCTCGAAACTGATAGCAGAGATTCTGAGCATACTCAAGGAGTCGTATCTCTCCGGAGGCAACATCGCCGTCACCCTTGATTCGCTGTCGAGAGACATGGTGATGCTGAAAGAGATAGATGAGGAACGAAAATCGATAGTCCGCCAGCATGTCATGATAATGTACGGCATATTCTTCATGTTCGTGGCGATATGCATCGCGATAATCATCGTCCTTATTCCGATGATGAGCCAGACGCAGGCCTCGGGCGCAAGCGTAACGTCGCCGCTGGTCCTGGCCTTCAACAACCCCTGCGACAAGTTCTACATAATCTTCCCGTGCGCGTATTTCGACGTTGTCTGCAGCTCTTTCTCAGTTGCGTCAGGCATAGGATGCTATTATTTCGCGCTGTTCTTCACGGTCCTTATAATACAGGCGCTTTTCATGGGCCTGATATCCGGGCAGCTCGGAGAGAACTCGGTTATCGCTGGCGTCAAGCACTCGCTCATAATGCTGGCAGCGGTCTTCATAATATTCATGTTCATGATAAGAAGCGGCCTTCTCCCCGTCTAACGCCTTCGCTAGCCGGCTTATATAAAAGGGCGCTTCAATAAAACTATGGACTTCATAAACGAGTATTTTCTGAATCCCATCCTCTCGAATGGCTGGTTCAACCCGGTCAATTCGATAGCATACGGCGTAATACTCGTAATCGCGGTTTATGGCGTTTTTAGGATGCTCAGGAAGATGAAGATACGCATAGACCGCAGATTTCTTTATGCGATCATCCCTTTCATCCTGTGGGGCTCGAGCACGCGGGTCCTGCATGATGCCGCGTATTACGGAGCGCTCACAGGAGCGCTGGGCGACTTCTATTCGCTTCCCGTATTCCCGACTCCAGGCTCGTATTTCATCACATTCACCCTTGCACTAATCGTGCTTGTGATATCCGTCGCCATCCAGAAATACGCCGGATTCCCTTACTGGAAAATCATGCTCGTCGCAGGCGTAGCGCTTGACATCATAAATTTCGCAATAATGCCGGGATTTTATTTCACCCCCATGCTGATGATTCTGGGAATAACCGCCCTGTGGACCGCGTTGTTCCTGCTCCTTCACAAGTTCTCGCAAAAGGCGAACTTCGCCCTGCTGAAACAGGTTTTCACCCTTGAGAACTCAGCGATCCTTTCCGCGCATATGCTGGACGCGAGCGCGACTTACGTTGCAGTCGCTTTCTTCGGCTATGCGGAGCAGCATCCCCTGCCTAGATTACTGATAGATTTAAGCGACCCGGCGGCGATGTTCCTGCTGAAGCTTGTGGTCCTGATTCCCGTGCTTTACGTGATTGACCGCTATTCGGAAAAAGGCGAGTTTAGGAACTTCCTGAAAATAGTTATATTAATTCTCGGCCTGGCGCCAGGTCTGAGGGACGCGATCCGCCTGATGGTCGGCGTTTAGAAGCATCATTGCGTGCTGTTTGCGTTTTCCGGGTGGGCCAGCAGGTATTTTGTCCAGCATATGTCCCTGAAGTTTATCAGCGTGTCCTTCTCGCCCCACCTGCTGAAGACGTATTCCGCCTTCGCTGAAAGCGTGTAGGTCTTTTTCGGAACCCTGATGTCGCTGACGCCGCTCGGGTAAAAGCAGAAACTCGCCTTCGAGGGCGTGCTGAGATCGAAATCAACAATATTATAATCCCCTTCAATTTTCACGGTCTTGACTTTCTGGCAGTTGCTTTGAACATCGCCGAATGCCTTCGGCAGGCTTAGCGTGACTGTCGCGTAGCCTACTGCGCTCTGCGAGCCCTCGGCTGACGAGAGGTTGAAGCCCACGTTGAAAGCGTTGCCCTCTTTAATTGGCTGGTCCGCTGTTCCGAGATTGAGCTTTGCGGGTGCGCTGCTTATCTTGGAAGGCACCTGGCCCCTGACGAGGGTGTTCTCCACGGATAGCCTCTTCCACTCCTCTTCGCTTATGAAATCTATCTGCAGCGTCGATTCCGACTCGTACGTGTAGGTCAGGTTTGCAACGAAAGGTATGTATTTCTCCCTGGTTGCTGAAAGTTCCTTGTCGTTTACCGGGCACGGAAGCGTGCCGATTATTAACAAGTCCTTCACGTCCTGCCTTTCTATGTCAGCTATTTCGCCAACGTTGATCGTGTACACGTAGATCGTGCCGTAACCGGAGGTGAAGGTCATAGTTTTGCCGAAAAATGATTCCGGCGTATCTATACTTATCTGCTTCTGCACCCGCATCAGGTCTTTGTTGTTATATTTCAAGTCTATACCTGGTATGGTGGTTATCAGTTCGAGCCGTATGTTCTTGGCCTTGAAAGTTCCCTTGTTCGCAAGATTGATTGAAAACGTGAAAGGTTCCTCGGGGTATATGGACTGGATCTGGAATTTGTCAATTTCAAGGCCGAAGGCTCCGGCCTTGCTTATTTCATCCCCAACGAAATTACCCTCTGTTATCTGCCTGGCGTAGCAAGTCGGGCATGACAACAGAAGCCAGGACTGGCCGAATGTCGACTGCAACTGGCCGAAGGCCTCGCCTACAGGTTTCATGACGTCAACCACCGTGTTGTGTATAGTTGGCCACCACTCGCCGAACAGCGCCCCTCCAAGCGTCTGCGAGCCCGGCCCAAGGCCAAACAGCACAAGGGCGGTTGTTATCATGAGTATGCCAGTGTACGGCCTTGTTTCAGGCGGTGAGAAGAAGCCTGCGACAGCGGATATGAACCACACCGCATAGAAAACATAAAGCGAACTCCCTGTGAGGCCCCACTGGCCTGCCCATACTTGGAAGAAGGGAAGTGGTATCAGTATCGTGCCTGTTGCGGCTATAAGGCCTATGACCATGAGCACTACGAATATCATCTTGTCAAGCATCTCCGCAGTCTGGGTGACGCCAGAAAAGCCCTGACCCAGTATCTGGGCGAGATTCTTTGTTCTTGTAGGCGTAGGAACGACGAAGAAGAATGCCCAGGCTAGCCAAGCAAGGGTCCATGACTGGAACATCATTATGAATATCATGACCGGTATGACAAAACCGCCTATCGCAAGCCTTATTATACCGCTCATTATTTCGTACGGCTGTTCAGGATTGTACGAGCCCGGCAGGGAGAAATAAGACATGAAGGCAAAGCCTATGAAAATCAGAGGGGCAAGTGGGAATGAAGTTCTGCTGAAATCCCACAGGGCCCAGCCTATGAATATCAGGAACGCGACCTTGAATGTCGCTTTGGCCCCGGCCTGGCCGGCTTTCCACCTGTTGCCCGGGTCCCACATTCTCCCCATATCCCTTTCCCAGGCCGGAGGAGCCGGCACAGCGATGTAACCTCCCAGCGCGGCAAGGCCGATTATGAACTGCCATATGCCCGTTATTGCGGCAAAAACTATTCCAAGGGTTATCATGACCAGCGACATTATTATGCCGCCTGTTTTGCCCGCTCTCTTGGAGTATCTGGTGAGACCTCCGAAAAGCGGATTCTGTTCCATGGCACCAACAATCCCGGGTCGTGGAGTCCTCATCGTCCTGCCGCTACCTTGGTCGACATCCCATCTGTCAGCCCAGTCTTTGTGAAATCTGTTTTCAATTGGTAGAGGAGGAATGGGTGGTGCATTGGCATTGCCCGGATTTGCGGTTCTTTCCAAATATTTCGAAGGAACTTCTAAACTTATTGAGACTTCCTTTCTCTCATCGCCTGCCCTGAAAGTAACGTCGACATGTCCTACCGCATCGTGCTGATTGTCATAATCATCGAAGTAAAACACTCTGGCGTTTATTCTGTAGTTAGAGGCTGGTGTGCCATCTGGCATGGGAACAAGCGAGGCAGGAACATGGTCGAATATGAATTGTCCGTGGCCGTCCGTCTCCCCGTTAAGAATCATCGGCGGCGGCACTGGCGCCCCTGGCGGTGGCAAAGCTGGCGGCGGATGAATGCTTTGCAACTGTACAAAAACGTGTCCTATCGGAAGGTTTTCTTGGTTGGTAACCGTGACACGTACCGTAGCCTCGTAGTGCGGCCTCCTCCTTCTTGCACCGCCACCACCCCCTCCACCCCCGCCGCCTCTAGCGATGGCAGTTGCTGTTGCGGTGGCTTGGGTCTGAGAACTTGAACTCAAATTTATGTTTATTGGTCTTCCCCTGCCACCACCCCCTCTAGCGGCAGCAGTAATCCTGAAAATGAAATTTACAGCCAATCTCTGGCCTGTTTGGATGGTGAAATATTCCTGACCAGAATCAACTGCCGGATATCTGGCCTTCAGCAGGCCGTATTCAGGGCTCTCGAACTTGGCCAGCAGCTGATATCTGCCGGGAGGCACAGGAAGGTTATCGAAGGGTATCGGCTTGTTAACAAGAATTTCCGGTAAATATTTAGGTTCTTCTATTTCGGCATTTACCTCCATTGGCTTGCCCTTGCCTATTTGCAGATATGCCCTCGCGGAAAGATAGCCGTCAGACCCCTCGCGTTTCTGGCCTCTTTGGGATTCGGGTATGTCTGACTGCCATTTATAATTCGGGACGTGCCCCAGTTCCTGTTCCATGACCCTCTCGATATGGCCTCTGTCATAGCCTTTATTTTTCAGATGATTGAAAATCGCATTTTCTATCTGGCCATTGTCGTATCCGGCAAGCCGGAAGAAATCGAAAGCTCTTTGCCTGTCACCCCGGTCGAAATGATACAGGGCAATTCTATGATATTCTTCCTTGCTAGGTTGAGGCATGGCTGGTTCAGGTTCCGCTGTTCTGACTCTTCTTGGCGCGACGGCCTGTGTCGCTAGCATTTTGAGGCCGGCCAGCGTGGCTTCATTGCCGCATCTGGAGCAATGGAAAACCCTTTCCCTACCGCCTAACCTGTTGCGTTCCGACCAGCCTATCTCGTCAAGTTTTACTTTTCTGTTTTCCCTTGCGCATATGGGACAATAATCAGGCAAACATATCCCCCGCTGTCTAGATATTAATTAATTGGTCGGCAAGGTTAAAAAATAATAGAACTACTTAATATCGGGCCGCGGCTATTTCTTCCCGAACCACAGCTTCAATTCGGCTTCAGACTCTTCTTTCGTCCCGGACGCATGGATTAGATTATATATCGAGCGATGCTCGGCGTCTGCTTTCTCCCGCGAATCGTTGCTGAGGTCGCCGCGGATCGTTCCTTCGTCAGCTTTTGAAGGGTCGGTCGTGCCCACTATTTTCCTGACGTGAGCGATTGCATCCTTCCCTTCGAGTATCATCGCTACCACGCGTCTGTCTGCAAGATAATCTATAAGAAGATTGAAGAAAGGCTTGTCTCTGTGCATCGCATAGTGCGTCTTTACGAATTCCTTCGTCGGCGTGACCATCTTCATATCAGCGACCTTCAGGCCGCCTTCCTCGAATCTCTTTATTATCTCGCCTATCAGATTCCTCTCGACGCCATCAGGCTTTATCAGGACCAGCGTTTTTTCCATATCATTCCCTCCGAGTTTTCGCTTTCATGAAAGCGTCAAGCGCTTTCTCGACGTTTTTCGCCACATCGTTGCTGCTGCCCCGGGCGTCAACGTCGACGAGTATTCCTTTATTTCTATAATATGATATTAAAGGTTTTGTCTGCTTTTCATAGATTTCAATGCGTTTTGCCACTACCTCAGTTTTCTGGTCCTCCCTCTGATAAAGCTCGCCACTGCAGCTGTCGCAGACGCCGCGCTTCTCCGGAGGCGAATGCTTCAGATGATAAATCTGTCCGCAGTTCCTGCATGTCAGCCTTCCGGCCATCCTTTCGATAAGATCTTTTTTCGGGGCGGACAGATTGATGACCATGTCGCCTTTGGCTATCCTTTCAAGATTCTCGGCCTGCGTCAGCGTTCGAGGGAAGCCGTCGAGAACGAAGCCTTTCCTGCAGTCGCTTTCGCTGAGCCTTTTTCTTACGATCGCCATAACGATGTTGTCAGGCACGAGCTCGCCGCGCCGCATGTAACTGCTGGCATCCTGGCCGAGCTGCGTTTTCCTTTTGATTTCTTCTCTGAACATGTCGCCTGTCGAGATTTTTGGTATTGAGAATTTCGCTGACAAAATCTCGGCCTGTGTCCCCTTCCCTATTCCCGGCGGGCCAAGCAAAATCAGGTTCATTCCATGCCTCTGTGCTATCCTATGAATATGGGCCTCTTGGTAAGAAGCCTGGGAAGTGGCAGCGCCTTGAAGGGCTTGCCTTCCGTGTGCTTCTTTATCATGCCTACAAACGCTTTCTGCGTATGTTTCTCGACCTTCCCCGTTTCCCTTAGTCTCACCGCAAGTTTCTTTTCAGTCAGTTCCCTTTCCCCGACAACGACGGCGAAGGGTACCCATTCAATCTCCGAGTCGCGTATTTTCTTCTGGACGCTTTCTTTCCTGTCGTCAACGTCGACCCGTATCCCTTCCTTCGCGATTTCCTCGGCTATCGCTTCCGTCTGCTTCAGGAACTTGTCGGACACGGGGATGAACCTCGCCTGCGTCGGGCAGAGCCACAAAGGAAGGACCGGATTCTTGCCTTTGACCGATTCCATGTGGGCCTTCTCGAGCAAAGCATACATCACCCTTTCTATCGCGCCTGAAGGCGAGAGGTGAAGGATGATCGGATATTTCTTCGTGTTGTCGCTGTCCATGTACATTATGCCGTAGCGCTTCGCGTTCTCGACATCTATCTGGTCCGTCGTCAGCGCCGCTGCCTTGTCAAGGGCGTCGACGAAGTTCAGGTCGTACTTGAAAATGAAGTAGAAGAACTGCTTGCTCCACATCTCGAGCAGGACCGGCTTGCCTATTTTCTTGACAACAGCCTTCAGGAAATCTCTGTTGTCATCGTAGAAATCTTTCACCACCCTGAGCGCGCCTTCCAGGTTTTCGTTCAGCGGCACGCCGACGCCGTTCAGGACGTCCTTCGCCAGGTCCAGGCGCGTCAGCATCTCTTCCTTCGCCTGCTCGATGTCTTTGCATATCGCGTGGCAATCAGGCATGGTGAACGCGCGAAGCCTGCGAAGTCCTGCGAGCTCGCCTCGCTGCTCCACGCGGAAAGAATAGCGCGTGAGCTCGTACATCCTCATCGGAAGATTGCGATAGGAAATATTCGCGTCCTTCGCCATCAGGAACTGGCCGAAACATGCTGAAAAGCGCAGGAATACGCGCTTGTTGGGTGTCTCGATCGTATACTGCCTCGCCGGAAAGCGGTTCAGATAATCCTTCAGCGCCGGATGCTCGTAATCATACATGATCGGCGTCTCGACTTCCATCCCGCCGTAACCGATTACCTTCCCGGTGACATATTCTTCCAGAAGCGATTTTATCAGTCTTCCCTTTGGAAGGAAGCGCAGGTTGCCTGGGTCGCTGCCGCTCTCGTAATCAACCAGCTCAAGCTTTCGCATTAGCCGCACGTGCGGCGGCTCTTTATCAGCGACTCTTGACTTCGCCATTTCGTAATGAGCGAATTTCTCCAAGTTTTCGTGTTTCGAAAAATCAAAGCCGTGGACTTTTCCGCCTTCAATATGAAGCTTGTGCAATTTGCCCCCCGTATCCATCACGAACCATTCGGAATGAAGTTCTTTTTCCCTTTCCACAGCTTTGGAAACTTCGGTTTTCGCCTCGCCTTCCGCGACGATTTCTCTGGAAAGCTCGGAAAGCGGGTGGCCTTTGACCGCGATGGTGAAGCGCTTGTAATAGCCGAAAGGCGCGCGGTGAACGCTGTATTTCATTTCCTTGAGTTGGGTTTCAACTCCTTTCAGAACAGTCAGAGCGGCGGATGGCGATGAAGGCGTTTTGGTCAGATGAACATAAGGGTAAACGACGATGTTATTCGCTTTCACTTCTTTCGCTACCTTGTCTATCTCCTCCGAAGTCTTGTCTATTATGGTCTTTTCCTTGCCTTCGTCATTTTTCTCCACCGCGGAAAAAACTACCAGCACGTCCTTTACGCTGCTTATTTTCTTTTCAATTTCCTCCGCGTTTTTAATCGCCTTTTCTTTCGGTTCCCATTCTATGAAATCCGAATGCAATAACAGGATTTTCATCCGCCATCACCTTTACCTTTATTTTTTTGTTTTAGCCGTTAATTAAACTCCCGGCTGGCCGAGAACCGAAAAAATCAGTCCGGCCCAGACCGATGACTAACGAGACGTAGTGGTTGTCGTAGTCGTAATGGTCTTGCCGGAGTTCATGAAAATTATTTGGCCAGCAGATTTTAAAAACCTTTCAGAAACGCATAAACGCATTCCGGCAGTCTTTCGCTATAGCCGCCTTCGAGGACCGCGAATCTCGGTTTGTTGAGATCGGCGATCATTTTCGAGATTTTCGAATAGGTTTCGATCTCCAGCGCCAGTCCTGCCAGCGGATCGCCATTCAGCGTGTCGAAGCCCGCTGACACCGCTATCATCTCTGGCTTGAATTTTTCTATTATATCGAGCGCGACCTCGAGCTTCTGGAGGTACAGCCTTTCGTCCGTTCCGCTGTCGAGCGGGAAGTTGTAGCAGTTCGCTTCAGAATGCTTGCCTGTTCTTGGATAGAAGTTGCCGTATTGGTGTAGCGAAACGTAAATCACGTTTTTCCGGCCGAGGAATATGTTCTCCGTGCCGTTGCCGTGATGCACGTCGATGTCTAGGATTGCAACCTTCGCTTTCCTTTGCAGCGCCTTTGCAACAGCAATGGCGATGTTGTTGAAATAACAGAAGCCTTCGAACTTCGCCTTGCCTGCGTGATGGCCGGGCGGCCGCATTAGAGAGAAGGCTTTGTCTTCCTCGAAGGCGATGGACATCGCCCTTACCGCCGCGCCTGCCGAGAGCCTCGCGTATTCGTATATGCCGGGCAGAGGAGGAGTTTCTAAATTCACGAACTTGCCGCCTTTTATGGTCTCTATCAGTTTTGGTGTGTGAACGAGGAGCAAATCCTGCCTTGTGCACGGGTCAGACTTAACGAATTCGAACTCCCCGGTTTTTTCCAGTAGCTCGTACGTCTTTCGTACCCGTTCGCTCGATTCAGGATGACCTTGCAGGTCGTAATTCAGGCATTCAGGCGAAAAAATCACCTTCATATGTATAGATTCACGGGCCAAATAATTTAACCCCTTCCATTAATCTATAGCTATGATGGATCTAAGGAAGGTTTACGAATACTACTTCAGAGAAGACGTACAGAATTTCCTCCTGGAATTCGGCAAGGACAGGGAAGTCGTCGGCGTGTTCAGGAACGGCAATTTTTCACAGAGGCCGAACGTCTTGCTGTACCCGAAAGACATAACCGCAATGGTGAAGACCGGCGTAGTAGAATTCCACGGCT
>Ga0315282_10015654_pt1 | contig 11169 bp, 9 predicted proteins | sample YL17G07_20_MG_FD_203693 | JGI IMG/M metagenome (GOLD analysis project Ga0315282, IMG submission 203693) | Sediment microbial communities from Yellowstone Lake, YNP, Wyoming, USA - YL17G07_20 | ecosystem: Environmental > Aquatic > Freshwater > Lake > Sediment | place: USA: Wyoming | collected...
ACGGTGCGCGACGGCTGCATTGTGTACGACGAGATATATTCGACGGCGGACCTGCCCGTCGGCTGGACGGACGAGCAGGAGTCCGCCACCTACCGGCTCAAGAGGCGGGACAATGAAGCCTACTTCGGCTACAATGCCGGACCGGACTCCTGGAAGAAGTTCCTCTATCCTTCGTCGTTGAAACTCCTGACCGCGCGAAAAAGCTCAAAAGGATTCGAAGTCCGCTCTGAGACGAGCGGTGCCGAGGTTCCGTCGTATGCCTTTATCGGAGTCCGTGCCTGCGAGCTCAACGCGATCCACATCCAGGACAGGGTGTTCGGGAGCGGACAGTTCCGCGACCCGACCTACAGAGCGAGGCGTGAGAAGGCCTTTGTCGTCGCGGTGAATTGCACACAGGCTGGAGGCACCTGCTTCTGTGTGTCGATGAACACGGGACCCCGGGTTGGGGACGGATTTGACATCTCGCTTACCGAAGTTGTCCGGGACGAGAATCACTTCTTCCTTGCGGCAGTGGGGAGTGGACGCGGCAGTGAGGTGATGGACGAGCTCCAGCATTCAGCCGCTGGGGAATCGGATGTCGATGCAGCGGAAGGCCTCGTGAACGAGACGGCCCTACACATGGGAAGGGAACTTGCCGCGGACGGGATGAGGGATCGCCTGTTCACGCACATCGAGAGCCCCCGCTGGGATGACGTCGCAAAACGCTGCCTTACCTGCACAAACTGCACACTCGTCTGTCCCACCTGTTTCTGCTCCACGATCGAGGAAGTGACGGATCTCGGAGGGACGACCGCAGAGCGCTGGCGGCGGTGGGATTCATGCTTCACTCTCGATTTTGCAAAGGTCGCTGGAGGGAATTTCCGCTATTCGGTTTGGTCGCGGTACCGCCAGTGGCTCACCCACAAGCTCGCTTACTGGATCGATCAATTCGGCACCTCCGGCTGTGTCGGATGCGGCCGGTGTATTACATGGTGTCCGGCAGGGATAGATATCACCGTGGAGGCACAAGCTGTAGTTGGCGTGGAACCTCAAGAGCCGAAAGGAGACTGATCATGCAACCCGAAGATCTCTCGGTAGTCCTTTGCAAGCACCCTTTCACAAGCGATCTCGACGAGATCCACATGAAGCTGCTCGTCGGGTGTGCATCGAACGTTACGTTCAAAGACGGCGAGTTTCTTTTCCACGAGGGTGAATCCGCTGACAGACTCTATCTCATCCGGAACGGCCGCGTTGCCCTCGAAGTCCAGGCAGGCGAGCGAGGACTCATTCGCATCCAGACCGTCGGTCCCGGAGAGATTCTCGGATGGTCCTGGCTGATCTCTCCGTACCGCTGGCATTTCACGGCCTGTGCCGTGGAAAATGTCCGCGCTATCTGGCTCGACGGAAAATGCCTCCGGACGAAGTCCGAGACGGACCACGATTTCGGCTACGAGATGCTTCGTCGGCTTGCACTGGTGCTCGAGCATCGCCTCGAAGCGACGCGCCGGCAGCTTCTCGATGTGTACGGTTCGGAGATAGGAGTTCGACGATGAAGATGGAGCCGGTGCTTGTCCCGCAGACCAGCTTTGATCCGATGCTTCCCTTTCCTGTCGCCATCCGCAGGACAACGTGGGAGACTGACGATACATTCACGCTCCTCATGGAGCCGCCTGCGGCGGACGGCGCCCGTTTCAAGTTCCTCCCGGGACAGTTCAACATGCTCTACGTGTTCGGTGTCGGTGAGGTCGCGATTTCAATCAGCTCGGACCCGCAAAAGCCGAACCTCATCGCCCACACGATTCACCGGGTGGGGACCGTGACGACTGTGCTCTCACGGTCAAAGCGGGGCGAGTTCATTGGCGTTCGCGGACCGTTCGGAAGTAGCTGGCCCATCGAGAAGGCGAAGGGGATGGATGTCATCGTCGTTGCGGGAGGCATCGGGCTCGCCCCGCTCAGGTCGGTCCTCTATTCCCTCTTCCGGAGGCGAAAGGACTACGGGCGCATTGTCCTCATGTACGGCGCGCGAAGCCCGCTCGACCTCCTCTACCGTGTGGAGCTCGAACAGTGGAGCAAGCTCGACGGCCTCGACGTCCTCGTTACCGTCGATCGCGGCGACTCTTCGTGGAAGGGCCACATCGGCGTCGTGACTAACCTCTTTTCCTACATCAAGATGGATCCTCCGGCTACGATGGCGATGGTGTGCGGTCCCGAGGTGATGATGAAGTTCACGATACAGGAGCTCGAGCGCCGCGGCCTTCCATTGGAGCATCTCCATCTCTCCATGGAGCGGAACATGAAGTGCGCCGTCGGGTTCTGTGGACACTGCCAGTACGGACCCAAGTTCATCTGCAAGGACGGTCCTGTCTTCAGTTTCCCGCAGTTGAGCCAGTTCTTCGGGAAGGGGGAGATCTGATATGGCCGCGAAGAAACCGAAAGTCGCCGTCTTCAAGTTCTCCTCCTGTGACGGCTGTCAGCTCTCACTCCTTGACGCGGAGGAGGAGTTCCTCGCCGTGGCCGGGGCGGTCGACATTGCATTCTTTCCTGAGGTCAGCCGGCGGATGCTCAAGGGGCCGTACGATGTTGGCTTTGTCGAAGGAAGCGTCTCCACACCGCACGACGTCGAATACATCCGCGAGATCCGGAAGCAATGTGCGACCTTGATCACGATAGGCGCGTGCGCCACCGCCGGAGGCATCCAGGCGCTGAGGAACTGGAAGGACGTGAAGGACTTCACCAACATTGTCTATGCGTCACCGGAATACATTTCGGCGCTCGACCGGTCCCTCCCAACCGGCTCGTTTGTCCACGTCGACTTCGAGCTCCGTGGATGCCCCATCAATAAGTACCAGCTCATCGAAGTGATCAACGCCCTCCTCCACCAGCGGAAGCCGAGTATTCCCGCGTTCAGTGTCTGCCTGGAGTGCAAGCTCCGCGGGAACGTCTGCGTCATGGTCGTACAAGGAATCCCGTGTCTGGGTCCGGTGACACAGACAGGATGCGGCGCCCTCTGTCCATCGTACGGACGCGGGTGCTACGGCTGCTTCGGCCCGAGCGACAGCCCCAACACGGCCGCGCTCGCCGAACGCTTCTCCGAGCTGGGAGAAACGAAGTACGACATCATGCTTGCCTTCCGTGGTTTCAATGCCTATGCCAATGCGTTCCGCAGGGAGAGTGATAGCCATGAAAAATAGGACCATCAAGGTTGACTACCTCGCGCGCGTGGAAGGACAGGGGGCAGTTCTCATCAAGACAAAGAGCGGGCAGGTGTCGGATGTGAAGCTTCGGATCTTCGAGCCGCCGCGGTTCTTCGAGGCGTTCCTCAGGGGACGGAAGTACTCGGAGGCCCCCGACATCACCGCGCGCATCTGCGGCATCTGCCCGGTGGCGTACCAGATGAGCTCGGTTCACGCGATGGAGAACGCATTTGGAATCACGGTGGATGGACAGCTTCGCGAGCTGAGGCGGCTCCTCTACTGCGGGGAGTGGATCGAGAGCCACGCCCTCCACATTTACTTCCTTCATGCACCTGATTTCCTGGGCTATGATGACGCGATCCAGCTCGCGAAAGACTATCCGGATGTTGTGCAGAAAGCGCTGAAGCTGAAGAAGATCGGAAACGATATCGTCGCCCTTCTTGGAGGCCGGGAGATTCACCCGATCAATGTGAAGGTCGGCGGGTTCTACCGTGTTCCCACAAGGAGGGAGCTTGCCCCCCTTGCCGAAAAGCTGAAGTGGGCGCGCGACGCCGCCGTCGAGACGGTGAAGTTCACCGCCGGACTGCCGTTCATGGAGTTTGAACAGGACTACGAGTTCATCGCACTCCGCCACACGTCCGAGTACCCCATGAACGAGGGGAAGCTCGTCTCGAATCGCGGTCTCGACATAGGCATTCGCGACTACGAGTTCTACTTCGAAGAGAGCCACGTCCAGCACTCCAACGCGCTTCATTCCACGATGAAGCAAAAGGGAGCTTACTTTGTCGGTCCGCTTGCACGGTTCAACCTGAACTTCGACCGGCTCTCGGAAATCGCACAGAGCGCCGCGAAGGATGTCGGTTTTGTACCCGAGATCCGGAACCCGTTCAAGGGGATCGTCGTCCGGGCGATTGAGGTCGTCTACGCCTGCGAGGAGGCATTGCGGATCGTTGAGTCCTACGAAGAGCCCACCGCGGCGGCCGTCGAGGTCGTACCACGGGCCGGGTTCGGGTTCGGATGCACCGAAGCGCCGCGTGGCATTCTCTACCATCGGTACCGGATCGGCGACGACGGACTGATCAAGGATGCCAAGATCGTCCCGCCGACGGCGCAGAACCTCGGTACAATTGAAAACGATCTGCGCGGATTTGTCGCGGCGAACATCGATATGCCGAAGGATTGGCTCACACTGCGTTGCGAGCAGGCGGTGCGCAATTACGATCCGTGCATCTCATGCGCGACCCACTTTCTGAAGCTCGACATCGAGGGGTCATAGGAGTCTCTGTGGAAGAGCCCGCGGGGAAGATGACAAGCGAGAGGATTCGGGTCCGGCTGGTTGGTGTCGGGAATGAATACCGCGGTGACGATGCCGCGGGTCTGATCGTCGCCCGCGAGATCCGAAGGCGCGATATCCCGGGGCTCGAGGTTTGGGAGGCAGGTGGCGGGACGGAGATTACGGAACAGATCGACGGCGCAGAGGCTGTCATCATCGTCGACGCCGTTGTTTCCGGAGCCGAGGCGGGCACACTTGTCCGTTTCGACGCGGCCGCCGGGAGATTGCCTGGATTCTTTGTCAACTGTTCGACGCATGCAATCAGTGTCGCCGACGGGGTTGAGCTTGCACGTGTGCTCGGGAAGCTTCCCCGGCGATGTATCGTCTACGGGATAGAAGGGAGGGAATTTGAACCGGGTCTCCCGCTCTCGGGCGAGGTGAAACGCGCTGCGGAGGAGGCGGCGGAACTGATCGAGCGGGAAATTCGCGCGATGTCCGCGATGTGAACGCCCCTGCAGCCAAACTCCGTACCCTGTCCCCGGGAACGGGCGGCACATGCGTCGCCGATAGAGAAAAAGACGAAAGGCCCCCGCCAACGGCGGGGGCCTTTCTGTGTCAGGCAGTGATGCGGAGATCAGCTCGGAATCGCCGCACTTGCGAGGTTCATCAGCTTAGAACGAGTATCGCAGTCCAAGCTGCATGGTCCAGCGGGAGGTAAGAGGATCGGTCGTGTACGGGTCCTTCTTGTCACGGAATGTGAACCATGGACGGCCGTTCGACTCGACTCCCTGGAACGAGAGGAGAGCGTCGTTTTGGTTCGGAACGTACTTGTACCAGCCCCAGTCGCTGTTGATGATGTTCAGCACGTTGAGGACGTCGAGTGTGATCTGGACATCATGCCCGAGGTACTTGAAGTCCTGCGCAATGCGCATGTCAATCTCGTTGAACCACGGCGTACGCGCTGCGTTTCGCTCCATGATCGCACTCCGGTGGCTCTTCAGGTAGTCGTCGCGCATGATGTAGGCATCGAGCTGGTCGTACATGCTTTGCGGCGCCTGATCGAACTTCTTCGTGGTCTTGTTGTATGTGCCCAGGTTGATGTCGGTCTTGAACGCCGGGACGTAGATAAGATCGTTCCCGGTCTGACCGTCGGCGTTCACGTCGCCGTCGTACGTGTAGGAGAACGGCTGGCCGGACTGACCGTTATAGAAGACAGAGATGGTGGTCGACAGGCCGCTGTTCTCGGCCCCAAGGAGCGCCGCGAGGTAATCGAACTTGTAGGAGACGGCCGCTAAGACGCGGTGCGGCATGTCAAAGTTCGACGTGGTGAGCGGCACGTTGTTCGGGTCTCCGGGCGTCGGGTTGTAGCGCCACTGAGAGAGGGCCTGGGACGAGACGACGCTGTTCTGGTCCTTCGCCTGGCTGTACGTGTATGCGAGGGTACCGAAGAGGCCCTGCGTCATTTGGCGCTGAAGCTGTGCGGTGATGCTCCACGTGTAGCCCTTGCTCGTGTTTGTCATGTAGGGGACGTTTGTGAAGAGCGGATTCACCTGGCCGGGCGTGGCGTACTTGCTGCCGGCTGTCTGTGTCCCATACTTCGGACGGCCGTCAGCAAAGGTGCCAACCTGCGCGCCGAGGTTGATATCCTGGTAGTAGACATCGTTGACCGTCTTCGAATAGATGCCCTCGAGTGTCCCAACGATGCTGAACGGAAGCTGGCGATCTACTGCCAGGTCGGCACGGAGAAGCTGAGGCATCTTGAAGTTCGGGTTTGCTATGTCGACTTCAGTCGTGGCGACGGGTGAGAGTCCGGCTGCCGGCGGACGCGGCTGGCCATACGGATCAGCGACGAATAGGAACGTCGGCGAACGCTTGTCGACACGCGAGAACTCGATACCAGTGTTGCTGTACTGGTTCGATACCCAGACGTATGGTACCCGGCCTGTGAAGAGTCCGGCGCCCCCGCGGAGTTCCGTCGTCCGGTCGCCGCTCGCATCCCAATTGAACCCGATGCGCGGAGAGAAGAGGAGATTGCCGCTCGGGACTTCCGAGGTCTTGAGTCCCATGGAGGCGAAAGTCGAGTCGAACTTCGGATTGTCCGCCGGCTTGTCGGGGAACGTCGGGTCGTCCACGCGGATGCCCGCGGTGATCCTCAGGCTCGGGAGCACCGTCCATTCATCCTGGGCATAGATGCCGTACTGGATAGCGGACCATTTGGCGGCCTGCTTCGGGTCGCTGGTGTTGGAGTAGCTGTAGGTGTAACGTGACGGTTTCCCGGCGACAAAGTCCGCGAGCGATGCGAACTCGTAGTTGCCGTAGAAGTCGCGGATGTAGAGGTTGCGGAAGCCGAAGATCTCGTTGTGCGTCCCGACCGTGAGGACGTGGTTGCCCATGAAGTAGGTCAGGTTGTCTGTGATCTCGATGACATCCTGGTCAAGCTGATTCGCGCCCGAGTACTGCTCGGTCCCCGTCTTCACGGTAAGGCCGGTTCCGACGGTGATCGCCATCGACGGGAACGGCGCGCCCGGCGTCTCACGTTTTTCGCGCATTCGGGTGTAACCGACGATCAACTCATTCGACAGTGTGTTCTGGAACGTGCTGCTGAGCTGGAGGACCGTCGAGTTTGTCTGAGATTTGAACTTGTAGTTGTAGTCGTTGAACTGGAGGAGGGTCTTGTTGCGCGGCATGTTGTCGTCGCTTGCATCGACGAAGTTGTTCCGCAGCGTGAGCCGGTGCTGTTCGGAGATGTTCCAATCCAGGCGTGCGAAGATCTTCGTGCTCGGGCGCTCGAGGGTGAACGTGCCGTAGCCCGTCGGATCATAGCCGTACTTGCTTTGGAGTGTCGACGCAATCCTATCGACGGTGGTGTCCGCGATAGCACCGCCGAGCGACTTCAGCGCGACGTTATCAAGTGGCTGCTGCCGCTTCGTGAGCTCTGCGTTCGCGAAGAAGAAGAGCTTGTTCTGCATGATCGGTCCCCCGATACGGAGACCGGTCTGGTACTCGGTGAAATTCGCATACTTCTGCTTCAACGTGTCCGGGCTCTTCCCCATGAAGCCCTGGTTCCGGTAGAAGCCGTAGACAGAGCCGGTGTATCTGTTCGCTCCGCTTCGTGTAATGGCGTTGATGCCGCCGCCTGTGAAACCGCTCTGACGAACATCGAAGGGGGCGATGACGACCTGGAACTCCTGCAGTGCATCGAGGCTGATCGGGTTGCTCCCTGCGGAAGCTCCCGGTGTGCCGGCAGTACCGAGGCCGAAGAGGTCATTGTAGACCGATCCGTCGATCTGGATGTTGTTGAGGCGGCTGTTCCTCCCGGCGACAGAACTGCCTCCCCCCGCCGCCACGACCTGGGGTGTGAACTTCGCGAACTCCTGGAAACTGCGTGCGATCGTGGGGAAGACCTCAATTTCGTTGGACAAGACGTTCGTAGCCGCTCCGGTCCGCGAGGCGCTCATAATGGCGCTCCGCTCGCCCACAACCTTCACCTCCCCGATCTGAACGGCTTCTTCGGTCAGGGTGAAGTCGAGCTTCAGGTTCTGACTGAGCTGGAACGTAATCCCCTCCACTTTCTCAGGCTGGTACCCGACCATCGAGACGGTGACAGTGTAGGGTCCGCCAACGCGGAGGTTCTGCAGATTGTAACGGCCATCGGGACGAGTCGTGACGCCGAAGCGTGTACCTGACGGGACGTGGACCGCCATGACGTTCGCGCCGAAAAGTGGCTGCCCCGCGTTGTCGCTAACGACACCGTTCATTGCCGCGGTCGTCACCCCCTGCGCGAACGCTGCACTCGACAGAAGGAGAAGGCCGCACAAAGCTGTCACAAGAGTTTTGAACATACGCGACTCCTTTTCTACTGGTTCAAGTTGTAAGTTGTGTGGAGAGGCTCACGGATGAGAACACTCACCCCCCTCAGTGGTATGCCGAGGCACGGCAGCGGGAATCAATACAACCTACCCGCTCCGCTGTTCACGTTCGCGAAGAATATATGCAAGCAGGGCTCCAAAAGCAAACTCTGACCTGAAATGCCGTCCGTCGGCGGCGGTCCAGTGATGCCGCATTCCTTGCGAAATCGTCCTCCCGAAGGTATCTTTTTTCTCACTTCAATCCTCATCTTGACCAACGTTCGGGAGCCATAGAGCATGGTCGAATACGATCTTATCGTGATCGGCAGCGGACCAGGGGGCTACGAGGCCGCGATCCGCGCCGCACAGCTTGGCATGCACACCGCCGTCGTCGAGCGTGACCGGCTCGGCGGCGTATGCCTCAATTGGGGCTGCATCCCCTCAAAGGCGCTCCTCCGAAGCGCGGAGCTTGCAAACACGATCCGTCACGCGGGGGAATTTGGACTTAATGTCCAGCGGATGGACTTCGATTTCCCGGCAATTATCAAGCGGTCACGCGAGGCTGCGGATCGGCTCTCCAAAGGGGTCGCTTACCTATTCAGGAAGAACAAGGTGGAACATTTGCAGGGGACAGGGCGTTTTCTAGGTGAGACAACGCTCGAGGTAGTCCGGGATGAGAAGGCTGCAGGGACATACAAGGCGAAGCGCTTCCTCGTTGCGACAGGAGGGCGGCCGAAGGCGTTCCCCGGTGTCCCGTTTGATCAGAAGCGGGTTCTCACGAGCAAGGAGGCGATGCTTCTCGAATCGCCGCCGAAGCGGATGCTGATTATCGGGGCAGGTGCTGTCGGTGTCGAGTTCGCGTACTTCTACAGCACGTTCGGTACGCGCGTAGCTCTTGTTGAGATGATGCCGACAATCCTGCCGCTCGAAGATATAGAAGTGACGAAGCTTCTGTCTGCCAGCCTCTCAAAATCCGGTATCGAGATATTTGTCGAGTCGAAGGTGGAGCGCCTCGAGGTCCGTGCGGATGGTGTATCCGCGGCGCTGACGAATCGGGACGGCTCGAGCTCGGTGGATGCTGATGTTGTCCTCGTGGCCGTCGGCGCGCAGGGGAACATCGAAGGAACGGGGCTTGAGACGATCGGCGTGGAGACAGACAAGGGCTTCGTGAAAGTCGACGACCATTACAGGACCAGTGTGCCGAACGTGTGTGCGATCGGCGACGTCATCGGGGCTCCGATGCTCGCGCACGCCGCGTCAGCGGAGGGCATCGCGGCCGTTGAGTGGATGGCGGGGAAAGAACGTCCTGTCATCGACTATGACACCGTGCCGAGCTGCACGTACTGCATTCCACAGGTGGCGCGTGTCGGAATCACGGAGCAGGACGCGCTCAAGCAGGGACTCGCCGTCAAGGTCGGAAGGTTCCCTCTTCGTGCGAATGGCAAGGCGCTTGTACTGGGGGAAGCCGAAGGAATGGTGAAGCTCATCTTCGGTGCAAAGTACGGAGAGCTCCTCGGCGCCCACATCATCGGGCCTGAAGCGACTGAACTCATTGCAGAGCTTGGCCTGGCGAAGTCGCTCGAGGCGACAGCAGATGCCATCCACCATACCATCCACGCTCACCCGACGATCTCCGAAGCCGTCATGGAAGCGGCCGCGCAGGCCTACGGCGAAGCCATCAATATCTGAGACCGTTTCTTGGACGACCTGATCACCATCCATCTCTGCGATGCGCTGTACGATCGCACATGGGAGCTGCAAAGGGAGGTTTTTCGTCTTCGCTCCGCCGGGAAGATCCCGGACGTCCTCTTCCTCGTAGAGCACCCACCCGTCTATACAGTCGGGCGGAAGGGGGGGATGAACCACGTTCTCCTCTCGCGGAACGAGTTGGAAAAGAGAGGGATCACAGTCCGTGAGATTGACCGCGGCGGCGACGTGACCTATCATGGGCCCGGTCAGCTCGTCTGCTACCCGATCATCAGCCTTCGGTCAAGGTACCTCGACGTTCACAGGTACCTGAGGGAGCTCGAAGAGGTCATCATACGCTCCGTGAAGCGCTTCGGCATCGTCGCGGGACGCGACCCGCATCACACCGGCGTGTGGGTAGGCGAGTCGAAGCTTGCCGCTATCGGCGTCAAGGTTTCCTCGTGGATCACGATGCACGGTTTCGCTTTGAATGTCACCACCGATCTCTCCTATTTCCGCGGCATCATCCCGTGCGGAATCGCTGACAGGGGAGTCGCATCAATGGGGGAGATCCTCGGGAGGCGGCTCGACCTGTGGGAAGTGGCGTCGGAGGTGGAGAATCAGTTCTGCGAGCTCTTCCGATCCTGCCCCTACCCCATGGATATCGAGGAGTTCCGGACGGCCTTTGTTCATGGGACGGCCGCCCAAGAGGTTGTTGATGTCAAGGAGAACGAACAGTGAGCCCAGGGAGAAAAATGGCTGCACACGTTGAGAAGCACGGAAAGGTCTCGAGCGGAGACGGCGCGCAGGAAGCGATGACCACCGCCGAACCACGGGCGAGCGTGTCGATGGATGAGCTGTTCGATGTCTATCAGAAAATGCTTCTCTCCAGGATGACGGATGAGAAGTTTCTCATCCTGCTCAAGCAGGGGAAGGTGTACTTTCACATCGGCGGACCGGGACATGAGGCGATTCAAATCGCCTCCGCCTACGCGCTGAAGCCGGGTCACGACTGGGCGTATCCATACTACCGCGACCTCGCATTCGTTCTTCAGCTCGGAATGACACCGGAGGAGACCTTCCTCGAGAGTCTGCATCGGGGCGAAGATCCGTCTTCCGGCGGACGGATGATGCCGGGGCATTTCGGGAAGAAGGAGCTCCGCATCGTGACACGATCCAGCTGTACAGG
>Ga0315282_10015655_pt1 | contig 11168 bp, 9 predicted proteins | sample YL17G07_20_MG_FD_203693 | JGI IMG/M metagenome (GOLD analysis project Ga0315282, IMG submission 203693) | Sediment microbial communities from Yellowstone Lake, YNP, Wyoming, USA - YL17G07_20 | ecosystem: Environmental > Aquatic > Freshwater > Lake > Sediment | place: USA: Wyoming | collected...
TCGCGGGTTCGCTCGGCGGGGCTTCGACGCCGCGGATTACTCCCTGACGCCGCCCGCTCCGCTACCTGCTGAACGAGCCATTAGCAGGACAACCTCCTCTCAGGTTGCAAGATCGACCAGGCTTGCCCTGGCGCACCGCACTGACGGCAGAACCGCGTGCCCACGCGCCGGCGGATGTCTTCGATTTCCTGAACTTCCTGAGGCGTCAATCGCCAGGATTCCTGGTTCACAATTTCTAGGATTTCCTCCATCTCCCCGGCCTTTTCAATGCCCGGATCGGGCAGCACGTTTTCGTACCCAAGCACGTATTTCACGGCCAGACCGGCCTTTTCGATCCGGCCGCCGGCAAAAGGCTTCATGGCGATGAACCCCACGTCCTGCCTGGCCGCCAGCGGAATCAGCTCCTCCGCCGCTTCATTCGAGATGAAGTTGAAGGGAAATTGAATGGTCTCGAAGAGTCCGGAAGAGACCGCTTTGAGGGCCACGTCCAAGGCGTGGCCCGAAAGGCCGATATGCCGAATCTTTCCCGCCTTCAATGCCTCCTGGGCTCCTTCCAGTCCGCCGCCCGGACCCCAGACCCGGTCATAGGTTTCAAGCTTGTTGACCCCGTGGATTTGCCACAAGTCGATGTAGGGGGTGTTCAGCCGTTTCAGGCTGGCCTCGATGAATTTCAGGGCGCTTTCTTTGTCGTAGCCCGGGCCTTTGGTGGCCAGGACCACCTTTTCCCGATTGCCGGCAAGGGCCTTTCCGATGCGCTCCTCGCTGGGACCGTAGCCGATGGCGGTGTCGATGAAAGTCACCCCCAGCTCGATGGCGCGTCGTACGATCCGAATGGCTTCTTCTTCCGGAGGTCGCGTGATCGGGATGCCGCCCATGCCGACGCGCGAGACCTCGAGATTCGTTTTTCCCAACCTGAGGGTTTTCACGATCGCTTTCCATCCTTTCCCATTGGCCCGGATGGGTGGACCAGGAAGTGAAGCAAGCCCGCTTTCAAGGGTTGCGGACAGGTCTATTTGTCCAGGTCCCGGATTTTTTGCAGGATAGCCAGGGGCGAGCCGAACTGGCTGAACTCCAGCAGCTCGTTCATGCGGTCTTCCTTGATCTTGAGCTTGTTCATCACTTTCTTCTTATAGGCCGCTGTCAGAACCTCGAGCAGTCGGTCCATTTCGCACGGTTTCTGGAGATAGGAATAGGCCCCGCTCTTGGCCAGCTCGGTGGCCGATTCGATGGAGCCGTGGCCGGTGAGGATGACCACCTCCATCCACGGGTGCTCCTTCTTGAGGGCGGCCAGGGTCTCTTCGCCGTTCATGCCGGGCATCTTCAGGTCCACCAGGGCGATGTCGATGGGTTGCTGGCGCGCCACCTCGAGCGCCATCTCTCCCCGCGTCACCGGGATCACATTGAAACCCCTCACCCCCAACCGCTTGCTGATCGGGGTCAAAAAGGATTCTTCGTCGTCCACCACCAGCAGGTTTATCTTTTTCTCTTCCATCGTTCTTCCTCTGTCCGACAACGGTCTCAATTTAAAATAGCAAACTTTATGTCGCCGCGGGCTCCTTTGTTCGGTCCTCGTCGTTCGCCGCCTCGGTGTTTTTAATGGATAGCACAATAGTGAAGGAGCTTCCGGACCCGGGCACGCTCTGGACCTCGATGGCGCCGCCCATGGACTCGACGATGCTGAGGCTGACCGGCAGGCCCAGCCCGGTGCCCTTCCCCACCTCGCGGGTGGTGAAGAAAGGCAGAAAAATTTTTTTCATAAGCTCGGGCTCCATGCCGGGCCCGGTGTCCATGACGGCGATGCGGACGTGTTCGTTGTCGCGGCGGGTGGAGAGGGTGATGGTCCCGCCCCTTCCGGCGGCGACGATGGAGTCCCCGGCGTTGTTGATGAGGTTCAGGAACACCTGGCCCAGCTCGTCGCGGTCGAGCATGAGCTCCGGGAGCCCCGGGTCGTAGTCGCGGATCAACTGGATGTTGGCCGTGGCGAACTCGCGCTCCTTGAGACCGCCGACCACCTCGTCGAGGAGCTGGTTGACGTTGGTGCGGGAGAGGCGGGGTTCGTATTTGCGGGCATAGTCCATGAGTTTTTTGGTGATGTTGCGTGCGCGGAAAACGGCGGTGTCGATCTGGTCCAGCTCGGCCGCGATGCCTTCCGGGGTGGGGGTGAGTTTCAGGTCCGGGTCGAAGAAGTCCCGGATCACGCCGGCGTTGGCGGAGATGATCTGGAGCGGGTTGTTGATCTCATGGGCCACGCCCGCGGCCAGCTCGCCCACCGAGGCCAGCTTGGCGGCGTGGATGAGCTGGTATCTCAACTCCTCCCTCGACTGAGCGGTGGCCTCGGCCTCGTCGATCAGACGTCGGACGATGAGCCAGATGGCGAGGGTGAAGGCGACGATGATCACGGCGGTGGCGGCGATGATGATGGTGCGGGCGCGATACATGCGGGCGTAGGCGATGCTCAGGGGCTGGCGGACCACCAGAATCCATGGGGTCTCTTTGAGGCGGGTGAAGGCCTTGAGGATTTTATCGCCTTCGACACTGCGCTCGTCCACCCCGGACTCGACGCGCGACAAGGGCGTGTATGTGCTTTTTTCCATCACCTTCCCAAGCTCGGGACCGGCCACCTGGTAATAGCCCTGCTCGTTGATGAGATAGCTTCCCACGCCTTTTTCGCTGCTGATGGAGTGAAGGAAAATGTAGAACTTGTCGGGATCGAGGGTGGCGCGGATGATCAAGGGCTTGCCGTCGATCACCTGCTTGACGGCGATGGTGAAGTGGGGCTTGTTGCGGAAGCCCAGGTAAATGTCGCTGATGTAATAGTTGCGCCCCTGTTGGTTGAGGGAGAGGAACCACGTTTCCCGGCTGTAGTCGCGGCCGTGAAGGAAGGCAAAGGGCCCGGCGTAGCCGACCTGGATGCCGCTTTGGTTGAAGAAGCCCACGTCGATGAAGGCGTCGCTCATCTGGCGCAGGTTCTGGAGACAGGTCTGCATGGCGAGCTCGTTGGGTCTCAGGCTGAAGCCCGCGCTGTAAAAGAGGCTGAAGATGTTGAAGACCCGCTCCTGGAGAAACAGGTCGATGGTGTTGCGCTGGGATTCGGCGAGGGCCAGGAGGTGGAGCTTGCCGCTTTCGGTGAGCGAGTACCTGAGCTGGAAATGGAAGTAATAAGAGAGGACGAGGATGGGGGTGATGAAGGCGGCCAGCATCCCCACCACGAGGCGGCGCCTGAGCCTGGCGAAGCGCTCTTTCGAAGCGTCATGGGGCTTGGCTGCGGCGTCCGCCGCGGCGGCGGCCGGGGGGCCGGCCGGTCTTGTTTCCGAGGGTTCAAAGGCCATGGCGTTTATTCTTTTTCCAGACCGTTATACCGCTCCACCGCTTTTCGCCCCAAGGCTCATCCCCCCGCCCCCAGGAAGGTGGGCATGCCCATCATCGGCCAGATCGCCCAGACAAAGACGGCGAGCACGAGCATGAGCAGGACGCTGGCGGCCAGGCCGGCCCTGAAGAACTCGCCGGGCGTGAACATTTTGCTCTCGTAGGCGATGGCGTTGGGCGCGGAGCCGATGAGGAGCATGAAGGGCATGCCCGCGGTGACCAGCGAGGAAAAGAGAATGACCTCGCCCGAGACGTTCATGTAAGGGGCCAGGACCAGGGCCACGGGCAGGGAGATGGCGATGGCGGCGACGTTCATGATGAAGTTGGTCATGACCAGGACGAAGAAGGCGATGGTCAGGACGAAGAGGAACCAGTGGCTTTCCTGGAAGAGCCAAAGCCACTTCAGAGCGATCCACCGGGCGGCGCCGGTTTCCCAGAGGCAGAAGCCCAGGCTCATGGCGCCGCCGAAAAGGAGAACGATGTTCCAGGGAAGTTTTTCCAGGTCCTCGATGGTGAGGATGCGCAGGAAGAAAAATAGCAGGACGGCGGAAAGGATGACGGCGCTTTTATCCACGGCCTGGAGGGCCGGGGAGAGGGAGCGCAGGCCGAGAACGAGGATGGCCAGGAGGACGATAGCCAGCGAGGCGATTTCGGGCGGGGTGATGGGGCCCAGCCTGGCGTACAACTGTTTCGAACGCTCGCGGAGGCCCGGGATAACGGCTTTCTCCGGCTTGAACAAGACCATGATGAGACCCCAGAGAACGAAAACCATAACCAGGCCCACCGGGAGCATGTAATACATGAGGCCAAAGAAGGTGATCTCCCGGCCGGTCGGGAACTCGAGACTCCGGGTCATGTGCTTGAAAAAGCCGACCATCATCGCCGCGCGGCTGGAGCCGAGGAGGGTGACGATGCTGCCCGCGCCGCAGGCATAGGCCATGCCCATGAACAGGCCTTTTCCGAAGCTGGACGGCTCTTCGCTCTCTTCGTAGAGGGCGTAGATGGCCATGAGCAGCGGGAAGATGGTGGCGGCGACCGCGGTGTAGGCCATGAGCAGGGTGAGGAGCAGGATCATGAGAAAGGACCCGAGATAGATCATGCTCGTGCGCTCCCCCACCAGGCCGATCATTTTGTAGGCCATGCGCCGGGTGAGCCCGGTCTTGGTGAACACCATGCCGATGACGAGCGAGCCGAAGATGAACCAGACCGACGGGTCGAAGAAGTCGGTGAAGGCATTCTCGAGCGGCAGGTCCCGGCGCTTGATGGAGAAGACGATCTGGACCGCGGCGATGGCCATGCCGGTCACGCCCAGGGGCACGACCTCGAAGATCCACCAGGTGGCGGCCAGCAGGAACAGGCCGATGGCCAGCTGGCCGTCGCGGGTGAGGGGCACCAGGATATCGGGATTTTTCGGGTCGAAGACTCCGGGGAATTCAGGAAGAAAATAGAAAAGGAAAAAAAGGAGAACCCCCGCCCAGGCACAAATAAAGTTGGTGCGATTGATGCGGGAAAGAATCCTTCTCCAGGCGAGGCTCGGGGTCCGCTGCTCCCCGGACCCGCGGGACGCCGAAGACTTCTGATCGTTCATCATCCTACCGCCGGCCATGGGGAGGGATCACCGCTTACCGGGAGCCTTCATCGCAGCTCGCCGGTCCTTCGCCCGGGGCGAAGAGCAATCCGCTCAGCTCTCGAAACACGTCCACCGACCGGACCACGCCGATCACCACGCCCTTCTCGAGCACGGGAAGCAGGCTCTGATTCTTATCCACCATCTCGTAAATCGCTTTCATGATGTGATCGTCGTGGTTGATGGTGAACTCGACCGGCAACATCACCTCGCTCACCCTGCGAGCCGACCGATCCTTGATCCCCTTCACCACCCGGTCGAAAAAAAGCTCCGGAAGATTGGCGTCCGTGACGACGTCGAAGAGCGCCTTGCGGTGCTGAAGGGGACTGCTCACCAGGAACTCCGGCTCGAGACCGCGCATGATGTCCCGCCGCCGCGCCATGCCGGTGAGCTCGTTGGCCGAGTTGAATATCAGCACGATCCGCGGAAGCGTGCCCTGGCCGGCGACAAACAGTTGGCACTCGAGCATGGCCTTCATCGCTTCCTTCAGCGTGGCCGTCTCCAGGACATGGGGATACTCGGCGAGGGGTATCATGATCTCTTCAACCCGCTTGGTTTCAATTCCCATTTTTCCCTCCCGTGTGGCTAGACGATTTGATTTTCCCCTCGCTAGAGCGCCGGGTTTTATAAGACCTTACAATCTGTAACAAACTTTTTGGCGAGTATAGGATCTCCAAATCGGCAAAGCAAGAAAAATTTCGAATATCGAAAAAAACGAATCGAAAAGCGACAAGGGCAACTGTTGAAACATGGATATTTTTATAAGCATTATTTCCTCGAACATCACGCCCTGGGAACATGAAATTTTCAAAGAAAAAAAGGCGGCGCGGCCAAGCCGAACCCGGCGCGAAGAGTCTTTCCGCCCGGTCCCGGGCGCGCCCGGCCTGATTCGCCAGGAGCGGGCTGGGTCTTAGGCCCGGGTTCGCGCGCGGCCGGGCGGATCGGCGCGGCCTCCGGTCGCAGCCGTGGTTGTACCTGGAGACCATGAAAAAAACTTCGGCCGCCGGCCGAACTCGCTCTCCACGATTTCGTCCAGTGGTTCTCTTGTTTTGCTCGGGTATCGCCCGTGGCGATTCCTCGAGACGCGGTCCGCGCCACGGGTCTCCCCGGGGAAAATTGATTAAATTTTTAAACCATATAACCGGCGTTTTTTTATTGCGTCGATTGACCGAATGTGGTAATGATTTCCCTCCAGCAAACACGGTCACATCAAGACCCAGTCAACCGAAGGAGGCGCCGCATGAAAAGACTAAAAGCATTTTATGTTATCGCCGTGGGCCTGATTTTCCAATTCGCGCCGCTTGTCGCCAGGGCCAGCAGCGGCGAGGGGCTGGACGTGCCTGAGGCCCTGAATCACAAGGTCCCGCTCGAGGGCCTGGCCGGGCTCTCTCTCCTTTTCTCCAAACTCTACAACGAAAACCTGTGGCTTTTCGCCATCGTGTGCACGGTCCTGATGGCGGTAGTGGGCATGGCCATCGCCTTGGTGACGGATGTCATCCTCAAGGCGATGGGCCTCGAAACCGAGAAAATCGAGCATAGAGAGTAAAGGCGCGGGGAAAGGAAGACGCAAATGGACTTGAGTATGTTCAATATTTATCTGCCAATCGCGGGCCTCCACTTCAACGTTCTGATCCTCCTGGCCATCGGGTTCTCGGTTGGGATTCTGGGTGGTTTTTTCGGAGTGGGCGGGGCCTGGGTGGTCACGCCGGCCCTGAATATTTTCGGGTTCAACATGGCCTACGCCATCGGCACCGACCTGGCCCACATTTTCGGCAAGTCCATCGTGTCCACGCGCAAGCACGGCAAGATGGGGAACGTGGACGTGAAGATGGGCCTGCTTTCCATCGTCGGCTCGGTGATTGGGGTGGAAGTGGGGGCGCGCAACGTGATGTGGCTCACGGCCCGGGGCATGGCCGGTCCGGTGGTGCGCTACTCCTACATGATCCTGCTCTTCGGGCTTGGGGCCTACATGCTCTACGACTATTTCACCAAGGACCAGCGTGCGGCCAAGGCTGCGGCCCGGGCCGCGGCGGAGGGTCCGGAGCCGCCGCCGCAGAAGAAGGGATGGAGGACCCTGCCGCCGATGATATACTTCCCGGTGTCCGGGGTGAGGGCCTCGTTGTGGGTGATCCTATTTGTCTTTTTTTTGACGGGCTGGCTCTCGGGCTTCCTCGGGGTGGGCGGCGGCTTTATCCGCATGCCGGCGCTCATTTATCTGATCGGCTGTCCCACGGCGATTGCGATTGGCACCGACCTTTTCAGCGTGGTTTTCACCGGGGCTTACGGTTGTTTCACTTATGCCCTTAAGGGCCGGGTGGAGATTTTCGCCGCCCTGATCATGCTCTGCGGCGCCGCGGTGGGGGCCCAGATCGGGGTGGCGGCCGTCAAGTACATCCACGGGTATGGCATCCGCCTGCTCTTCGCCATCATGATCATCCTGGCCGGCGCCTCGGTGACCTTCAAGCAGCTCAACTACACCACCTTGGCCGGTATCACGGTCATGGGCGCGGCCCTGGGCATGTGCCTGGTGATTATCCTCCTGATGGTCCAGGGAGTGAGGAAAGAGAAGGCCTCCTAAGCGGGCCCCATCACTCCTGAGAATCGACTTTTTCATGGGATGGCTGGGAAATTTCTTTGGCGGCGGCTCCAAGGCCAAGCGGGAGGCCACGCTCAAGGAGGTCCGGGAGAAGTTCTCCTTGTTCCGGGGCCTCCTGGACCGACACAATCAGATTTTAAAAAGAATCAGCGCCCTCGAGGAGAGGCACCAGAACCACCAGCTTGCGGGCATCTCCGACCTGTGGGACGAATTCATCCTGATCCGGGAGGGCGTGAGCGACCTGGTCGCCCGGATGATCGAACTGGGAGGCGAGGATTATCTGCCCCTGCGCGGCCGGCTCGAGGACGTCTCGAAACAGGTCGAGAACTTGCTGCCCGAGATCAAGCCGGCGCCCCAAGACGAGTTCATCATCCCCTTTAGCGGCCTGGGCAAGGAGCGCGCCGCTTCGGTGGGGGACAAGAGCGCCAACCTGGGCGAGATGAAGTCCAGGCTGGGGTTGCCGGTCCCCGACGGTTTTGCCATCAGCGCCTGGGCTTACAGGCACTTTATCGACGTCCATAACTTGCAGCAGAGGATCAGCCGGCTGCTGAAGGACGTGCGCATCCGCAAGTACGAGGACCTCGAGGTGGTCAGCGAGGAAATCCAGGAGCTGGTGAACCTGCGGCCGGTCCCCGAGGACCTGGCCGAGGCCGTCTTCACGGCTTTTGACGAACTGGTTACGCGGAGCGCGAAATCCGGCTTTGCCTTACGTTCCTCCGCGGTGGGCGAAGACACCTCTTTTTCTTTCGCCGGCCAGTATCGAAGTTTCATGAATGTCCGGCGCGAGACCCTCCTGGACCGCTACAAGGAAATCCTCGCCAGCAAATTCACGCCCTCGGCCATTTACTACCTGCTGGGCCATGCGCTCTCCGAGATGAACCTGGCCATGGGCGTGATTTGCATGGAGATGGTGGACCCCATCGCCAGCGGCGTCATCTACACCCGGGACCCGGTGAACCCCTCGGCCGATCACCTCCTGGTCAACTCCATTTTCGGACTCGGAAGCTTTCTCGTGGAAGGCGTGCTCACCCCGGACGTGTTCCACGTCCTGAGAAGCAACGGCCAAGTCGTTTTTTCGCGCACGGCCTCCAAACCGGTGCAATTGAGGCTGCGCCCGGGGGGAGGGGTGGAGTCCGTCGCGATCCCGGCGCCGGACCAGGAGCGGCCGTCGCTGAGCGAGGATGAGCTGCGCGAACTGGCGGGCTTCGCGCTCAAGGTCGAGGATCATTACGGCGGGCCGCAGGACATTGAATGGGCCCTGGACCGGTCCGGAGAGTTGTTCCTGCTCCAGGCCCGGCCGCTGAAGCTGACCCGGCCCAAGAGCGCCATCCAGGTCCCGAAGGAATTTTTGTCGTCGCCATTGCTGGCCGGCGGAACCCCGATCTGTCCGGGTGTGGGCGTGGGCCCGATCTTTCATCTGACCTCGGTGGAGGACTTGGGGTCCGTACCCCAGGGCGCCGTCCTGGTCACCCCCAATCCCTCTCCCAAGCTGGTCGCGGTGATGGCCAAAATCAGCGCGCTGGTGACCATGGTCGGCGGAAGCGCCAGCCATATGGCCACCCTGGCCCGGGAGATGTCGCTGCCCACCATCGTCGATCTGCCCGGGGCCGCGAAGGTCCCTTCCGGCCGGCAGGTGACCGTGGACGCGGGCCACGGCGTGATTTACGACGGCGCCCACCCGGAATGGATCACGGCCCCCGAAAAACAACCCGCGACCGCCGAAGACCCCGGCCTGGAAAAGAAAATCAAGGACATGATGGCGCCCATCGCCCACCTCAACGCCATCCATCCCCAAGATCCGGAATTCACCGCGGAAAACTGCCGCACCCTCCACGACATCGGCCGTTTCATCCACCAGAAGTCCATGGAGGTCATGTTCTCAACCCTCAAACAAACGTCGGACAAGGACAACATCGGGCTCCGACTGAAAACCAAAATCCCCCTCCTGATCAACATCATCTATCTTGACCGGGAAGACCTGGGCCGCGAGGGCAAGCGCTGGGTCCAGGAGGACGCCATCGCCTCTTTGCCCATGCAGGCCCTGTGGAAAGGGGTTCTGCAGGAGGGCTGGCCCGAGACCACACCGCCTTCGGACTTGAAAGGCTTTCTGGCCGTGGTCGGGAGCAACCTCCAGGAAGGCCGGCCGCCCGAATTTTCGGAAAACAGTTACGCCTTCCTCAGCCACGAGTATATGCTCCTCAACCTCCGCATGGGGTATCACTTCTCCACCATCGAGGCCATGGCCACGGCCGAGCCCGCCAAAAATTACATCCGAATGCAGTTCAAACTGGGAGGCGCGCCCCTGGAAAGACGCATCCGGAGAATCTGGCTCATCAGCAACCTCCTTCGCCTCATGAACTTTGAAAACGCCTCCCAGGGCGATTTCCTCGATTCCACGATGTCCTATCAAGGCGAGGCCGAAGTCCTGGAACGGCTGCGCCTGCTGGGCAGGATCACCATCCTCACCAAGCAGTTGGACATGACCCTGTCCAGCGACGCCAGGGCCAACTGGTACTTCGACGACCTTTGCCGGAAGCTGGGTTTCAAGAACCAAGGAGCAAGCGATGGAGATGAAGTGCGCGGGTGATCTCATGATGCCCTTGGAGGCCTTCCCCTATATCCCTTACTGGTTCACCCTCAGGCAGGCCCTGGCGGAAGTGGAGGATGCCGGCACCCATCAAGCCAACGACAAGCGCCAGCCCTGGATGATTCTGGTTTTCAGCGCCCAGAACGAGCTCCTGGGAATTGTCCGCCGGCAGGAGATCCTCCAGGGACTGAGACCCTCGCTCCCTGGAAAACTCCGGGGCCTTTACCCGGACCTCTCCAATCTTGCCGCCGATCTCGACCTCTACCGCCTCGGGTTCTCCCCCCAAAGAGCCCTCGCCGAACTCCGCAACCAGATCGAACGCCCGATCATCGAGTTCATGTCCCCGATCCAGGCCACCTTGGACTATGACGATTACGCCCTCCTGGCCGTCTACCTCATGGTTGACCTTGGACTCAGTTTCCTTCCCGTGCGCAAAGAGAATCAAATCGTGGGCATTGTTTACGCCGAGGACACGCTCCACGAGGTCATCAAGCTCCTGGTCTGAGACCTCCATACAGAGCGCCATAGCTTCGCATACCTGTGTTGCTCCTCGGCTCGTCATTGCGGCGTACCTACAAAGTACGCCTCATTCCTCGCCTTCGTCGCGCCTTGGTCTGCTTTGTTCTGACGCTCTGTATGCACTCGCTTTATGTCGTTGCAAATATAAAACTTCGGCGTTAAGCCGCGCTCATTGTCGGGCTTCGTCTCGGCTTCCTATGTTTTGCAACGGCCTTGTTCCCAAAAAAACGTGCTGGCTGACTGGAGCAAAGCCCCATTCAGCCTGCATGTTCAAAGCTTTTGGGAGGGAGTTTGAGGGAACCCTTTTTCCATAATATGACTATTGAATTAACTCCGAGGTGGTATTCCTGTCTTCTCGTTCCAGGGCTCTGCCCTGGAACGCCATAACGACTTGAGGCTCTGCCTCAACACAACTTTTTTCCAGCAATTTCAACTCGCTCGGACAGTAAAGGTGTCGAGGCAGAGCCTCGATG